>Ga0209656_10001127_pt1 | contig 17265 bp, 14 predicted proteins | sample BogFormECP12_OM2_FD_188239 | JGI IMG/M metagenome (GOLD analysis project Ga0209656, IMG submission 188239) | Bog forest soil microbial communities from Calvert Island, British Columbia, Canada - ECP12_OM2 (SPAdes) (version 2) | ecosystem: Environmental > Aquatic > Freshwater > Wetlands > Bog ... | reverse complement strand
GACCGGCGACGGCGCGATAGCGGCACGAACGGAATCGAAAAGCATTGTCATCGACGAGGCCTCTTCAATCCTTCGGTAAGCTTCGCTGAATCCTTCTCCCCGACAAAGCGGCGCTTTTTGGGACCCGGCGCGTCAGGACATGACCTCATTAACACGGCGTTTACCCTGATGTCAGACTGTGACGCAACGCAGGCGCGGCGCCGAACGGTTGCCGCCACAGGATGACAATGGCCGCCCTCATACTCATTGTGGACGACGATCCTATCCAGCGTCGCTTGCTCGAGGCGATGGCGAGACGGTTCGGTTACGACGCCGAGACGCTCGATTCTGGCGAAGCCGCGCTCGCGCGCCTGCAGGCGGCCGACCGGCCGCCCGTCAGTCTCGTCATCCTCGATCTTGTGATGCCCGATCTCGACGGCATGGCCGTGCTCGCACGCATGCGCCAGCGCGATATTGCGACGCCGGCGATCGTGCAGACGGCGCACGGCTCGATCGAGGCGGTCATTTCCGCCATGCGCGCCGGCGCGACCGACTTCGTCGTCAAGCCGGTCGGCGCCGAACGGCTGCAAGTCTCGATCAAGAACGCGTTGAGGGTCGACGCGCTCGAGGACGAGTTGCGCCGGGCGACGCGCCGGGCCACGGGCGAACTCGGTTTTCGCGACATCGTCAGCCGGGCGGAATCGATGGCGCGCACGGTGCATCTCGCCGAACGCGCGGCCAAGTCGAATATTCCCGTCCTGATCGAAGGCGAATCGGGCGTCGGCAAGGAACTGATGGCGCGCGCGATTCAGGGCAGCTCCGAGCGCCGCGGAAAGCCGTTCGTGACCGTCAATTGCGGGGCGCTGCCAGAGACGCTCGTCGAGTCGATCCTGTTCGGGCATGAAAAAGGCTCGTTCACCGGCGCGACCGAGAAGCATATCGGCAAATTCGTCGAAGCCAACGGCGGCACGCTGTTTCTCGATGAAATCGGCGAGCTCACGCTCGAGGCGCAGGTCAAGCTTTTGCGCGCGTTGCAGGATGGCGAAATCGATCCGGTCGGCGCGCGCCGGTCGGTCAGGGTCGACTTCCGGCTCGTCTCGGCGACCAACCAGAACCTCATCGAACTTGTCAAAGCCGGCCGGTTTCGCGAGGATCTGTTCTACCGCCTCAACGTCTTTCCGATCTCGATCCCGCCGCTCCGGGCGCGCGCCTGCGACGTGCCCGACCTCGCCATGCGCTTTCTCGCGCGCTTTTGCGCCGAGGAGGGCAAGCGGATCCAGGGCATATCGCCTGAAGCTCTGGCGCTGCTCAGCGCCTACGACTGGCCGGGCAACGTCCGGCAGCTGGAGAACGCGGTGTTCCGCGCGGTCGTGCTCGCCGACGGAGACGAATTGACCACAGCAGAGTTTCCCCAGATCGCGGCGCAAGTGGATGGCTATGAGGTGCTGATCCCGCCCGCGCCGCCGCCAGTCGCCGCCGATCCGGCGGCGTCGCCCGCCTTCGGAGCGACGGCCATCGAGACGCGCGATCCCCATGCGCTTAGGCTCATCAACGACAGCGGCGATGTGCGCAAGCTCGAAGAGATCGAAGCCGAATCCATTCGCTTCGCCCTCGCCCACTACCGCGGACAAATGTCCCAGGCCGCCCGCAAACTCGGCATCGGCCGGTCGACGCTTTACCGAAAGATGAAGGAGAGCGGCATCCCCGAAGACATGATCGGCGACGCCGCGGCATGAGAGTGGAGCGGCCGCCCGGACACGCCCGCGGCGCCATTTTTCCCGTGCGGACATGACGCTTTCCTATAAGACTCAGAGCGTGACGCCTTCGGGGCCGGCAGAACGAAACGTGCGCTCCCACAGTCGAACCGTGCATCGCCTGGTTTTGGCGAAGGGGATCGCCCTCGCGGCGCTCGTGCTCGGCGCGAACGCGGTCGCGGCGGAAGGCGCCACAGTCACGCCCGCCGAAGATGCTCCGCGCTCCCTGCTGGCGCCCGAAACGCTCCCAAGCCTCGGCGACGTCGCCGCCAGCCCCCTTCTGGCCGTATTCAACGCGCCGCCTGGAGCGGCCGTCGAGACCTTCGAACCCGCCCGGTTTCGCCTGGCGCCGCTTGACGCGGAGGCAGGCCTGGGCCCCACCCTCGCCGCGACCTCGACAGCATCGGACGCCGCCACTCCGGTTTCGCCTGTCGCCGAGCCGCCGCATCCCGTGCCGGTTCCGGGGCGTTCGGAGGGCGCGCCGCCGGATCCCGTCCCGACCGCAATCGCCGCGGCGCTCGCGCGCCTCATAGCGCGCGACAGCCTCAATCCGCTTGGCGACGGCGACTGGCGGGCCGCCCGGGCGGCAATCGGGGCGTTCTATGCCGACCGCAGCTTCGCGCCGGTCTGGGTTGACGAGACCGGCCTTACCCCCGCCGGACGCGCTGCGCTGGCGCAATTGGAGCGAGCGGCAGACGACGGCCTCAACCTTTCCGCCTTCGCCCTACCAAGCCCTTCCGAGGGCCGCCTCTCCCCAAAGGATCTGGCGGAAGCGGAGACGACGATCGCCGAGGCCGTGGTGACCTATGCCGAACAGGCCAGCGGCTCGCGCATCGCGCCCACTCGGGTCTCGCGGCTCGTCACCGTCGCGCCAAGCGTGGCCGATCCTGGCGTCGCGCTCACCGAAACCGCCTCGGCGCCGGACCCCGGCAAGCGCCTCGCCGATTTCAATCCGCCGCAAAAGGGCTATCGGGCGCTACGGGAGGAATTGCGCCGGCTGACCGGCCCCGGGCTGCGCCGCGGCCAAGATGAGACCGCTGTCGACCTCGCGGCCCGCGCGCTGGATGATCCGCCGCTCGTCGACAACGACCTCGAGTCGCCCCATCCGCGGCTCAAGACCGCTCGCGCTCGCCCGAAGGGCCTCTTCCGCGACGCCGGCTTTACGCCGCCCTCCAAGGAACATGCGGAGGCCCGCCGCCGGGCGATCCTCGCCAACATGGAGATATGGCGCTGGGAGCCGCGCGACATGGGGGGACGGCGGATCGAGGTCAATGTCCCGGATTTCACGGTCGCCATGCTGGATGGCGATGCGATTGTCCACAGCGCCCGGATCGTCGTCGGCAAGCCCGACACGCCGACACCGATCTTTTCCAACGTGATGCGCTATGTGCTGATCAATCCGTCCTGGGAGGTGCCTGATTCCATCATCAGGAAGGAGATGCTGCCCCGGCTGGCGTCAGATCCCAACTACCTCAGGCGTCGCGGCTATGAAGTGAAGATGGTCGGCGGACGGCTCACGGTGCGGCAGCCGCCTGGCGAGGACAACGCGCTCGGACGCATCGCCTTCATGTTTCCCAACGAACACGCCGTCTACATGCACGACACGCCTTCGCAATCGCTGTTCGATTCCGACATGCGCGCCTTCAGCCACGGGTGCGTACGCGTCGAGGACCCGCTGCGTCTGGCTGAACTCGTGCTCGGATGGCCCGAAGAGCGAATCACCGCTGCGATCGGCGGACCGGAAAGGACAGTCTTTCTGCCCCGCCCGGTGCCGATCCACATCGAATATTTCACGGAATTTGTTGATGAATTCGGCGAATTGCAGGAACGGCCGGATGTCTATGGCCTTGCCCAAAAAGTCGCCAACATATTGTCCAGCGTTCGTCAAGATTGAAATGCTGACGCTATCGGGCTATAGGCCTTTCAGAGCGGTTTGTTGGTTCATGTGGCCTGCGGGTCACAGAGCTGCGGTTGGTTGGCAATACGCGCGGAAGACGCGGTCCGAGCCAGAACGCGGCGGCCGGCAGGGAATGCCGGATGGAGGGAGTAGGCGGGTTACGCGCACGGTTGTCCGAGGCCAGGGCGGCGATGTCGCAAGGCGCCGCATTTCGGAAGGATGAGGTGTTGGCGGGCTTGTTTGCAAAGGGGAACATCGGCTGGCTCGGAGGGACGGCCTCGACAGCGTCCATGGCGGCGGTGCTGATCGCAGGCTGGCTCGCGCCAAACTCCACGGAATCGGCGGTCGCCAACGGCGACACCCGCACGATCACTTTCTCCAATTCCCATACCGACGAGTCGGGCTCGTTCACCTACATGGTCAACGGGGTCTATGATCAGGCGACGCTCGACAAGCTCAACTGGTTTCTTCGCGACTGGCGCATCAACGAGCCGACGAAGATGGACCCCCACCTCTTCGACATCATCTGGGAAGTCTATCGCGAATCCGGCTCGCAACAGCCGATCGACGTTCTCTCCGCCTATCGTTCGCCGCAGACCAACGCCATGCTGCGCCGGCGCTCTCGCCAGGTCGCCGAACATTCCCAGCACATGGAAGGCCGCGCGATCGACGCGCATTTCGTCGACGTCGGAACGGCGCGCATTCGCGACATCGCCATGCGCATGCAGGAGGGCGGCGTCGGCTTCTACCCAACCGGCGCGACGCCTTGGGTTCATATCGACAGCGGTTCGGTGCGCTACTGGCCCCGCATGAGCCGCGATGCCCTGACCCGGCTTTTCCCCGACGGCAAGACAGTTTTTATCCCTTCCGACGGCCAGCCGATGCCCGGCTACGAGCAGGCCCGCGCCGAGATCGAGCAGCGCGGCGGCGAGATCCAGACAGCCAGCGGCGGCGGGCTGTTCGCGTGGCTCTTTGGCGCGCGCGGCGGCGGCGAAGACGACGCCGAAGAGGGCGGCGGCCAAGAGTCCATGGCCGGCGGCCGCGGAGGCAGGAACCCCGCGCCGACGGTTCAAATCGCAGAGGCAGGGCCCGAAGCCGTCGCCAGAGCGAAAGGCAACCTGCCGACGGGCCCGACTTACGCCAGCGCTCCCGCTCCCGCCCCGGCGCCTGCGGCCGCGCCCGCTCCGCAGCAGGAGGTGGCAGCGCTCGAGCAGCCGAACGTCGAGAGCGATGCGTCGCCCGACGCTGCGGTCAAGCTGCACGGTCCGAGCGCGGCCCTTTATCTCGCGCCGCTGCCGCCGCGCCGCCCCATCGATCTCAATCAACAGGTCACCGCGCTGACGAACATCCCATTGCCGCCAGTCCGGCCGTCAGATCTTCTCGCTGCATCCGCGCAGCCGGGCGGGCCGCCCGCCATGCCGCCCGTTCGACCCACCGATCTCGCGGCCTCTGCACCAGACACGACGGCCTCGCTCGCACCCCTGCCCCCGATCCGGCCCGCCAGTTTCATCGTCGGCTCGACGTGGGACACAGGCGGCGCAGGCGCCAAGACACTGGCGCAGCCCGACGAGGACGACCTCGTCGCCGACGTCCTCAAGGGCCGATTGCCGAAGGTCATCACGCGCGGCGTGACGGCTCAGCCGACGAGTGCGCTGGCGCTTGCGGAAATGCCGGCCGCGGCGACGGACGACAACACGCTGCTCGCGCGCGCTGCCGAGATGACTGCGCCGCTGCCGCCGATGCCGATCCCCAATGTCGGGGCGCCGTCGCCAATCAAGTCGGTGACGGGCCTGTCGGCGGCAGATGTTTCACGGCTATTCGGCGCAATGCCGGTCGACGCGTTCACGACGGCGCGAGACGCCGGCGAGTTGCGCGGAGCTCAGCAGTAATCCGTTTCGAAAAGCAAAAACGAATTCGGCGCGAGCATGAAACTCGCGCCGAACTTTTTTCGCTTTTGTTCGTGAACGGCTCGATTCAATCCCTGTCGATCGCCCAGGGGCCGGCGCCGGCCGCTGCGAGATAGAGGAAGATGAAGCAGTAGAGCACCGCCGGCTCGCCCATGTTGATCGCCGGGAAGAAGCTCATGGGGAAATGGGCCATGAAATAGGCCGCCGCCATGAAGCCCGAGAGGATGAACGCGACCGGGCGGGTGAAGAGCCCGAGCACGATGAGCGCGCCGCCGACGAGCTCCAGGGTGCCGGTGAAGTAAAGCAGCCCGGCTGGCATGTGGTCGATGAACGGAAGCCCATGCGGGAAGCCGATCAGCTTACCGGTTCCGTGCTCCATGAACGCAAGCCCGGCCACGATGCGCAGCACCGATTGCAGCGCGGGCGCAAGGGACCGGGGGATGACGGTAAACGAAGAGGAGGAGCGGGGGAAACTGCTCGAATTGGTGTTGGTCGCTGAACTCATGTTGATCTCCTGAAGTTGGGGACGTAGGCGGGACAAAAAAGGATGACTGGCTCCGGTCTTGCGGGAAGATTCCGACGGCCGCGCGGACGTCGCTACGCCGAAAGCCTCGCGGCGGTCTTGGCGATGAGATCGCCCTGATGCCGGGCGCCGTCGAGTTCGAGCTTGGTCGGCTGGCGCTGGCCCTGCGCGCCGGCGATCGTCGTGGCGCCGTAGGGCGCTCCGCCGACGATCTCATCGAGGGTCATTTGACCGACGTGGCTATATGGCAGACCGACGATGACCATCCCGAAGTGCATCAGGTTGGCGATGATGGAGAAAAGCGTCGTTTCGTTGCCGCCATGTTGCGTCGCGCTCGAGGTAAACGCCCCGCCGACCTTCCCATGCAATGCGCCGCTCATCCACAGTTGGCCCGCCTGCTCCCAGAAGCTCCCCATCGCGGAAGGCATGCGGCCGAATCGCGTCGGGGCGCCGACTACGATCGCGTCATAGTTCGCAAGTTCGTCTGGAGTGGCTATCGGCGCCGCTTGATCAAGCTTGAAATGAAAGGCTTTCGCAATTTCGTCGGGGACGTTCTCCCGCACGCGTTTCACGTCGACCGTCGCGCCCGCGGAGCGCGCGCCTTCCGCGACCGCGTGCGCCATCGTCTCGATGTGCCCATACGCGGAATAATACAACACCAGCACCTTGGCCATTTTATCCTCCTTGGGTTTTGTCGCGCCTCGGCCGACGAAGTCAGAGGACTTTCGCCATCTGGTCGAACGAAAGCCGCGGGCTGCGGGGGAACAGTTGGGCGTCGTCGCCGTAGCCGATGTTGATGACGACGTTGGCCTTGATCTTTCCTTCCGGAAAGAACTCGGCCTCGACCTTGGCTGGATCGAATCCGCCCATCGGACCCGCATCGAGGCCGACGGCGCGCAATGCGAGGATGAAATAGCCGACCTGAAGGGTTCCGCTCTGCGCCGCGCTACGCGCCGCCAGCTCCGGGTTGCCCGCGAATATGCTCTTGAAGTCCCGGTGCGGCATCAAAAAGGGCAGATGCTCGTAGAAGTCGAGATCGTAGCCCGCAATCGCAACCACGGGGGCGGCCATTGTCTTCTCAACGTTGCCTGGGGCCATAGCCGGGCGCAGCCGCTCCTTGGCCTCCTTGGACCGCAGGAAGAGGATGCGCAAAGGCTGCTGGTTCGCCGCGGTTGGCCCCATCTTGGCGAGATCGAGGGCCTCGCGCAGCAGCGCGTCGGGCACCGGGCGCTGGAGAAAGGCGTTATGGGTGCGCGCTTCGGTGAAAAGCTGCGCCAGCGCAGCGGCGCCGAGCGCCGCGTGACGGTTGACGGTCTTCGGATCGACGGTGACGGTCATTCCTGATTTCCCTTTCGAACAACAGACAAGCGGAATTGCCCCGCGTCCCTTTCAGGCGCGCTCATAGGCAAGAGGTTTGGCGGACCCGGTTTGCCGGGGCTCGTTTCACTCGGCGGCGATCGTCGCCTTCTTTGCGGTGGCCTCGCGCGCGACTTTGAGTGCGTTCGTCCACCAGACCAGCTCATCGAGCATGGTGTCGGCGGTCGGCTTCAGGTAGGCGAAGTCGGAGATCGGCTTGCCTTCGCGGAACGCGGCCATGAAGTCGCCGCCCGCAAGATGCACGCCTGTCCGAGTCGAGGCCATCTGCAGTTCGACGCAGATGAGCCGCAGGTGCTCGACAGCGCGCGCGCCGCCGACGCCGCCATAGCCGAAGAGACCCGCGGCCTTGCGATTCCACTCATTGTAAGCGTAGTCGAGCGCGTTCTTCAGCACTGCCGGAACGCCGTGGTTGTATTCGGCGGAGACGAATATGTAGCCGTCGTACTGAGCGACCTTGTTCTGCCAGCGCACGCCTTCGGGATTCTGGGTCGGCGCCCAGGCATTCGTCGCCACCTCGTCAAAGAACGGCAGCGGGTAGTCGCGAAGGTCGATCAGCTCGACCTCCATGTCGTCGCGCTTGCTGGCGATGTCGTAAATCCACTGCCCGGCCTTGTGGCCAAAGCGGGCGGCGCGGGTTGTCGAAAGAATGATGGCGATTCTGGGCTTGGTCACGGCCGTCCCTCATCATGTCCATTATTACGCATGGAAGTCGCATAACATTCGGTCTAACCACAATTTGGGGGCAATTAAGCATCATGACAATCGGCCAAATTGTGGTAGATACCATCGGTGTTGGTGATGGAACGTGGAGGCGAGGCCTATGATTGATCCGCTCACGCTGGACCAGATGCGCGTTTTGGTCGCCGTCGCCGACGCCGGCAGCTTCTCCGCCGCAGCTCGAACGCTCGGCCGCGTGCAGTCGGCGATCAGCCAGTCGATTCAGACGCTCGAGACGACACTCGGGCTCACCCTCTTCGACCGCTCGCATAAGACGCCCCGGCTGACGGACGCCGGGCGGGCGATCGTCGATGATGCGCGCGCGCTGATCGTCAGCGCCGGCGCATTGCGGGCTCGCGCCCAAAGCATGGCCGAAGACGTCGAGCCGGAGCTGACGCTGGCGGTCGATGCGATGTTTCCAATTCCCTTGCTGATGCAAAGCCTGAAGGCGCTGCGCAGCGCCTTTCCGCGGCTGCCGGCGACCCTCTTCACCGAGGCCTTGGGCGGCGCCGAGCAGCGGCTTCGCGACGGCGCGGCGCGACTGGCGATCTGCCCGGTTTCTCCGACCCGACAGGACGATCTCATGGCCGAGTTCATGACCCGGATCGTCATGTGGCCGGTGGTTGCGGCGGACCATCCGCTGGCCGCGCTGCCTGGGACGCTCACCCGCGAGGCGCTCGAGCCGCATGTGCAGCTCGTCCTGACGGACCGCACGTCGCTGACCCAAAATTTTTCCGGTGGGATTATCAGCCGCCAAATCTGGCGCTTCGCCGATCTCTCTACCCGGCTCGACTTTCTCCTCGCGGGGTTCGGATGGTGTAACATGCCGGTCCACATGGTCGAGCCCCACGTCGCGGCCGGTCGGCTGAAAAAGCTCCAAGTCGCGGACCGGGATGAGTTCAGCGTGCCCATCTACGTCGTGCACCAGCGCGGCCGCGAGCTGGGCCGCGCCAGCCGCTGGCTGATCGCCGATCTGCGCGAGCGCGCGAAAACCTGCCCCAGCGCCTATCAGAGCGGTGAAGCGCGAATCCCGGCGGCGGCGGCGGCCGAGTGATCGCCGCTATCGCGTCCGGCTCTCGCGGCCGTAGAGCAACAGCATCGCGATGATGACGACGCCGTAGATGATCTGGCGTCCCGCCTCCGGCATCTGCACGACCGACAGGATCGATTGCAATAGAGTGATGAGGATGACCCCGGCGATCGTGCCGAAATAGCTTCCGCGCCCCCCGAGGATGGAGGCCCCGCCGAGCACGACCGAGGCGATCGCCGGCAGGAGATAAGCGTCGCCCATCGCCTGCGCCGCCTTGCTGGCGTAGCCGGCGAGCAGAACGCCGCCGAAGGCCGATAGGCCGCCGGCGATCGCGAACGCGATCAGCACGATGCGCTGGGTGTCGATTCCCGAGAGATAAGCGGCGCGCTCGCGGTTGCCGATGCCGTAGACCGCGCGGCCGAAGGTGGTGCGGTTGAGCAGGAAGATCGTCCCGGCGCCGACAACGGCCCAGACGATCAGCGCATTGGGCAGGCCGAAGACCAGATCGCCCGTCGCCAAGGTTCGCATCGCTGGCGACGACGAATCCTGGGGCGAGAAGCCGCCGGTGTGCACGACCATCAGGCCTTGTGCCACGGCGTTGACCGCGAGCGTGATGATCATCGACGGGATGCGCAGGTAGGCGACGCCGAAGCCGTTGACGAGCCCGAGCGCGACCCCGCAGGCGATCCCGAAGGGAATTGCGAGCGCCTCCCCCGCCGGTCCCCACCCGGTCGCGGCCGTCGACATCATGCCGCCGACGGCGACGACCCAGGGCACCGAGAGGTCGATCTGGCCAAGCAGAATGACGATCATCGTGCCGGTCGCGATGACGCCGAGAAATGAGGCGACCTTCAGCTGCTGCAGCAGATATTCAGGCGAGAGAAAGCTGCGTGAATAGAGCGACCCCACGAGCAGCAGCGCCACGATGCAAGCAAAGGCGATCACGACCGGACGGTCGACCCTCTTCAGAAGCCCATCGGAAATCTTCGCTTGCGCCCGCACGCTCATTCAAACAATTCCAGCCGGTTGCGGACCTGAAACAGCCGCGCAGCGCCGACGCAAATGGCTGCAAGCAGCACGAGGCCCTGAAACAACGGCTGCCAAAGCGGGTCGAGATTGAAGACGAAGAGGAGATCTCCGATCGTGCGGAACATCAGCGCGCCGAAGATGGCGCCGATCGCGCTTCCCGAGCCGCCGTAGAGCGAGACGCCGCCGAGCACGACCGCCGCGATCGAATAGAGCGTGTAGGTTCCGCCGTTGGCGGCGGAGGCCTCGCCCGAATAAGTGACGAAGGTCAGAAAGAGTCCGGCCATCGATGCGGCGAGGCCGGAGAGGACGTACGCGCAGAATTTCGCCAGGTCGACCGGAACGCCCGACATGAAGGCCGCCTGTTCCGAGGAACCGACCGCGTAGGCCGCCCGCCCGATGACCGAACGACGATAAGGGATCCAGATGATGACGACGACTGCGGCTAGCGCCACGAGACTTGCCGGCAGGACGCTAAACACCCGGCCGGTCAGCGCGTCGGCGAGCGGGCCGTAAACGTCGCCGCCCGGAGTGGGGCGCAGGACGAGCGCGAGGCCGAAAAAGACTGCGCCGGTGGCGATGGTGGCGACGATCGGTTGCAGACGGCCCACGATGACGATGAGGCCGTTGACCGCCCCGCACGCAAGGCCCGTCAGCAGAACGCCGGCGACGCCAAGCGCTGCCGTCCATGCCGTTCCCACCACGATCCACGACGCAAGGCAATTGGTCAGAACGAACATTGCGCCGACCGAGAGGTCGATGCCAGCGGTGATGACGACGAAAGTCTGCGCCATCGCTACCAACGCCAGTAGCACGCCCTTGTTCGCCGCCGTCTGGACCACGTTCGCGCTGAAGCCGGCCGGATGATTGGTCGAATAAATTGCGAACATGACAACGAAGAAAACGAATGCAAGCAGGGTCGCGCGATTCTGGCTGAAGACATAGCGCCAGTCGTTCATTGAAGCCGAGCCCGGCTCGACGCGTCGTCGGCATCGTCGGCGATGTTGAGGGCGCTGCTGATGAGGGCGCGCTCGGTGATGTCTTCGCCGACGAGGACCCGCTTGATCGCGCCGTCGTAAAGCACCAGCGCGCGGTCGCAGCAGCCGATCAGTTCGCTATAGTCGGTTGTGTAGAAGATGATCGCCGCCCCGGAATCCGCAAGCCGCCGAAGGAGTTGGTAGATCTCCTGCTTCGTGGCGACGTCGATGCCGCGCGTTGGATCATTGAGCAGGATGATGCGCGGCTCGGCCATCAGCCATTTGGCGATGACGACCTTCTGCTGATTGCCGCCCGACAGCGCTCCCGCCGGAATGTCGGTTCCGCTGGCGCGGATCGCCAGGAGATCGATCATGTCGCCGACGAGCTCCGTCTCGCGGGCGTGGTCAATCACGCCGCGGCGCGAGATGCGCTCGAGCGCGGCGAAGGAGAGGTTGTCGCGAAGCGACATGGGAAGCATCAATCCTTCCGTCTTGCGATCTTCGGGAATGAGGGCCATGCCGATCGCCGCCGACTTCGCGGCGTTCGGACTCGAGGGCGCGACCGGTGCGCCGGAGACCCGAATTTCGCCCGTTACGCCGCGCAGGACGCCAAATAGCGCTAGCAGAAGCTCCCGCTGGCCCTGCCCGTCGAGCCCGCCGAGCCCGACCACTTCGCCCGCATGGGCATGGAAGGAAATATCGCGCAGGCGATCCGCCCAATTCAGATGCTTGACTTCGATCAGCGGCGTCGCGGCCGTTTCGGGCGGCGGCGGCTTCGCCGGAAAAACATGACTCAATTCGCGGCCAATCATCATCTCGACGACCTCGTCGTCGGACTTGGTTCCGGCGACATAGCTCGCGACATTGGAGCCGTTACGAAAGACGGTGCACTCATCGGCAAGCTCGGCAATCTCATGCATACGGTGCGAGATATAGATGAGCGCGAGCCCCTCGTCGCGCAGTCGCTTTAAGACGACGAACACTTTGGTGACATCCGCGGCGGTCAGCGCCGACGTCGCCTCGTCGAGAATGAGGATGCGGGGCTCGCGAGCCAGCGCCTTGGCGATCTCGACCATCTGGCGCCGCGACAGCGCCAGGTCCTTGACGAGCGCCATGGGATGGATGTCCGACGCCCCGGCGCGCGCCAGCGCATCTTCTGCGATGCGCCGCTGCACGCGCCGGTCGATGAGCCCGAACCGGCGAGGCGGATTGCTGATCGCGATATTGTCGGCGACCGACAGATCGGGAACAAGCGAGAGTTCCTGAAAGATGCAGACGATGCCGGCGCGATTGGCGGCGGCGGGGGAATCGAAGGCGACCTCCGCCCCGTCGAGGACGATGCGTCCGGTGTCCGGCCTCACGACGCCAGACAGGATCTTGATCAGCGTCGACTTGCCGGCGCCGTTCTCGCCCAGGATCGCGTGGATGCGGCCCGTCGAAATGGCGAGGTCGGCGTTCTCGAGCGCGCGCACGCCGCCGTAGCGCTTCGATACGCCCTCCATGTGCAGGATAAGCGGGGCCCTCGGCTCCATTCCCGTCACCAGCGCCAGCCCGCACACGTGAGAACGCCTGACCCTTAGAGGCGCGCGCCGGCCGCGCCAGTCCAGAGATTACTTGTTTTCCTTCGTCTGTCCCATGATTTCCTGCGCGCTGAAATTGATGTTGCAGGTCGGGAAGGAATTGCCGACGAAGAAATTGTCGGACGCGTCGGAGTAGAAGTCCCGTCCGTCCTTGAAGTTGGGATATTCGGCGGTCGCCAACGGCAGTTTGACCGACTGGGGCACGACTTGCCCGTCAAGCGCGGCGAGCGCGACCTTGATCGCCACCGCGACCTGGGCCGGCCCGGTGCCGCCGGAAGCGCATTTCAAGCCCTGGTCGCCGTATTTCGCGCAGAACTTGCGGAAGCCGTTTTCGGTCTCGCCGCCGAAGGGCACGAACGGATGCTTGGCGTCGATCATTGCCTGCACCACGCCGGTGTCGCCGCCCTGCGCGGTGACGCCGTCGAATTGCTTCTGAACCGCGATGGCGTCGGCGGTCACTTTCTGCGCGCTCGGGTCGTCCCACTTGCCGAAGACTTCGATGATGTCCCATTTCTTACCGGTCGCGTCAAGCGTCTCGTGGATGCCGTCGTGACGGTCGCGGTCGGCCGAAAAGCCGGAAACGCCGCGCACTTCGAGAATCTTGCCGCCGTTGGGCAGATACTTGGCGAGCCACTTCGCCCAGTAGACCCCGAGGCCCTTCTGGTCGACGTCGACGTTGATCGCATCCTCCGTGTCGAGAATATTGTCGAACGCCACCAGCACGACGCCTGCGTCGTTGGCGCGCTTGATGACCGGCTTGAACGCCTCCGGATTTTGCGCATCGACGACGATGGAGTCGTAGCCGGAATCGATGAAATTGTTAATCGCGGCGATCTGCGCGGCGACGTCGTCGCCGGTCGAGACGACCTTGAACTCCTTGAGCTTGGCGGCGACGTCGGGCTGGACCGCATAGGCCTTGGCGGTCTGAATCATCTGGATGCGCCAGGTATTGGCGATATAGCCGTTGGCGAGCGCGATGCGATACGGGCCCTTCTTGGCGAGGAATTTGAAGAACTTCGTCTTGTCGGTCCATGGCGCAAAGCAGCCCGCATCGGCGGCCGGGCCAGCGACGATCTCCGGGCCGGCGGCATAGGCGTGAGTGCTGAGCACTGCGGTCAACAAGGCGCCGCCGGCGGCGGCAATAGCGACAGGGCGAAAATGGTTCATATTCGACCTCCCTATTTTTGCGTTCATGTCGACGGCCCGGCCTCGCCGTGAACGTCGCGGGACCATTGTTCCCGCGACGTTCAGGTCTGACGGCTACTTGTTTTCCTTCGTCTGGCCCATGATTTCCTGCGCGGTGAAATTGATGTTGCAGGTGGGGAAGGAGTTGCCAACGAAGAAGTTATCGGACTGGGCGGCGTAGTAGTTGTCGCCGTCCTTGAAGTTGGGATCTTCCGCAGTCGCCAGCGGCAGTTTGACCGACTGCGGCACGACCTGGCCTTGGAGCGCGGCGATGGCGACCTTGATCGCGACTGCGACCTGCGCCGGACCGGTGCCGCCGGAAGAGCACAGCAATCCCTGCCCCGACAGCTTAGCGCAGAACTTGCGGAAGCCGTTCTCGGTTTCGCCGCCGAACGGCACCATCGGATGCTTCGCGTCGAGCATGGCCTGCACGACGCCGGTGTCGCCGCCCTGCGCGGTGAAGCCGTCGAAATGCTTCTGGACGGCGATGGCGTCCGCTGTCACCTTCTGAGCGGTCGGGTCGTCCCACTTGCCATAGACTTCGACGATGTCCCACTTCTTGCCGGTCTTATCGAGAGTCTCGTGGATGCCGTCATGACGGTCGCGGTCGACCGAGGTGCCCGACACGCCGCGCACTTCGAGAATCTTGCCGCCGTTGGGCAGATGCTTGTCGAGCCACTGCGCCCAGTAGACGCCGAGGCCCTTCTGGTCGACGTCGACGTTGATCGCGTCCTCGGTGTCGAGAATATTGTCGAACGCCACCAGCACGACGCCCGCGTCATTGGCGCGCTTGATGACCGGCTTGAACGCCGCGGGGTTCTGCGCGTTGACGACGATCGCGTCGAACCCGGAATCGATGAAGTTGTTGACCGCGGCAATCTGCGCGGCCACGTCCTCGCCGGTCGAAACGACCTTGAACTCCTTGAGCTTGGCGGCGACGTCGGGCTGGGCCGCATAGGCCTTCGCGGTCTGGATCATCTGGATGCGCCAGGTGTTGGCGATATACCCATTGGCCAGCGCGATGCGATACGGGCCCGGTTTGGCGGCGAATTTGAAGAACTTGGTCTTGTCGGTCCAAGGCGCGAAGCAGCCAGGATCGGCGGCCGGGCCGGCGACGATCTCCGGGCCGGCAGCATAGGCAGGCGCGCAGAGCGCGCAGGCGGCGACGGAAGTTGCCGCAACCGCGGACAGCGCGAGAAGGCGAATAGGCAGCATGATCATCCTCCCGATGTTTTGTTCATCGCGACCGCCAAACTTTGGCGATCGCGTCTTTCTGCGGCAAACCCCAGGAATTGAGCGCCGGGCCGTTTGCTCCACAGCTGTTCTAGGCTGACATGTCAGTATAACCCGGTGACGAGCGGGCGCAAGCCCGCCTTGCCTCCGCGTTGCCCCAGCGCGCCAGTCGCCAAACAAGAAACCCGCGCTGGATGGCTCCAGCGCGGGCCTTGTTTCGATGAACGCCCGAGCGGCGGAGCGTTACTTCTTCTGGTCGCGGGCTTTCAGCGCGGCGCCGAGAATGTCGCCGAGCGAGGCGCCCGAGTCGGCCGAGCCGTATTGCGCGATCGCCTCCTTCTCCTCGGCGACTTCGAGCGCCTTGATGGAGACGGCGATCTTGCGCGCGCGGCGGTCGAACTGGGTGATGCGCGCGTCGACCTTCTCGCCGACCGAGAAGCGCTCGGGACGCTGGTCGCCGCGATCGCGCGCGAGCTCGCTGCGCTTGATGAAGGCGGTCAGATCCGTGCCCGCGATCTTCACCTCGATCCCGCCATCCTTCACTTCGAGGACCTCGCAGGTCACGACCGAGCCCTTGCGCAATTCTCCCTCGGCGCCGCCCTCGTCGCCTGTCTTCCTGGCGGCGAAGGGGTCGCTAGCGAGCTGCTTGATGCCGATCGCGATGCGCTCTTTCTCGACGTCGACGTCGAGCACCTTGGCGCGGACCTTGTCGCCCTTCTTGTAGTCCTCGATCGCCTGCTCGCCCGGGCGGGTCCAGTCGAGATCGGAGAGGTGGACCATGCCGTCGACATCGCCGTCGAGGCCGATGAAGAGGCCGAACTCGGTCTTGTTCTTGACCTCGCCTTCGACTTCGGAGCCGACGGGATGCTTCTCGGCGAAGGCTTCCCACGGGTTCTGCAGGGTCTGCTTGAGGCCGAGCGAAATGCGGCGCTTCGCGGCGTCGACCTCGAGCACCTGGACCTCGACCTCCTGGCTCGTCGAGACGATCTTGCCCGGATGGACGTTCTTCTTGGTCCAGGACATTTCGGAGACGTGGATGAGGCCCTCGATTCCGGGTTCGAGTTCAACGAACGCGCCGTAGTCGGCGATGTTGGTCACGCGGCCCTTCAGCTTCTGGCCGACCTGGTAGCGGGCTTCGATCGCCGACCACGGGTCTTCCTGCAATTGCTTCATGCCAAGCGAGATGCGGTGCGTCTCATGGTTGATCTTGATGATGCGCACTTTGACCTGCTGGCCGATCGTCAGCACTTCGCTGGGATGGTTGACGCGGCGCCAGGCGATGTCGGTCACGTGCAAGAGGCCGTCGATGCCGCCGAGGTCGACGAACGCGCCATAGTCGGTGAGGTTCTTGACTGCGCCGTCGATGACTTGGCCCTCGACCAGATTGGCGACGATCTCGTGGCGCTGCTCGGCTCGGCTCTCTTCGAGCACAGTGCGGCGCGAGACGACGATGTTGCCGCGCCTGCGATCCATTTTGAGGATCTGGAACGGCTGCGGGACGTTCATCAGTGGCGCGACGTCGCGCACCGGGCGGATGTCGACCTGGCTGCGCGGCAGGAAGGCGACCGCCCCGTCGAGGTCGACCGTGAAGCCGCCCTTGACTTGGTTGAAAATCACACCTTCGACCTTCTCGTTCTTCTCGAAGGCCTGCTCGAGCTTGACCCAGCTCTCCTCGCGGCGCGCCTTGTCCCGCGATATGACTGCTTCGCCGAGCGCGTTCTCGATGCGCTCGAGATAGACCTCGACCTCGTCGCCGACGCCCGGGGCGGGGTCGCGGCCGTGGTTGGTGAATTCCTTAAGCGCCACGCGCCCTTCAGTCTTCAGGCCGACGTCGATGACGGCCATGTCTTTTTCGATCGCGACGACCTTGCCCTTGACGACCGAGCCTTCGAAGGCTTCGTCCTCGCCGTAGGTCTCGTTCAAAAGCGCGGTGAAATCCTCGCGCGTGGGCGCGGAGGTTTGAGTTGTGGACATTCGTTCTCCTGAGACGCCCGAAAAACGGGCTAACGCCGGCGGTTGGGTTCGTGTTGACGGTCAGGCGTCCGCTCGCCAGGAAAGCCTCGCGAAAAATCGCGAACCT
>Ga0209656_10001125_pt1 | contig 17265 bp, 17 predicted proteins | sample BogFormECP12_OM2_FD_188239 | JGI IMG/M metagenome (GOLD analysis project Ga0209656, IMG submission 188239) | Bog forest soil microbial communities from Calvert Island, British Columbia, Canada - ECP12_OM2 (SPAdes) (version 2) | ecosystem: Environmental > Aquatic > Freshwater > Wetlands > Bog ... | reverse complement strand
CTGCGCAACTACCTGATCCCGCGCAAGCTCGCGCAGCCGGCGACACGCGGAGCCGTGGAGACGATCCGCCAGCGCCAGGCCGCCGCCGAGCGAGCAGCCCGCGAGGCGGTCGAGAAAGCTCACGAGAACGTCAACCTGCTCAACCGGACGGTGCTGACCATTCCCCAGCAGGCCGGCGCCGACGGGCGGCTGTTCGGCTCGGTGACCGCCCAGGACATCGCTACCGCGATCCGCGAAGCACGCGGCCTGCGGATCGACAAACGCAACGTGCACCTGCCCGAACCGATCAAGAACGTGGGCACCTACATGGTCGTCGTCGAGGTCGTCGACGACGTGACCGCCACGATCAAGACCATGGTCGTCGCCAAGAAATAGCGCTCTCGCGGCCGCGGGCGGCGGGCGTTGCTGATGGGCTTGACGTCGTGGCGCTGTGCGAACATGCGTTCGTGGCAAGCGATTTGTTCCGTGATAGCGGGGAGGCCCGCGTTGACCCGGCGACCGCCGACCTAGACTCGGCGCAGCCATGGCGATGAACGCACTCCCCACCACCGCCAACGGCTCCAACGGCGCCCCGACCGGCGTGATCACGCCGCCGCACAATCTCGACGCGGAGCAGTCTGTACTCGGTGCGATCCTGCTGTCGGACCGCTCGCTGTATGCGCTGGTGATCGAAGAGGGCCTGCGAGGAGACGACTTCTATCGCGAGCGCCACGGGACGATCTACGAGGCCATGCTCGCGCTGTACAACGAGAGCGAGCCGGTGGACGTGCTGACGGTCACCGACCGCCTGCGTCAGATGGGCAGGCTGCAGGACGTGGGCGGCCCGGCTGCGGTGGACGAGCTGACCGGGGTCGTGCCTGCGGCCGGGCACGCGCGCCGCTATGCACAGATCGTGCGCGAGAACGCGCTGCTGCGGCGACTGCTGAAGAGCACCTATGAGATCCAGGAGAGCGTGCTCGGCCACGCGGCGGCGCCGCGCGAACTGGTGGAGCAGGCCGAGAAGGCGATGCTCGAGGTCGCGCGCGACGACCGCCAGCAGGACTTCCGCGCGATCGAGGAGGTGCTGCACGAGGAGCTCGACAAGCTGCACCGCCTGTCGCTGGAGGGCACCTCGCTGACGGGCACGCCGTCGGGCTTCAAGGACCTCGACGAGATCACCGGCGGCTTCCAGCCGGGGAACCTGATCATCGTGGCCGCCCGCCCGGCGATGGGCAAGAGCGCGCTGGTGTGCAACATCGCCGAGAACGCGGCGGTCGAGCACGGCAAGGCCGTGGCGCTGTTCTCGCTGGAGATGGCGGAGGCCGAGCTGGCGCAGCGCTTCGTCGCCTCGCAGGCACGCATCAAGGGTGAGGAGTTGCGCAAGGGCCGGGTGGCCGAGCAGCGCTGGCCGAAGATTCTGGGGGCGAGCCAACGCCTGGCGGACTCGCCGCTGTGGGTGGACGACTCCAGCGACGTGGGAATGCTCGAGATCCGCGCGAAGGCGCGCCGGCTGCACAGCCAGTGCGAGGGCGGGCTGGGACTGATCATCATCGACTACCTGCAGCTGATGCGCACGGACAGTCGCTACGACAATCGCGTGACGGCCGTCGGCGAGCTGAGCCGTGGCCTGAAGATCCTGGCTCGGGAGCTCGGGGTGCCGGTGATCGCGCTCTCCCAGCTCAGCCGCGCCGTGGAGCAGCGCTCCCCCAAGAAGCCCCAGCTGTCGGATCTGCGCGAGAGCGGCAACCTCGAGCAGGACGCCGATCTGGTCATGTTCATCTACCGCGACGAGTACTACGAGCCGGAGTCCGAGCGGCCCGGCGAGGCAGACCTGATCATCGCCAAGCATCGCAACGGGGCCACCGGCGAAGTGACGCTCACCTTCCAGAAGGAGTACCCGAAGTTCATGAACTACGCCGGAGCGCGCTACGCACAGTGAGCCCGGAGCGCCCCTACGAGGAGCTTCCCGAGACGCTCTCGGTGCTGGCGCGAGGGCCCGCCGTCGCGGGCGGCGGGTCACGCTGCCCGTTCGAGCGCTGCGACGGCAGCGGCTTCGTGATCGACGAGGCGAGCAACACCGCGACCGACTGCGACTGCCGCGCGGGGCGTATCGCGGGGGCGCGCACGCGCAGCCTCGCGGGTCGCATCCCGCGGCGCTATCGCGGCGTGTCCTTCGACCGCCCCCCGGTCAGCGACATCGCGAGGACCGCCCCCGATCAGATCCGGGCGGTTCGCCGCTACGCACAGGGAATCGAGGAGAACCTGAACCGCGGCAGGGGACTGTGGATCCAGGGCGATGTCGGAACCGGCAAGACGACGTTGGCCATGCTGGTCTCCAAAGCGGCGCTCGATGCGGGGCGCTCGGTGGCGATCTACTCGCTCCCGCGACTGCTCAACCTGCTGCGCGAATCGATGGACTCCGAGGGGGGCATGCTCGACTTCATGGACCGGCTCGGAGCGGTTGACCTGCTGCACATCGACGACCTCGGCGCCGAGCACCAGACCGACTGGGTGCTCGAGCAGCTCTACTCGATCGTGAACGCGCGCTACGAGGCAGAGCGGGCGATCGTGGCGACGACCAACCTGATGCCCGACGAACTCGACGAGCGGCTCGGCGCACGCACGGTCTCGAGGCTGGTGGAGATCTGCGGTGACCCGCACCCGCTGCACGGCGATGACAAGCGGCGCGAGTTCCGTCCGGGGCGAACCGAGACAGAGACGGTCGGGCGAACGAGCTGAGCGCTCGCGCCCGAGCGCTGGGCGCCCCGGCTGCACCTGCGGTCGGGACCGGCCCGCGGCCCTCCCTAAACTCCACCGGGCATGCCAGGCATAGTGATAGTGGGCGCCCAGTGGGGCGATGAGGGCAAGGGCAAGATCACCGACCTGCTCGCCGAACACGGCGACGCCGTCGTGCGCTTCCAGGGGGGCAACAACGCGGGGCACACGATCGTCAGGGACGGGCAGGAGTGGAAGCTGCACCTGATCCCCTCGGGCATCCTCTATCCGGGCAAGCCGTGCGTGATCGGCAATGGCGTGGTGATCGACCCGCGGGTCCTGATCGAGGAGGTCGACGCCCTGCGCGCCCGTCGCGTGGACGTGAGCGGGCTGCGCGTGTCGGCCAACGCCCATCTGATCATGCCCTACCACCTGCTGCTGGACTCGGCGGGCGAGGCCAGGCTCGGCAGCCTGCAGATCGGTACCACGCGCAGAGGGATCGGCCCCTGCTACGCGGACAAGGCCGCGCGACTCGGCATCCGCGTGCAGGACCTGCTCGACGAGAAGATCCTCAAGAAGAAGATCGTCGCGGCGATGGAGCCCAAGCGCCTGTCGCTGCGGCCCTTCGAGAAGGACCCCGCGCTCGACCTGCACACGATGACCGAGGAATACCTCGTCTTCGGGCATCGCCTCGAGCAGCACATCGCGGACACCTCCAAGCTGATGTGGGAGCTGCTTGACGCCGAGCGGATGGTGATCCTCGAGGGAGCGCAGGGAGCGATGCTCGACATCGACCACGGCACCTATCCGTTCGTCACCTCATCCAATCCGCTGGCCGGCGCTGCCTGCGTCGGGACGGGCATCGGACCGAAGGCGATCGACGAAGTCTGGGGGATCTCGAAGGCCTACACGACCCGCGTCGGGGCGGGACCGTTCCCCAGCGAGCTGCATGACCAGATGGGCGAGACGATAAGGGAGCGCGGCGGGGAGTTCGGCACGACCACCGGGCGTCCGCGGCGCACCGGCTGGCTCGACCTCGTTGCGCTGCGCTATGCCTCGCGCCTGAACACGATGACCTCGCTGGTGGTGACGAAGCTGGACGTGCTGTCTGGCCTCGATCGGATCCAGGTCTGCACCGGCTACCGCGGAGCCGAAGGCGCGGAGTTCGATGACTTCCCCTATCACCAGACGGTGCTGCACCACACGACGGCCCGGCTGACCGAGATGCGCGGCTGGAGCGAGGACCTCGGCGAGTGCCGCAGCGTGTCAGATCTGCCCGACGCGGCGCGCGAGTACCTCGACTTCGTCGCCGAGCAGGCCAGCGCACCGGTGGCGCTCGTGGGCGTCGGCCCGGGACGTGAGCAGGTGGTGTGGACGGACGCGGGCCGCAGGACGCTCATCGCGGCCGCCGGCGGGGTGCCCGCCTGATCTCCTGAGAGACCCTCCGGAGAGTATTGTCAACCAAATCACTGAAGAACCTCTCCAACGCCGTGGGGTGCCCCCACACGATGAGTCGCCGCCGCCCGAACATCCTCTACCTGCACTCCCACGACACGGGCCGCTACGTCCAGCCCTACGGTCACCCGGTACCGACACCCAACATCCAGCGCCTGGCCGACCAGGGGATCCTGTTCCGCAAAGCATTCTGCGCCGCACCGACGTGCTCGGCCTCGCGTGCGTGCCTGCTCACGGGGCAGTATGGGCACAACAACGGGATGCTCGGACTCGCCCATCGCGGCTGGTCGCTGAACGACTATCGCCAGCACATCGTCCATCCCCTCCGCGATGCGGGCTACTACTCGGTGCTGATCGGCGAGCAGCACATCGCCAAGCGCCCCGACATCATCGGCTTCGATCGCGTGGAGAAGATCGACACGACGCACGTCGAATCGGTCGCGCCGGTGGCGATCGAGGTGATCAGCGACCCGATCAGAGAGCCCTTCTTCCTCTCCGTCGGCTTCTTCGAGACCCACCGCGACTGGCTGGGCCCATCGTCGGTGCGCGACGCCCTCTACTCGCTGCCGCCGGCAAACCTGCCCGACGCGCCCGAGACGCGGCGCGACATGGCCTCCTACAAGGCCAGCGCCCGCTCGCTGGACCAGGGCGTGGGCTCGGTGCTCGGAGCACTCGACGCGCAGGGCCTGACGGACAACACGCTGATCATCTTCACGACCGACCATGGCCTCGCCTTCCCGGGCGCCAAGGCGACCCTCTTCGACCGCGGACTCGGAGTGATGCTGATCCTGCGCGGACCCGGTGACTTCAGCGGGGGCAAGGTCAACGACGCGCTCGTATCGCACCTCGACATCTACCCGACCGTATGCGAGCTCGCCGGGATCGAGCCTCCGGGCTTCTTGCAGGGTCACTCGCTGCTCGGGCTGGCCCGTGGCGAGGTGCGCGCGATTCGCGACACGCTCTTTGCGGAGATGACCTGGCACGCGGCCTACGAGCCGCAGCGCTCGGTGCGCACCGAGCGCTGGAAGTACATCCGCCGCTTCGGCGACCGTGCCAGGCCGGTGCTCGCAAACTGCGACGACTCCCCGAGCAAGGACCTGCTGATCGCTTACGGGTGGGGCGAGCGTGCGGTGCCGTTCGAGCAGCTCTATGACCTCGTGTTCGACCCCAACGAGGCTGCCAACCTCGCCGCGGACCCGGGCTGCGCGGACACGCTCGCCGACATGCGCGAGCGGCTCGCGGCGTGGATGGCGGAGACCGATGACCCACTGTTGCGCGGCGACCCAGCGCCCCCCTCAGGCGCCGAGATCAACGACCCCGACCAGCTATCCGCGACGGAACCGGTCACGCGCGTGCCATGAGCGGCACTCAACGCCATACGCCCGATGCCCACCGGGGAGCGCCCCTAATGCCGACCCGCAGCTATCTGGTGTGCGCGACCCAGCGGAGCGGTAGCACGCTCCTGTGCGAAGGGCTCGAGAACACCGGCGTGGCGGGGCGCCCGCGCGAGTACTTCGAGGAGCTCAAGGAGACAGGCCTGCCCCGCCGCCCGCGCGAGTACTTCTGGGAACTGCGCAGCCCGGAGGTCTTCCAGCTGCTGCCGCCCGAGTCGCAGCTCGACCGCGACGCCGAACGGAGTCCCACGTGGAGTCGTGAGGAGTACACGCGGCACCTCGAGGCGGCGCTGCTCGCGGGAACCACGCCGAACGGCGTGTTCGGCGCCAAGCTCATGTGGAGCTACTTCAACGACTTCATGGCGCTGATGCGCGGGATCCCGCGCCTGGGCGGCATGGGGGATGGGTCGCTGCTCAACGCCGCGTTCCCGGGCCTGCGCTACGTGTTCGTCTCGCGCAGCGACAAGGTGCGCCAGGCCGTGTCGCTGTGGCGTGCCCTGCAGACGTGGGTCTGGCGCAAGGAGGAGGGCGCGCCCGCCGGCGCGCCGCTGCCGGCGCAACGCTCGGTCTACTCCTTCGGCGCCATCGACCACCTGCTCGACCAGCTGCGCCGGCACGAGGACGCGTGGCGAGGCTTCTTCTTCCGCATCGGACAACGCCCGCTGTCGCTGTTCTACGAGGACATCGACGGCGACCTCGAAGGCAGCGTCGCACGCGTGCTCGACGACGTGGGGATCGAGCGCCCGAAGGGCCCGCTGGTGGCACAGAAGCGCATGAGCCGGCAGTCGGATGAGCTCTCCGAGAGCTGGGTTCAGAGCTACCTCGAAGATGTCTCGCGCCGCTGAGCGAGGTGCCGGACCCCGCCGGACCCCGCCGGGCTCGGATCACTCATACGTTCCCTTTAGCTGCGCGCTATCGAGCGCTAAGCCGAGCTGCCGATGCTCTTGACATGACGCGCAAGGCGATCCACGCGATGGGCCTGCTCGCCTGCAGCTGCCTGCTCGCTGCGGCCCTGCCGGGCACGGCGGCGGCGAACACCGCGAGCGCGGCGGGCACCGTCAGCAGCAACTGGGCGGGCTACGCCGCGCTGCCGTCCGCCGGCACGACGCTCGCGCTCAGAAGCGTGTCGGGAACCTGGCAGCAGCCGGCGGCCACGTGCACGGCGGGCCGGGAAGCATACTCGGCGGTGTGGGTGGGCCTGGGCGGCTTCAACGAAGGCACGCAGGCGCTCGAGCAGATCGGCAGCGACGCCGACTGCACACGCTCCGGGCGCGCCGTCTACTCCACCTGGCTCGAGTTGGTTCCAGCGGCGACGGTGAACCTCAAGCTCGCGGTGCACCCCGGCGACGAGCTCTCCGCATCTGTGACCGTGCGCGCTCACGACGTGCTCCTGCGGATCCGCGATCTGAGCACGGGCGCCCGCTTCAGCACGATTCGCCGCGCCGCGCACATCGACACCTCCTCCGCCGAGTGGATCGTGGAGGCGCCGTCGAGCTGCAGCGCCAGCGCCTGCCGGACGCTGGCGCTGACGAACTTCGGGAGCGTGCCCTTCGCCAGCGCGACCGTCGTCGAGGGCGATCGCACCGCGGCGATCGGCGAGCCGCCGCTCGCGACCGTGCCGATCGAGCTCGAGCAGCGCGCAATCCAGCCCGCGCCCGCCGGTTCCGGGGCGCGGCGAGCGGCGAGCAGGGCGCTGATCACCGCCATCCCATCGTCGGTCTCGCCGGCCGACGGAGCGTTCTCGGTGAGCTGGGACGAACAGACGCTCCAGGGCGAAGCACCGCCCGCGCCCGCGCTCCCGGGCTTCACCGGGGCGGCGCCGTAGGCGCCGCCCCGCCCCGCGCCGCCCCGGACGCGCCGGGGAGGGCCCAGCGGAGCGCCCGCTCAGACCGCCAGCGCCTCAGTCGTGCCTCGCCTCGCGAGATCGCGCCGGCGCAGCCTGCTCGTGAGCCATTCCAGCCCCAGCAGCAGTGCGAGCGCGAGCGCGACGGTCGCGAGGATGTACCAGGGCCAGGGTCCGGTCACGCTGAGCAGCGATCCGTGTTCTGGCTTGGCGCGCAGATACATGTAGTTGCCGCCTGTGACGAGGTCCCCGAGGCCGGCGACCGCGGCCCAGGCGAGTGTCAGCCAGAACACGCGCATCGCGGCGCCGGGGCGCGGATAGAGCCCGCAGCCGAACACCAGCAGGCACGCTCCGACAACCGCGCCGATGTGGTAGGTGAAGTACGTGAAGTAGTAGACGCTGGGGAAGTCCCACCCAAGATCCGGGGTGAGGATCGCCTGGAGCGTGGCGGTGAGCGACCAGAAGTAGAGGAGCTCGACGAGCCCCTGGCGCCGCGTCCACAGGGCGAGCACGGCAACTGCGGAGATCGCGTCGGTCAGCTGCAGCGGCAGGTCGTACTCGACCTGCCAGGTGCCCAGCAGGGCGTCGGCGAGATACTCGCCGAGCCATGCGGCAAGCACGAGCAGGGCGAGCATGCGCGCCCAGATCCTCACCCACCGGCCCGGGTGGCGGCGCGCCGCCCAGATCGATATGGCCGAGGCTGCGCAGAGGACGCCGAGGGCTGCAAGGTGTGGGGCTGAGAACTGCGGCAAGGGCCCTCGCTGGCGAGACTGGCGGCGGACACGAGCATGATCCCACGCGCAGCTCGGCGCCGAGGGCACCTGCGCCGCCGACCTCCACGCTGCGCTAGCGTCTGCGGGCCGTGGCGTCAGCGGGATCGTCCTCACCCCCCGAGCAACGACCTCGCCGCAGCACGCGCCTGGCGGCCGTCGCGGCGCTCGCGCTCGCGCTGCTGATCGGGGCCTGCGCGTGGCGACTGATCACGCAGGCGCCGCCGGCGCTCGTGATCCACCGGACGCTCGCTTCATACGTCCGCCTCGAGGGGCCCCGCCCGGTGCTCGCCTGGCCGCCCGAGGGCGAGGCGGCGGTGGAAGTGGAGGGTGTGGGCAGCTTCGGCGTCTCGGGCTCCACAGCGGCGGTCCCGATCGCGAGCCTGGCGAAGGTGATGACGGCCTACGTGACGCTGCTGGAGCATCCGCTCGCCGCCGGCTCGGCGGGCTTTGTGATGGTCGTCGACCGCGCCGATGCAGAAGAACAGCGCGCGCGCGCGGAACTCGGAGAGTCGACCGTGCCGGTGAGCATCGGTGAGCACATCAGCGAGCGCCAGGCGCTGCAGGCGCTGCTGTTGCCGTCGGCCAACAACATCGCCGCAATGCTCGCCGACGAGGACGCGGGCGGAGTCGCCGCCTTCCTCGCGCGCATGAACGCCGCCGCGAGGGGACTCGGGATGAGCTCCACGACGTACACCGACCCGAGCGGGTTCGATCGCGCCACGGTCTCCACGGCAGCCGATCAGCTCAAGCTCGCGGCTGCGGCGATGAGCGTGCCCGCCTTCGCGGCGACCGTCGATGAGTCCTCTGCCGCACTGCCGCTCGTCGGCGCGATCGCCAACTACGCCAGCCTCGTCGGCCGGGACGGCTACGTCGGCGTCAAGACGGGCTCCGACCGCGCCGCCGGGGGCTGCTTCATGTTCGCCAAGCGCATCACGGTCGCCGGCCGGCCGCTGACGGTGCTGGGCGTGGTGCTCTCTCAGCGCGGCGGCCCGCTGATCGCGACAGCGCTCGGCAGCGCCCAGCGACTGGGCGACTCGGCGGCGGGCGCGGTGCGTCTCGTGACCGCGCTGCCGCGTGGCGAGAGCGTGCTCACCGTGACTGCCTCCAACGGGCGGCACACGAGCGCTGTGACGAGCGGCACTCTTCAACGGATCGGCTGGCCCGGTCTGCAGGTGGCGCTCGCGGTCACGCCCGGCCCCGCGATCAGCCGGCTGCGTGCCGGCGAGCGTGTGGCTCGCGTGAGCGTCGGCGGCACCGCTGCCGCCAGGAGCGCGGTGCCAGCGGTGGCCGGCGGCGCCCTCGCCGGCCCCTCCCTCGGCTGGCGCCTGCGCCATCTGCTGTGAGTGCCGCGCGCGCGAGCCGGGGATCGCGCGCACGCGTCGAATTGGCCGAAATGGCCAATCCGCTCATATCAGCTTGGACCTGAGTGCGATTGGACAGCGAAACTGCGGGCACCGGCTCGGGTTTGACAGTCAGGCGAACAGGACATCCTCGAGCCACGAGGGGCTCCGCGCCGAATGATCGAATCCGCAAACCCGCTAACAGCGCCTGTTGGACAACTCGGACAACCGAGGCGCGTGGTGATGATGTGATGGAACCCAGCAACCAGCCGCTCGACCCGAAAACCGTCGCCGCACTCGTCGTGCGCGTGATCGACGACATCGACGCCACCTCCGACGAGGAACGCGACGCGCTCCTGTGTGATCTGCTGTGCGCGGCGTGGGGCTCCATCTCGGCGCAGAACCAGTGACCGCCCGCGGGCGGACCTCGTGCGTGGAAACTACGGGACCCTCTGCAGAGAACCACTCAGCGCTGGGGGGCCCGCCACCCTATCCTTGGCGGGTCGCACTGCCCGGATAAATCGCTGACCGCATTGAGGGAGGAAACAAATTGGTACTCGCAACGAGCTATCCGCTGCTCGAAGTGTTCTGGACGATGCTCATCTTCTTTGCCTTCGTGATCTGGATCTGGATCCTGATCACGGTGCTCGCCGACCTCTTCCGGCGCCACGACCTATCCGGTCTCGCCAAGGTTTTGTGGATCATCTTCATCGTCGTCATCCCCTATCTGGGCGTGTTCGTGTATCTGATCGCCGAGCACAAGGGGATGTCTGAGCGGGCGATGAAAGACCAGCAGGCCGCGCAGGCGCAGGTGGACGACTACGTCAAGTCGGTCGCCGGGCGCAGCGACCCGGCCGAGCAGATCGCCAAAGCCAAGTCCCTCCTGGACCAGGGCACGATCTCGCAGGCCGAGTTCGACAGCATCAAGCAGCAGGCGCTCGCCGGCTAGCGCCCGGGCACCGGCACGCGCCGCCTAGGGGTCCGTCGAGACGCTCTCGCCGGACCCCGGCGCGCCGGACCCCGTCTGCTGGACAGCGACGCTCGTGGCACGCCGCCCGCGCAGGTTGCTGACGAGCACGGCGACGACCGTCACGAGGTAGAGCTGCCCCGCGACCGCCTCGAGGGAGGACAGCGCGCGGCCGACCGCCAGGGCCGGCGTGTAGTCGCCGTAGCCGGCCGTGGAGAGCGTGATGAAGGAGAAGTAGACGTCCTCGGAGGTCGTCGCGGAGGCGTGCTGCGCGAAGTAGGGGGCGGGGGCGAGGTAGGCGACGCCCGCGATCAGAAAGCCGAAGAACAGCCCCACGAGCAGGTAGATCGCGACGGCGCCCGCGATCGAGTTGGCCGCCACGCCGGTGTCGAGGACCTGGTGCACGACCCCGCGGGTGATCGCAATCGGCGCCCACAGGACGAGCGCGCTCACCAGCAGGAACAGGAGTCCGGTCGCCGGCTCGCCGCCGCCGTTGACGGTCAGGACCACGGCGACCACCAGCGCGAGGGCGACGAGGGTCCGGCCCACGATCAGCGCCCGCGTCGGCGAGCCCGCCGCGTGCAGGGCGGCGAGCAGGACGCCACCAGCGAGCGCGACCGAGATCAGCTGCGCGATGTCCCCCCGCGGAGCAGCGATGATGAACGTGACGGTGAGCACGACTAGCGCCAGGACCACCCCGTAGCGGTGGGTGGCCTCGGTCCTGGGTGGCTGTGCGCTCGCTGGGATCGCCAGAGCCTATCCGCCGGCCAAGCGCCCGCGGCGGGCACGCCGCGAGAGAGCGCTTCGGGGTATGGGCCGTCCGGGAATCGAACCCGGAACCTTGGGCTTAAGAGGCCCCTGCTCTGCCGGTTGAGCTAACGGCCCGCGAGGGCGCCGGCGGGATCGGCCGGCTCGAGCGGGATTCTAGCCGAGCGGCCGGGGCCCGGTCCGACCGAGCCGGGCCGGCGCCGAGCGGCTACTTCTTCGTGGTGGTCGTCGAGGAGCTCCCGGCGGGGGCCGGCGTCGTCGCTGCTTCGGTCCCGGTGTAGCTGCCGTTGCCGCTCGGTTTGACCACGTAGGTTTTGCCGTTGGTTTTGGTCGTCAGCGTTTCGTTGCTGGCGCCGGTGGGGTTGCTCTTGACCTGCGCCAGATCCGCCTTCAGGGTCTTCTGCTCGGATGCGGGCGCGAGGCTGACAGCCTTTGCGGCGGCGAGATCGCCGATACGCGTGTTGTGGGCTTTGTAGGCGTACTCGGCCAGCTGCGCATAGAGCGAGGCGCTGCTGGGGCGGGCGGCGACCACGATCTGCAGGACCTGCACGGCCTGCGCGGGCTCGTTCAGGCCTGCTTCGTCATACACGCTGACCATCAGCTGGGCCAGTTCGGCGTTTGGCTTGGACGGGTTCAGCGCGATGTAGCTGCTCCACGTCTGTGCGGACTGGGCGAACAGCGCCTTGCCCTGGCTGGTCACCACTCCCGCATTGGTCACGTACGTTTCGTTGCCGGCTTCGTGCAGCTGGGCTTTGAGCAGGCGTTCCCAGGCGCTCACATTGCGCGGCTGCTCGGCGGTGAGCTTCTTGTACTTCGTGATTTCGCTCGCGTAGCTCGACCCGCCCGCGCCTTCGTTGTGGCTGGCCGCGGTGAACAGCCCGCCGCCGCCGAAGCCGCCGCCGATGCCGAACCCGACGAGGCCGACGCCCATCAGCAGGGCCAGGCCCGTGTAGATCACGCGGACCGTCCGGCGGCGGCCGCGCCCTCTGAGATCGAACAGCATCAGCCCGACAGCCTCGGGTCTACATGGTCGATCAGGTCTTGCACAGTTGGCTCCGTTGAATGATCCGGTGGTGGGTCCGGATCCGTCGCGGGATGCCGGTTCTCCTGGCTGCTGGCACTGCTCTCGTGGGTCGCGCCGGACTCGGCTCGACCCACGAGTACTGCTACCAGGATACTCGCCTCGTAGAGCAGATACAGCGGTACGGTCTCGAGGGCGAGCGTGATCACGTCCCCGGGCATGAAGGCGGCCACGGCGGCGCACACCACGACCGCGTAGCGGCGGTGGCGGCGCAGCTGGCGTGGCGTCACCAGGCCGAGGCGGCTCGCGCCGACGATTACGACCGGCACCTGGAAGAAGAGGCCCATCGCCAGGAGCACGGTGGCGGCGAAGCTGTAGAACTGGCTCGCCTGCACGAGCACGTTGAACTCGCTCGAGTTGAAGTTCACGAGAAAGCGCGTCGCGGCGGGCAGGACCACGAAGTAGCCGAACATGACTCCGGCCACGAACAGGAAGGGCACGGCGGTCAGCAGCGGCGCGGCCGCCCGGCGCTCGCGCGGCATGAGCGCGGGCAGGATGAAGCCGTAGAGCTCGTACAGGATCACCGGCAGCGCGAGGATCAGCGCGAAGTAGAGCGCGACCGTGATCGTCGTCGTGAACGGCTCGCCGACGCCGAGCGTCACGGGGTCCGTTCCAGGCGCGCCGCTCGGGATCTTCGCGACGTCGCTCTTGACCGAGGCGATCAGCGGGAGGAGCTGGGCGCGGGTGGACGCCGGCAGGCCGCTCTTGGGAGCGGCGAGCACGGCGAGGGCCGCCTCCGTGTCGCTCGCGACCTTGATCAGGCCCTGCTGGGCCAGGTAGGTCTGCCCGACCGTGCCCTCGCCCCGTTCGACCTGCTTGTGCGTCTGCTCCTTGAGCGGTTTGTTGATCACGTCGAGCAGCAGGTGGTTCTGCCACAGGCAGAAGCCGAACGCGACTCCCAGCACCGCCGCGCAGACGATCAGGCGGGCGCGCAGCTCGTCGAGGTGATCTACGAGGCTGAGCCGATCCTCGTGGCCGATCGTCCGAATCGCGCTCACCATGGGCCTCTTGAACCTAGCACCGAGCCCACTGCGGGCTCGGCCGCGCCGTCCGCCCCGTCGCGGCGGCGATTTGGGCCGCGGATCGCTCGCTCGGGCGCGATGACAATCGGGCGAGCGGAAGGGCGCAGGCTAAAGGCGCCCGCCCGGCGCGTCGATGACGTCCCAGAAGCCGTGATGAACTCTGAGAAAAAGCCCGATGACAAGAGCAGCTCACAGCTGCCCGCCCGCGAGCTCGACCCCGTCTACGGGGCGCCCGCGCGCCCGGCGGATGGGACCTGCGCGCCGGACAGGCTGCACGTCTGCTTCCACTGCGCCGGCGAGCTCGCATACCCGCTCGACTGGTCGGAGGAAGGCGCCCACCACTGGCGCATCCTGCTGCGCTGCCCCGAGTGCGAGTCCCGGCGTGAGGGCGTCTTCGAGCAGACCTCGGTTGAACGCCTCGACGACGAGCTCGACCGCGGCGCGAGCGCCCTGCTGGGCGATCTCAGGCGCATGACCCACGCGAACATGTCCGAGGAAATCGAGTTCTTCGTGCGCGCGCTGGACGCCGACGTGATCCTGCCGAGCGACTTCTAGCGGACTCAGCGGTAACGCTCGACGACCGCGTCGGCGACCATGTCGAGCAGCTCCCAGCGGCCGTCGGGAAGGATGTCCGGGAGCGCCGCCTTGGCCTCCGCGACCACCGCCAGCGCCCGTTCGCGGGCCTCGTCGAGCGCGCCGGTCGCGGCGATGCGCTCGCACAGCCGCTCGGCCTGCTCGGGCGCCTGCAGCGACGCGAGGTCGTAGCCGGCCAGGTCAGGCTCCCGCTCGCGCGCGAGGATAAACGGCAGCGTGACCGTGCCGTCGAGCAGATCCGTTCCGCGCGCCTTGCCCGTGCGCTCGACCGGGCCCGACACATCGAGCACGTCGTCGAGCAGCTGAAAGGCCAATCCGATGCGCCGGGCGAACGCGCCGAGCGCGTCGGCGAGCGCGGCGGAGCCGTCGCGGGCGTTGAGCGCTCCCAGCCGGCAGGCCGCCTCGAACAGCGCAGCTGTCTTCAGCTCGCAGCGCCTGAGATAGCGCTCGACGGCGACCTGCGAGGCGTAGGCATCCTCGCGTTGCAGCAGCTCGCCCGCCGCCAGCGCCGAGCTCGCGTCCGACAGCGCCTGCAGCTGCATCGCGTCCTCGTTGCGCGCCAGCTCGGCGAAAGCCCGCGAGAAGAGCAGATCGCCGGTCGCGATCGCCACCCGCCGACCCGCCGTGGCGGCGACCGTGGGGCGGCCCCTGCGCAGTTGGGCGCCGTCGATGAGATCGTCGTGCACGAGCGTCGCGGAGTGCACGAGCTCGACCGCCACCGCGGCGCGCGTCAGACGCTCCTCGCCCTCGTCGCTCTCCGGCGGGCCGCCGGCCGACTCGGCGGCGAGCACCACGAGCAGCGGGCGCAGGCGCTTGCCGCCCGCGACGATCGTGGCGTTCGCGTGCGTGGCGAGTGGCGCGCCCGCGCCGGCGGTCACACGCTCGAGGTGCAGCTCGGTGCGGGCCATGCGTTCGCGCAGTTCCTGCCCGCCGCGACGCATGATCGCCTCGAGCCCCTCCACACCCTCCGCGGATTCGCGCGCCGTGCTGCTCACCGCGCCCATCATGCCCATTCGCGGGCCACGGTGCCGGCGTGGATCGCCACGATCCCCCCGGCGGTGAGCAGATAGCCGATCTCGCTCAGGCCCGCGCGCTGCATCTCGGCGGCGAGAGCGTCCGGGCCGGGAAAGCGCTTGACGGAGTTGGGCAGGTAGGTGTAGGCGTCTGCGATCGTGCCCTCACCAGGCGCCTCGTCCGCGCGCGAGGCCAGCGCGAGCGCCCCGCCGGCGAGCCGGCCGAGGGCCGGCACGAGGCGGTCGAACCAGAACCGATAGAAGAGCGACAGGGGGGCCCTGGTGGGCGTTGTGATCTCGAGCACGACCACCCGCCCCCCCGGGCGCACCACGCGGGCCATCTCCGCCAGCCCACCCGCGAGGTCGGCGAAGTTCCGCGCGCCGAAGCCGACGGTGGCCGCGTCGAAGGAGCCCTCGGCGTAGGGGAGCTCGAGCGCATCGCCCCACTCGAAGCGGGGGCGCACACCCGCCCCGCCCGCCTGCGCCGCCTTCGTGCGCGCGCGTGCGAGCATCGCCTCGGCGAAGTCACAGCCGATCACCTCTCCTCCCGGTGAGACACGACGGGCGAGCTCGAGCGCGAGGTCTCCGGTGCCGGTCGCAACGTCGAGCACGCGACTGCCCGGGCCCACGCGCGCCTGCTCGGCCGCGCGCTCGCGCCAGCGATGGTGCAGGCCCGCCGTCATAGCGGAGTTCATCAGGTCATACACGCCCGCGATGCGGTCGAACATCGCGCGCACCTGTTGCGCCTCCAGCTCTCCGGCTCCGTCTCGCAGACGAGCGGACACGAGCGGGCTACTTGAGCTGCGAGAGGAAGTTGACGACCGCCTGGAACTTCTGCGGGGGCAGGTTCTTGAAGGACGGCATCGGCGCGGTCGGGTTGACGAGCGTCCGCGCGATGGCCTGGCGGGGTAGGCGCGAGGCGATGTTCGTGAGGTTCGGCCCCGGCCCCGCGTTGCCGTTGTCGCCGATCTTGTGGCAGGCCAGGCATCCCGTCTGGGCGACCACCGCTTTGCCCGCTTCGTATTCGGCCAGCGTCGTGCCCCCCGCCTGCACGACGGCGGCCGGCGTGGCCAGTTCGATCGCGGTCGGCGAGCCCGAGTTGGCGCCCTCGTAGGTCAGGAAGGCCATCGCGGCGATCACCACGATGCCCGCGGTCGTGGCGATCGGGCGGCGCTCGGGCCGGCGCTCGGGGCCACGGTCGTAGAACGGCAGCAGGAACAGCAGGATCATGCAGATCGTCGGCACGCCGATCGTCGCCAGCGGCGTCAGGCTCGGCGGCTTGATCACGCGCAGGACCTCGAAGAGGAAGAAGAAGTACCACTCCGGGCGCGGCACGTAGGTGGTCGTGGTGGGGTTCGCCTTGGAGCCGAGCTCGGCGCCGAGCACGAGCGACATCGCGATGATGACCGCCATCACCACGCACGCCATCGCCGCGTCCTTGGCCACGGCGTAGGGGAAGAAGGGCTTGCCTTTGGCCTTCAGGGCGGCGTATTCGCGGAGGTATTCCTCCTTCTGGCGCTGGTTCATCGCGCGGCCTTCGCGGCTCGCGGCTCGCTGGTCTCCACGGCGGCTATACCTCCGCCTCGCGCAGCTCCGGTCGCGTCTCCGCTTTCGTCCAGGGCGGCGCTGTGGTGCCGAGCTTGGCCACCAGGTAGAGGTGCGCCCCGAGCAGCGCAGCGATCAGCCCGGGCACGAGCAGCATGTGGATCGCATAGAAGCGCGACAGCGTGGTGGCCCCGAATTCGGGCCCCCCGCGCAGGAAGTCGCTGAGGTAGGGACCGATCAGCGGGCCCGTGCCGTTGATGTTGACGCCCACGATCGTAGCCCAATATGCGCGCTGGTCGAACGGCAGCAGGTAGCCGGTGAAGGACATGGTCATCGTCAGGATCAGCAGCACCACGCCGATCACCCAGTTGAGCTCGCGCGGGTACTTGTAGGCGCCGAAGAAGAACGTGCGGCCCATGTGCAGGAAGATCAGGATCACCATCACGCTCGAGCCCCACTTGTGCATCCCGCGGACGAACTGCCCCAGGAAGACGTCGTTGGTCACGTAGCGGATCGATTCGTAGGCGCCGCCCGACGCGTCGGGCCGGTAGTACATCGCCAGGAAGACCCCGGTAACGGCCTGGGAGAGGAAGGCGAACATCGTCGCCGAGCCGAGCGTGTAGAACCAGTTGGTGCCCTTGGGCACCTTGCGGAACATCATCCAGCGGGCCGCGCCGCTCAGCGAGGTCCGCTCGTCGACCCAGTCGACGACGGTGATGCCGGCCTGCTTCGCCCCATCCAGCGGTGCGTGGCCGTTCGCGTCGCCCGGCCGCGGC
>Ga0209656_10001123_pt1 | contig 17296 bp, 14 predicted proteins | sample BogFormECP12_OM2_FD_188239 | JGI IMG/M metagenome (GOLD analysis project Ga0209656, IMG submission 188239) | Bog forest soil microbial communities from Calvert Island, British Columbia, Canada - ECP12_OM2 (SPAdes) (version 2) | ecosystem: Environmental > Aquatic > Freshwater > Wetlands > Bog ... | reverse complement strand
TCCCCCGCGAACCCCCCTGTTTTCCCCCCCAACCCCCCTTTTCCCCCCCCCCCGAACCCACCCTAGGAGGGCAGTCCCGTGAAGCTCCAGGTTGAGCGTGATCATCTGGCGGATGCCGTGGCCTGGACGGCGCGTGCCCTGCCGGCCCGCCCGACCGCTCCCGTGCTGGCCGGGATGCGCCTGCACGGGGGGACAGAACTCACCCTCTCGACGTTCGACTACGAGGTCTCGGCCCAGGCGACCGTGCCGGTGATCACCGACGAGGAGGGCGCAGTGCTCGTCTCGGGCCGCCTGCTAGCCGAGATCGTGCGATCGCTGCCCGCTAAGCCGGTCGAGGTGTCCACCGACGGGACCCGCGCGACGCTCAAGTGCGGCAGCGCCACTTTCACCCTGGTCCTGCTGCCCGAGGAGGAATACCCGACGCTGCCCGAGATGCCACCGCTGGCGGGGTCGGTGGGCAGCGACGCACTGGCCTCCGCCATCGGCCAGGTGGCGATCGCGGCCGGCCGCGACGATACCCTTCCTGCGCTGACTGGCATCAGGATTGAGATTAGCGGCGACACGCTCACCCTGGTCGCCACCGACAGGTACCGGCTGGCCGTCCGCGAGCTGCGCTGGAACCCGGCGCGCCCGGACCTGAGCACGGCCCTGCTCGTTCCGGCCCGGGTGCTCGGCGACACGGCGCGAGCGCTCACCTCCGGCGCGGAGGTGTCGATATCGCTGGGCGGCGACAGCCTGATCGGCTTCGCCGGCGCCGGGCGGCAGACCACCACCAGGCTGCTGTCCGGTGAGTACCCCAAGTACTCCGCGCTGCTGCCGAGCGAGTTCAGCGCGGTCACCGAACTTGCGGCCGGCTCATTCGCCGAGGCGGTGAAGCGGGTGGCGCTCGTCGCCGAGCGCAACACCCCGGTGCGACTGGCCTTCAGCTCCGGGCAGCTGGTGCTTGAGGCCGGAGCCTCGGAGGAGGCGCAGGCGGTGGAGGTCCTCGAGGCGGCGTTCGACGGCGAGGACCTGCAGATCGCCTTCAACCCGCAGTACCTGCTCGACGGCATCGGGGCGATCGACTCCGACACGGCCAGGATCTCGTTCACCTCGCCCACCAAGCCCGCGGTCGTCACGGGCAAGAGCGAGGGCGAGCCCGACTACCGGTATGTGCTCATGCCGATCCGGTCAGCAGGCTAGGAGACCGTAGGCTCGGTCTGTGCACCTCACCCGGCTCGCGCTGACCGACTTCAGGTCCTACGCCGGGCTCAGCCTTGAGCTCAGCCCGGGCGTGACCACGTTCAGCGGCCCGAACGGGGAAGGCAAGACCAACCTGGTCGAGGCGATCGGCTACCTGGCCACGCTGGGCAGCCACCGGGTCGCCACCGACTCGCCTCTGGTCAGGCGCGGCGCTGATGCTGCCGTGCTGAGAGCGGCGGTGAGCGGCGCCCAGGGCAGCACGCTGGTGGAAATCGAGATCAACCCCGGCCGGGCCAACCGGGTCAGGCTGAACCGGGCGCCGATGCCGCGGCCGCGGGACATCCTCGGCGCGCTGCGCACGGTGCTGTTCGCGCCCGAGGACCTGGCTCTGGTCAAGGGTGATCCCGGCGAGCGGCGGCGGTTCCTCGACGAGCTGCTGGTCGCCACCGCGCCGCGGTACGCCGGACTGCGCGCGGATTACGAACGGGTGCTGCGGCAGCGCACGGCGCTGCTCAAGTCGGCGGGGGCCAAGGGGCACCTGCGCGGCGCGGCCCGCGAGTCGATGACCGCGACGCTCGACGCGTGGGACGCGCAGCTGGCTCAGGCGGGTGCGCCGCTGCTGGCCGGCCGGATGCGCCTGGTGGCGGCGCTACGGCCGCACGTGACCGCCGCGTACGCGGCGGTCTCCGGTGGCCCAGTCTCCGGTCAGCCGGGCGAATCGTCCGGAATGTCCTACCGTGCCTCAGCGTTGAACATTGATGGAGTCGATAGCGCCGGAGTCGCCGACACCGACGTGCCCGGGCTCCAGACGGCGATGCTCAAGGCGCTAGCCGGGGTTCGGGCCAGCGAACTCGACCGCGGTGTCTGCCTGGTCGGCCCGCACCGGGATGAGCTCGAGCTGTTCATCGGCGAGCTGCCGGCCCGGGGGTACGCCAGCCACGGCGAGTCCTGGTCGCTCGCCCTCGCGCTGCGCCTGGCCAGCTTCGCGCTGCTCAAACAGGGCCGCGAAGATCCGGTGCTGATCCTCGACGACGTGTTCGCCGAGCTCGACACGGGCCGCAGGGACCGGCTGGCCGCCCTGGTCGCCGACGCCGAGCAGGTCCTGGTCACCGCGGCGGTGCCCGCCGACGTCCCCGAGACGCTCGTGGGCGCGCGGTTCACCGTCCGCGCGGGCGTGGTCGCCGGTGCCAGCTAGGGGTCCGGCCCGGGGGCGGGGGCCGGCCGACCCGGATCGGGTGCGGCTGGCGGTCGAGGCGCTCGCCGTGGCGAAGGCGGACGCCCGGGCCAGGGGCGATCTGCCGGCCGGCGTGGCGCGCCAGCCGGGGCCCGGTAAGACCGATGATCCCGAACGATCCGGCGTGCCTGCGACCGGCCACGACGACTCGCCCGGGCCGGGAGCGCGCCCCGTGGGATCCAGCGGAACCGACGGATCCGGGCCCGCGCGCGGGCGCCCCCGCCGGGAAGACCCGCAGCCGCTGGTCAGCGCGATCGGCGGCCTGCTCGACACGCGGGGCTGGCAGCAGCGCGCGGCGATGGGCTCGGTGTTCGGCCGCTGGGCGGAAATCGTCGGCCACGACCTCGCGGCGCACACCAGCCCCGACAGCTTCGCCGACGGCGAGCTCGCGGTGACGGCCGACTCGACCGCCTGGGCGACGCAGGTTCGGCTGCTCGCCCCGATGCTCGTCCGGCGGCTTAACAGCGAGCTCGGCGACGGATCGGTCCGGCGGGTGAAGGTCCGCGGCCCCACGCCGCCGCGGCAGCGCGGCGGCTGGCGGGTACCCGGCAGCAAGGGCCCTGGCGACACGTACGGCTAGATCGACACGTGGGGCAAACGACCCTGGCTGTCGGTGCCTACAGGTAAAATGAATAAGCGCAACGATAGCCACATCCTGGGGGGCTGGGCTGCGCGCTTCTTATGCAGGATGGAGTTCGGTTTGTCCTACGATGCAGGCTCGATCACGGTACTCGAGGGCCTTGAGGCCGTCCGCAAGCGCCCGGGAATGTACATTGGCTCGACCGGCGAGCGCGGATTGCACCATCTTGTCTATGAGGTCGTGGACAACTCCGTGGACGAGGCGCTGGCCGGGCACGCCGACACCATCGACGTGACGCTGCTCGCCGACGGCGGGGTACGGGTGCGGGACAACGGCCGCGGCATCCCGGTGGACGAGCACCCGGTAGAGCACCGCCCGGCGGTCGAGGTCGTGATGACCACGCTGCACGCGGGCGGCAAGTTCGACGGCAAGTCCTACGCGGTGTCCGGCGGCCTGCACGGCGTCGGCGTGTCCGTGGTGAATGCCCTGTCGTGGATGCTCGAGGTGGAGGTACGCCGGGACGGTTACGTCTGGACGCAGGACTACGAACGCGGCGACCCGATGGGCCCGCTGGTCCGCGGCGCCGCCAGCGACGAAACCGGCACCACGATCACCTTCTGGCCCGACCCACAGATCTTCGAGACCACCGAGTGGAACTTCGAGACGCTGTCCAGGCGAATGCAGGAGATGGCCTTCCTGAATAAGGACCTGGCCATCTCGATCACGGATCAGCGCCAGGACGAGCCGCGGGAAGCGCGTTACCAGTACGCCGGGGGAATAGCCGACTTCGTTCGGCACATCAATGGTTCTAAGGAGCCGGTGCACGGCTCGGTCATCGACTTCGCCGAAGAGGCGGACGGGATCTCGGTCGAGATCGCGATGCAGTGGAGCGCGGCGTACACCGATTCGGTGTACACCTTCGCCAACACCATCAACACAGCCGAGGGCGGTACCCATGAAGAGGGGTTCCGGGCCGCGCTCACCAGCATCGTCAACCGGTACGCCCGCGAACAGAAACTGCTGCGCGAGAAGGACGAGAACCTCAGTGGCGAGGACGTGCGCGAGGGCCTGACCGCGATTGTCTCGGTCAAGCTCGCCGAGCCGCAGTTCGAGGGCCAGACCAAGACCAAGCTGGGCAACACCGAGGCCAAGTCGTTCGTGCAGAAGGCCACCAACGACCACCTGCGGGACTGGCTCGACCGTAACCCGGGCGAGGCCAAGGAGATCATCAACAAGGCCAGCCAGGCGGCCCGGGCCCGGATCGCCGCGCGGCAGGCGCGCGACCTGACCCGGCGCAAGTCCCTGCTTGACTCGACGGCGCTGCCCGGCAAGCTGGCCGACTGCCAGTCCACCGACCCGGCCGCCTGCGAGATCTACGTGGTCGAGGGAGACTCGGCCGGCGGCTCGGCTAAGGGCGGCCGCGATCCGAAGTTCCAGGCCATCCTGCCCATCCGCGGCAAGATCATCAACGTGGAGAAGTCGCGGATCGACCGCGTGCTGAAGAACAACGAGGTCCAGTCGATGATCACGGCGCTCGGCGCCGGCATCCACGACGAGTTCGACATCACTAAGCTCCGCTACCACAAGATCATCCTGATGGCGGACGCCGACGTGGACGGGCAGCACATCCGGACGCTGCTGCTCACGCTGCTGTTCCGGTTCATGAAGCCGCTGGTCGAGGCCGGTCATGTATACCTGGCACAGCCGCCCCTTTACAAGATCAAGTGGGAGGGCCGTGGCGTCAAGCCGGGCTACGCGTTCAGCGACGCGGAGCGGGACCGGGTGATCGAGGCCGGCATCGCCGAGGGCCGCAAGGATCCGCGGCCGCGGGACGGCGTGCAGCGGTTCAAGGGTCTCGGCGAGATGAACGCGACCGAGCTGTGGGAGACCACGATGGACCCGGCCAGCCGGGTGCTCCTGCAGGTGACGCTGGACGACGCGGCCCAGGCGGACGAGCTGTTCAGCGTGCTGATGGGCGAAGACGTCGAGGCCCGCCGTTCGTTCATCACCCGGAACGCGAAAGACGTTAGGTTCCTGGACATCTGATCCGCAGGGCGGCGGGTCGTCAGCTAGTTCCATAGTTAAGTTAAGGATTGCGAAAAAGTGACCGAAGTTACCGATGCCCCGCAGGACGGCGGGCACGACCGCACCGAGCCGGTCGACATCCAGTACGAGATGCAGCGCAGCTACATCGATTACGCGATGTCGGTCATCGTCGGACGTGCGCTCCCCGACGTCCGGGACGGGCTCAAGCCGGTCCACGTGCGGATCCTGTACGCGATGCTGGACGGCGGTTACCGGCCGGACCGCGGCTTCTTCAAGTGCTCGCGGGTCGTCGGCGACGTCATGGGCAACTACCACCCGCACGGCGACAGTGCGATCTACGACGCGCTGGTCCGGATGGCGCAGCCCTGGTCGATGCGGATGCCGCTGATCGACAGCCAGGGCAACTTCGGCTCGCCGGGCAACGACCCGCCCGCGGCCATGCGCTATACCGAGTGCCGCCTCGCCCCGCTGGCGATGGAAATGCTGCGGGACATCAACGAGGACACCGTCGACTTCCGGGAGAACTACGACGGCCGCTCGTCCGAGCCGGTGGTGCTGCCGAGCCGGTTCCCCAACCTGCTGATCAACGGGTCCGAGGGGATCGCGGTCGGCATGGCCACCAAGATCCCGCCGCACAACCTGCGCGAGGTGGCGGCCGGGGTCGCCTGGTACCTGGAGCACTTCGAGGCGTCGGATGAGGAGCTCCTCGACGCGCTGATGGAGCGGGTCAAGGGACCCGACTTCCCGACCCGCGGCCTGATCGTGGGCCGGCGTGGCATCAGGGATGCCTACCGTACCGGGCGCGGCTCGATCATCATGCGGGCTGTCGTGGAGGTCGAGGAAGACGCCCGCGGTCGCACCTGCCTGGTGGTCAAGGAACTGCCCTACCAGGTCAATCCGGACAACCTGGCGCAGAAGATCGCCGAGCTGGTCAGGGACGGCAGGATCGGCGGCATCGCCAACATCCAGGACGAGACCAGCGGCCGGACCGGGCAGCGGCTGGTCATCGTGCTGAAGCGGGACGCCATCGCCAAGGTGGTGCTCAACAACCTGTACAAGCACACCCAGCTGCAGGAGACGTTCGGCGCCAACATGTTGGCGCTGGTCGACGGCGTGCCGCGCACGCTGCGCCTGGACCAGATGATCAGGTACTGGGTGACACACCAGATCGAGGTCGTCGTCCGGCGCACCAGGTACCGGCTGCGCAAGGCTCAGGAGCGGCTGCATATCGTCGCCGCGCTGCTCAAGGCCATCGACCGGATCGACGAGGTCATCGCGCTGATCCGGGCCAGCGCGTCGGCCGCCGAGGCCCAGCAGGGCCTGATGGGGCTGCTCGAGATCGACGAGATCCAGGCCCGCGCGATCCTGGACATGCAGCTCCGCAAGCTGGCCGCCCTGGAGCGGCAGGAACTCGTCAACGAGCGCGACGACCTGGAAACGAAGATCGCCGACTACCAGGACATCCTGGCCTCGCCGGAGCGGCAGCGGCAGATCGTCGGTTCCGAGCTGGCCGAGATCGTGACCAAGTACGGTGATGAGCGGCGCACCGAGATCATCGCCTACGACGGCGAGGTGGCCGACGAGGACCTGATCGCCGAAGAGGACGTGGCGGTCACCATCACCTACGGCGGGTACGCCAAGCGCACCAAGACCGACCTGTACCGCGCGCAGCGGCGTGGCGGCAAGGGGGTCCGCGGCGCTCAGCTGCGCACCGACGACATCGTGGACCACTTCTTCATCACCACGACTCATCACTGGATCTTGTTCTTCACCAACAAGGGCCGGGTCTACCGGGCCAAGGCTTACGAGCTGCCCGACGCCGGCCGGGACGCCCGCGGCCAGCACGTCGCCAACCTGCTCGCGTTCTCACCCGACGAGCGGATCGCCGAGGTGCTCGCGCTGCGCGACTACCAGGTAGCTCCCTACCTGGTGCTGGCCACCAGCAGCGGGCTGGTGAAGAAGTCCAAGCTGACCGACTTCGACTCACCGCGATCCGGCGGCATCATCGCGATCAATCTCCGCGAGGACGACGAGGTCATCGCGGCCCGGCTGGTCTCGCCCGAAGAAGACCTGCTGCTCGTCAGCAAGGGCGCGCAGGCCATCAGGTTCCACGCCACCGACGAGTCGCTGCGCCCGATGGGCCGGGCCACCTCGGGCGTCATCGGGATGCGCTTCAACGACGGCGACAAGCTTCTCGGCATGTACGTGGTCAAGAACGGAGGCGACGTGCTCGTCGCCACCGGCGGCGGGTACGCCAAGCGCACCCCCGCCGACGCCTACCCGGTGCAGGGCCGCGGCGGCCGGGGCGTCGTCACGGCCAAGATCGTGGAGGCCCGCGGCGAGCTGGTCGGCGCGCTGATGGTGCAGCCCGGCGATGAGATTTTCGCGATAACGTCGGCCGGCGGGGTGATCAGGACCAGCGCGAGCGAGGTCAAGCAGTCGGGCCGGCAGACCATGGGGGTCCGGCTGATGAACCTGGCCGCCGGGGACAGTGTGGTGGCCCTGGCCCGCAACGCGGAGACCCTAGCCGAAGGCGATCAGGACCCAACGGACGACGAGTCTGACCAGGTCCTTTCCGAGGACCTAGCCGACCTGGGGGGCGAGGCGGATGCCGCTGACCCGTCAGATCCCGAAGACGGGAGCGATCGGGAAGCAGAATAATCTGGGCGATTGTGTAAGGTCGGGTTGTACGCCGTACTTTAATTTCGGGCTGAGGGCAACGGTTTCGGGGGCAGAAGCGTCCCATGAGTGGTGAAGTCCGGCAGGAAGCCGCCTTCTTCGCAAAGGCGGTCATATGGGCGTCTCGTCCGGAGATAACCTCGTGAGGGTCTGGATCAGCGGGAGGACGGCTTGGACAGGCGCACAGATAGGCCCGACGGCTCAGGCGGAGGCTCGCCCACCGTCGTGACATCAAGGGCTACCGGTGATGACCTGATCGGCGACGAGCAGGACGCGCAGCCAAACGGCATCACGGTGCCGTCTAGGCGGCCGCCGCAGCAGCCGACCGCAGCCAAGTCCGCACCCACCAAGTCCGCGTCGCCGGACGATGCCGTATCCGACGGTACGCCCGGCGCCGGTCTTTCGGCCAACGGCGCGCCGGCGGCGGGGAACGGGACCAAGGAAGCCTCGGCCAAGGATGCTTGGTCCAACGGCAGCCCGGCCCGCGCGCAGGACACTGGCCGCTCGGCCGCCGACGACACCATCGCCGACGGCGTGCCCGCGCTGCCCTCGGACACCATAGGGGCATCGCGCAGCAGTCGGCCGAAGGATCCTGACCCGGACTGGGAGACGTCGGCGAGCAAGGTCGCCGAGCAGTCTCCCGCCGATGACTCGTCGGCGTTCAGCTTCGACTTGCCGCCATCCGCCCCGGCCCGGCCGACCACGGCCGCCGCTGATCCCGCGGAATCTGCCGCGAAGCCGTGGGGTGCTGACACCTCGCCCTTGCGTACTGTGCCTCCCAGCCCAGGGCCGTCGGGTGGCGCGTCTTCGGGTACTGCGTCTTCAGGGCGCCCGTCGTCGAGCGTTCCGCCGGCGCAGTCCGTTTCCCCGGCCGCGTTCGCGTGGGAGATGCCCGACGCGCCGGCTGAGTCGTCGTCCCCGGCGCGGACGTTCGTGCGGTCAGGCACGTCGGCGAAGGGTTCGGCCGCGCCCGAGGCTGCCTCGCCCGCCAACTCGGGTAAGGCCGAGGCGGGCAAGACCGCGGTGGGCGAGGGCCCGGTCGTGATGCGGAACTCGGCGCGGAAGGGGAAGTCGAAGCGCACCGCGCGGCAAGCGCACTTGACCGTCGCCCGGGTGGAGCCCTGGTCGGTGATGAAGTTCAGCTTCGTGGTCTCACTGGTCGCCTTCGTCATCTTGTTCGTGGCCGTGAGCGTGCTCTATGGCGTCCTATCCGGGCTCGGCGTGTTCGACTCGCTCCAGCGGGTCGTGCAGAGCGTTACGTCAAGCCAGACTTCAGTGGGCGTGAACGCGAAGGCGTGGTTCTCCGCGTCCAAGGTGCTCGGTTACACGGCCCTGCTTGGATCGCTCAACATCGTGCTGATCACCGCGATGGCGACGATCGGCTCGGTGGTGTATAACCTGACCTCGCGGCTCGTCGGCGGCGTGGAAGTGACCCTCCGCGAAACCGAGTAACGCGCCGCGGGAGACCGGATACGTGCCAGCGGGCTCTGCTGGCCAGGGGGACGACCCCCCAGCCCCCGGCTCCGCGGTAGCATCGCGGGGGCAAGCGGAGCGCTCCTGCGGTGCAGCCTGTAGATCACGACGAGCCTGAGGTCCGAAACCAAGGCGCGACCCGCCGCGCCGGTACGGTAGGATAATGGTCGCTCCTGTTTGTGCAGGTCAGCTCGATGGTATGGGGTTATAGCTCAGTCGGTTAGAGCGCGTCCCTGATAAGGACGAGGCCCGTGGTTCAAGTCCACGTAACCCCACAACGCACTCCTTCATCAGCCACAACAGCCTCTCGCGCGGTGATCCGGCCGGTGCGCCGCGTCGGCTGGCCGACCAGGTTAGCCGGGTGGCTTTGCTAAGCTGCCGTACACCTGCGGTCGGCGGAATTCTCGATCCGTCCGCTCCGATGTCATTGAGGTGGAGGGTTCCTCACTGTGAAGAAGCTCATCGTGGTCGCCGTACTCGGGGTTGGCGCGTTCGCTGTGTGGCGCAAGGTCCAGTCCGACCGGGCCGAACTCGACCTGTGGACTGAGGCCACCGCAGCCGACGAGGACTGACTCGCGCGGCGCGGAGGCAATGTCCGACAGCCGATCCGACGCTAGGAGGCACGCAGATGAGCGATACATCTCCGGTATCGCTAGTCTGCTGGGACGTCCTCGGGGCGGCCGCCGTCGATGACAGCGTCCTGGAGCGGGCGTTCGCTGAGGCTATCGCCACTCAGGGCGTCGTCACCGGCACCAGGGCGTACGTCAGGTCGATGGTTCAGTTCGACCGGATGCGCGGCTGGCCGCCCGCCGACGTCATGCGGATCCTGTTCCCGGAGGACGAAATCCGGGCTCAGGCCGCCAATCTCGCCTTCGAGCGGTCGTTCCAGGCTGCCGTGGACCGGTTCGGGATGCTGCCGCTGCCTGGCGCGAACAACGCACTGGCCAAGCTCACCGCGGCGGGCATCAAGGTCTGCCTGGTGTCCTCCCTGTCCAGGCCCGCGCTCGCCCTGATCGTGGAACACCTCGACTGGTGGGAGCGTGCGGACCTGGTGCTCTGCACTGACGACGTGGCCAGGGGCTTCCCCTGGCCCGACCTCATCCTCACCGCGGTCCTGCGGCTGGGCATCGGCGACGTGCGTGACCTGGCTGTGGTCACGGCCACCGAAGGCGGGGTGCTATCTGCCCAGCGGGCCGGGGCCCGGTTCGTCGTCGGCGTGCTCAGCGACGTCGACGACGCGGGTAGGCTCCGCCGGGCCGGACCGACGCATCTGCTGGCCGACGTCGGCGAACTGCCTGATCTGCTGGCGTCGCAGCACGGGATCACGCCTCCCGGCTTCACCACGGCGAGTGACTGACTTCGCCTCGCTCGTGGCAGACTGTGAAGCATGCCGGAACTGCCGGAAGTAGAGTCGCTGGCCGTCTTCCTGCGCGGTCACGCGGTGGGTCACGCCGTCGCGCGGGCTGACGCGGCCTCGTTCTCGGTGCTGAAGACGTTCGACCCGCCGCTCGCGAGCCTCAACGGCCAGGTGATCACCGAAGTCGGCAGGCATGGCAAGTTCCTGGACCTCGCCACCGACCAGGGCCTGCACCTGATCATGCACCTGGCCCGGGCAGGCTGGCTGCGCTGGCGTGAGGAACTCCCCTCGACCCCGCCGAAGCCGGGCAAGAGCCCGCTCGCCTTCCGGCTCGCGCTCGACAACGGCTCTGGGTTCGACCTCACCGAGCAGGGCACGCACAAGCGCCTCGCGGTGTACCTGGTCCGGGACCCGGCCGAGGTACCCGGCGTGGCCACGCTCGGGCCGGACCCGCTGGCCGCGGACTTCACCATGGACACCCTGGCGGGCCTGCTGGCCGGACGCCGTACCCAGGTCAAGGGCGTGCTCCGCGACCAACGGATCATCGCGGGCATCGGCAACGCCTACTCCGACGAGGTGCTGCACGCGGCGAAGATGTCACCGTTCAAGATCGCGGCCAGCATGACGCCGGCCGACGTGGCCACCTTGTACGACGCGATCAGGACGACGCTCACCGAAGCGGTCGAGCGATCGGCGGGCCTAGCCGCCGCGGACCTGAAGGGCGAGAAGAAGAGCGGCCTGCGCGTACACGGCCGGACCGGCCAGGCGTGCCCGGTGTGCGGTGACATCGTCCGGGAGGTCTCGTTCGCCGACTCCGCGCTCCAGTACTGTCCCACTTGCCAGACGGGTGGCAAGCCCCTAGCCGACCGCCGCCTTTCCCGCCTGCTCAAATAATCCCTCGGGCCTCATCCTGGCCAGGGGCGCGCTCTAACCGGTTCGCACCAGGTAACCTTGGAAAACATCTTGGGGCTATAGCTCAGCTGGAAGAGCGTCTGGTTTGCATCCAGAAGGCCAGGGGTTCGAGTCCCCTTAGCTCCACAGGTCAGAGGCCTAATGTGATCTTGAAGGCCTCGAAGGAGAGCCAAACCAAGAGCCAAAGTCGGCGTACTATCCGAAATATGACGGCTACTGCGCGCCGTGGGCATGGCGAAGGTTCGGTCTACCGAGATGCGGCCAATGGCACCTGGGTCGGTGCGATCTCGCTGGGCTGGCGTCCGGACGGTTCGCGGATCCGGCGGAAGGCGACCGGGCGCACCAAGACGGAGGTCCGGGAGAAGCTCAAGAAGCTCCAGGCCGAAGCGGACGCTGGGTTGAAGACCTCGGCTTCCTACACGCTCGCCAAGGCCGTGGATGACTGGGCTGCTGAGGCGCTGGACGGCCTGGCGGCCAAAACTGTCCGGTCGCATGTGGACCTGCTTCGGCCGGTGACAATGTGGATAGGTCAGATTCCGCTGCGAGACCTGACCGCGCAGGACGTCCGGCGAACGCTGAACAAGCTGGCCCAGACGCGGTCGACCCGGACGATGGCCAGTACGCACAACGTGCTGGTGCGGGCCATCCGGCACGCTGAAGCCAACGATCGCGTGGGCCGGAACGTGGCTAGCTTTGTCAAGCCGCCGCAGGGCAAGACCGGGCGCCCGTCCAGCGCGATGACCGCGGCCGAGGCGGCCGCACTGCTCGCAGCGGCCAAGGACCACCCTCGTCTCGGCGCCTACGTGATCCTCTCCTTGACCACCGGGATCCGGACCGAGGAAGCCCGGGCACTGCGATGGGACCACGTCGACCTGGACGGCAACCCGGATGCGCGGTCGCCGGTGCCGCCGAGCATCGCAGTGTGGCGCTCAGTCCGGCTGCGCGGTGACACCAAGACGGAGAAGTCGCGCCGGACCCTGGCTCTGCCGCAGAGCGCCGTTGCCGCGCTGCGGGAGCAGCGGAAATGCCAGGCCGAGGCCCAGTTGGCCGCTGGACCACTATGGCACGACGAGGGCTTGGTGTTCACTACGAGCGTCGGCACACCGCTGGACGCCTCCCATGTTCGCCGCGACTTCCGGGCACTGTGCAAGAAGGCGGGCATCGAGGGCGTTTGGACACCGCGGGAGTTGCGGCACACGTTCGTCTCGGTCATGTCCGAGTCCGGCGTGGCGGTGGAAGAGATCGCCCACCTAGCCGGGCACGCCAGCTCGAGGACGACCGAGACCATCTACCGGAACCCTCGGGAATTGCATCAGACGGGCGAGAAATCGCAGGTCGCCTGATGGGCGGGGCCTTGCAATAGCCGTGTGCCGGTGAGGAGCGATGCCGTCTGACCTCGCTGGTTGCGTGATGGTCCCGTTGGGTGCATGATCCTGCCTTGAAACGGTTGCGGTTTCTGGGGCTGGAGGGCGGGTTGGGGCGAGGCGGCCTGGCTGGTGCGGCGCACCTGGAGCTGGTGTCCGGGGTGGTGCAGCTGCGGCCGGAGGATGCGATGGTCGAGGCGATGTTGCGCGGATGGCGTGCTCAGCAGACGGCCAGGGGGCTGCGGGAAGACACGATCGCGCCGAGGGAGCGGCTGGTCCGCCGGTTCGGCGAGTTCACCAACGAGTACCCGTGGGCGTGGTCGGCGGGGCACATGGATGAGTGGTCGCTGCATCTGAAGTCCGAGCGGCATCTGGCGCCCTCGACGATCCGGGCGTATCAGGGCAGCCTCCGCCAGTTCAGCGAGTTCTTGGTCGACGCCCGCTACGGATGGGCGGTGACGTGTGAGCGGGAGTTCGGTCCGGGGAGCCATCCGGTGGCGATCTGTCATGAGTGGAACACGGTCGCCCATCTCAACGACTATGAAGGCGATCCCGAGGCCCGGCCGTTCACCCGCGAGGAGATGCAGCGGTTCTTGGACTACGCCGATGAGCAGGTGGACCGCGCAGTCCGGGCCAGGCGCAAGGGAGCGCTGGCAGCCTACCGGGACGCGACGCTGTTCAAGGTCATGTACGGGTGGGGGCTGCGGCGGACCGAGATCTCCAGGCTGGATCTGGCGGACTGGGGCCGGAACCCGGCGGCTCCGGAGTTCGGCCGGTATGGCATGCTCAACGTCCGGTATGGCAAGGCCAAGCGGGGGCAGCCGCCGCGGCGGCGGAACGTCGCCTCGGTGATGGCCTGGGCGGTGGAGGCCGTGGGTGACTACGTGGAGAACGTGCGGCCGAGGTTCGGCTGCGCGGATCATCCGGCGCTGTGGGTGACCGAGCGGGGCGGCCGGGTGAAGCCGGCGGAGATCAACGCCCGGTTCGTCGCCTGCCGGGACGCGCTGGGCCTGCCGCAGGCCCTGGTCCCTCATTCGATCAGGCATTCGTATGTCAGCCATCTGACCGAAGATGGCGTTGACCGCCGGTTTATCCAGGTCAATGTCGGTCACGAGGCCGATAGCTCCACGGCGATCTACACCCACGTCAGCGACGACTTCATGAACACCGCGCTGCGCAAGGCCCTGGCTCCCGCGCTGGAGGCCGGGCCCGGGAAGGAGGGCTGATGGCGGCCAGGCTGGACTACCGGTGGCACCTGCGGCAGGTGATGGCCGGCCGGGGCATGTTCGCCACGACGGACCTGATCGAGCCGCTGGGCGAGCGCGGGATCAGGCTGTCCTCCTCGCAGGTCTACCGGCTGGTCGTCGAGCGCCCGGAGCGGCTGAGCCTGAAGATCTTGATGGCATTGCTGGACATCCTGGACTGCACGATGGCTGATCTGATCGAACCGGTGCCCGCCGCCGGTCAGGGGAAGAAGAAGGCCAGGGTGGCTGGTGCTGACGCCGGGGTCGGTGAGCTGCGGCCGAAACGGGCCCGGATCGCCCGGGCCGGTGACTGAGCCCACGGGCATCGCCGGGGCCATCCGTGACCCGGTCGGCGTCACGGCCGGCCTGATCACCGGCATCGAGCCCGGCCTGGACCGCAGCGCGGTCGAGGCAGTGGTGACCGCGGTCGCCGGCGGGCGGGCCAAGCGCCGCAAGCTCGCGCACGCCCTGGCAGGGCGGCCCGAGGTCCTCACCGATGGCCGGTCACCGGCTCCGCGAGTGGTAGGGGACCTGCTCATCGCGCTGGTCAAGGCGGGAGCGACGGCGATCTCGCCCCCGGTATGCGCCGAGTGCGGCAAGACCCTGCGGACCCAGCAGCGCCGCGGCGAGAACTGGTACTGCGGCGTCTGCGGCCCGGTCCGGCTGCCCTGCGCCGGCTGCGGCAACATCGGCCGGGTGCATTCGCGGGACCGGGACGGGCATCCCCGGTGCACCCGGTGCGGGCCCGGCGGCCCTGACCCGGTGGAGACCGTGGCCAGGATCGTCGCGACCATCGAACCGGCCCTGCCGCCCGGGATCGTCGCCGCGGCGGTGAAAGCCGCGGCCTTCCAGGCAGGCAAACGCCACCAGCTGGCCTGGGCGCTGCAGGACCGGCCCGCCCTGCTCACCGGGGCGGGAGCCGAGACGCCCGTCCCGTCGGTGCTGCGGCTGATCGGCGCGCTCTGCGATGCGGGCGCCACCAGGATCATCCGCCCGCCGTGCCCGCAGTGCGGCCGGGTCATCGCCTTGCACCGGCCGATCGACGGGCGCTGGCTGTGCCGGAACTGCGTGGCCAGATCCCGCGCCCGGCCCTGCTCAAGGTGCGGCAGGGTCAGCGAGCCCGCCGCCCGCGACGCCCACGGGACGCCGGTATGTGCGAACTGCCTGGTCAGCGACCCAGCCAACCTTGAAGTCTGCGTGAACTGCGGCCGCCGCCGCGTCGTGAACACCCGCAGCCCGCACGGGCCGCTGTGCCCCGGCTGCCCGCCGCTGCCGGCACTGACCTGCTCAGTCTGCGGCGAGCACCGGCCCTGCGGGACCTCCCGGCTGACCGGGCTGCCGTGGTGCCCGCCCTGCCAGAACCGGCCAGCACGATGCGGGAGCTGCGGCCAGGTCAAGCCCATCGCATCCGGCACGCTCGATGAGCCGGGCTGCCGCGACTGCACTGTCCCGGCCTTCCCCGGCTGCCCGGCCTGCGATGCCCTCCCGCGGCCGGGCCAGTGCCCCGGCTGCCGCCTGGAGCTGCGGCTGCGGGAACTGCTGACCAGCCCGGACGGCGGCATCTGCCCGTCGCTTGCCACGCTGAAGGCCGCCCTGACGGCTACGGACCCGCCCGGCACGGCAGTGCGCTGGCTCGCCAAACAGCCCGTCGCGTCGGTGCTGGCCGGCATCGCCGCGGGCCGCCGCCAGCTCACCCATGGCGAACTGGACGGCCTGGACCAGACCCCGATCCTCGCGCACCTGCGCAGCGTACTGGTCGCCACCGGGACACTGCCGCCACGCGATGAGCAGATGGCCCGTCTCGGACGGTTCGTCAGCGACACCCTCGCCACCCGCACCGACCCGGACCAGCGCCAGATCCTGCACCGGTATGCCAACTGGCACCTGCTGCGCCGGCTGCGGAGCCGGAACAACGGCCAGGCCGCCACGATCCAGCAGTACGCCGTCGTGCACCAGCACGTCCGCGCCGCCGTCGTCCTGCTCGACTGGCTCACCGCCCAGCACATGAGCCTGGCCACCTGCCGCCAGGCCGACCTCGAACGGTGGCTGGCCGGCAGCGAAGCATCCCACCGCTACCACGCCGGACACTTCGTCCGCTGGGCCACCCGCAACCGCCTCGCCACGCTGTCTTTCCCTGCCACCCGCTGGCACGGCCCGATGCGGGCACTGGATGACCAGGCTCGCTGGGACGCCGCCCGCCGCCTGCTGCACGACGGCACGCTGAACGCACGAGACCGGCTGGCCGGCCTGCTCGTCCTGCTCTACGCCCAGCCCGTCGCCCGGATCAGCAGGCTCACCACCGGCCACGTCACCACCGACGGCACGACCGTGCGGATCCGCCTCGGACCAGCGCCCATCACCTTGCCCGGCCCGGTCGCCGACCTCACCCGCCAGCTCCTTGACGGCAAACGCGGGCACGCCACCACCGGCGCCGGGAACCCCTCACCCTGGCTGTTCCCCGGCGGACAGCCCGGCCGCCCGATCAGCGCCACCCACCTCGGGCAACGCCTCAAAGACCTCGGCATCCAGCCCGGCCAGGCACGCTCCACCGCCCTGTTCCAGCTCGCCACCGAGCTGCCCGCCGCCCTGCTCGCCCGCATGCTCGGCATCCACATCGACGTCGCCGTCGCCTGGCAGCACGCCTCCGCAGGCGACTGGATGGCCTACGCTGCCGACGTCAGCCGCCGACAGGAAGACTGATCCCGATGGCCGAGTTGCCCGAGCTGGACATAGCCCGCGTCCGCCGCTGGTGCGAAGAACGCGTCCCCGCGCATGCCAGGGACCAGGTCCGTGTCGAGTACGACACTGGCCCCCGGCAGCTGACGATCGTCGAGTGCAGGCCGCCGTGGCGCGAAGGCATCGGCCCGGAATGGACACGATTCCCCATCGCCCGGCTCCGCTACACGCAGGCCACCAAGACGTGGACGTTGTACTGGCGCGACCGCAATCTCCGCTTCCACCGCTACGACCAGCTCGAGCCATCGCCGCACATCGACGATCTCCTGACCGAGATCGACCGCGACCCGATCGCGATCTTCTGGGGATAGCCCGTCCAGGTCGAGGCACTCAGACGGTTCTGATATCTGACTGTGCCGTTACACCTGACAGCTGAGGATGCCCGGGCGGCGCTGGAGAAGGCCGGCTGGTTCACGGGGAAGGAAGTGTCGTGGTGACCGGCGGCTGGGTCAGCCAGGCTGACCAGTCCCGGTGGCAGCGGCAGGCCGC
>Ga0209656_10001122_pt1 | contig 17296 bp, 13 predicted proteins | sample BogFormECP12_OM2_FD_188239 | JGI IMG/M metagenome (GOLD analysis project Ga0209656, IMG submission 188239) | Bog forest soil microbial communities from Calvert Island, British Columbia, Canada - ECP12_OM2 (SPAdes) (version 2) | ecosystem: Environmental > Aquatic > Freshwater > Wetlands > Bog ... | reverse complement strand
TGGGTGCGCGGGGCGCACCAGCACACACTGTTCACCACGTCGGTGTGCACCGGCGCGTTGGTACTCGCGGCCGCCGGGCTGCTCAACGGCCTGACAGGCACCACGCACTGGAGGGCCCGGGAGTTGTTCAACTCCCTTGGTGGGACGTACGTCCCGCAGCGGATCGTCGAACATCTGCCGGAACGGATCATCACCGCCGCGGGCGTGTCGAGCGGAATCGACATGGGGCTGCGGCTGGTCGAGTTGCTGGTCGGTCGGGACGCTGCGCAGGCGAGCCAGCTGATGATCGAGTACGACCCCGCGCCGCCGTTCGACTCGGGCAGCCCGGCCAAGGCGTCGGAGGACACTCGTCGGCTGGCGCTCCAGTTCTATCGGCAGCGCAATTGACGGCGGCAGCGCAATTGACGGCGGCAGCGCAATTGACGGCGGCAGCCCCGGTTTAGCGGCTCGGCGCGTTTTGCTGTAGCCTGGGCCGGTTGCCGACGCAGGCGACCCTCCTGCCACGGAAAGGCCGTGGCCGCGTAGCCCATAGGAGGTGATGAGGTTTCATGCGTCCATACGAAATCATGGTCATCCTCGACCCGACCCTGGACGAGCGCACGGTGGCGCCGTCGCTGGAGACCTTCCTCAACGTGATCCGCGCCGATGGCGGCACCGTCGAGAAGGTGGACATCTGGGGCCGGCGCCGGCTGGCCTACGAGATCGCCAAGCACTCCGAAGGCATCTACGCGGTGATCGACGTCAAGGCCGAGCCGAAGACGGTGTCCGAACTGGACCGCCAGCTCAGCCTGAACGAGTCCGTGCTTCGGACCAAGGTGCTTCGCACCGACAAGCACTAGTGGCGGAACACCGCCGTGCGTCAGAGGTGCTGCGTAGGCTCGCCCGCAGCTACAGACACGCCGATTCCAGGAGGACCCCGTGGCCGGTGACACGACCATCACGGTTGTCGGAAACCTGACTGCCGACCCCGAACTGCGCTTCACCCCGTCCGGCGCCGCCGTCGCCAATTTCACGGTGGCGTCGACGCCGAGGATCTACGACCGCCAAAGCGGGGAATGGAAAGACGGCGAAGCGCTGTTCTTGAGGTGCAACATCTGGCGAGAGGCCGCCGAGAACGTGGCCGAAAGCCTGACCCGCGGCTCGCGGGTGATCGTGACCGGACGGCTCAAGCAACGCTCGTTCGAAACCCGTGAGGGCGAGAAGCGCACCGTGGTCGAAGTCGAGGTCGACGAGATCGGCCCGTCGCTGCGCTACGCCACGGCCAAGGTCAACAAGGCCAGCCGCAGCGGCGGTGGTGGCGGCGGCTTCGGCAGCGGCGGTGGTGGCGGCGGATCATCGCGCGCAGCGGCCAGCGCCAATGCGACCTCCGACGATCCGTGGGGCAGCGCACCGGCGTCGGGCTCCTTCGGCGGCAGCGACGACGAACCGCCGTTCTGACCAACTCCCGTAACGAATTCCAGAAAGAGACAGACCATGGCGAAGTCCAACAAACGACGCCCCGCGCCCGAGAAGCCGGTCAAGACACGCAAGTGCGTGTTCTGCGCCAAGAAGGGGCAGGTGATCGACTACAAGGACACCGCGCTGTTGCGCACGTACATCAGCGAGCGCGGCAAGATCCGCGCCCGCCGGGTGACCGGCAACTGTGTGCAGCACCAGCGCGACATCGCGACCGCGGTGAAGAACGCGCGCGAGGTTGCGCTGCTGCCGTTCACCTCCTCGACGCGCTGAGCCGGAAAGACAGGGACGACAAGTGAAGCTGATTCTGACCGCCGAGGTCGACCATCTCGGCACGGCGGGTGACCTCGTCGAGGTTCGCGACGGCTACGGGCGCAACTACCTGCTGCCCCGCGGGCTGGCCGTTCCGGCCACACGTGGGGCGGAGCGCCAGGCCGATGACATCCGGCGGGCCCGCGCGGCCAAGACGGTGCGCGGCCTCGAACACGCGAACGAGCTCAAGGACGCGATCGAGGGCCTCGGCGCGGTGGCGCTGCCCGCCCGGACCGCCGGCGATTCCGGCCGACTGTTCGGTTCAATCACCGGGGCGGACGTCGTCTCGGCCGTCAAGAAGGCCGGCGGACCGAATCTGGACAAGCGCACGGTCCAGATGCCAAAGGCGCACGTCAAGTCCATCGGGACGCACCTCATTTCGGTGCGCCTGCATCCGGAAGTGGACGCCACGCTGACGCTGGACGTGGTCGCCGAAAATTAGCTTGCGGCGTCAATCTGCGGGTGGGAGCCGGTTTCGGTTCCCACCTGCGCGTTTGCTGTGCGGTTTTTGGCGAACTGATGCCGCCCGCGGGTGCGGAGCGAATCTAACGTCCCGTTAACCTGCCGCATAAGCCCCCGCAACACAACACGCCCGAGATCGCAACCCGGCGAGACACGCCGAGGCGATTCCCATCCACAGCCTGTTGACCTGCGTATGGTGCGCCTAGCAGCGCAAACATCACGCAGATATTGAAGATTCCACAGGTTTTCCCCAACCACTCAACATAACCGAACGCGGATATCCACACATGGTGCACAGCTTCATCAACAAGTGGGTTTTACGGGTCTGTCAGCAACGTTTACCGTCGATCCGTCCAGTGGTCGGTTCGACATCCGGGGGTGGCGTGTTGTCGGTGCTCTGACTTATCGTCGGGACAGCGGAAGCGAACGTACGTTCGAGAGCGCGGAGGGAGGTGGAACGCCCGGTGGCCGTCGTCGACGATCTCGGACATTCGGGCATGGACGCCTCGCCTCCCACTGAAGATTTCGGCCGGCAGCCGCCCCAGGATCTCGTCGCCGAGCAATCCGTGCTCGGCGGGATGCTGCTGAGCAAGGACGCCATCGCGGACGTGCTCGAGCGGCTGCGTCCCGGCGACTTCTACCGTCCCGCCCATCAGAACGTCTACGACGCGATCCTCGATCTCTACGGTCGCGGCGAACCGGCCGACGCGGTCACGGTTGCCGCGGAGCTCGATCGGCGTGGGTTGCTGCGCCGCATCGGCGGGGCGCCGTATCTGCACACCCTGATCTCGACGGTGCCGACGGCGGCCAACGCCGGGTACTACGCGGGCATCGTCGCGGAGAAGGCGGTGCTGCGGCGGCTGGTCGAGGCCGGCACACGGGTGGTGCAGTACGGCTACGCCGGCGCGGAGGGCTCCGACGTCGCCGAGGTGGTCGACCGGGCGCAGGCCGAGATCTACGACGTGACCGACAGGCGGCTGTCGGACGACTTCGTCGCGCTCGAGGATCTGCTGCAGCCCACGATGGACGAGATCGACGCGATCGCGTCGAACGGCGGGCTGGCCCGGGGGGTGCCGACGGGTTTCACCGAGCTCGACGACGTGACCAACGGGTTGCACCCCGGGCAGATGGTCATCATTGCGGCGCGACCCGGTGTCGGGAAAGCACTGGCGCTGGACACGCCGCTGCCGACCCCGACCGGGTGGACCACGATGGCCGACGTAGCCGTCGGCGACGAGCTCCTCGGCGCGGACGGGGGGCGAACGCGGGTGGTCGCGGCGACGGACGTCATGGTGGGCCGGCCGTGCTACGAGGTCGAGTTCGCCGACGGCACACACATCGTCGCCGACGCCATGCATCGGTGGCCGACGCGTCGCGGTGTGCAGACCACGACTCGACTTCGGCCGGGGGCGGACATCATCACCGCGGCCAGGCTGCCGGTTCTCTCGACGACGGGCGGCGCGAGGCAGCCGGCCTGCGGCATTGATGCAGTGCGACGTATCGACACCGTTGCCGTACGTTGCGTCGAGGTCGACAACTCCGCGCACCTATATCTCGCGGGGCCCGGCATGGTGCCGACGCACAACTCGACGCTCGGGCTGGACTTTCTGAGGTCATGCTCCATCAAGCACCGGATGGCGAGCGTCATCTTCTCGCTGGAGATGAGCAAGTCCGAGATCGTGATGCGGCTGTTGTCCGCCGAGGCGAAAATCAAGCTGTCCGATATGCGTTCAGGCCGGATGAGCGACGACGACTGGACGCGCCTGGCCCGACGGATGAGCGAGATCAGCGAGGCGCCGCTCTACATCGACGACTCCCCGAACCTGACGATGATGGAGATCCGAGCCAAAGCGCGTCGGCTGCGGCAGAAGGCGGATCTCAAACTCATTGTCGTCGACTACCTGCAGCTGATGACGTCCGGCAAGAAGTCCGAGTCGCGCCAGGTAGAGGTCTCGGAATTCTCGCGGAGCCTGAAGCTGTTGGCGAAGGAAGTCGACGTCCCGGTGGTGGCGATCAGCCAGCTCAACCGAGGACCCGAGCAGCGCACCGATAAGAAGCCGATGATCTCCGACCTTCGGGAGTCAGGCTGCTTGACAGCCGCCACCCGTATTCTGCGCGCGGACAACGGTTGCGAGGTGACGCTGGGGGACCTGCTGCACAGCGGCGAGCGGCCACTGGTGTGGTCGCTCGACGAGCGGATGCGGATGGTGGCGCGGCCGATGACCAACGTGTTCCCGAGCGGACGCAAGGAGGTGTTCCGAGTTCGGCTGGCCTCGGGGCGCGAAGTGGAGGCGACGGGCAATCATCCGTTCATGACGATCGACGGCTGGGTTCCGCTCGAGCGCCTGGGGGTTGGCGATCGCGTTGCGGTGCCACGATGGGTGCCCGAACCTCTTGATACCCAGAGGACCGCTGATTCAGAGGTGATTCTGCTGGCGCACATGATCGGCGGCGGCTCACGCGTGAAGCGACAGCCGACCCGCTGCGCGAGGGTCGATGAGGCCAATTTGGCCGCGGTGCCGGCCGCGCGATTCGGGGTGCCGATCGTGGCACGGCTCGACAATCTGGGGTTGTTCGGACCGCGCAGCCACGAAAAGTTCGTGCCACGGGAGGTTTTCGCGCTCCCCAACGATCAGGTGGCGCTCTTCCTGCGGCATCTCTGGGCGACGGACGGCTCGGTCCGATGGGAGCGAGTGGCTGGTCGGGCAAGGATTTACCATGCATCGACGAGCCGGCGGCTGGTTGATGACATTGCACAATTACTGCTGCGTCTCGGTGTTACCAGCCGGATCAGTAGAGTTCGAAAGGCGAATTACCGCGATTGCTGGCAGCTATCCATCGACGGAGCTGAGAATCAGAGAAAGTTTCTGCGCGACATCGGCGTTCACGGGGAGAGGGCAGGTGGGGTGGAAGAGGTACTTGCCAAGGACCCGCGCATCCACCCGCTTGCGACGAGCGACGTACTTTGGCACAAGATCGAAGAAATCAGCAGTATCGGCGAGCATGGCGTGTACGACGGAACAGTGAGCGGCACACACAATTTCGTCGCAAATGGCATCAATTTGCATAATTCTTTGGAACAAGATGCCGACGTGGTGATCCTTTTACATCGGCCGGACGCGTTCGAGCGAGATGACCCGCGCGGGGGCGAGGCCGACCTCATCCTCGGCAAGCACCGCAACGGTCCGACCAAGACGGTCACCGTTGCCCATCAGCTGCACTTGTCGCGGTTCACGAATATGGCGAGGTAGGACGGCTCCTTGTGTAGGTTCCCATTTTGAGTGTCATATTCCCATTCCAGATGTCATCTTGATGTCATTTATGACATGGAAATGGGAATTGCTGAAACGGAGTTGAGGGCGGCGGCGAACTGGCACTGGTAACCATCGGCCCCGAGGCGGCGACGTTTTCGTTCTGAGCTGTGGTCGCGCCCCTGTGGCCATTGGCGCTGTCTTTGCCACGTTGTGATCCGCTACGGTCCCAGCGCAAGTCGGGGTGTGATTTCCCGGCCCGGTGCATTGAACAGCCACATGAAATCTATTGCTTCCGTGAATGTATGGAACCTCGCAAGTGAGTTTGACAACGATGGCGAGCACCGGACACCCACGGATGTTGGTCTCGATCGAGGTTCACTTCGGTAAAGATTGTGGTCCAGGGATTTACTGATGCCGCCTCTCACATCGACCATCGCAGATGCCGGTGTGAGTGTGACGAAGGCGCGGCCTATGAAGGTAAATGCCAAGAGTGGCGCGGGTTCTGCTGAGGTGTGCTTTAAGAGATCCGATGGCCAGGTCAAGGTAGTGGCGTGGAACGACCTGGACCCCAACGCCGTAGCCGAAGGCCGGCCATGGCGGACTTTCCCCTGGTATCTCGGTCAGAAGAACTATTCAGGGCTCTACTGGTGCGCCACTGAAGCCCGGTTGGTCGGATACGAGTCGCGTTTGGAGTTGACCCGGCTGGTGATGGCCGACTTCGACGTGGCGGCAAAGCGGATCGTAAGTCAGCCATTTCGGCTCACTGCCACCATCGGCAAAGAGCGCATTCGTCGGGTCCCAGACTATCTCGTGCTTACCGAGGCCGGTGTGCATGTAATCGACGTGACGCGCGCAAGCAAGTTGGAGAGACCCGAATTTGCGCGAGTTGTGGAGCAGACGCGCCAGATCGTGGAGTCCCGGGGGTGGATCTACGAGGTCGCCAGCGAGCCACCACGAGTCGAGTACAGCACCATCCGTTTCCTTGCCGGCTATCGGCGGCCCTGGTTGTTTAAGCCGGAAGCCCTGGCTGAGGTGAGGCAGGTCGCGAAGAGGGTTCCTGAATTAACCATAGGGGAGATCAGCTCGCGTACAACGCTTCCCAGGCCGACAGCATTGCCGGCCCTGATGCATCTCCTGTGGCGGCAAGAGTTTCGTGTTGATTTGACGCGCAGACTCTCGCCGCACACGATGGTTCGGACGATGGCCTGACCAATCAGGCGCCGAGTGCTCGGCGTGCCCGCGCCGCAGTGCCGGTCGGTGTCGGTACCACTTTCGCCTACGACGGCGAAACCGTCACCGTCGTTGAGATGCTCCCGACAAGTCGTGGCAACGAAGTCATCGTCGCCGACCGCGGCGGTGCACGTCGCTACCGGTTGTCGCTGCGTGAGCTGCTGGCTTCGGGGCGCGCTTCGATCGTCACCACCGACGACGGCCCGCGCAGCGACGACGACCTCGAAGTCGCCGGCGTGGTGCTGTCCAATCTCAGCAGCAGCCAACTGCGGGAGGTCACGCAGAAGGCAGACCATGTAAGGGAGGTGCTGACCGGCTACAAATCCGGGTCTGCCGATACCGCCGCGCCGGGTGAGCCGCGAAATGAGTATGCCCCGGAGTTGCCCTTGGGTCAGCGCTACCTCGCCAAGGCGCGCGAGGTCGGCCGCTCACACCGCACGGTCCGGCGGTGGGTGGCTGCCTACCTCGAGCACGGCGAGGCGGGGATCGCCGCAACGATGTGCAGCAATCCGATGGGGCGCACTGATCAGCGGTGGCTGGACACGGCCACCGAGATCATGATGGAGAACGCGGCGATGTCGCGGCCGAACAGGAAAAGCATTTTGATGCAAACCCGTGCGCGGTTGGCCTTGGTCTATGGACCCGGTGTCGTACCCATCCCACCGAGGACGACCGCCTACAAGCGACTCGAGCAGATCAACCGCCGCGTACCAACCTTTGACGGGAGCCGGGAACGCAATCGCGATGTCGCCGCCAGGGTGGATCGAGAGTACGGGCAGCTGATCCCCTCTCGGCCCGGTGAATATGTGGTGATGGACACCAACTGCCTCGACGTGTTCGCGTTGGACCCGGTCACACTGCGGTGGGTATCCGTTGAGGCTACGGTCGCGATGGACGCCTACACCCGATGCGTCGTCGGGCTTCGCGTCACACCGACAACGAAGTCACTCGACGTCGCCGCAACTCTATTTCAGGCGTTTCGGCCCCTCCCGGCGCCCGAGTACTGGCCCGAGCATGCCGTGTGGCCCGAACACGGCATCCCCCGGGTCGTCTTCCCTGACGCAGACGCGTTGGCGGGCCGTCAGGCCGGTGTCGCCAACCCGGCGATCGTGCCGGAAACGATCGTGGTCGACCACGGCCGACCGTTCAAATGCCAACACATCAACAGCGTGTGCCAGCGGATGGGCATCTCCATTCAGCCGGCCCGGCTCAGACAAGGGCAGGACAAAGGAATCCTTGAGCGCTTCTTCTTGACTCTGCGGCTGGATCTACTCCAGCACCTGCCGGGATACAAAGGACCCGATGTGTATTCGCGTGGTGTCGCGCCGGAATCCGATGCGTTCTTCTTCCTCGATGAGATCGAACAGCTGATCCGGCAATGGATCGCGGCGGTGTATCACCACCGTCCCCACGACAGCCTGTTCGACCCCAGCGTGCCGACGCACCGCCTCTCTCCGGCGCAGATGTTCGAGCACGGCGTGGAACGTGCCGGCTACATCGAAGCACCGCGCGATCCCGACCTCGCCTTCGAGTTTCTGCGACCGGTCAAACGCCAGATCCATCACTACGGGGTGGATATCGACAGACGCAGGTACAACGGTCCAGGCCTGAACGGGTTCCGGGAAACTGACAGCGACTATCTCGGACAGACGCAGCGCCGCTGGCATCTGCACGTCAACCCCGACGACATCACGCGCGTGTTCTTTCGCCGCCCCGACATCCGCACGTGGCACACCCTGCTCTGGACGAAGGCTCCGGCCGCAGAACTGCCCATGAGCGAGGATGCAGCCAGGTACGCCCGCCGGCTCGCCGCCGCTCGCGGCACCTCCACGGAGCCCGACGCCGCGCTGGCGGCGATGTTGGAGCAATGGTATCTGGGATTGGGTATGAGTGCCGCCGAGCGACGCATCGCGCTTCGGGTGGCCCGGGAACGGGCGAGCCTTCTCGGGGACCTCGCCACCGACGACGAGCCGCAGGCCCGCGCATTCATCGCCGAGTTACTCGCCGCCACCGCCGAGAAATCGCCACCAGCGGCAGGGGAATCGGACAGTACCGAAACACAGGACGATCTCGACGGCTACAGCGATGACAAGGCCGAAAGCGTCGACGACATGGACGACGACACCTACTACGCGGATGCGTTCGAAGAGTCATGACCACATCAGTCGCGAAACCATCGCAGCGGCAGCGTAGTTCGCAAGACCCGCGACTGCGCTGCCGCAATTCAGAGAACCAAGACCCAGTGGGCGCGCCCAAGGTGACTTTGGACAACCTCACACTGTCTCGCAAGGAAGGGTTCCAAGCCAAGGCAGAGGCACCGAAGCGAGAACAGCCGGAACTGTTGACAATCAGACAGCTCGCAGCGCTCAGCACTGATGCTCGCCGCGGGTACAACGAGCAGCGCAACCTCTGGCATGCGAACCTGCCCACCATCAACACCTCGCAGCTGCTCGAACTGCGCGAGGATCTCACCGACATCGTGGCCAGCAACCAGCAGGACGGTGACAAAGCCAAGGGCGCGATCGCCATCGAAGGCAGCGCCGGGATCGGGAAGACCTTCGCAACACTGGATTTCGCGTACGGCTACCACAACGACCAGATTGCGCAGCATGGCCGCCTGACCGGAGACGGCAACGAACGATGGCCGGTCTGCCGCGTCGGTATGTCGGGCAACACCGGCATTAAGGACTTCAACAGAGCGATGCTCGGGTTTTACAACCACGCAGGAATCAAGCGCGGCACCGCCGTGGACTTCGCCGACCGGGCACTGGACTGCGTGCTGTCGTGCGAAACGAAGCTGCTCATCGTCGACGAACTGCACTTCCTCAAACAGCGGACCACGAGCGTTGAGATCAGCAACCAGTTCAAATACATCAGCAACGAATTCCCCGTCACCATCATCTTCATCGGTATCGGGCTGCGACAACGCGGCCTCTACAGCGACGGCACCTATGCCGACGGCATACTCGGCCAAAGCGGACGACGCATCACACCATTGAGGCTGCGCGAATTCACGATCGACGCCCCCGAGTATCGCCGTGAATGGCGCCAACTGTTGCTGGCCATCGAGAAGCGCGTCGTACTGGCACGCAAGCACCGGGGGATGCTGGTCGATCTGTCGAACTACCTGTTCGAACGAAGTTCGGGCCGCATCGGCCCGCTGACCACCTTGATCAATCGTGCCTGCCAACGCGCGGTCCGCACCGGCGTCGAAGGTATCGATCAGGATCTGCTCGACAGGGTCCGCACCGACGCGGCCTCCGAGCAGCAACGCCCCGAGATGCAGGTCAAGATCCGACATGCTCAGCGGGAGTTACTGACGCCACGATCGCGTAGGCCGCGCCCGCGGCCCTCGTGAGGCCCTGGGCGCCGGGACCGGAATCGAGCCGCGCTCGGTGAGACGGACACTGCCCGTGCGGGTCGAGCCCATGCCCGGCGAAGCGTTGGAGTCGTGGTTGGCCGCATATGCCACCCGCATGAACGCCACCTGGGGCGAGGTCCTCGACGCCGTGCTCCCGGTTGGTGCGGACGGGATCGCCAGCACCCACCGCGGAGCGGTGTTGACCACAGGCCTGACCGACGAAGAGCGGGAGAGTATCTCGGCCGCCACGGAAGTCGACGCCGCTGATCTCGACGCGATGACCTTGATGGGCCATTACGCCAGCCCGATGATGACGACCGACGCTCGCACAGGCCGGGCACGGACTCCGTGGGGCTTGGCGTACCGGCAGCGGTTCTGCCCCTTGTGCATGAAGGCTGCACCGGGCCGCCGTATGCTCGAATGGTTCCTGCCGTGGATCGCGACCTGCATCGAACATCGCTGCTTTCTCGTCGATTCGTGCCCGCAGTGCGCTCAGCTGCAGCTCGCCACGGACTGGTTAAGCCGCCGGCTGTATCCACATCCGGACCGCTGCTCCCGGCTGGTCAAGGGGGAGCCGCATAATCGCCGGTGCACAGCGCGGCTGTCGCGAGCTCACCCCGATAAGCTACGACCGGGACATCCTGTGCTAACCATGCAGCAGACGCTCACCGAGCTGCTCGCCGAGGAGAAAGTCGATGCCGGCGTCTACCGCGTAGCGCCGGTGACAGCGGAGCAGCTGCTCATCGATGTGCGCGTGCTGGGGAACTGGATAGTCAGAGCACCCAACCTCACTGACCTGATCGAACTATTCGGGGGCCGCGCGACCGATCACGAGATCGGCCTGTGGCGCCGACGCCTGCACGCGCAGGCGAACACAGCTCAAACCTACGACAAGAACCAGGACGTGGCGAGCGCGACGCGGGTAGCGCTCGCCGCGCCGGCGGCATGGGTCGGCACCGGAGTGGCCGCAGCCCTGACCGTGCTGATGCAGCCCTCGCCCGATGATGCCGCTCGAGCCTTCCGGGCAGCCACGTCCTCCGCACCGGCCAGGGAGATTCGATATCGGTCCCGAGTCTCGGGACTGACCCACAGCACGGCGGTGACCGCCGTGGATCTCAAGGCCAGGGCCGCGGACTTCACGGTGATCGAGCAGTTGCGCTACCGGACGGTTACACATCTGCCGCGGCTGCCCGACACTCGGCGGTTTGCAACCAAACACGCAATGCTGCACGCGGTGCCCACGCTGTTCTGGCCCGAGTGGGCGTTCCGGCTCGACACCGAAGACTTGCCGTGGGGCACCGCCCGGCAAGTGATGTCACGGCTGCTCCTCACGATCGGCTGCGTCATGTCGACACCCGAACTAGAACGACACCTGCATTCCACCGTCGACGCTCAGCGCATCGCCCAAGCAGCCAACAACTTTCGCGCCCATCCGAATTGGGAGGGGATCATCACCGCGCTGCTCAGGCTGCACGAACACCTGCAGGCACACAAACCGCCGATCGACTACCAGCGTCGCCGCACCCTGAACTACGATCACCTGCTCTCCGAGCAACAGTGGACACACCTGGTCGCCGAAGAGGGTCTCCGCACATCGCCGACGAGCGCGGCCGCGGCGCGACTGTGGCTCATCGAACAGCTCAGCGGCGCCCCGGTGCCCAATACGCAGCAGGCTTTGCCCTGCCGGGGAGTGTGCACCGACCGGATGAGGACAACCCTGACACCCCAGCTGGCCCGCGCACTCAATGCAGTCAGCGCCGACTATCTACGGAAACGGGGAGTCTCGGGTGAGCCCCTGACCTGGGTACCGCCGCTGACTCTCCTCGATGGTCTGAATCTGCCTGGGAGGCCGCCGGAGACGATCGAGCCGAACTCAATCCACAAACTCCTCGACGCCGGCCTCACTGTGACTGCCCTTGCCCACAGACTCGACGCATCCGTGTGGAAGGTCCGCTACCAGCTCGAACACCACCCCATTCCTAGCGGCGCCATCCGAACCCGGTCACCGAAACGGATCAAAGGACGCCGCCGAATCGGCGCCCACGAACGCGTGCGGGCATTGCTGCCCGAACAGAAGCTGCGCGACCTCCACGAACATCGAGGGTTAACCTTCACGCAGATCGCCGCCCGCCTCGAGCTTCCCCTGTCCTTAGGCTATTTGGCTCGGGTGATTTCCCACCTCGCCATCGAGTACGGAATCCACCATCGTCGCCAACCGCTAGCAGAATTGATCACCGCGGATTGGCTCCACCAACGCCACGTCGTCGAGCTCCGAACGCTTGGTGAGATGGCCGACGAAATCGGCGTTTCTGACTCGACCATCGGGACGTGGGCCCGAAAATTCGGAATCCCGGTTCATCATTGGAAGCGGCGCCCTCCGCTCGACCCGCGTGTGATCCGCCTCGTCGAGGCACTCTTCACTGAACCGGGAGACGTTCCAGCAGGGATGCAGACGACGGCCGCATGGGTGCGCATCCAGCGTTTCGCCGTCATCGCCAGCTATGCCAACTTCACACGCGCCGCCCAGGCACTCGGATGCCGCAAAGAGCGGTTGAGCGCGCAGATCGGTCGCCTCGAAGCCGATTTGGGGCACACCCTCGTCGAGCGCGCCGTGTCACGCCACCATTCGATGACGCTGACCAGCTTTGGCGAGGAACTCGCACAGGCCACCAGGCGCTCGATGGCCCGTGACCTCCGCGACGCACAGGAAGAGGATGTCGCCGAACGCTAACGGGATCACCCCGCAGCTCGCACCGGAATGTTGTGGTGGTTTGCAAGTCTGCGGGCGGTTTGTCGTGATGTCCCTGCGCGCGCGCCGATCTCAGCCAAATCGGCACATTGGCGCACGTAGAGGTCGACAAACCCGAGCGGGTCAATTGGGCTTTCAGTCGAGCGAAAGCTGGACCACGCGGCTGCATCTGAAGCTCATTGAGAACGTGTGGTGCAGGTCGCGCCGCGAGAGTGTTGCGAACGTCATCGACGTGTGGCGCCGAGTTGCTCTGCCACGGTGGTCAGGTTCAGGGCAGGATTCTGCACGAGGTGATGCAGTCAGCGAAATCGACACCCGAGGCAGACTGCGGCAGTGAGCACTCCACGTTCGGCCATGAGGTGGCCGCCGTTGAAACGGTCGAACGCCGGCTGAACAACACAGGCCAATAACTTCGATCAGCCCTCACCCTCGGCGAACTGTCCACGGGTCCGGCCCGCCGAAGTCCTAGACATGGCGCCGCCGATCGGCCGGCCGGCCCGTCGGACGGCTATCCCGTACCTCTGGGCCAGTTGGGTGAGCGCCTGCCGGGAGACCCCGGCCTCGGCGGCGATCGTCGCCAGACCCCACCGGCACTCGTTATAGAGGTAATCGAACTGCTCTGGTGACAGCCGGCGGCTCGCAGACGCCACGGAACCACCGGATGACCCGCCGGTGTCCACCACAGCTGACGGCGTCGGCGCTTCCTCCAGCAGATATCGCACGGCATCGGTATCTACTCCGAAGTGAGCTGCCACAGCGGCGAAGCTACGGGGCTGATGACGGCCGATCCACCGGTGCAGCGCATCGACATCAACTCCGCCGCCATCGTCACCTGCAAGACGTCCACCACTCACCACACCAGGGGGACCCGCCACAACCGGCTCGCTGCGAATACCGTTGTCAGCAAGAAACTCTCGGGCATAGTCATCCAGCGCTGCGACCAACTCAGCAGTCAGCCACAGCGGCAAAGCCGCCAGCTTGCCGCGAAAATCCGCGGAGTCGACTGCCCACGAGCAGCTCTCTGCCGGCAGGGTGGTCAAACGCTCGTGAAGCCAACACCGCATCAGTTGCAGTCGGACTGCCCGTCCCGGGCCAACACCCACCGACAAGCACAGATCCCGCCACACCTCGACGGGCAACAGGTCGGTGCATGGCAGCGTCCGGCGTCGCCGGTAGTCGATCGGCGGCGGGGCCGCGTCCAGGTAGGCGGCCCACGCGGTGATGTCGGATCGGGTTTGCGCCCACCGTGGTGAGGCGTGCAGGTGCTGCAGCACCCGCAACGCACGACGCACCGTCGCGACCGAACCGAGCGCACCGACCACCTCAGCGAGGGGAGCGCGGGTTCCCACCAGCGCTATCGCCACCGATAGCGCCGCCCGCAACTCGCGGTGCCCCACCCCCGGACAGCGCAGCGGCAGACTCCAGCGTGGCCACACCAGCGCGGGAAGACATCCCGCGCGCGCCTCGTCGCCTGTCGACGTCGGGTAAGCGCCGGTGGTGCGGTGGCGAAGCTGGTCGATAGGCGCCATGAAGGGCTCCAGCGCCGCTAATTGCACGGCGGCCAGTACCGGGCTGATCCCGCGGCCCCACCCGAGCGTGCTGGCCCGCACGGCCACACCACGCCGTCGGCTGGATGCGACCAGCCACCGCAGCCGCCCACCTGCATCGACGACCGTGAGTGCGGACAGGATCGACCACGCCGCCGTGGCGGCGACCGCCGCGGCTGACGCGGTTGCGGAGGCCGTGACACGCGACGCCCGCCCGCCCGCTGCGCCGGTGGCAGCGCGATCGTCGAGATACTGATCGACGACGTCGCCGGGGAGGACCCCGCGCAGTTCGTCGCGGGTCGCGTAGCCCAGGATGCGGCCACCCACCGCGGCGATGTCAGCGATCAACTGCGAGAACGGAATCGGCGCTCGGCGATAGACGCCGAACCCTGCCCACCCGGACTGCATCGCCTCCAGCAGCGCCCGCTGGGCGCCCAGGACGGGATGGTCGGGCCCCAGCGGCAGGCCATCCGCCGCCGTGAGCTCACCGTCACAGCGGGCGATGTGTCGACCATGACTACCCAGACGCTTCCTCGTACAGCCCCCGGGCAGCGGAATAAGTCCGCTCGGCGGAGGTTCTGCGCGTTGGGAGCGATGACACATAGGACATACATCCACCAGCAGGCAATGATGGTGGGGGCAAGCAAACGCCCAGCGCAGCCGCCACCACAGCGCCCAGCGCCCGCCGTTCTCCGACAAACACGCAGCGCAGAACCGGCAACGCCACCCCCGCATCCACAGCAACGACTCCAGCGACGATCCGCGCAAACCGCCACTGCCTGCTGCCCGGTTCAGCACGCCCTGGAACGTCATCGAAGCCACCTGCTCGGCACTGATCCCGGTGGCGGTCGACACCGCCAGAACCTGCGCTGCGCTGAGACCGCGAAGCCAACCCGCCACACAGTCCCGTGCGCTGTCAGCGCCGGCGGAGATCAGTCCGACGCTCTCTACGACGTCACCCCAGCAGGCCGCCATCCGTACCGCCAAGGCCTCCAGCCACGAGTCGAGGGCCTCCCCGCAAACCGGGGCAACGCGAACCGGCAGAGTGCGCACCGCTGCCAACTCACCAGACGGGCGCGAGGCGTTGTGCCCGGCCGCGGCCTGCCACCCCAAGGGAAGACCAGGCCCGAAAGATACTGCTCCTCGATCGGACCGCCGTGCTTCCCGTCGAGCACCCTGGTCGGCCGCGTGGCCGCGACCAGCGCTGAACGGATTCGGGAGGGACGGCCCGCACACCAGCAATGTACTACTAGTAGGGCAGACAGCTGGGACGCTCGCACGGATTACTGGGACGCGTGCCGACGCGTCCCAGCCAGAACAACCCCGAGCGTGTCGCCACGTGGCAATACTGGCGAGGCACCGTCGGACGCAACATCCGCGCACTGCGCCTCCAACGCGGCATGACCCAGGAAGCATTGGCGTTGCGCTCCGGCGTCACCCGAAACGTCCTCATCGACGTCGAACACGGAAAGCGCGGCATCCTCTACGAGAGGCTCGTGGACATCGCCGACGCCCTCGACGTGGCCCCCGCAGACTTCTTCATCGAGCACGCAGCCCCCATCGAGTGAGCAGTCATGGTTCGTGCTCGCCATCGCACCGTCGACCGGATCGTGGCCATCCTCGAAGCAGTCGCGACCACCCAGCGAGGACTCACACTGACCGAAATGGCGGTGCGGCTTCGGGCGCCGGTGTCGTCGATTCAGAAGCTCGTCAACGGCCTCACCGCGGTGGGCTACCTCGACGAGGAGGATCAGCACCGGTTCGTGCTCGGCCCGGCCCCATACGTGCTCTCACTGCGCTCGCGCCGCCTGCCCATCCGCGACATCCGTCACGACGATCTGGTTGCGCTCAGCCAAACTGTGGGTCTGCCAACACTTATTGCGGTGCGCGTCGGCCTCAGTGCGATGTACGTCGACTGGGCCGGTACCGACGAACCATTCGACTACGCACTGGCAGCCGGAATGCGCGCCCCCCTGGACCGGACTGCCGCGGGTCGGGTCCTATTGGCACATCTACATGAATCCGACCGGAAAGAAGCCGTTGAGCTGATAACCCGAGGTAATACCGACGCTTCAGTCGCATTGCTCGAGCAGTGCCAAACGATCCGCTCCCAGGGCTACGCCATGCAGGCCTCGGACCACCAGATGCGGCACACGACCGCAATCGCCGCACCAATCGTCCAACGCGGCACGGTGGTCGCGGCGATCGCGCTGGCCGACCAGCAGCACTCGCTCGCGGCGCGACGCGACGATCTCGTCCCGTTGTTGCAAGAATGGACAACGAAATACCGCACCGAGTAGGCCATGGCAACCGATGTCCAGCCGAGTGAAACGGCAACCGGTGACGGCGTCGACGTCGCTGAACCCGCCCATGACATGCTCTTCCCCCGGTCGTCGAACGCAGCCGTCTTCCAAGCGCTGGCGGCGTGGGGCCAATTCGAATCACGCCGGGGCCAAGCCAAGTTGACATCGCGAACCGCGCTACCGTCCACGATGCCGCCAGAGACCTTACGCGACCGGCTTGCTCAGCTTGCCCTCCCTTGCGCGGGCTTCGAAATCGTTGTGAGTGCCGCCGAAGCCTGGATCCCATTTGCCGCGCCCGAGCAGGCCGTGTGTGCCGCGGAGGCGCTGGCGGGCGCCGGAGCGACAACGTCCAGCCCCGGCTGCGTCACGAATCGCTTGAGCACTATCTCGAACAACTGGACGCGTTGACGCGGATGTCCTGCTTCAGCGCGTCGCCCGCCGCCCAGCTGTAGCCCCATCCTGCTCGACGCGCGCGTTGGCCGACGGCATTCCACCGTTTGCGTAAATTCGTCCGTACATTGGATGCCTGCGTGGATTTCCCTGTGCCCCAGCCTCACACTCATGCTGAGACACTTTTTGCAGGTCATCGGAATGTCTGGAGAGGGCGGGCGGCTATGAACGAA
>Ga0209656_10001121_pt1 | contig 17301 bp, 12 predicted proteins | sample BogFormECP12_OM2_FD_188239 | JGI IMG/M metagenome (GOLD analysis project Ga0209656, IMG submission 188239) | Bog forest soil microbial communities from Calvert Island, British Columbia, Canada - ECP12_OM2 (SPAdes) (version 2) | ecosystem: Environmental > Aquatic > Freshwater > Wetlands > Bog ... | reverse complement strand
ATCGGCAACATGGCTACGCCGGGGGCACCTTTAGCCAGCGCCAACGACGAAGGCAAGATCGAGTTCCGCACCCAGTCCATCCTGGTGCAGGTACCGGTCGTCGTCACCGACAAGAAGGGCGAGCATGTCCACGGCCTGGCCAAGGGCGACCTTCACCTGTTCGAAAACGGCAAGGAACAGGCGATCTCAGTCTTCGAAGAAATGGTGGCCTCGAACGCCAAACTGCCCGTCGCCGCCGATAAGCCGGGTGAATTTCACAATCTGGTCATCCCTGACAACCAGCCTCATTCGGTCACCGTCATCGCGCTCGATACCGTGAACACTCCGTTCCTCGATCAAACGTACGGGCGTCGCGAACTGGTCAAATACCTGGCCAGCAATATCGAGTCGGGCCAGGTGCTGTCGCTGATGATCATTACCAGCCACGGATTGCAGGTGGTGCAGGGCTTGACCGGAGACCCCGCAAAACTGGCGCAGGTCCTGAAAAAAGTAAGCGGCGAGATCCCGGCGATGCAATCCGAGGACATCGACGCTCAAGCCGACGTGGTCGCGGGTGACATCCCGGATGCATTTTCGCAGACATCGCTGAACAGTGATCCGGATACGATCATGCAGAACTTCATCGAGCACGGCGACGCCATCGAAGCCCGCTTCCAGCAGGAGAGAGCAATCGAAAGCACCTTGCGGGGATTCATGAGCATCGCCTGGACGCTTTCCGGCCTCCCTGGCCGCAAGTCACTGATCTGGGCCACGGGCGGCTTTCCGTTTACCATCGCCGAACCGGCAACTGTGCCCGGCGGCTATCTCTCGACGCTCTATGAGCGCACGATGCAGGCTCTCACCGAAGCGCAGATTTCCGTTTATCCCGTCGACGTGCGCGGACTGGTGAACTCTTCTCCCATCGGAGATGCCACCCGGACGCGCGCACCGTCAGTCCGGAACTTCACCAATCGCGCCTGGCTGCAGCAGTCCTCGATCGATACTTTGAATGAATTCGCGGAAATGACGGGCGGAAAGGCCTTCTACAACACCAACGATCTCACCAGTAGCTTCAAACGCGCCGCCGATGATGCTTCTTCGTACTATCTGGTCGGCTACTATCTCGATACCCACAACAATAAAGCGGGATGGCGCTCACTCAAGGTCAAGGTCGACAAGAAAGACACCGAAGTGCGCGCCCGCAAAGGATTCTTTGTCACCAACGCCACCCTCCACATGGAGCTGACGCGCAGCACTGACCTCAATTTCGCCCTGACCTCCCCAATTGAAGGCACGGGAGTGCCGTTGACGATTAAGTGGCTGGGCAACTCCGGGGACGGAACCACTAGGAAGGCGTCGTTCCTTGTGCAACTGGCCTCGAGTAGTTTGACCCTTGATCCCACCGGGCAGAACCGACTGAATTTTGATTTCGCCGCAGCCGCCTATGCGTCCAAGAGCAAAGACGGCAAGCCGGCGACTTCCATAGGGAAGAGCTTTACCCCCACGCTCACCGACGCGCAGATGGCCGAGGTACGCGCCAAAGGCGTGGGCTTCAACTACGTCTTCGACCTCGCTCCCGGCCAATACGCGGTGCGCTTCGTCATTCGCGACAATATCTCCGGCAAAGTGGGGAGCGTGACGGCACCGCTAACGGTGAACTAATACCAAGGTTCACCCGGGTTTGGCCTTCGTTGGCGGCAAACGCTACTCAGACGGATCAACCTGTGTAACAACGCAGCTGGGCCGTCGCACAGTTCACCCCTTCACCACCAGGCGAACGATCTTGTGATCCTTCCCGGCCGTAACGACCATCAGGGTGAGACGCTCCCTCAGCGCGCGCAGCGTCAGATCGCCGATATCTCTTGCGCGGTTTTCGAACGCCCGGTGTTCACAGCAGTCTTCCAGGACGAAGCCGTTGAAGTCGCCGAAGCAGTCGAACAGCACTTCGCAAACCTTGCCGGTGAACTTCTCAAGTTTCTCCCCGCCGTGAAGAGTCCCAGGACGATAACCGCCCAACGATGGAGGAATGGAATTTGCGTTGCCTCCCAAGCCGTCGACCCGTCCGGCAATCTGACTGATGTAGCGCAACAGCACCGGATACCAGCGATTGGTCGTTGGGAACGCCTCCAGCCGGGCCTTCAAGATTGCCAGCGTGGTCTCCTCCGCCGGCAGCATCGCCTCCCGTGTCGAGACCGGGATTTTCACCTGGAACGAGCCCACGATATAGCGTTCGTAGGCCAGCTTTTCTTCCGCGGCGGCTTCGACCGAAGGCCTCGCTGCGCGCAAGGGCAGGCCGGGTTCAGGCAGGTCAATGTTCCCACCGGTGCCGCGTTTGGCCGGTGCGATCTTCGGGGCAGGCGGCGGGGGAGGCGGCGGGGGAGGGGTTGGCCGGATGCGGCGTGGTCGCTTGCCAATCCGCCGCACCACAATATCGAACTCCTGACCGGTCCTTACTGTCTGAGGCAGGTCGACGGTGAACAGTCCCGCATAGTAGTCACCCGTCCCCTGCGGGATGGGCACGAAAGTCACGCCCTGAACAGTTTTGATCTCGATGGTGTGAGCGTCGGACGCCGTGAGCGGGTGCACGCCGTACATCCAGGAGGCGAGTTTGATTACATCGGCGCTGAGAACCGCCGGCCAGTAGATGCGCGCCACAGAGCCGACTGGAACGGCACCCCAATCGATCATCAACTCGTCGGGTTGGCCGGCAAGTGGGCCGGTCGTGGGTGGTGGAGCGCTCGGTTTCACGTCGAAGGTCTGTGGGACCCGGTGCGCGGAGAGCGGCCCGGGATTGTCAGAGGTTGTGACCTGAAGGTTGCGCTGCGCCAGTTGGTCGCCGCTCTCGGGGGTCGGCACGCTGGTGCCCACGGTCTGGATCGGGGCCCCGGCGTATGCGATCTCGGCCACCAGGCAGTGATGGGTGCCGGGGAAAGCGTTCTGAATCGCGACGTTGTTCACCTTCACGTAGGGGTCGTTGACGTTCAGGAAGCAGCCGAAATAGGACCACTGGGAATCGCCCTGCTCGACGGTAATCGTCAGATTATTGGCGCCCGTGTTTGTGAAGCCGCCGGTCTTGAACTCGGGGTCGTTCGGATCGGTGAAGGTCGGCTGCGCGCTCGTGGCGAAGAAGGGAATGGTGTGGTCGTCGGGCGGCGCCACGGGATATTGTGGATTGAGGCCAGTGGGATCGTCGCTCAGATAGGTGTAGCCGGGGTTCCAGTCGGTGTCGGCCGTCTGGGTGCCCCAAAGACGGAAGAACACTTTCACACCCGTCGCGGCGCCGGAAGACCCCTGCGAGCCTTTCAGGCGCACCCGCGCGATGGCGAAGCTGTAGTTGTTGTAGCGGTCCCCGCTGATCGTCGAGAACGGCGTGACGGAAGAGTCAGCTGTGAACTCAGTTTGCTGCTGGGGAATGACGTTGTTATTGGGATCGAACGGGTCGATACCCCCCGGGTCACCGTAGTTCTGGTTCAAGTACTGCAGCAGCGCCTGGATGTAGGTGTAGGCGCCGTTGACATCGAAGGCGCCGCCCGAGCTGTGTTCGACAAAACGCGGGCCGCCAGGGACGGGATACTGGTACGAGGCGGGCGGCGCTCCGGGCGTGGCGGTGAAGACCCTGAGGTCTTCGCTGAGCCAGGGAACGCTGAGGTTCGTCGGGCCAGTAGCACTGTTGACGACGTTGGTGAAGTAGGGATCGGCCCCCGCCAGGAAGAAAAATTCGGTTGCCCCAGGGAACGATACGCCGAGAACGTTTATGGACGAACTGACTGCCACCGGCGTCTCACCCGCCGTCGGGAAAGCACCGAGCGGCTGGGCAAACTTCACGTCGTAGGCGAACATGATCCGCTGCGGGACCTTGAGGTTGGGGCTCTGGTAGACGATGTCGGGCGACGTGGCCGAAAGCACCGCCGTAACGCCGCCGAAGGCTATAGTGGGGATGGACGGCTGGGCCCCGGCCACGATGTTGCGGCTGAAGCCGTCGAGAGCCAGGTAGAAGCCGTCGGTGTAGGTTCCGCCTTTGGAGATGATGTCGCTGACCTCGTCCTTGCCCCACGTGTTCTTGGCGCCGACGAAGCTCAGCAAGGCCAGCGGCCAGGGATCGTCGGTGTTGGGGCCAGGGATGGAGGAAACTTGATTCGGCGGATATGCTGCGGCGAGAAGGCCCGCGAAATACGGGAATGGGTCGGTGGTGTCACCCGTCAGGTTCTGATAGACCCCGCGCAGGCATGCCCCGTCGATGGGATTGCCGCTTGAGTCCAGGCCCGGTGCGGCGGCGATGATCTCGGGAATCGAGAAGCCGAGTTGGTGAAACAGATAATAGATGAACAGCAGCGAGCAGCCTGTGCCCGGCCCGTTGCCCGGGAACGGCAGGGTCGAGTTCACGTAATCCTTGCGAGCCCCGTAGTGCGTGGTTCCGTCGTACTCGGTCGAGGCGGGATTGCTGGCTGGCAGCGAACTATTGAGCCAGCTATTGCAGCTGCCCGTGTTGAACAGGCCACCGAAGCCGTTGAGAAGCTGAAACTGCACTGTCAGAAATAGCGACAGCCCTTCGCCGCAGCTCTCCTCATCGCCCACGCCTGCCGAAAATCCCCAGCCCTTGTGCTGGGCAAGCATGAGCATCTCGCTGACCTCAGCCACCATCAGGGCACGCAGGGAGCTCGCCGGGCCGTTCCCCGGCTTCAGCGTGAGGGGCGGACCCCAGCCGGCACCACCGCCGAGGGCGGTGACATGAGTCGGGATCGGCAGGGTCATCGCGTTGGTGATGTCGACGCCCGCGAACTGGGTCTGCATCCAATTGAAGTCGTTCTCGCAGACAGCGATGACCGCGTTGGTCCTGGCGGGCTCGATGCCCGCCGGACCGCCCAGGCTCTGGTCATAGTAGAAAGCGTAGTGGGTGGTGACACCTCCGCCCGTCAGACCCGTGGTGACGCCCCACTGGGCGTACAGGGTGAGGTCGGTCGTCTGGTTAGGGAATTTGAAAGTCGAGCCGCCCCCGTAGATCGTACCCGAGCCATTCGCCGCCGTATTCCAGTAGAGGAAGACCGCCCCGGTCAGCGACAGGTTGCCAGTGACGATATTTTCCGGATTGCCGTGAGAATCGTCCTGCTGGTGGGGCGCCTTGGTGCTGTCGTCAATGGCGACGTTGACCGTCGCGCCGGAGGAGTAGCTGTTGGAATCAACGGGGACCACGCCTCCGTCTGAACCGTTACCGTTATAGGTCACCTGGGCCATTTTATTTTCTCCCTATGATGGCTCGCGAACGTGGAGTGGATATGGCAGTCGAATGACCGATTGTTAGTTGCCGCGCGTCGCTCTGCCCACTGTCAGTCGACTCGTTGCTCGGTCTTCTTCTGTTGGATAGTGATCCGACATGCCAAAGCGTTTCATCGACTTTCAGCGCCGTTTCTCGCTCCGGAATGGACGACCCTTATCAAACCGGTGCGAACCGCGGGCCCGAAAATGTGGAGAGAATCACAGAAGAGTACGTATCGGCATTTCGATGGGACCTACCACGTCATAACTCCGAGCCTGCCAGCCAAGCCGCATCTACCCAAGCAACTATGCCGCGCGCGATTTGCACGCCGCTTCGGGCTGGCTGCTATACAATCCGCCTTAGGAGCGCATTGGGCGCTCAGGAAACGCGGAGGCTGCCGTGGAAGCGTTCGGCTTTGGTTTTACTACCATCATCATCGTCATCGTAGCGATCTACTTTCTGAGCTCCATCAAGATTCTGGCCGAGTATGAGCGCGGGGTCATCTTCCGCCTTGGCCGGCTGCTGCCGGCTGCCAAAGGGCCGGGACTGATTTTCGTGTTCGCTCCCCTCGACCGCATGGTGCGGGTGTCGCTGCGCCAGGAAGCGCTGGAAGTTCCGCCGCAGGACATCATCACCCGCGACAACGTAACGCTGAAAGTGAATGCCGTGATTTTTCTGCGCGTGATCGAGCCGCGCAAGGCGGTGGTGGAGGTTTCCAACTACGTCTACCAAACTTCGCAGTTCGCGCAGACGACTCTACGCTCCGTACTCGGCGAACAGGAACTTGATGAACTGCTCGCCCATCGCGACAAGATCAACTTGCGCCTGCAGAGCATTCTCGACATGCACACGTCGCCCTGGGGCGTGAAGGTCACCAACGTTGAGGTCAAGCAGGTCGACATGCCGGAATCAATGCTCCGCGCCATGGCGAAACAAGCCGAGGCCGAGCGTGAAAAGCGGTCGAAGATTATTCACGCCGAGGGCGAATTCTCCGCAGCGCAAAGGCTGGTGGATGCGGCGCACCTGCTGTCGAGCGAGCCGGTCAGCGTGCAATTGCGCTATCTGCAGACGCTTACCGAAATTGGCGTCGAAAAGAATACGACCGTCGTATTTCCGGTGCCGGTGGATTTTTTCTCCGGAATTCAGAAGTTGCTGGCGCCTTCGGGCGGAAGTGCGCCACCTGCACCCGCCGCAGCGCCGGCGAAGACAGCTTAAGAATTAAGCGTTGGGGAAATCACGATCTGGCCTTGCGGACTCGTCCGCAAATTTAGGTGGAAAGTTTGCGCGCCGAACTTGGAGTGGGATTATGGCTTCGTCAGAAGACACGGAAATTACGCTGGGCACAGGAAAGCTGCTAGTTCTGTTCTTCGCTCTGGTTGCAGTCTGCGCGCTGTTCTTCGCGCTGGGATATTCGCTGGGACGCAAGTCGGAACCGTCGATCACGACCGCGAGCGCCGCGGGACAACCCGCAACGGCAGCCAATAAGGTCAGCAGCGGAACGCAGGCATCGCCGCCGATGTCGTTTTACAAGTCGGTCGAGCAAAAAGAGGTAAACCCAGAACTGACGCCGTCCGCCGAGACCAAGCCGGATGCGCCCGCCAATAACAATTCCACGCAAGCGCCTCCGGCCGCGAACGCCGATTCGTCCACGATCCTGCCTACGTCCGGATATTTTGTGCAAGTGGCCGCCGTCAGCCGCGAAGAGGATGCTTATGCGCTGGTCGAGGCGCTGAAGAAGAAAGAATACCCGGCGTTCGTCGCGCCCGCTGGAGACAAACTATTCCGCGTGCAGGTCGGCCCCTATAACGAGTTGAAGGATGCCGAAGCCATGCGCACGCGACTCATCGGAGAGGGCTACACCCCGATTGTGAAGAAGTAGCTCGTCCGGGGCTACGTGAGCAGTGCATAGATTGACAGCCATCGATTCTCGGGTTATTTCTATCCATGATGTCCGCCGACTCCTCGCTCGACCGCGCTCTTCACGCTATTGCCGATCCCACGCGCCGAAAAATTCTGCACGCGCTGCGCGATGGCAAGTCCAACTCGCAGCCGCCAGGCAAACGGGATGGTGATCCTTGTCTGTGCGCCGGCGACATCGAAGAGCGCATGCGCCTATCCCAGCCAACCATCTCGCATCACATGGCTATTTTGACGAAGGCCGGGTTGGTGGAGGCATCCAAGCAAGGGCAATGGCGCTGGTATCGCCGTAACGAGACAGCGATACGGAATGTGGTGAAGATGCTGCGCGGGAAGTTGTAGGGACACAGACAAGCTCTGTCATCCTGAGCGAAGCGAAGGACCCCTCATCTGCCGATTGGCTTGATGAAGCGTCCAGGCATTCTCACGATGCTTCTCGCAGCGCCGTGAGAATGCCTGCCGGCTCCGTGGTACTTCTAGCCGCGCCGGGGTCCTTCGCTTCGCTCAGGATGACAAAGCGTTGAGCGTTACGGCTTCCCCAGTGCCCACTTCTCCAACTCTCCCGTCGCACGCAGCCATCCCAATTCGCTGCGCTGTAATTCCAATGTCACATCCTGCAGCGTGATGAAGCGCTCGCTGGCCTGCGACCGGGCATCGTCCAGATCGTGCAGATTCGCCGTACCCGCGTCCATGCGGGTTTGCACCACGTCGATATTTTTGTTGGCGATTTCGAACTCCAGGCGCGCGACTTCGAGAGCGGCCTGCATCTGTACCACCGAGCGCTGCAGCCGCAAAGTCTCTTCCGAAGCCTGATTGCGGGCCGCCTCAGCCTGTTTGGTCGCTTTCACCGCGTCCGCGTCGGCGCCGGCAGCGCGAGCGCGTTGCGAAGCGTTGAAAAACGGAAAGCGGATCGAGACTCCGATGGTCGCGTTGTTCTGATGAAACCCTCCCGTGGGGCAGAGCAACGTCCCGATGCTAGTAACGCAAGTCTTTTCCGGAATGTAATAGTTCTGGAAGTTATTAAACCTGGACAGCAACGCGTACTGCGCGGCAAAGTCAAAGCTCGGCCAGAACGCGCGGTGTTCGCCCTGCGCCCGCAAATATTGTGCGCGGGCGTGCTCCACGGCAGCCTGGACACTGGGACTCGCATCGGCGGCGCGGGTTGGCGTCGCATCATCTTGCAAAACTGCAGGAAAATCCGGAAGCCCGGGTGATTCGGTTTCCACTCCCGCTGATGGCAGTCCGGTGAGCTTCGAAAGATGTTCGCGCAGCACCGCGGCCGATCCCTCCGCCTCGGCGATCCGCAGGCGAATGCGCGCCACCGATAAGCGCGCGCGTGCCTCATCAAGAGCGCTGTCAACTCCTTCATTCACCCTTCCGGCGACCGCGGCCTGCATCTTCTCGGCTTCAGCCGCAGTTTCTTTCAGGCGCGCAAGTCGCTGCTCCCACTTCGAGAGTTCCGCATAGCTCAACACCGCATCCTGAATGATCTGGTTGCGCTCGTCTTTGTTCCTGAGAGAGGCGGCCGCAGAGTCGACTCGCGCCGCACGAATGAACTCGCGCAGCGAAGGATTGAACACCGAAGACTGCGCGTTCAAATTGAACAGCGCCGGCGCCGATCCCTCGAGCCCCAGCGGGAAGCCATAGGAATATCCCAATCCGGACCCGGTGTTGAGTTGCGGTATGTAGTTGTTGTGCAATTCACGAAGGCCCGCCTCCGCCTTTTGCTCGTCCGCAGCCGAAATCGCCGCCCCTGTGGCATGAGCAAGGGCAAGTTCGACCACGCGCTTGAGTGGAACCGGTTCTGCCCACAACGACGCCGGAATCAGAAGAATTGCCAGGATCAGTCGCAGCCTCATCGGCAGCAGTTGCGCAACGCGGCAGGGAATTTTCATTGCGTCCCTCGCACAGGGTGAAGTGGGAATAAATTCATTTCGAAGTCAGCAAAATTCTATATGCCCGCGCGGGAGGATGGCTGCGGGCTTATCGCCCGACCCGGTTCAAGTCTTCCCGGGCACGCGCGTAGTTGTGAGCCAAAGCCAGGGCAGCGCGAAATTCTTCGGCAGCAGCTTTGCGGTCGCCTTGCTGCTCCAGCAATTCGCCGAGCATGGTGTGCGCCTTGAATGCCGGGCCTTCCTCGACCGGATCCGCCAGATAACGGCGCAGCAAGCGAATCCCGAGCGGACGATCCAGCCCCGTCTTCAACACAATGCTGGCGCCATCCATCAGCGCCTCCTTGCGGTCGACGGGCGCGGTTTCGAGATGGCGCAGCGCGTCCTGCATCTCGTCCATGCGGTTGGCGTGGCGCAGAAAAATTGCGAGATCGATCCATGACCTCGCGGATCCATGGCTGACTGCGAGCTCGGCGCGATACTCCGCTTCCGCCGCCGGAGGATTTTTATTTTTCTCTTCGATGCGCGCCTGGATCCAGTGCGCCATCGCCGGATTCAACGCCATGATCGCGTCCGCCTCGCGGCGCGCCTTATCCTTGCCTCCGCCCACGATGCCGGGCGCTTCCAGGTAAAACTCGGCCAAGTCGGTGCGAGCCTCCCAGCTCTGCGGATCCAGTTCTACAGCATGCTCAAATGAGGCATGAACTTTCTTGACGAGGCTGGCCGCCGAGAGAAATCCGGCGTGATCCGCTTTTTCGCCGTAGATGCGCGCCAGCCAGAGTTCGTACATGCTCTGGCTGCGATCGAGATCACGGGCGCGTTCGCAGGCCGGAATTCCGCGGTCCCATTCGTCGAGTTCAAAGTAGCTGCGGCAAAGCAAGTTGTACAGCGCGGCGGTTTCGGCGTCCTTGGGATCGGCGTCAATCTGCTGCTGCAGCGTTTGAATCGCTTCATCCACGCGTCCCGCGGCCAACAGCTGTTTGGGAGTGGCGGCGGAAGCATGCGCCAGTGCCGCCACCAAGCTGGGGACCAGCAGGAGAGCAAGCCGTTGAAGGAAACTACGCAGAACCCTGTCCGGCATATCCTACGGAACCACCTTGACCACGGCGCCTTCGGTGAGTGGCTTCGAGTCTTCGGCGGACAAGGCAACGTTGTCTCGCTGATTCAATCCGGAAGTGATCGCCACGCGCGTGAGATTTTGCAGCGAGATGCCGATGTATTGCTGCTTCAGGTGGCCATCGACGATGCGGAAGACGTAGGGCTTGCTGTCGTCTACATGCACGGCGTCGCGTTGCAGCGTGAGCGCGTCGTTTTGCTCAGCCACAACGATGGTGACTCCAACGTTGACGTTGGGCAGCAGGCGCAGGTCAGGGTTTTCAATGGTGCAAGTCGCCTCGCCAATATTTCGATTGCCGCGAACCTTCACCGTGGAAGGCACTGCGCTGACCGCACCTCTCCATGTGCGGCCTGGAATTGCGTCCCACGTGACCTCGACCACTTGGCCTGACTGCAGGCGACCGATGTCAGGCTCGTCCACGAAAGCGCGCACCAGCACCTTGGAGAGGTCGGCCTCTTGCAAAAGCAGGTCGCCGTTCTGCACGAATGCTCCCTGCTTGACCGGAAGGGCATAGACGATTCCGTCAAAGGGCGCGCGCACACTCGATTTCTGCAAAGCGTCTTCCGCGTCTTCGTAGGCCGCCTGCGCCTCGGCGCCTTGCGCCTGGATCTTTTCGATTTCCGGCTGGGAGTAACGATCTTTTTTGCGCTGCTCGAGCGAGTTCAAGTCGGCCTGCGCGCGCTGCAAAGTGTCTTGCGCCTGATGTACCTCGCCGGGCGAAGCCGCGCCCTGCTGCTGCAATCGTTGGTACGCATCCAGACTGCGCTGGGCCGTATCGCGCGCGCTCTGCGCTTTAATAATCTGCGCGTTTAGCGTGATGATTTCTTCCTGCGTACCTCCCGCCTTGAGCGACGACTGATCGGCCTGCGCCGACCGCACCAGGGCTTGCGCCTTAGCTGCCTGCGTGCGAATGTCGTCGTCATCGAGTTGCAGCAGGAGTTGTCCCTTGCGCACGTGATCGCCTTCCTTGACCAGCAGGCGTTTCACCGTGGTTGCGATTGGGGCATGGGACTCGAAGTTCTGCAGTGGTTCGATCTTGCCGTTGGTCGAAACCAGGCTGCGGATCGGTCCCCGCTGCACGCTGGTCGCGCGCACACGCAACGGCGTCTGACGAAAATAGGGAAGGATCAGGAGCGCCGCCAGAATTCCGAGCGCTGGCCAAATCCACCGCCGGCGGGGCGATGAGGTCGAATTGTTGGTCGATGCCAACCTGTTATCTTTCAAGGTGCGGCGGGAATAATCGTAAGCAGTAATTTACCATTCCCACAGACTGCGCAGACAAAAAGGCGCCCAAGCACGCTGCTTGTTTTGATGCGGGCATCCCGCCTTCCGCTGCACAAGGTTGCCGTTACAATAAATTTATGCCGAAATCCTCCCGTTACACGCCTGAGCATGCAGCCGCTGGTCTGGATGCGAAGTTCCCGGAAATCGAAACCTGGCCAAACCAGTTTGCCGGATACGAGATCATCGTGGATGATCCGGAGTTCACTTCGGTCTGCCCGAAGACTGGGTTGCCCGACTTCGGAGTCCTCACCATCCGCTACATGCCCAACAAGAATTGTCTCGAGTTGAAGTCGCTGAAGGAGTATCTGCAGTCGTACCGCAACCTGGGAATCTTCCAGGAGAACATCGTCAACCAAGTGCTCGACGATGTGGTGAAGTGGGCCGAGCCCGTGTGGGCCGAGGTGAAAGGAGACTTCCGGCCGCGCGGCGGGATTTCGACGACGATCGTGGCCAAGTGGCCGAGACCCAAGAAGCGTTAACCACAAAGGTCACGAAGGTTCACGAAGGAAAGTCGGTCGGGTTGTTTTCCTTCGTGCAACTTCGTGTCCTTCGTGGTTAAGCACTGTTTTACTTCAAGGAACGCCTGCCCGGCCGTCATGCTATATTCGCCAGACCTGTGGCGAAGTCCGAACTGCAACCGCGCACCGCGCTGATTGTCCTCACGGCGCTGAATCTGCTCAATTACGCGGACCGCAATGTGCTCTTCGCCGTGCAGCCGCTGATCCAACAGGAATTCCACGTCAGCAAGGAGCAGATCGGTTTTCTCACCAGTGCGTTTCTTGGCTTCTACATGCTGGGAGCGCCGTTTGTCGCGCCGTTGGCGGACCGCTATTCGCGCAAGCTCATCATCGTAATTGGCGCGATTTTCTGGAGCGGTCTCACCCTGCTGACTGCGGTCACGCACAATTACACCGAGTTGTTGATCCGTCATACGCTGGTTGGCGTCGGCGAGGCAACGTTTGTCACCATCGCACCGACCTTCGTGGCCGACCTGTTTCGTGAAAACCAGCGCGGGCGCATTCTCGGCATCTTCTATCTGGCAATTCCTGTTGGCTCGGCGGCCGGGTATCTGCTCGGCGGATACCTTGCGCCGCACTATGGCTGGCGGTTTCCGTTCTATATCGCAGCCGCACCCGGTTTTGTGCTGGCGATTGGGGCATCGTTTCTTACCGAGCCTGAGCGCGGCCAATTCGATTCGCACAAGGACGAAGCCGACTGGCTGCCGGAAGGCTTTCAAGGCAGCAACTTTCGAAAATTTCTGGTTAGGAATTACTACTACCTGCGGAAGGTCGGTTTGGACGTCATCCTGAATCGTGCATTTTTGACCGCGACGCTGGGCATGGCCTTCATGACCTACTCGCTCGGTGGAATTCAGGTTTGGATGCCGCAATTCCTGTACAGCGAGCGCCACTACTCGCTCGAATCCGCCAATTTCCTGTTCGGCATCATCATCGTCATCACTGGTTTTGTGGCCGCGCTGGCCGGTGGATGGCTGGGGGATTATTTGCTCCCGCGCATGAAAAGTTCGTACTACTTCGTCTCGGCGCTGAGCATGGCGCTAGGCGTGCCGGTGATGATCGTGGCACTGTTTGCCAAAGGCAAGCTGATGATCCCGGCCATTGGCGTATCCGCGTTTTTCTTGCTGCTGAACACTGCGCCGTTGAACGCTGCCGTAATTAATTCCGTCGGGGCGCACATTCGCGCCACGGCGTTGGCGGTGAACATTTTCATCATCCACATTCTGGGCGATGTGCCCTCGCCGACCATGATGGGATGGGTCGCCGACCGGCGCTCGCTGCAGGCGTCGTTTATTTTGCCGATCATCGCCATGGGCATCTCTTCTGCCATACTGTTCTATGGAATGAAATTCGCGCCAGCGGTGAAGGTGGATGGTGCGCCAGTCGAGGCAGGGAAGACCTCATCGGGATGATGTATTTTTGGTGGTTTGCGGGAACGATTTTGGCGCTGGCCTGGTTCTCCCGCATTGTGGACGCTGCTCTAGGCATGCCCAGTGTCGCTGATATTTCCCGTGGGGAGTGGGATCGAAATCCCGTTTCGCCCGCCGGGAATCCGCGAGTCTCCATCATCGTTCCCGCGCGCAATGAAGCAGAGACCATTGAGCAGTCGCTGCGGTCTCTGCTCGCTCTCGATTACGACAATTACGAGGTGATCGCGGTCAATGATCGATCCACCGATCGGACCGGCGAGATTATCGAACGGCTCAGCGAAAATTCCCACGTCTCGCAAAATCGGCGAGACGTGGGGCACCCCACTTCCGATGTGCGCCGCCCGCTTCGAGTGATTCATCACCGCGAACTGCCGGCGGGATGGCTGGGCAAGACGCACGCCATGTGGACCGCGGCGAATCTGGCTACCGGCGATTGGCTGCTTTTCACTGATGCTGACGTGCTCTTCCGTCCGGACTCTTTGCGGCGGGCGCTGGCTTATGCCGAGGCCGAGGCCGCCGATCACGTGGTGCTGTTTCCTCGCATGATCCTGAAGACTCCGGGCGAGCGCATGATGATCGCCTTTTTCCAGACTATGTTCATGTTCGGCCACCGGCCGTGGAAGGTGGCCGATCCCAAGGCCGGGGATCACATGGGTGTGGGCGCATTCAATCTGGTGAGGCGGCGCGCGTATGAGGCCGTGGGCACGTACGAGGCGCTGCGCATGGAGGTGGTCGACGACATGAAACTGGGCAAGGTCCTGAAGAACGCAGGCTTCGCGCAGCGCAACGTCTTCGGCGCGGATCTCATTTCGATTCGCTGGGCGCAGGGCGCCATGGGCGTGGTCAACAATCTCACCAAGAATTTCTTTGCCGTGCTCTCGTTCCAGCGCTGGCGGACGGTGCTGTCGGCATTTGGGCTGGCGTTCTTGAATCTCGGCCCGTTTCTCGGTATTGGCCTGGCCCAGGGATGGGCGCGCCTGCCGTTCGCGATTGCACTCGCCTCCATTTTCGTGATCTATGTCGGCATGTCGAAACGATCCTCGGTGCCGCCGTATTATTTTGTGCTGCATCCGGTGAGCTCAACGTTGTTCATCTACACCCTGCTGCGGTCGATGACCCTCACGCTGTGGAACGACGGCGTCGTGTGGCGTGGTACGAAGTACCCTCTGGAAGAACTGCGCAAGGGATTGGTGTGAAGTTCGTCACTAGTGAGACCACGTAGCCCCGGACGCAGCCTGCCCTGAGCGGCGTCGAAGCGTCCGGGGACTCGCTTCGCTCGTGTGCGTACGAATGCGTCCGCCCCTAGGCGAAAAGGCAGTGGCGTCAGTCTGGCGGATCGTCTCCTTCCACGTCGTAGCCGTAGGTCGCCGTCGAATTTGGCTTGGCTTTTACTTTCGCTGGCTTCTTCGTCGGCCGAAGCCTGCCGGCGCTGTAGTGGCCGCGATTTTCCACGTCGTAGTCCTTCGGCAGAGGTGGAATCATGGCCGCACCTCCGCTGATCTGGCTGATGCGGTTCAGCACAATCTCCGCGCGCCCATCATAGAGCTTGACCGGCCCGCGGATCTCGATGGTGCGCCCGGCCAGTCGCCGCACATCGCCAACATCTTTCAGATCGGAAGCGAAGACGACCACCGTGAACGGGCAGGCCATCTGGTCTTCGCAGAAATCAAGGAAGTGCACTCCACGCGCCCCAACTTTGACTCGCAACACATGACCCGTGACGCACAAGCTGTCTCCAACGTGCCGTCCCGCCTCTTGCATGGGGATGCAGTCGGAGGCAAAGAGCGAAGTGGCAAGACTCACAGCGACGGCCAGCGTAATCCACGGGCGAAGTTCGCAGCGCGCCGGCGGGCATCGCCCGGCCGGACGGACCCTTCGGCTCCGCTCAGGGCAGGCTTCTGCGTCCGTCCCCACATGCTTGATGAAATGCGGCATAGCCCAATCTTAGGAGGATGTTCACTCCGCGTCAGTGAGTTGCGGCAAGAAATTTCAGAGGTAGTTCCGGAATGAAACCGCCTCAGCTTTCAGCGCAACCCGCGCTTCCTGTAAAGTATCTTTTAAGCTAATCGCGTCCGTTTACTGGAGGGTCTCTGTGAAATCCGGCAATCATGGCAATTCGAAGCATCAGTCGCCCGCCGCGGGGCACAACGGCACCACGGGTGAAGGATCGGATCGTCACCTGCACAATCCCATCGAAGATCGCCTGATTCCGCTGGAGCCGCTTGATCTGGGCAAGATCACATCGATCGACAGCCTGGTCCGCGCCATGTCCAAGACTGCCTTCACCGGCCGCCAACTGGGCGAGGCCGCGGACGTGCTCGAGGCGATGGCTCGCGATGAAGATGCTTTCATCGTGATGACCCTCGCCGGCGCCATGACCGTGGCCAAGCAGGGCCTAATCGTCACCGAGTTGATCGATCGTGGTATCGTCAATGCCATCGTGTCGACCGGCGCCCTCATGGCTCACGGGCTCGTCGAGGCTAGCGGACGCTCCCACTTCCGCGCCAATCCGGAAGTTTCCGACGAAGAGCTCTACGAGCAGGGATACAACCGCGTTTACGACACGCTGGAGCCCGAGCAGAATCTCGACGATGTGGAAGAGATCATGTCGGCTGTCCTCGAAGCATGGGACCACAACGAGATCATGTGCTCCTACAAGCTGAATCATGCGATCGGGGCGTATCTGGCGAAGCATGCCGCGGGACAGCGCGGAATTCTGAAGTCAGCCTACGAAAAGGGTGTCCCGGTGTTCGTGCCCGCATTCAGCGACTCTGAACTCGGTCTCGACACGGCTTTGAACAATCGCCTGCGCGAATCGACCGGACGCTATCGCACGCGCTTCGATCCCTTCGAAGATCTGGAGCACTTCGCGGCCACCCTGCTGCGGCAGAAAAAGCTGGGCATCTTCACCATCGGCGGCGGAGTGCCGCGCAACTGGTCGCAGCAGTTCGGCCCATTCTGTGAGCTGCGCCATCGCCGGCTCGGAGAAAACGTTCCCCTCAAGCGATATCACTACGGATTGCGCATCTGTCCCGAGCCGGTGTATTGGGGAGGCTTGTCCGGCAGTCCATACAGCGAAGCCATCTCGTGGGGCAAGTTCGTGCCGCCCTCGGAAGGCGGAATGTTCGGCGAAGTCTTCGTGGATGCGACCGTGGGCCTGCCCATCATCGTGGCGGCCGTGCTGGAGCGGCTGGGCAAGTTCAAGAAGGGGCAAGCCGAGAAGAAAGGCAAGAAGCCGGTGGCGAAGAAGTAAAGCGGGAAAGCAGTGCCCAGCAAGCCTTTCGGCGCAAATCTTTTAACAAACTACCTCACCCAGCCCTGAAAACCTGGGATAGAATACGTCTGCTCGGGACTCTTGGCGCGGAGTTTTGCGCCTGACTTCCGGCTTCCCCTTCGTCGTCTGATCTCTTCTGATCGCGGTTCGAGGTGCTCGCCATGAAACGAACTCTGTATTGCGCTTGCTTTCTTGTCCTCCTCACGTCGTTTGCAGCGGCGCAGTCCTACACTGTCACCGATGTCGGTCCCGGAGGCGGGAGCGGGGGCGGGCGCGCGATCAACAGCCTCGGCGATGTTGCCGTGGACAACGCCGGCGTTTCTTACGTCTGGACTCCCACGCACCACTACCTCACGCTTACGCCGCTTGCCGGAGGCACTGAGACGGCTGTTTTCGGCATCAACAGTCACGGGATTGTGGTTGGTGAGTCTTTCTTTTCGGTCGGCTATCATGCCGCCCTGTGGATCAGCGGTAAGCCGACGGATCTCGGCACGCTTCCGGGGGGAGTGCTGAGTTGGGCCAATGCCGTCAATCCCTCTGGGCTCATCGTGGGAGCGGCCGACGGAACCAACGTTGGACCCGAGGCGGTCCTTTGGTCGAGTGCGGGGCCGAAGGGCCTCGGCTTCCTGACGGGAG
>Ga0209656_10001120_pt1 | contig 17314 bp, 13 predicted proteins | sample BogFormECP12_OM2_FD_188239 | JGI IMG/M metagenome (GOLD analysis project Ga0209656, IMG submission 188239) | Bog forest soil microbial communities from Calvert Island, British Columbia, Canada - ECP12_OM2 (SPAdes) (version 2) | ecosystem: Environmental > Aquatic > Freshwater > Wetlands > Bog ... | reverse complement strand
CTTCGCGTTTTTTCCAACTCCCCACCCCTCGCAAAAAACGCGAAGGATGGGCCACCCAGCATGAATGCGAAGTCCGCGTTTCCGGCGCGGCCGAAAGCTGATTTGACAAGCGTAGTAAATGAGGTCAGCGACCGGTACCGGCTCGATCCCGACCTGGTGTCGAGCGTGATCAAAGCTGAGAGCGGATTCAATGCGCGGGCGGTGTCGCCGAAGGGCGCGCAGGGATTGATGCAGTTGATGCCGGGAACGGCATCCCAGCTGGGCGTGCCGAATCCGTTTGATCCTGCCGCGAATGTCGAGGGCGGGACGCGCTATCTGCGCGAACTGATGGAGCGCTACGACTTCGACATGGTGAAGGCGCTGGCGGCGTACAACGCGGGCCCGCAGCGTGTGGAACAGTATGGAGGCGTGCCTCCTTATTACGAAACGCGGGCGTATGTGGCGCGGGTGGTCAGAGATTTCAATAAGAAGAAGATTGCGCAGAAGGCGCATAGTACGGCTGCGCACAAGGGGCCGGCGCATGCTACGACTCCTTCGGTGCAGGCCCGCGCTACGCCGAGCCCATAGTTGCAAAAGGGATTCCTCGCTTCGCTCGGAATGACAATGCTTATTTAGTCGGCAGAGGTTTGACGTTCCCTCCCGCTCGTTTGACCCCTCTGGCCCGGTCGTTTACTTTGGAATTGCCGTTTCCCACTTCGCGTTGGAGGGCTGCGGCGCGGAGTTTTCCCCTTCATGGATAAGAAGCGCATTGTGGCCAGCGTGGTCGTGTTCTTGATCCTGGCCGTCCTCATTTATCTGCAATATCGGCATTGGCGAACCTTTGATTGGCCGACTTTCTGGAGCCAGACCGATCGCGTCAGCAAAGTTCAAGTGCTCTACGGAATTTTGCTGATCTACTTTGCCTATTTCTTGCGTGCGCTGCGGTGGAAAATACTTCTGCGCCCGGTGCAGCCGAAGGCGAGCACATGGTCGCTGGTGGCGCCAACGGTGGTCGGATTTACCGGGCTGGCGCTGCTGGGGCGGGCGGGAGAGTTCATCCGTCCGTATTTGATTGCGCGGCGAACGAACTTGCCTTTCTCTTCTCAGTTGGCCGTGTTGGTGGTGGAGCGGATTTTCGATCTGGGCGCGTTCACGGTGCTGATGGTATTCGCGATTTTTTCACCTGGCACCGCAGCCCTCATTCCCCGCCAGCAGGACTACGTTCATTTCCGGCAGGGCGGATTCTTGCTGATTGCGCTGGTTGTGACCATGACCGTTGCGGCCGCCGTGATTGCTCGCAAGGGAGAATGGACGGCGCGCATCATCGAAAGAATGTTCTCACCTGTGTCACGGAGCTTCGGGCACAAGCTGGGCCAAAGAGTGAACGAGTTCGGCTCCGGGCTGAATACGATTGATGGACCCGTTTCACTTTTGTCGCTGAGCGTGGTTTCGCTCGGCATGTGGTACATCATCGGAATGGCCTATCACGCGGTAGCGCACTCCTACGGCGTGACGGCGCTTGCTCTGCGGATGCCGCAGCTCATCATCCTGATGGGATCGAGCATGGTGGGCTCGATACTGCAATTGCCGGCAGTGGGCGGCGGATCGCAGATGGCGACGATTGCGACGCTGTCGAATGTGTTCGATGTGCCGGCAGAGCTGGCGGCGAGTTGCGGAATTTTGTTATGGATCGTGACGTTTGCAGCCGTGATTCCGGCGGGATTGTTATTTGCGCAGCAGGAAAGATTGTCCTTGCGGACGTTGTCAGAGGAGAGTCACCGGGCCGGGGAGGCTCAGATTGGGCAGCCTCCGGCGGCTTGAAGAATTCACCACAGAGGTCACAGAGGTTCACGGAGGACTTCTAATCTCTGTGCCCCTCTGCGACCTCTGTGGTTAATTCTTATTCCGTGACTACTGCTTTGACCAGATTTCGCGGGCGGTCTACGTCGTAACCTTTGTTGGTGGCGATGTGGTAAGCGAACAACTGTAGCGGGATGACTTCCACGATTGGCAGCAGTAGCTCGGGGGCTGCGGGAACGTAGAAGACTTGGTCGGCGATTTTCGCAACTTCATCGTCGCCTTCGGTTGCCACCGTCACCAGCGGGCCGCGGCGCGATTTCACTTCCTTCATTACTTCGAGCGTGCGGCGGTAGCGCAGGACCGAGTCGGGGTCTGAATGGTCGCACGTGGCCAGCACCACCACCGGCAACTTCTCATCGACTAATGCGTTCGGGCCGTGCTTGAGTTCTCCGGCGGGATAGCCTTCGGCGTGCGCGTAGGAAATTTCCTTGAGCTTGAGCGCGCCTTCGCGGGCGATGGCGTAGTGGACGCCGCGTCCTAGATAGAGGAATTTTTCGGCGTGGAAATGCGCTTGGCCGAATTGTCCGGCGAGATCGTCCCACACCCGCAGATTTTGCTCGATAGCTTTGGGCAGCCGCTGCAGGCGCTGCAGGTAGGAGCGAGTGACTTCCGAGGTCATGCGTCCGCGCTTGCGAGCGAAGAAGAGAGCCATCAGATAGACGATGGTGAGCTGAGTAGTGAAACTTTTTGTGGCGGGGATCGCCAGCTCCGGCCCAGCGCCGGTGATCAGCGCGGCGCTAGCTTCGCGGACGATGGTCGCGGGCGTGACATTGGAGATGGCGATAGTCTTCACGCCGCGGGTTAAAGCCTCGCGCTGAGCTGCGATGGTGTCGGCGGTCTCGCCGGATTGCGTTATCACCATCACAATGGGATCGACGGCGGCGTGGGTTGAGCGGTAGCAGTATTCGCTGGCGTACTCAACGTCGACGGCGACACCGGAGAGATCTTCGATCATGATTTCGCCGGCGAGGCCAGCGTGACGGCTGGAGCCGCTGGCGGCAATGATCAGCTTCTCGCACGTCAGGAGTGCGCTTTCGATGGCGTTGAGTTCGCCGGGAAAAATGATGTCGTTGTCGAGATGCTTCTCGATGGTGCGGGCGATGGCGTCGGGCTGCTCGTAAATCTCATGCCGCATGTAATGCGAGGCGGGCTTGTTCGGATCGGCAGAAGTCATAGTGTGCGGTGAGGGTAAATGATTCACTGGGCGTGGGGCAACCAGCGGAGCTGCGCTCCGCCGGACAGCCGGGGCGGCTGTCCCTACAAATTTCCTACGAGGCTTCGAAATGGGCTTCGATTTCCTCCAGCGTTTTGCCCTTTGTTTCCGGCAGGAACCACGTTGCGGTTATGAAGTAGATCACGGTGCAGGCGGCGAATCCGAAGAAGATCGTGGAGTAGCCGTACTTGCCGACTGTGGGCAGGAATATAGCCGCAATCGTTGTCGAGACGGCTTGGTTGATCACCAACGCGATGCTCATCCCATTGGAGCGAATACGCGTGGGCATGAGCTCGGAGAGCGCGAGCCAGACACAGACGCCGGGGCCGATGGCGAAGAACGCCATGAAGACGAAAAGAGTGATCGCGACCATCCAGCCATTTTGCGCGCTGGGAATGGGGCTGATGAGGGCGTTTTCGATTCTCAGCGGAGCCGTGCGCGCGGCGTCGAGGTCGCCGAACGGATTCGAGAAGAATGCCACCACTTTGTTGGCGGGCACACAGCCATCGCGCGTGATCTCGATGGGCTTGGCCGCAGGATCATCCGAGCGCACAGCCTGCGTGGCGGCACGGAAATCTCCGTAAGAATAGATCACGACCAATGACGTCGGACGCGCGGCATCTTCGCTGCCCTGAAGCAACCGGCTCGCGAGATACTGGTTGTAGAGTAGGCTGAGCTTCTGATCGGGAGCAACCATGGATTGCATTTCAGATTTTGAATCCACGCGCAGGCGTTCTGTGCCGTGAAATAGCAGGCCGGTACAGATTAAAGAGACGATGATTCCGGCCGTGCCTAGCGTTAGCAAAAACTTGCGGCCTTTGCGATCCACCAGCACCACGCCACCGAAGGTCACGAGAAAGTTCACGATGGTGAAGACGACGTATCCCCAGTGCGCTGCGATGTCGGACAATCCGCTTTGCAGAAGGATGTTGGTGTTATAGGCGATGATGGAATTTACGCCCGTGGCCTGATTGCAGGCCAGAATGATGCAGGCGAGAATGAACGGAATCACGTATTTGCGGCGCAGGAGCGATTCGCTGGCGGTGGTCGCGCCCGACTTATTTTTCTCGGCGGCCGTGACCTCTTCCATCTCTTTCAGTTCGAGGTCGGCCTCGGCGATCGACCGGGAGCGAAGAAGCGCCGCATAGGCCGCCTCTTTCTTGCCTCGCGCTACAAGCCAGCGCGGCGATTCCGCGACCATAAAACTTCCGATGACGAACAGAATCCCGGGCGGCAATGAGACCCAGAAGATGCCGCGCCAGGCGCTGTCTTTAAAGGCGAAGAGTTGAGCGGCGTCGCCAAGCTTGGCGACCTGACCGACGCGAAAACTGAAATACGCTCCGACGAGTGCGGCCGTCACGATGCCCGCAGTCAGCAGCCACTGAAAGATTCCCGTTCCCTGCCCGCGCTTCGCGGCGACCAGACACTCAGCGAGATATAACGGAACCACCACTCCAATCAGGCCCGCGCTCACGCCCTGCAGCAAGCGGCCGAAAACCAGCGGGCCGTAGCCGTGCGCGAGGGCGATCATCGGAATACTGATGACGAACATCAGGCCGCTGAGAGTCATCAGCGCTTTGCGGCCCATCCAGTCGGCGAGCAGTCCGGCGAACAGAGTCGAGATCACGCTGCCCAGCAGCACCGCGGCGACTACGATGGAAAGCTGTCCGGCGTTGAGGCCTGACGTAGCTTCGAGATAAGGCAGGGCTCCGGCGATGATGCCGACGTCCACGCCGTAGAGCAGGCCGCCCAGTCCCGCAACGATCAAGAGGAATCGGTTATAGAAAGCTCGCTTGCTGTCGGGAGTTGCCGGAAGGGTCGCGGTCTGAGCGCTCATAAGGGTTTGCGAAGCACCTGATTGTAGCCCAGTGTGCAAGGGCTTGCGGCGGAGAAAGCTGCAGATTCTTTCATATTGACAGCCCGAAAGGAACACGCCAGACTGATGGGCAGAAGGCTGAAGGTCCCCCGCAGCGCTAGATATCCCTGTTTTGCGGAATCCACACATACCCAGGAGTGGTTAGACATGATCCGTGTTCGTTTCCTGATTCCCGCTCTGTCGGTGCTCGCGATCGCTTTCCTGCCTATTCCCGCGCATTCCCAAGCCAACGTAACCACTTGGCATAACGACAGCCAGCACACGGGTCAAAATCTGCAGGAAACGATTCTGACTCCTGCGAATGTGAATTCGAAGACATTCGGCAAGCTGTTCTCCTATCCGGTCGACGGCATGATGTACGCGCAGCCGTTATACGTGCAGGGCGTGACGATCAATGGCGCGACCCACAACGTCGTCTATGTCGCGACCGAAAATGACAGCGTTTACGCCTTTGATGCCGACAGTGCATCGTTGAATCCGACTCCGCTGTGGCAAACCGCCTTTACCAAGCCTCCCAACGTTATAGCCATGCCGTGCACCAAGAACGACCCCTATTGCAACGTGTATCCGATCATCGGGATCACGGGGACGCCTGTGATCAATCTGGCGAACCAGACTCTGTATGTGATCGCTCGCACACAGGAGACGGGACCAAAGGGTGGAGTTACATTTGCGATTCGCCTGCATGCGCTGAACATCGCAACCGGCGCGGAGCAACCGAACAGCCCGATGACTATTTGCAACGCGGCTGCAGGCAAAGGGTGCCTGTTTGCTCCTTACAACACCAGCAATTTTGATTTGTTTATTCCGCAGCACCAGATGCAGCGCCCGGCGCTGACTTTGACGCCTTATCCTGGCACCGCGCAAGGCGTGCTCTACGTGCCGTTTGGTCAGGATCGCGGCTGGATCATGGCTTTCGACGCGGCGACGCTGCAACTTCTCGCTGTTTTCTGCTCGTCTCCGAATGTAACGCTCAGCGGCAAAGGACTTTCTGGCTTCTGGGGTAGCGGCGGGGCCGTTGCGGCCGACACTTACGGCAATATCTATGCTGTGACCGCTGACGGTGTCTTCGACGTGGACACGGGCGGGGCGGACTACGGGGACACAGTGATCAAGTTGAGTCTGCAGTACAACTCAACCAGCAATAGTTACGCGTTCCAGGTGCTGGATTACTTCTCTCCGTCAGATCAGACTTGCCGTTATCAGAACGATGTCGATCTCGGCTCCGGATCGCCTCTGATCTTACCGCCGCAACTGGGCGCGATTTCTCCCGATCTCGTTTTGCTTGGTGCCAAGGGCTATCCCTGCGATGGCACGATTTCTCCAATTTACCTGATCAATGGCGACAGCATGGGAGAGGCGTCCGGCACCGACATCCAGACTGTCGACGGGCCGCTGGGAGGCTACTGGAGCGGCGGAGCGTACTGGCAGAGTGCGACCACGACTTACGTCTACTATGCCGGCTTGAATAGCGAAAACTCGGCTCCGGCGGGCGATTACCTGCGCATGTGGACCATGGTCGGCGGTATGTTCGCGCCTCCGACTGCGGTGGCGCAGAGCTCGCAGAAACTTACCATCGGCGCTACGCCGTCGATTTCAGCCAATGGAAACACCAACGGCATTGTCTGGGCCATTGCCCGTCAAGACCTGCTGTCGACCAAGCCCGGAAGCAAACCGGCGATTCTTTACGCCTGGGACGCTACCAACGTAGCCAAGCAACTCTATAGCAGCACAGTGAACTCTACGCGCGATAAGGCTGGCAACGGCGTTAAGTTCGTTGTGCCTACCATTGCCAACGGCAAAGTATATGTCGGAACCCAGACGGAGTTGGACGTTTACGGGTTGCTGGCGGGAGATAAGAAGTAAGCCGGCCTAACCTTCGCGAGCTTCGGCTACGATTTTTTGTCGACGGGCAGTGTGAAGGAGAACACCGATCCGCTGCCCGACTGGCTTACCACGCCGATGGTGCCGCCGTGGGCCTCCACGATGACTTTGGCTATGGCCAGGCCCATGCCTGTGCCGGGCGCGCTATAACGCTGATTGCGGCCGCGATAGAACTTCTCAAAAATCAGGGACTGCTCGAACGAATCGATGCCCGGGCCGCGATCGGCAACGCTAACCACAAGCTGGTCCCCTTTTGACTCGGCAGTCACTTTGATAGGAACTCCCGGGCCGGAGTATTTGCCGGCATTCTCCAGAAGATGCATCATCACTTCGCGAATGCGCTGCACATCCATGCGAGCTTTCGGAAGATGGGGAGCGACAATCACCTCCACTGGATGATTGTCGAGCGAAGACTTGGCATCCTGTAATGCGGGTTCAAGGGCGTCCTCGATAGCATGCGCTTGCAGATCGAGCTTAAACATGCCGGCATCGAGTTGCGCCATTTCCGATGCCTCGCCAACCAGGCGGTTCAGGCGGTCGGTCTCTTCGTCGATCACGGTGAGGAGTTCACGTCTTCCCTGATCGTCAAGATTTGAGCCTGACAATAATGTGGTCACGCTGGCTTTGATGGAAGTCAGCGGAGTGCGGAACTCGTGCGTGACTGAATCGAGCAAAGCCGAGCGCAGGCGTTCGTGTTCCTGCTCGGCGCGATTCTTGCTTAAAGCCTCCAATGCGCGGGCGCGCTCAATGGCCAGGCCGGCAAGACTTCCCAGAGCGTCCAGCGTTTCGCGGGACAACTCATATCCAGTGACGGCGAGCGCCCCGACGGTGCGCATTCCGAGGCGCAGGGGAACATACGAGACGCCTGCCTGAGTGATCGGCTCGCCGCGCAGCAGCGTCGAGCGCAAGACACTTTCTTCAAATGGAGCATCGAGTGAGGAACGATGCACGGTGGGATGATCGGCCGCCATGACTGCCACGCTGTCGGCCCCAAAGGTTTCCTGGACATAGTGTGGCAAAGCGCTGAGAAGTTCCAGCACGTTTTCTGAGGCCAACAGCCGCTGGCTCAGGCCGTAGAGCCGCTCCACATCGCGGCGGCGGGACTTTGCCCGCTCTGCCTCGCGGCGGGCGCGTTCGGCGAGATTGCTGGCCACCAGCGCGCTCACCAGGAAGGCAAAGAGTGCGACCCAATTCTGCGGATCGGCAATGGTGAAGGTTCCAACCGGTGGAAGAAAGAAGAAGTTGAAAGCTGCGGTGGCCACAAACGCCATGACCACGGCGTAGCGCAGGCCCCAGTAGGCCGAGGCGAGCAGCACCGCGAGCAGAAACATCAGCGCCACGGTGGTGTGGTTGAGGTGCAACCGGAAGTCGACGGCCGTAATGGCAGCGATGGCTACGATGACGAGGGTGTATCGTGTGGCTTGCTTGGCCGCCCCGGTTTTCACTACCGCATTGTACGATGGGGATGACAACTTGCCAGCCCGCGAAAGAGAATAGCTGCGATGCCCAAGACGCCTGAGGAGTGGTTGAATGAAGTCTCTCCGGAAAAACCGCGCGGCATCTTCAAACTATTTCTCGGTTACGCTCCCGGAGTCGGCAAGACCTACGCCATGCTGAGCGAAGCGCTGCGCCGAGCCAGCCGCGGAGAAGACGTGGCTGTGGGCGTGGTTGAGACTCACGGGCGCAAGGCTACCGCGGAACTCGCGGCCAAGCTGGACCGCATTCCTCCTCGCAAGCTCGAGTACAAGGGAACCATCTTTGACGAGATGGACGTGGATGCCATTCTTGCGCGCAACCCTCCAGTCGTGCTGGTGGATGAACTGGCGCACACCAACATCGAAGGCAGCAAGCATGCCAAACGCTACCAAGATGTGATGGAACTGCTCGATGCGAAGATCGACGTGCTCTCCACCATGAACGTGCAGCACATCGAGAGCCTGGGGCCTACGGTGCAGCAGATCACGGGCGTGCAGGTGCGGGAAACGGTTCCGGACTGGGTGATGCAACGGGTGGATGAGATTGTGCTCGCCGATGCGACTCCGCAGGCATTGAAGAAACGCATGGAGCGCGGCGACATTTATCCGGAGGATCGAGCGCAGCGGGCGCTGTCGCATTTCTTCCGGCCGGGCAATCTGATTGCACTGCGCGAACTCGCCTTGCGGCAGGTGACGAGCGTAGTGGACCGGAGCCTGGATGCTTTCCTCGAGCAGGATGGCAAGCAGCCGGCGCACACGGTGCGCGAGCGCATTGGAGTTTGCGTCAGTTCGAATCCGGCGGCGCAGTATCTGATCGCCCGTGGATCGCGCATGGCGCAGGGCATGAATGGCGAGTTATACGTGTTCTATGTGGATGTGGGGCGCGATACGCGCCCGGAAGATCAGAAGACGCTGGCCGAGAATATTCGCTTTGCTGAGAACTTGGGCGGGAAAGTCGTGCGGACTACGGGAAGAAGCATCGCCGACGGCGTTTCGCAGTTGGTACGCGAGCATCACATCACGCAGGTGATCTTTGGGCGTTCGGCGCGCACGGGCTGGCAGCGATATCTGTATATGACCGCGATTCAGCGTTTCTTGCGCGATGCGCCTTCGGTGGATGTGCACATTGTCACGCAGGAGGCGCGTTGATGCCGGATCGTCCTCACATCCTCGTCGTGGATGATGAATCCCAGATCACACGCGTGCTGCGGACCAGCCTGTCCGCGCAGGGCTATGACATTCGCGTGGCCAACAGCGGCGAAATGGCGCTCGAGATCATGAAAGATTGGTCTCCGAACCTGATCATCACCGATTTGACCATGCCGTCGATTGACGGCGTGGAGCTTTGCCGGCGGGTGCGGACCGTGTCGCAGGTTCCGATCGTGGTGCTGTCGGTGCGCGACCAGGAGCGGCAGAAAGTGGAAGCGCTGGACGCCGGCGCCGACGACTATGTGACCAAGCCATTCGGCATGAACGAACTGCTGGCGCGCGTGCGGGCGAACTTGCGGCGAGTACCCGCGGAACCGGAACCCGATGCCTTGATCGAGATCGGCGACTTCCGCATTGACATGGCCGCACACAAGGTGACAGTAAAAGGGCGCGAGGTTCGGCTTACTCCGAAGGAGTTCGAGATGCTGGTTTACCTAGCGCGGCGGCCGGGAAAAGTTGTGAGCCATCGCGCACTGCTAGCTGCCATTTGGGGCGGGCAGAGCACCGAGCAGGTGGAGTACATCCGCGTGTTCGTCGGCCAGTTGCGCAAAAAGCTGGAGCCGGACGCGTCCTCGCCGCGCTACATCGTGACCGAGCCATGGGTGGGATACCGCTTTGAGCCGGGAGAGAAAGAAAGCTAATCCGCACTCTCTGTCCCCCGTGGTTCTTACGAACATTCTACGGACTCTTTATTCAATCCTTACGGCGGCAGATATCTAATCACTCAATCGCGGGAGAAATGAATCCCGCGGGTGATTCGGAACTGACACGGAGGGAATGAGAACCATGTGGTCGATTCAGGATGTTTCGGCGGAAGAACTGGCAAAGTTGTTTCATCATTACCGGGGAGCGCTGGCGCACGACTTCAATTGCCAGAGCGATGAGGCTACCTCCTCTTCCACTTGGGATCGCGCCTCACAGCACGAACGTAAATTGATGGTCGCGGCCGCGCGGCTGGCGCTGCTTGAACTGGCTACCTCTCCCAAACCAGTATCCGAGCTAGTAAACGAGAAGCGCCCTTACTTCGCCACGCCTGGCGAAGCCGACTGGGGCTGCTGAGCCACTGCGAGCGAATCGAAGTCTGGAGTCTGCGCGGAGCAAGCGGGTGCGTCTTTATAAATTCCTTATAAATTCTTGATCCCGCTCTTACGCGCGGCATTGTCAAATCCTGTTTGCCAACAATTTTCCGACAATTCCATGGAAGTAGTCCTCATAGTGCTGTGCGCCGGCGCAGTGATTTTCCTGCTGCGCGTGCTTGCAGCGTTCGCGCGGGAGGCGGTTTCTCCGCCAAAAACCGTGCACCTATATTGGGCAAAGTTTCATCCATCCCGGCGAGGGGAGCTGATCATCATGAATGCAAAACTACGAAGTCGCAAATTCTCAATCAAAACGGGAGAGCGAATCGCATTTACCCTCCTGATCGCAACGGGTTTGGTGCGTCCGGCTCACGGACAGCAGTCCGGGCCGAACGTTACGGCGAGCGGAACGGATTCAAGCGCTGCAGCAGCCAGCGTTAGCCATGAGGCTGTGCCTCAAGAAATCCTGCTGGAACTCGACGCGATGAAAAAGCGGATCGAGCAACTGGAGGCGCAGTTGAAGGCCCGCGAGGGCGCAACCCAACCGATCCAGCCAGTAGAGCGAGCCGCGCTCGTACCCACAGCGGTTGCGAGTGCGCCCAGTACTGCGGCGCCGAGTCCTGTTGCTGAAGCTCTCGTCACTCAGGAGTCACTTGCTCCGGCCAAGCCGAAGCCGGCCGAGCCTTTCGCCTTTGCTGACTGGACGTGGTTGAACGGCAATCCGCGGACCAAGGATGCCGCCTTCGATTCAAAATTCTTCACGCCGGAAATTCGTGCTGACGTCGCCTATCACTACGATTTCAACCACCCGAGCGACGATACGATCAGCGGTTCGAGCGAGGTATTCCGTTCGAACGAAGTCAGCCTTACGCATCTGGGCATCGGCGGAGATTTTCATTACAACAATGTTCGCGCGCGTGTAATGAGCCAGATTGGTTTGTATGCAACGGCAACACCGCGCAATGACGCCAGCTATTCGCGAGGGCAGTGGGATCTGGCCGATGCCTACCGGTATGTCAATGAGGCCTATGGTGGCTATCACTTCGATGCGATGCATGGGATCAACGTCGATGCCGGCATCTTCTTGTCGTACGTAGGCCTATTCAGCTTTTACAACTTCGATAACTGGGCCTACCAGCCGTCTTATGTATCGTCGAATACTCCATGGTTCTTCACTGGAATGCGCATTCAGATTTTCCCCACAGAAAAGCTAAAGATTGAACCCTGGATTATCAATGGATGGCAGTCCTACGGACGATATAACAAACGGCTCGGTTTCGGCGGGCAGGTCCTGTATCGCCCCACCGGCTGGCTTTCCGTGCTTACCAACAACTACGGGGCAGGCGCTGACGCGCTAGGCCTTCCCAATCGCACGCGCTATCACACCGACAACAGCATTGAGGTGAAGTACTACGACCATCCAGAGCGCTTTTTGGACAAGATGGCATTCTCGCTCACGGGCGATGCTGGTTGTGAGACCGGCGGCGGGGTGAATTGCACGACCAATCAGAAAAATGCTGCGGGGCAGATCGTCTCATACAAGCAGAGCTTTCTCGGGTACATGATCTACAACCGCTGGTGGTTTCACAAAGATCGTTACGGCTTTACAGTTGGCGGCGGACAGATCAACAACCCGGGGCGCTATTTGGTCCTGCTACCCCCAATTGACGGCGCTACCGCGACTTCGGGCACCCCCTACTTCACGGAGAATCCTGGCGATCCGTTCAAGGCCTGGGACATTTCCGCGACTTACGATTACATGCCGAGCCAGTACATCACCTTCCGGTGGGAGTTCAATCACCGGCATGCGAATGTGCCCTACTGGAATGGGCCGGGCGGCATGACTCCACCCGGAGGAAACAACGGCAATCCCGGGTCGATCACGGTGCTGTCCAACGGTACGACGTGGTATCCGGATCTGCGCAAGACAGAAGATCGCGCCACGATGGCGATCCTGGTGAAGTTCTAGCACGTCGTTTGATGGAGGCAACTATGCAAGATGCTATTTGGGTAGTGGTCACAATCGCGTTCTTTGCTGTGTCGGTCGCGTATGTGTATTTCTGCGACCGCGTGAACTAGGGGGAACTTATGGACACGCAATCGGCAATCATGCTCGTCATCAGCGCGGTGACTGCGATTTATCTGTTCTACGCGCTGCTGCGTCCGGAGAAATTCTGACATGACCATCCTCGGCTGGTTACAGATCTTCGTGTTTCTCGCGCTGATCCTGGCGGTTACCAAACCGCTGGGCGTTTTCATGGCGCGCGTGTTCGAGGGGGAGCGAACCTTTCTGGATCCGGTGCTGCGTCCGGTGGAACGGCTGCTCTATCGGATCACGGGCGTCGATGAAAAACACGAGATGAAGTGGACGGAATACGCCACGGCGATGCTGCTGTTCAGTGGCGTATCGATGCTCGTGCTTTATTTGATCCAACGGATTCAAGGGATCCTGCCTTTCAATCCGCAGCACCTCACAGCCGTGATGCCCGAGCATCTGGCGTTCAACACGGCGGCGTCATTCACCACCAATACGAACTGGCAGGCGTATTCCGGCGAGACGACCATGAGCTATTTCACGCAAATGGCCGGACTTGCCTTTCACAATTTCGCTTCCGCGGCCACGGGCATCGTGCTGGCGATTGCATTCATCCGCGGCATTGCGCGGCGGCAGATGCAGACCCTGGGAAATTTCTGGGTGGATTTTGTCCGCTGTTGCCTGTGGGTGCTGCTGCCATTTTGCGTGGTCGGAGCGCTTTTTCTCGTATCGCAAGGCGTGGTGCAGAACCTTAAACCTTATGACACCGTGAAACTGGTCGAGCCGCAGCAGGTGCCGCACTTGGGAGCGGACGGCAAGCCCGCAGTTGATGCAACGGGCAAGCCAGTGATGGACACGGTCACGACCCAGACGATTGCGCAGGGCCCCGTCGCGTCGCAGGAGATCATCAAGGAATTTGGCACGAATGGCGGCGGCTTCTTCAATGCGAACAGCGCGCATCCGTTTGAAAACCCGACGCCGATCTCGAACTTGTTTGAGATGTTCTGCATCTTTGCCATCGGCTCGGGACTGACGTATACGCTTGGCCGCATGACCGGCTCAGTGGCTCATGGATGGGCGGTTTGGGCGGCGATGGCGCTTCTGTTTCTCGCCGGCGTGACCGTCGCTTATTGGGCTGAGGCGAAGGGCAATCCCCTCTATCCTTCCACCGTAGCGCAGCACGACACGGTTACGCAGCCGGGCGGCAACATGGAGGGCAAAGAGACACGTTTCGGCATCGCGACCTCCGCCTTGTTTGCCACGGTTACAACCGACGCAAGCTGCGGGGCGATCAATGGCTGGCATGACTCGTTCACGCCACTCGGCGGAATGGTCCCGCTGGTGAACATCATGCTCGCCGAGGTCATCTTCGGCGGCGTCGGATCGGGCATGTACGGGATGCTCGTCTATATCGTGCTGGCGGTTTTCATTGCCGGCTTGATGGTTGGCCGCACGCCGGAGTATCTGGGCAAGAAAATCGAAGCGTACGACGTAAAGATGGCGATGCTGGTGTCGCTGGTCTTCCCGCTCGTCATCCTCGCGCTTACTGCGATCTCGTCGGTCAAGAACTTTGGAACTTCTGGCATCTCGAACCCCGGGCCGCATGGACTTACGCAGATTCTGTACGCCTTCGTTTCTTCTGCGGGAAACAATGGTTCGGCCTTCGGTGGCCTCACTGGCAACACGCTGTGGTACGACGCGGCTACGGCGATCACCATGCTGGCCGGGCGCTTTCTGATGATCATTCCGATGCTGGGCATCGCCGGAAACCTGGCGCAGAAAAAATACGTGCCGCCATCGCTGGGGACGTTCCCGGTGACGACGCCGCTGTTCACGTTTCTGCTGATCAGCGTGATCCTGATTCTGGGCGCGCTCACTTTCTTTCCGGCTCTAAGCCTCGGGCCGATTCTTGAGCACTTGCTTTTGTACACGGGAAAGACTTTCTAAGGGGATCCATGGCAAGCCATCACAAATCGATCTGGGACATTAATCTGGTTCGCGGTGCGGCGTGGAGTTCGCTGCTTAAACTGAATCCTCGCCACATGATGAGCAATCCTGTCATGTTCGTGGTGGAGATCGGCAGCGTGATCACGACGATCCTGCTGATTCTGCATCCGCACGCAGAGTTTGGATTCAATCTGCAGATCACGCTGTGGCTGTGGTTTACCGTGCTCTTTGCCAACTTCGCGGAAGCCATGGCGGAGGGCCGCGGCAAGGCTCAGGCGGAAACGCTGCGGAAAGCTCGATCGGAGACGATCGCAAAGCGTTGCTTGGGGAACGGCAAGCTGGAGGAAGTTGCTAGCGCCAAGCTTCGAGCCGGCGATCTGGTTTTGGTCGCAGCCGGAGAGTTGATTCCGGGAGATGGAGAAATCGTCGAGGGCGTCGCTTCCGTCGACGAGTCGGCGATTACGGGCGAGTCGGCTCCGGTAATCCGTGAGGCTGGCGGGGACCGGTCGGCAGTCACCGGCGGGACGCGCGTACTGAGCGATCAAATCAAAGTGAAGATCACGTCGAATCCTGGGGAGACTTTTCTGGATCGCATGATCGCCCTGGTCGAAGGCGCGACGCGCCAGAAAACACCCAACGAAATTGCGCTGAATATTCTGCTTGCCGGTTTGACGATTATCTTCCTGCTGGCGGTAGTCACGCTGCAGCCGTTCGCGATTTACTCGGGATCGCCGCAGACCGTGTTTGTGCTGGTATCTCTCCTGGTCTGTCTCATCCCCACGACGATTGGTGGATTGCTATCGGCCATCGGCATTGCGGGTATGGATCGGCTGGTGCAGCACAACGTTCTCGCTATGTCGGGGCGCGCTGTCGAGGCGGCGGGAGATGTGAACACCCTTCTGCTCGACAAAACCGGAACCATCACGTTTGGGAATCGGCAGGCGACGGAATTTCTGCCTGCGCCGGGAGTCAGTGAAGGAGACATGGCCGACGCGGCGCAACTCTCTTCGCTGGCCGATGAGACTCCGGAAGGGCGATCGATCGTCGTGCTGGCTAAGGATAAGTACGGCTTGCGCGGGCGCGAATTTGCGACCCATGAGGCGGAGTTCATTCCCTTCACCGCTCAAACGAGAATGTCGGGAGTGAATCTCGACGGCCGGGAGATTCGTAAAGGCGCGGCCGAAGCCATTACCCGCTATATCGAACAGAACGGGAGCGGGGTGATGCCGCAGGATGTACGCGCCACGGTGGAGCGGATCGCATCGTCAGGCGGAACCCCGCTGGTGGTCGCACAGAACCATAAAGCCCTGGGAGTGATTCATCTTAAGGATGTCGTGAAGGGCGGAATTCGCGACCGCTTCGCGCAACTGCGGGCCATGGGAATTCGCACCGTCATGATCACGGGAGACAATCCGCTGACCGCCGCGGCCATTGCGCGCGAAGCCGGAGTGGACGACTTCCTGGCGCAAGCGACGCCGGAAGAAAAGATGAAGCTGATTCGCAGCGAGCAAGCGGGCGGCAAACTGGTGGCCATGACGGGCGACGGCACCAATGACGCTCCGGCGCTGGCGCAAGCCGATGTGGGCGTCGCCATGAATACCGGAACACAAGCGGCGAAAGAAGCGGGAAACATGGTGGATCTCGATTCCAATCCCACCAAGCTCATCGAGGTGGTGGAAATCGGAAAGCAGTTGCTGATGACGCGCGGGGCGCTGACAACGTTCTCCATCGCCAACGATGTGGCGAAATATTTTGCGATTATTCCGGCGATGTTCGCCGGCACTTTCCCGGTGCTCAACGCGCTCAACATCATGCACCTGAAGACGCCGCAGTCAGCTGTGCTTTCGGCCGTCATCTTCAATGCGGTGATCATCATTGCACTGATTCCTCTGGCGCTCCGCGGCGTGAAGTACCGCGCCATGAACGCAGAGGCGCTGCTGCGGCGAAACCTCTTTATCTATGGAGTGGGCGGACTGATTGCGCCCTTTCTGGGGATTAAAGTTATCGACGTCTGTATTACTGCCGTTGGACTGGCCTGAGGACTTTATGAAGAAGAATCTGATTACCGCATTTCTGATGACGATCGTCACCACGATCCTGCTGGGACTGATCTATCCGCTGGTAGTGTACGGGCTGGCGCAGGTTCTGTTACGCGACAAGGCAAATGGGGAACTGATCGCGCGCAATGGCGAAGTCATTGGCTCACGGCTGATTGCACAGCCGTTTACCGCGGCGAAGTATTTCCATCCGCGGCCGTCGGCGGCGGGCAACGGATACGATGCAGCCAACTCCGGCGGCACAAATCTGGCTCCGACGAACCAGAAACTGATTGACCGCGTCCAAGCGGACGCCAAGAGCCTGCATGAGGAGAACCCCAACCAGCCGATTCCAGTCGACATGATCACAACCTCGGCCTCCGGACTAGATCCGGAGATTTCCCCGGCGGCTGCGGAGTTTCAAATTCCACGGATTGCGCGGGAGCGCGGCCTCTCGGAAGCCGCCGTTCGGGATCTCATCCAAAAACATACAAAGCAGCGCGATCTGGGCCTGCTGGGCGAACCGCGCGTCAACGTTCTGGAATTAAATTTAGCTTTGGATGAGCTGACTTCCAAGCACTGAAGCCGTACCGAAGCTGTGTTGAGTTTGTCAGGCTTTTGCGGCGGCCGCCCTGGCGATGAAAAGATCAGCAGGAAGTTTGAACCGAGTGCTTAGTTTCCGCACTTGTCCTATGGTGAGATTGCGTTGACCGTTCAAGAACAT
>Ga0209656_10001118_pt1 | contig 17335 bp, 15 predicted proteins | sample BogFormECP12_OM2_FD_188239 | JGI IMG/M metagenome (GOLD analysis project Ga0209656, IMG submission 188239) | Bog forest soil microbial communities from Calvert Island, British Columbia, Canada - ECP12_OM2 (SPAdes) (version 2) | ecosystem: Environmental > Aquatic > Freshwater > Wetlands > Bog ... | reverse complement strand
GAGCACGACGTCTTCGATCTCAAAGCCTGCGCGCGCGAACTCGTCATCGAGTAGCTCGATCACCTGTTCCTGCGACGGCAGTCCCGTGGCCACGGCGAGCTCCTCATCTTGAGTTGTGCGGCCAATCCTTCTCCGCAAACGCGGGGATTAGGAGTTAACGATACGCCAGCCGCAAGCCGCGACGAGCCGATCGGCGGCCCCGCCGGTGCGTTCGCCTCGGATGGCAGGATGTCGCCATGCCCAGCGCCATCCCCGCCGTCAGCCGGCGGCAAGTCTTGCTCGGCGCGGCCGCGCTGGCCGTCGTTTCGGCGACGGCCTCGGCATGCGGTTCGCCGCCCGAGCCGCCGAAGGTCGACGATCTCGAGTCGCAGCTGGATCTGGCCCGACGCGACAGCGACATGGCCAGGGCCGCCGCCGCAGCGGCCGACTCGTTCTACGCCCCGGCACTGACCGTCGTCGCCGCCGAGCGGGCTGACCACGCCAGGGCGCTGGTCCAGGAGATTGCGCGCGCTTCCGGCAATTTGCCTTCACCCACACCGACGAGCCCGGCCGGCACGACGGTCACCTCGACGGCGCCGGCGCCACCGCCGTCGTTGGCGGACGTGACCGCGGCGCTGCACATTTCCGCCGACAGCGCATCGCAGCTGTCCGCGACGCTGTCCGGCTACCGTGCGGGCCTCCTCGGTTCGATCGCCGCGTCCTGTGCGGCCTCGGTCACCGTGCCGCTGGCGATGAAAGAACCGCCACCGTGACGTCAGCAGAGCCGACGCCGACCACCACGTCCCGCCCGCGGTCCCCCGACGACGCGGCGCTGGCCGACGCCATCGCCGCCGAGCACGCGACGATCTACGGCTACGGGTTTGTGTCGGCGCACTCCACGCCGGACCTCAACACGTTGGTTGCCGACTCACTGGCCGAGCACCGGGAGCGCCGCGACGCCGCGATCGCGACGTTGGCGGCACGGTCGGTGACGCCGCCGGTCGCGGCGGCCGGCTATCAGCTGCCGATGACCGTCGCCAACGTCAACGACGCGGCCACGCTGGCGGTGCGAATGGAATCCGACGACGCCCAGGCGTGGCGTGCGGTGATCGAACAGGCCAAGACGTCGCAGGACCGCGCGTTCGGGGTCACCGCGCTCACTCAATGCGCGGTGCGCGCCGCCAAGTGGCGCCAGGTGCTGCACGCGTGGCCGCTGACGGTGCCGTTCCCGGGCGGAAACGAGCAGTAATCACCCGCCGACCGCGGCGACGACCTCTGCGGCGGCACTGTCCACGGGCAGCTTGCGGGTCTCGCCGGTGAACCGGTTGCGCAGCTCGACGACGCCGTCGGCCCAGCCGCGGCCCACCACCACGAGCCACGGCACGCCCAGCAGCTCGGCGTCCTTGAACTTCACGCCGGGCGAGGCCTGCCGGTCGTCGAGCAGCACTTCCAGGCCCATCCGGTCGAGGTCGCCGGCGAGCTCCGCGGCGCCGGCGCGGGCCGCGGCGTCCTTGTTCGCTATCACCACATGGGCGTCGAACGGCGACACCGATGACGGCCAGCGCAGGCCGAGGTCGTCGTGGTGCTGCTCGGCGATCACCGCGACCAGCCGTGACACCCCCACGCCGTACGACCCCATCGTCAGCCGGACAGGCTTGCCGTCCTCGCCGAGCACGTCGGCGGTGAACGCGTCGGTGTATTTGCGGCCGAGCTGGAAGATGTGCCCGATTTCGATGCCGCGCGCCGACACCAGCGGACCGGCCCCGTCGGGCGACAGGTCGCCGTCGCGCACCTGCGCGGCCTCGATCGTGCCGTCCGGCGTGAAGTCGCGGCCCGCGACGAGGCCGACCACATGCTTGCCGGGTTGGTCGGCGCCGGTGATCCAGCTGGTGCCGTCCACCACCCGTGGGTCAACGAGATAACGAACACCGTTGGTGGACAGCGCTTTCGGGCCGATGTAGCCCTTCGCCAGAAACGGGTGCTTGGCGAAGTCGTCGTCGCCGAGCATGGCGTAGTCGGCGGGATCGAGCGCGGCACCCAACCTCTTGTCGTCGATCTCGCGGTCGCCGGGCACGCCGACGGCCAGCAACTCCCAGCCACCGGAGCCGGGTTGCCGGACCTTGAGCATCACGTTCTTCAATGTGTCGGCCGCTGTGACGGTGCGGCCGAGATCGGCCGAGTTGGCCCAGTCGACGAGCGTGGCGATCGTCGGCGTGTCACCGGTCTCGTACACAACCGCCTCCGGCAACCCGCCCGTCGGCAGGGACTCCGGTCGTGCGGTGGTGACGGCCTCCACATTGGCCGCGTAGCCGGACTCGAGGCATCGCACGAAAGTGTCTTCCCCCGCCGGACTTTCGGCGAGGAACTCCTCGGACGCGCTGCCGCCCATCGCACCCGACACCGCAGAGACGATGACATAACGCACCTCCATCCGGTCGAACATCCGCTGGTAGGCCTCGCGGTGCGCGTGGTAGGCGGCTTTGAGGCCCTCGTCATCGACATCGAATGAATAGGAGTCCTTCATGATGAACTCGCGCCCGCGCAGGATGCCCGCGCGCGGTCTGGGTTCGTCGCGGTACTTGGTCTGGATCTGGTAGAGCCGCAACGGGAAATCCTTGTAGGAGCTGTATTCGCCTTTGACGGTCAGCGTGAACAGCTCTTCATGGGTCGGGCCGAGCAGATAGTCGGCGCCGCGGCGGTCCTTGAGCCGAAACACCCCGTCGCCGTATTCCGTCCATCGGTTGGTGGCCTCGTAGGGGGCCCGCGGCAGCAATGCGGGGAACAGGATCTCCTGCCCGCCGATCGCGTTCATCTCCTCGCGGACGATGCGCTCGATCTTGCGCAGCACCCGCAAGCCGAGCGGCAGCCAGGTGAACAGCCCGGGTGCGACGGGTCGGACGTAGCCGGCTCGGATCAGCAGCTTGTGGCTGGGGACTTCGGCGTCGGCGGGATCCTCGCGCAGCGTGCGCAAGAACAACTCGGACATGCGGGTGATCACAGCGCGCTAGCTTATCGAGGCCCGACGCTAAAGCTCCCCGGCCTCCACTGCCTCGCGGGTGTACTGCGCCGCGGCGATCTGGCGCGCCGAGAAACCGATCATCACCGCGCTGACCCCGACCAGCAGCGCGACCGCGGCGACCCACAGCAGCGAATACGTGTAGCCGCGGTCCAGCGCGTCGAGCTGCGCGGGCGTCATCTGCGCGACGGGGCCCATCTTCCCGCCCAGATAGAGCGTGCGCGATACCTGCACCGCCTGGATGACCACGAGCACCAGCGGGCCGCCGAGGTTTTGCACCATCAGCGTGATCGCGGACACCGGGCCGATCTCCCGCGGCCCGACGTCGGCCACCGCACACAGCGGCAACACGACCGAGATCAACCCGATCCCGAAGCCGCCGACGACGATCGGTACGAACAGATCCGGAAAGTAGGAGATCGCGCGGTTCAGCGTCGACCCGTACAGCATCGCGCCCAGCACGAACGCGCCGCCGCCGATGATCAGCCACCGCGGCGCGATCAGCGGTGCGACCCGCGCCGCGCAGACGTTGCCCAGCCCCAACGCGACCGCGAACGGAATGAAGCAGATGCCGGCCCGCAGCGCCGAATAGCCCAACACGTTCTGCACGTAGAGCCCGATCATCACCGTCAGCGTCAGCAGCACGCCGCCGGCCAGAAACAACGACACGAATGTCATCACCCGGTTGCGGTTGGAAAACAGCGACAACGGAACCAGGGGATGCTCGGCGGTCCGCTCGACCACCAGGAAGCTGACGAACAGCAGCATCGTGGCAATGGCCGCCCCGATCACCCACGGGTTGCCCCAGCCCAGCGGCGGGCCCTGAGTGAACACCAGCACCGCCGTCGTGCACGCCATCGTCGCCAGCACCGCGCCCGCCGCATCGAGTTTCAGCCGTTCGCGGTGGGTTTCGCGCAGCCGGGTGACAGCGATCGCGATGATTACGATGCCGATCGGCACGTTGATCAGAAACGCCAGCCGCCAGGAGATCACTGTGAAAGCACCGCCGAGCACCAGGCCCAGCACGGACCCGACGCCCTGCATCGCGGCCGAGACCGCCATCGCCTGGTTGCGGGCGTGCCCGACTGCGTAGGTCGACGCGACCAACGCGAGCCCGGTCGGGGCGGAGACGGCGGCACCCATGCCTTGCACGGCGCGGGCCCCGATCAGCATCTTGTCGTCGAACGCCAGCCCGCAGACCAGCGATGCGGCCGTGAACACGCCGACGCCGCCGATGAACGCCCTCTTGTGGCCGACCGCGTCGCCGACTCGCCCGCCCAACAGCAGCAGCCCGCCGAACGTCAGCACGTAGGCGGTGATGACCCAGCTCTTCGCGGCGTCGGACAGGCCGAGCTCGGCCTGCATCCGGGGCAGCGCGACCACGACGATGGTGCCGTCGAGCGTTGACATCAGCTGCATGCCGGTGATCGCGACGATCGCGATGCCGATGACGCTGGCGGCCAGCGGCTTCGACACCCGCTGGGTACGCCGCGCCGCGAACATGGGTAGCTACCCTACCGAGAGGTAATCGGCAGCCGCCCCACCCGTGGGACAGCCGGCCTTAGAGTTCTCCCGCGTCCAGCGCGTCCTTGACGTCCTGAGCGTGCGCGACTTCCTCGGACGAGTAGCCGATGAGCAGCGCCGCTGCGCCGACGATGACGGCGACGCCTGCGACCCACAGCAGCCCATAGGTGTAGCCCTGATCCAGCGCATGCAACTGGTGGCTGTTCATGAACTTGACCGGGCCCGTCGTGCCGCCCAGGTACAGCGTGCGCGACGTGATCACGGCCTGGATGATCGCCAGGATCACCGGACCACCGAGGTTCTGCAGCATCAGCGCTATCGCCGAGACGGGGCCGATCCGGTCGAAGCCGACACCCGCGATCGCCGACACGGTCAGCGGGACGACGATCATGCCGATCCCGAAGCCGCCGACCACGATCGGGATCATCAGGTCAGGAAAGTACGGGATGCCGCGGTTGAGCGTCGAGCCGTAGAGCATCGCGCCCAGCACCAGCACACCGCCGCCGATCACCAGCATCCGCGGCGGCAACAGCGACACCAGCTGCGACGACGCACCGAGCCCGATGCCCAGCGCGATGACGAACGGGATGAAGCTGACGCCCGCGTGCAGCGCGCTGTAGCCCATCACGTCCTGCACGTAGAGGCCGATCAGCACGGTCAGGGTGAACATCACGCCGCCGGCCAGGAAGATCGCCGCGAACGTGGCCAGCCGGTTGCGGTCGCGGAACAGGTCGAACGGCACGACCGGGTTGAGGGCGCTGCGCTCGACGAACGCGAATGCGCCGAGAAAGACCAGCGCGGCGAGGCCGGAGCCGACGGTCATCGGTGACAGCCAGCCCCTCTCCGGGCCCATCGAGAACCCGAAGACGGCGGCGGTGCAGCCCAAGGTGGCCAGGATCGCGCCGGTGGCGTCCAGCTTCATGTGTTCCCGGTGGGTTTCCGTCAACGTCGTGTAGGCCAGGTAGATCATCAGCAGCCCGATCGGCACGTTGACCAGAAACGCCAGCCGCCACGACACCTCGGTCAGGGCGCCGCCGACGATCAGGCCCATGACCGATCCGATCCCGGTCATCGCCGCGAAGATCGCGGTGGCGGCGTTGCGGGCCGGCCCCTTCGGGAACGTCGTCGCGACCAGCGCAAGCGCGGTGGGCGAGGCGATCGCCGCGCCGACGCCCTGCAGCAGCCGCGCGATCACCAGCGTCGCCTCGTCCCAGGCGGCCCCGCACAGGATCGAGGCGATCGTGAACAGCGCGACGCCGACGATGAAGGTCCGCTTCCGGCCGATCGTGTCGCCGAGCCGCCCTCCGAGCAGCATCAGCCCGCCGAACGTCAGCACGTAGGCGGTGATCACCCAGCTGCGGCCGGCGTCGGACAGGTCCAGCTCGTTCTGGATCTTCGGCAGCGCGACGATCGCCACGGTGCTGTCCATCGTGGCCAGCAGCTGCATGCCCCCGATCGCCACGACCGCGGCGATGAACCGCCGCGACGGCAGCCAAGTCGGGTAGTACCTGCGCTCGGTGGTGGGAAGGGCGCCGTCGCGACGGACGGCTGCCCGCTCCGCATCATTAAGAGCAGTCATAGGGGGCTACCTTACAGCCTTCTTATCGTTTCTTTAACTCGTTAAAGCCTGCGACTGTGCCGATCACGATGATCGCCGGGGGTCGGATGCCCTCCTCCCGAATGCGCTGCGGTGCGTCGGCGAGCGTGGCGCGCAGCGCGCGCTCTGCCGCGGTGCTGCCGCTCTGGACCACGAGGACGGGCGTATCCGCAGGTCGGCCCCCTTTGAGCAGCACGTCGGCGAACAGCTCGATGCGCTCGACGCCCATCAGCAGCACGATCGTGCCCGACATCGCGGCCAGGGCATTCCAATTCACTAACGATTCGGGGTGCCCGGGGGCAACATGGCCGCTGACCACGACAAACTCGTGCGTCACCGAGCGATGGGTCACCGGAACGCCCGCCAATGCGGGTACGGCTATGGCGCTTGTCACACCCGGCACGACGGTCACCGGGATACCGGCGTCGGCGCAGGCCAGCACCTCCTCGTAGCCGCGGGCGAACACGAACGGGTCCCCGCCCTTGAGCCGCACCACAAACTTGCCGGCCTTGGCGCGCTGGATCATCACCGCGTTGATCGCGTCCTGGGCCATCGCGCGGCCGTACGGGATCTTCGCGGCGTCGATCACCTCCACGTGCGGCGGCAGCTCGGCCAACAATTCCGCCGGCGCCAGCCGGTCCGCCACCACGACGTCGGCGTGTGCCAGCAGCCGGCGGCCCCGCACGGTGATCAGCTCGGGGTCGCCCGGGCCTCCCCCGACCAGCGCCACGCCGCCCCGGACGACGTCGGGGGTGTCGACGGTGATGACGCCTTGCTGGAACGCCTCGTGAATCGCCGACCGGATCGCCGCCGACCGGCGGTGCTCGCCACCGGCCAGCACGCCGACCGCGAGGCCCTCGTACTCGAATGAGGCCGGGGTGACGGCGGTTCCGTCGCGGGCGACGTCGGCGCGCACACAGAAGATCCGGCGGGCCTCGGCTTCGGCGACGATGGCGGCGTTGACCTCTGGGTCGTCGGTGGCCGCGATCGCATACCAGGCGCCGTCAAGGTCGCCGTCGCGATAGTCGCGCAGCGCCAGCGTGATTCCACCCGTGCCCTCGACCGCAGGGGTGGCGGTCCGGGTGATCACGTGCACGTCGGCGCCGCTGGCGACGAGCAGCGGCAGCCGGCGCTGTGCGACGGAGCCCCCGCCGATGACGACGACTTTCTTGCCTGCCAGTCGCAAACCGACCAGATACGCGTTGTCGGTCACCGGGCGAGCTTAGATCCGGCGGCCCGCGCGACGAAGCGCGCCACCGCCTCCGGTGCGGCTGCCGGGTGGGTGTGCAGATAGGAGGCGTGCACGTTGCGGTGCACCGCGCCGTCGCGCATCGTTTGCAGGTCGGTTACGCGGTAGGCCCACGCCGGCGCGTAAGTGTCAGCGAATGTTACTGCGGTGCGATGGAATTCATGCCCGACGACGCGGTCGCCCGCTGTGTAGAGCGCAGAGTCGGTCACCGCTACCGCGTCGTGGTAGCGCAGCGTCAGGCGGTCGGTGAATCGCGCTGAGCCCGAGAGCACGTCGCACATCGGATGCCCGTCGAGCTCGGAAACCAGGTAGGTCAAGCCGGCGCATTCGGCCTGCACCGGCCCACCAGCCTCGGCGAGCATGCAGACCTGTTGTCGCAGAGTGTCGTTCGCGGACAGCTCGGCGGTATACTGTTCGGGGAATCCGCCGGGCAGCACGACTGCGGCGGCGTCGTCGGGCAGCTGATCGGTGAGCGGATCGAATGCGACGACGTCGGCGCCGGCGGCGCTGAGCAGTTCGGCGTGCTCGGCGTAGCCGAAGCTGAACGCTTTGCCCGCGGCCATCGCGACGGTGACGGGCCGGCCCACGGGCTCGCCCACGGGGGCCTCCCACGCGGGGTCGGTGACGTGGCTTGCGGCTGCGGCGACCACAGCGGCCCGGTCCACGTGACGGCTGACCAACGCGGTCATCGCCTCGACGGCGTCCCTGGCCGGCTTGCCGTGCTCCACCGCGGTGACCAGGCCTAGATGACTTGACGGAACGAATATTTCGTTGGCGCGCGGGATGGCGCCGAGCACTGGTGTGCCGGCCTGCGCGCACGCTTGGCGCAACACTTCTTCGTGGCGTGGCGAGCCGACGCGGTTGAGTATCACGCCCGCGATGGGGGTGCCGGTGTCGAACGTCGAAAACCCGCGCAGCAGCGCGGCGATGCTGTGACTCTGGCCGCGCGCGTCGACCACCAGGATCACCGGCGCGCCGAGCAGCGCGGCGACATGGGCGCTCGAGCCGGCGGCGACACCGGCGGCGTCCGCGGCGATGCGCCCGTCGAACAGCCCCATCACGCCCTCGACGACCGCGATGTCCGCACCCGCGCAGCCGTGCCGGTACAGGGGCCCGATCAGGCGCTCCCCCACCAGCACCGGGTCGAGGTTGCGCCCCGGGCGTCCCGCGGCGAGCGCGTGGTATCCGGGGTCGATGAAGTCCGGGCCGACCTTGAACGGCGCGACCACGTGACCGGCGCGCCGCAGCGCCCCGATCAAACCCGTTGCGACCGTGGTCTTTCCACTACCCGATGACGGCGCGGCGATCACCACCGCGGGCACGTTCACCACTCGATGCCCTTCTGGCCTTTGCGGCCCGCATCCATCGGATGCTTCACCTTGGCCATCTCGGTGACGAGGTCGGCGGCGTCGAGCAGCCGTTGCGGGGCGTCGCGGCCGGTGATCACGACGTGCTGGGTGCCGGGGCGGCCGGTCAGGGTTGCCACGACCTCGTCGACATCGAGCCACCCCCACTTGAGCGGATACGTGAATTCGTCGAGGACGTAGAAGTTGTGGCGCTCTTCGGCTAGCCGCCGGGCGATCTCGGCCCAGCCGTCGGCGGCTGCGGTGGCGTGGTCGTCGTCGCTACCGGCCTTGCGCGCCCATGACCACCCGGCTCCCATCTTGTGCCACTCGACGGCTCCGCCGATGCCGCGCTGCTCGTGCAGCAGACCGAGTTCCCGGAATGCGGCTTCCTCTCCTACCTTCCACTTGGCGCTCTTGACGAACTGGAACACGGCGATGTCGAAACCGGCGTTCCATGCCCGCAATGCCATCCCGAACGCGGCCGTGGACTTGCCCTTGCCCGCGCCGGTGTGCACGGCCAGCAGCGGGGCGTGCCGCCGAGCCCGCGTGGTCAACCCGTCGTCGGGTACGGTGATCGGCCGGCCCTGCGGCATGGTGGCTCTCCTCGCTCAGGCGGCGCCGCGAACGACCTCGGTGAGGCTGTCGGCGCGCAGCTGCGCCAACCGCACGGACGGCGCGGTCAGATAGCCCGCGAGCTCCTCGGCCAGCCCCAGCCGCACCCACGACGTCTCGCAGTCGACGACGACAGCGGCCGTGCCCTCCGCCGCAAGCCGCCGGGCTGCCAGCCGGGCCCGGCCGAGTGGGTCGGGACCGCCGGTCGCGCGGCCGTCGGTCAGCACGACGACCAGGCAGCGGCGCGCCGGGTCGCGCACTCGCTCGCGTGCCACCATGTCCCGGGCGGCCAGTAACCCCTCGGCAAGTGGCGTCGTGCCGCCGGTGTCGAACCGCGCGAGCCGCGCCGACGCGATGTGCACCGACGAGGTCGGCGGCAGAAGCACCCGGGCGGCGTTGCCACGAAACGTGATCACCGCGACCTTGTCGCGGCGCTGGTAAGCGTCGCGGAGCAGTGACAGTGTCGCGCCGCTGACGGCGGAAAACCGGTCGCGCGCAGCCATCGAGCCCGAGGCGTCGACCACGAAGATGACCGTGTTGCTCTCCTGGCCTTGACGTATCGCGCGGCGCACATCGTCGGCCGCCACCGGGGGTGGGCCGGGCCTCTCGGCTCGCCGCGCGGCGGCCAGCACGGTGCCGAACAGGTGCACGCCGAAGCCGTCGCTGGGGTGAGCGGAAATCGCGGTGCCGTGGCGGTTCCGGGCCCTCGACCGGCGCCCGGGTGCCCCGTCACCGACGCCGGGCACGCTCAGCACGCGCGTGCGGAACGGCGCCGTCGGCGGTGCGCTGGCGCGCGGAACGCCCTCCGAATACGCCTGTGCCGCTGTGCTTTCCGACGAAACACCGCCACCGCCGGGCGGATCGGGATCTGGATCGGGTTCCGGCCCGCCGTCGCCGGCTTGCGCGAGAGCCTCGTCCAGTCGCGCCGGGTCGAGCCCGGGCTCGTCGAACGGGTCGCGGCGGCGCCGGTGCGGCAGTGCCAGCTCGGCCGCCACCCGGATGTCCTTTTCGCACACGACACCGGCTCCGCGCCACGCCGCGTGCGCGGCCGCCGTCCGCGCCACCACCAGATCCGCCCGCATCCCGTCCACGCCGAATGCGGCGCACAGCGCGGCGATCCGTCGCAGCTCGGTGTCGGGTAGCTCGACATCCCCGACAGCGGCGCGGGCAGCCGAGATGCGGACCGCCAGGTCGGCGTCGGCGTCGGCGTAGCGCTCGGCGAACCCGGCGGGGTCGGACTCGAATGCCATGCGCTGGCGGATCACCTGGGCGCGCTCGTCGACGTCGCGCGATGCCCGCACGTCGACGGTCAGCCCGAAGCGATCCAGCAGCTGCGGCCGCAGCTCACCTTCTTCGGGGTTCATCGTGCCGATGAGCATGAACCGCGCCTCGTGGGTGTGCGAGATACCGTCGCGCTCGATGTGCACCCGGCCCATCGCAGCGGCGTCGAGCAGGACGTCGACAAGGTGGTCACCGAGAAGGTTCACCTCATCGACGTAGAGCACGCCGCCGTGCGCCTCGGCCAACAGCCCGGGCGTGAACACATGCTCGCCATCGCGCAGCACCCGCTGCAGATCCAGCGACCCGATGACCCGGTCCTCGGTGGCCCCGATCGGCAGCTCCACGAGCCGGCCGTCGCCGAGCCCGGACAGCACCGCGGCCAGCCCGCGCACCGCGGTGGACTTCGCGGTGCCCTTCTCGCCGCGGATCAGTACCCCGCCGATTTCGGGGCGCACCGCGCACAAGACCAGCGCCAGCCGCAGTTGGTCGTGGCCGACGATCGCGCTGAACGGGTACTCGGGCGGAGCCGGTGGGCCGGCGACATGAGGCGTCACGGCGCCTCTTCCGCAGTGGACCCCGGAGCCGCAGGGCCGGCGACATCGAACCCCGCAGGGCCCGCGACATTGAATCCCGGCCGGGCCATGGGCACGTGGGGGATGCCGTCCTCGACGAATTCGTCACCGGCGCGCACGAAGCCGTGCCGGGCGTACATCTCTTCGAGGTAGGTCTGCGCGTCGATCCGGCACGGGTAGTCGCCGACGTCGGCCAGCGCGGCCTGCAGCAGACGGGTGGTGTGGCCGTGGCCGCGGGCATTCCGTCGGGTGCACAGCCGGCCGATCCGGAACGCCTTCTGACCCCCGGCGTGCTCCTCCATCAGCCGCAGCGTCGAGATCACCTCCCCGGAGGGACCTTCAATCCAGAAGTGGCGGGTTTCGGTGAGCAGGTCTCGACCGTCGAGTTCGGGATAGGGGCAGGCCTGTTCCACAACGAACACCTCGACCCGCAGTTTCAGCAGCTCATAGAGGGTCGCGGTGTTCAGATCCTTCGCCCAGGATCGGTGCAGTGCCACCGTCATGAGGTGACCGCCGCTGAGTCGGCCGACCTCGCCGCGTCGAGGCCCAGCACCTTCGTGCCCCACTCCCACACCTCGTCGAAGAGGTGCGCCTCGTCGGACAACCTGGTGCCCAGTGACGGCACTACCTCCTTCAGCTTCGGTAGCCACGACTGGTAGCGGTCGCGGAAGCAGCGCTCGATGACGTTGAGCATGGCCGGCACGGCCGTCGACGCGCCGGGGGACGCGCCGAGTAGACCGGCGATGCTGCCGTCGGCGGCGTTGAGGACGGCGGTGCCGAACTCCAGCACCCCCTTGCCGTGCTTCGGGCGGATGACCTGAACCCGCTGCCCGGCGTCGATCGTGTGCCAGTCGGAATCCCTTGCCGACGGCGCGAACTCGCGCAGCGCCTCCACTCGCTCGGCGTCCGACAGCAGCAACTGGCCCACCAGGTACCTCACCAGGGTCATCTGTCTGAGGCCGACGCCGAGTATCGACCGCAGGTTGTTCGGCTTGACCGACAACGGGAGGTCGGTGAGGTGACCCTGCTTCAGCGATTTCGGTGTCCACCCCACGAACGGACCGAACATCAGCCACGGCTTGCCGTTGACGATGCGAATGTCGAGATGCGGTGCCGACATCTGGGGCGCGCCCGGCGGCGGCCAGCCGTAGACCTTCGCCTGGTGGGCGGCGGTCAGTGTGGGGTTGTCGGTGCGCAGGAACCGACCGCCGATCGGGAAGCCACCGAAGCCCCTGACCTCCGGAATCCCGGCTTTTTGCAGCAACCGCAGCGCGTAGCCACCAGCCCCGACGAACACGAACTTGGCATTGATCTTGCGCTTGGCGCTGTTACGACGATTGAGCACCGTGACGGTCCACGTCCCGTCGGATTCGCGGCGCAGGTCGCGAACCTCGTTACCGAACAGTGCGGCAGTGCCGGACCGCACGCCGTAGCCGATCAGCTGCTTGGACAGCGACCCGAAGTCGACGTCTGTGCCGTCCTGGCTCCAGTTCAGCGCGACCGGAGTGGAGAAGTCGCGCTTCGCGGCCATCAGCGGCAGTCGGCGGGCGAACTCGTCCGGGTCGTCGATGAATTCGGTCGCCGCGAACAGTGGGTTTCCCGCCAGGGCGTCGCGGCGGCGCCGCATGTAGTCGATGTGCGCGGCGCCGCGCATGAAGCTCACGTGCGGGACCGGGTTGAGAAAGCTGCGAGCGTTGGCGAGCACCCCGTTCTCGACCGCGTAGGCCCAGAACTGCCGCGAGACCTGGAACTCCTCGTTGACGTTGACGGCCTTGGTGATGTCGATCGAGCCGTCGGGCAGTTCCGGGGTGTAGTTGAGCTCACACAGCGCCGAGTGGCCGGTCCCGGCGTTGTTCCACGGATCGCTGCTCTCGGCGGCCGCACCGTCAAGGCGTTCGATCAGGATGATGGAGCAGTCGGGTTCGACCAGCCGCAGCAGCGCGCCGAGGGTGGCGCTCATGATGCCGGCCCCGACAAGCACGACGTCGGCCTTCTCTACGTTCGGTCCAGACATGTCTGTCCCAGGCTATCCCGCTGCCGACGGGCCCGGACTGTCGACGTCACGCCGCGGCGGGCACCCGGCTGGCCGTAAGGTATGACCGTGACGCCGACCTGGCAGCCCGACGTTCTCGGCGGCTACTGGCATCGCACGCTGCCCCTCGGCCAGGACCCCGACGGCGAAGGCGAGATCGTCGCCACCCTCATCCGCCGCGGGGAGGCTCCATCGCACACCCGCCACGCTGTTCTGGTGGTGCACGGCTTCACCGACTACTTCTTCAACACCGAGCTCGCTGACCGCCTCACCGACCGCGGCTTCGCGTTCTACGCCATAGACCTGCACAAATGCGGCCGGTCGTGGCGTGAGGGCCAAACCCAGCACTTCACCACCGACTTGAAGCGCTACGACACCGAACTGGACTGGGCGCTGGCCACCATCGCCGAAGAGGCCGGTGACCCGCACATTTTGGTCTACGGCCATTCCGCCGGCGGCCTGATCGTGCCGCTGTGGCTGGACCGCAGGCGTAGCGGCGTGCCCAAGCCCGGCCGGGTCAGCGGCCTGGTGCTCAACAGCCCGTGGTTCGACCTGCAGGGCCCCGCGATTCTGCGCAGCGCGGGCACCGCAGCGATCCTGGCGCTGGCACAGTTCCGCAGCAAGCAGGTGATCCGGCTCCCGCACGAGCCGACGTACGGCGAAAGCCTGCACCGCGATTTCGGCGGCGACTTCGACTACAACCTTGACTGGAAGCCGATCGGCGGGTTTCCGGTGACGTTCGGGTGGATCAACGCGATCCGTCGGGGGCACTCGAGGCTGCACCGCGGCCTCGACGTCGGTGTGCCCAACCTGATCCTGCGTTCCGGTCACAGCATCCCGGGCAGCAGCGATCCGGTGACCGCCCACCGCGGCGACGCTGTGCTCAACGTCAGGCAGATCGCGCGCTGGGCGGGCTGCGTGGGCAACCGCACCACGATCGTGCCGATCCCCGATGCCAAACACGACGTGTTCCTGTCGATGCCTGGGCCCCGGGAGGCGGCCTATCGCGAACTGGCCGCCTGGGTGGATTGGTGTACCGCGACAGTCGAAGACCCGGCCAGTGCCGGGCGGCGGTCATGACCCACTACGACCTGGCGATCATCGGGACCGGCTCAGGCAACTCCATACCCGACGAACGCTACGCCGACAAGAAGATCGCGATCTGCGAGCAGAACATCTTCGGCGGCACCTGCCTCAACGTGGGTTGCATCCCCACCAAGATGTTCGTCTACGCCGCCGAGGTCGCCGAAGATGCCCGCGATTCGAGTCGATTCGGCGTCGACGCGAGGGTCGACGGCGTGCGCTGGCCGGACATCGTGTCGCGGATCTTCGGCCGGATCGACCCGCTGTCGGCCGGTGGAGAGCACTACCGCCGCGCGTCGCCCAACATCAGGGTCTACAGCAGGCACACCCGCTTCGGTCGGGTCACCCGGGACGGCCGCTACACGCTGCGGGTCGACGGCGGTGAGGAATTCACCGCCGAGCGGGTCGTGATCGCCGCCGGGTCTCGCGCCGCGGTTCCGCCCGCGATCGAACGCTCCAATGTCGACTACCACACCAGCGACACGATCATGCGGTTGCCCGAGCTGCCCGAACACCTGCTGATCATCGGGGGCGGTTACGTGGCGGCCGAATTTGCGCACATCTTCTCGTCGCTCGGCAGCCGCGTCACGATGGTGATCCGCGGCAGTGCGCTGCTGCAGGGGCACGATGACACGATCACGATGCGGTTCACCAACCTCGCCGCGAAGAAGTGGGAGATTCGCAACCACACCAATGTGGTCGAGGCCCGGCGCGATGGCGGATCGATTGTGCTGACATGCGACAACGGGTTGACGGTACGCGGCGACGCGCTGCTGGTCGCCACCGGCCGCGTGTCCAACGGCGATCGGCTCGACGCCGAACTGGCTGGCATCGAGGTGCGTCCCGACGGACGGATCGTCGTTGACCGGTACCAGCGGACCGCGGCTCGCGGCATCTTTGCGCTCGGCGACGTGAGCTCGGACTACCAGCTCAAGCACGTCGCCAACCACGAGGCGCGCGTGGTGCGTCACAACCTGTTGCAGGACTGGGACGACCTCGACTCGCTGGTGGCCTCCGACCATCGGTACGTGCCGTCGGCGGTGTTCACCGACCCACAGATCGCCAGCGTTGGGCTCACCGAAAACCAGGCGATTGCGCGGGGATACAAGACCAAGGTCAAGGTTCAGGACTACAGCGACGTCGCTTACGGCTGGGCGATCGAGGACACCACCGGGATCGCGAAGATCGTCGTCGACGAAGACACCGGGCTGATCCTCGGTGCGCACCTGATGGGGCATCAAGCGTCGTCGCTGATCCAGCCGGTGGTGCAGGCCATGAGCTTCGGACTGCCGGCGCAGGACATGGCCCGGGGGCAGTACTGGATACACCCCGCGCTGCCCGAGGTCATCGAGAATGCGCTACTGGCGCTGTGCGGCGAGCCGCCGTGGCCGCCGTCGCGGCGTCACTAGACATATCCGGGGCTTGGTTCAGTCGAGGAACCCGTGCAGCAGCGATGCCGATCCGGCGATGTGGGCACGCATCGCCGACCCGGCACCGTCGGCGTCACCGGCGAGTATGGCGATGACGATCGCCTCATGTTGGTCGTCCGAGTGTGCGATGTTGCGCGACAGCAAAGGAATTCGGTCCAGCAGCCGGTTCACACGCATCCGGTTCTCGGCGACCAGCGGCACTAGCGACGGCACGCCCACCAGCTCGGCGATCGCCAGGTGCAGCCGCGAGTCCAGCCGGCGGTAGTCGGACGGGTCCGCGCCTCGAACGTCGGTCATCCGCGCCCACAGCAGCTCGCGTTCGGCCGCGGTCAGCGTGCGGGTCGCAGCCATCCGCGCGGCGCCGACCTCGAGAATCTCACGGAGCCGCAGGGCGTCGTCGATCTCTGCCCGCGTGATCGCCTCGTTGCCGTCGGCTTCCGCTGTGGGCATCGGTAATTCGTCAGCCAGAAAGGTGCCCCCGTAGCGGCCGCGGCGCGACACCAGATACCCGGCGTCGGCCAGCGATTTGATTGCGTCGCGGACGGTGTCGCGGCTGACACCGAGCCGTGCGGCGAGTTCGCGTTCGGGCGGCAAGGCCTCTCCCGGCCCGACAACTCCCAGCCGGATGGTCTGCAGCAGCCGGCCAACGGTGTCCTCGAACGCATTCCCCGGCCGCACCGGCCGGAGCAACGCGTCGCTGACCAATTGCGGTTGCATGACTACAGCGGGGTGACGTAGGCCGAGCTGATGCCGCCGTCGACCAGGAACGTCGACGCGGTGATGAACGACGAGTCGTCGCTGGCCAAAAATGCCACCGCGGCGGCGATTTCCTCCGGCTCGGCGAACCGGCCGATTGGCACGTGAATGAGCCGCCGCGCGGCCCGCTGCGGGTCCTTGGCGAACAGCTCCCGCAGGAGCGGCGTGTTCACCGGGCCCGGGCAGAGCGCGTTGACGCGAATCCCGCTGCGCGCGTACTGCACCCCCAACTCCCGCGACATCGCCAGCACCCCGCCTTTGGATGCGGTGTATGAGATCTGGGATGTCGCCGAGCCCATCACCGCTACGAAGGACGCGACGTTGATGATCGAGCCCCTTCCCGCCGCGGACATGTGACGCAGCGCGGCCCGGCATGACAGGTACACCGACTTCAGGTTGACGTCCTGCACCCTCTGCCACGCCGGCAGTTCGGTGTTCTCGATCAGGTCGTCGTCGGGCGGTGAGATTCCCGCGTTGTTGAATGCGATGTCCACCGACCCGTAGGTCTGGGCGGCGGTGTCGAACAGCGCGTTGACCGCGCCTTCGTCCGAAACATCGGCCGGCACAAACAATCCGTTGAGCTCGTCGGCGGCGGCCTTGCCTGCGGTCAGGTCGATGTCGGCGACGACGATCGTCGCGCCTTCGGCGTGCATCCGTCGCCCCGCGGCCAGCCCGATCCCGCCGCCGCCTCCCGTGATCACGGCGACCCTGCCTGCCAGCCGCTGGGTCAGATCCATCATGCCCCCTCGATCGCGATGAACACGTTTTTGATCTCGGTGAACGACATCGGCGCGTCAGGACCCAGCTCACGGCCCAACCCCGACTGCTTGAAACCGCCGAACGGCGTGTTGTAGCGCA
>Ga0209656_10001117_pt1 | contig 17344 bp, 16 predicted proteins | sample BogFormECP12_OM2_FD_188239 | JGI IMG/M metagenome (GOLD analysis project Ga0209656, IMG submission 188239) | Bog forest soil microbial communities from Calvert Island, British Columbia, Canada - ECP12_OM2 (SPAdes) (version 2) | ecosystem: Environmental > Aquatic > Freshwater > Wetlands > Bog ... | reverse complement strand
CGACCCGCCCATCGACGCTATCGGGAAGGCGTGACGTCGTCATCAGCGTGCGCGGCATCAAGGTCGGCTTTGGCGACAGGCTCGTCATGGACGGGCTCGACCTCGATCTCTATCGCGGCGAGGTGCTGGGCTTTGTCGGCGCTTCCGGCGCTGGCAAATCGGTGCTGACGCGGACGATTCTCGGGCTTTTGCATAAGCGGGCGGGAACGATCGAAGTCTTCGGCTACGACATGGACAAGATTGGCCCTTCGGAGCGGCGCCTCATCGAAGAACGGTGGGGCGTTCTCTTTCAGGAGGGAGCGCTGTTTTCGAGCCTGACTGTTCGGCAGAACATCCAGGCGCCGATGCGCGAGCATCTCAATCTTTCCCAGAGCACACTCGACGGCCTCGCGGCGCAGAAGCTCCAGCTTGTCGGCCTGCCGCAGGACGCAGCCGACAAATACCCAGCGGAGCTCTCGGGCGGCATGACGAAGCGCGTCTCGCTGGCGCGCGCGCTCGCGCTCGACCCCGAGATCGTTTTTCTTGACGAGCCGACCTCGGGGCTCGATCCGATTTCGGCCGGGGACTTCGACGATCTGATCGGCACGCTGCAGAAGACGCTGGGGCTGACAGTCTTCATGGTCACCCACGACCTCGACAGCCTCTACGCCATCTGTGACCGGGTCGCGGTCCTCGGCCACGGTAAGGTCTCGGCCGTTGGTCCGATTGACGAACTTCTGCTATCCGAGGATCCTTGGATTAAATCCTACTTTCACGGCAAGAGAGGCGTGGTCCGCGCCGGGGCGGCCGAGAAGCGGCCCGCTGAGCGCGCCGGGGATGGTCGCGCCCAATCCGATCGGGCCCAGGACGCGAGGCGCTGAGCAGGATGGAGACGCGAGCCAATTTCGTCGTGATCGGCGCCTTCACCCTGGCGGCCGTCGTCGGCGCTTTCCTGTTTGTCATGTGGATCGCTGGCTACGGCGCGGCGGGAACGCACCGACATTATAAGATCGTCTTCAATGGCTCGGTCTCCGGCCTGTCCAACGGCGCTCTTGTTCTCTTCAACGGCCTCAAGGTCGGGGAGGTGACGAACCTCGATTTCGTGAAGGGCGATCCCAGCCAGGTCGTCGCCGATGTCGACGTCACCAACGAGAGCGCGCCGATCAACACTGGCACCAAAGCGCAGCTCGAGACGCAGGGTCTGACGGGCTCGGCCACGGTCGCGCTCATCGGCGGCGAGAAGGGCGCACCGGAGCTCACCGGCAACCCTCCCGTCATCCCCTCATTGCCCACGGCGACGCTCGCGGACCTGCAGACGAAGGCCGGGTACGTGCTTGATCTCGCCAACAAGCTGCTCGTCGACAACGCCCAGCCCATCCATCAGACGATCGAAAACGTCCAAACGTTCTCGATGGCGCTCGCAAACAATTCCAATGGCGTCGACGCCGCGCTGAAGGGCTTGGCCGATCTTGGAACAACGATCCAGCCGCTCGCCACGCGCCTTCAGGTACTCTCCGACGACGCCGACAGGCTGGTCAAGGCGATCGAACCCGACAAGGTGCGCGGCATCGTCGACAACATCCAGAACCTGTCGGGGAAGGCAGGTTCGGTCCTCGACCGCGCCGACAAGCTCATCGCCGAAAATTCCGAGGCGATTCATTCGACGCTATCCAACGCGAGCGGCTTTTCGAAGACGCTGAGCGATAACAGCGCCAATGTGGATGCCGCGCTCAAGGGCCTGGCCGATCTCGGCAAGACGATCCAGCCGCTGACGGCGCGCCTGCAGTCCCTCTCCGAGGACGCGGACAAGCTCGTCAAGGCGATCGACACGCAGAAGGTCAGCAGCGTCGTCGACGACGTCCAGACTTTCAGCAATGCGCTGGCCAAGAGCTCGAACGACTATCAGGCCTTGGTGCGCGATGGCGCTTCGCTCGCGGCGCGGCTCAATGACACGTCGAAACAGCTCAACGCCGCGCTCGCCGACGCCGAAGGCGTTCTCAAGGCGATCGACCCGCATAAAGTTTCCGGCATCGTTGATTCGATCAGCGACGTCGCGAACACGGTGCGCGAAAACCGCGGCAATATCGACAACACGCTCAAGAACGCCTCCGAGATGTCGGCCAAGCTCAACGAGTCGGCCGACAAGATCGACGGGCTCATTACGAGCGCCCAGAGCTTCCTGGGGGCGCCGGGGACCAAGGGCGCGTTGACGCAACTCGGCGACGCGGCGCAATCGGTGAAGAAGCTCGCGGACGACGTCGACGTGCGGGTGAAGGAGATTTCGGTCGGCCTTAGCCGGTTCAGCAATTCAGGCTTGCGTCAATACGAGGCGCTTGCCGTGCAGGGGCAGCGCGTGCTCGAGGACATCGACCAGACAGTTCGATCGTTCAAACAGAATCCGAGCCAGATCATCTGGGGAGCGAGGCCTTCGCTGCCGGATTATCGCGGCGGACAGTAACGCGGGGGGCTGGGGGCGCTTGGGCAATCGATGGAGGATAGTGGCCGCGGCGGCGGCCGCGCTGTCGCTTGGCGCGTGTGCAAGCGCGCCGGCGCCGCCAATCTATGACCTGACCGCGGCGAAGCCGCCGCCGATGCGCCCCTTCCGGGCCCAGATCCAAATTGCGGAGCCCGTCGCGACGCTCGATCTCGACAGCGAGCGCATTCTCGTGCGGGACGGGCTCAATCTGTCCCTGCTGCCGGGGGGACGCTGGCCGCAGCAACTCTCGTCACTATTCCGAGCCCGCCTTGTCGAGACATTCCAGAACGCCGGGCTCGCCAGGTCGCTGGCCGGCGGAGGGGCGACGGCCAACTATGAGCTCGACCTGGACATCCGCGCTTTCGAACTCGACGCGGCGGCGAACCAGGTTCACGTGGACGTCGCGGCGAGGATCATCGAGGTCAACAGCGGCCGCGTCGTCGACGTGGAGATTTTTGCCGCGCGCACCCCGGTCGCCTCGACCGACGCCGCAGCTGTCGCCGCCGCGCTCGATCAGACGTCTGCCACGATCATGACGCGCATCGTGCGGTTCGTCACAAAGCGGCTGTGACGGCGGTCGTCGACGAGGCCTGGCGTCGAGGCCCTTTGAGCCCGCCGTCAAACCAAGTATGGTCGTGGACCCTCGCCCGTCGCATACGCGAGTTCTGACGTTCCGCGAGATTTGAGGTTCGAAAGCATGATCGCAGACGCCGTCGCTTCCGAAACGCTGTTCGATTCGATCATCAACCACGGCAAGAATTCGATTCTCGGCGGAACCGTGTTCGAGAAGCCCTATCCGCATCTGATCTTCGAGAATTTCTTCGCTGACGACGTCTACCGCCGGCTCATCGGCCATTGGCCCGACCTCAGCCAGTATGTCGATCTCAACGGCGCCCGCACGCGCAAGCAATACACGCTCTGGGATCGCCAGGTCGAAGCAGGCGACCCCGAGCGCACCCAGCTCTGGCGGACGGTCTCGGACGCGGTGTCCGCGCCGGATATCGAAGCGGCGCTGCGGGAGCGCCTGCGCAGCGGGCTCAAGATCCGCCAGAAGGCGAGCGGCGAGCCCTGGCCGGTGCCGATGTATCCGCAGCCGGTCCTCTACGCCGACTTCGACGGCTATGCGATCAAGCCGCATCCCGACACGCGCCGCAAGGTGTTGACGGTGCTGATCTACATGCCCGAGGACGAGAGCCAGCGGGAACTCGGCACCACGGTCTACAAGATCTCGCCGATGGGCGTCTTCGCATGGAAGACCTACGGTCTTGTCAGGGAAAAGACCACTGCGTTCCTGCCCAACACAGGCTTCGCCTTCGTGGTCATCCACCCCGCGCATAGCCTCCTGCACGCGAGCTGGCACGGCCGCGAAACGATCTCGCTCAACAACGCCCGGCCGCGGATGACGCTGCTCAACACCTGGTACGCCAAGCCGCCGAAGGCAGGCGAGGTCGAGACCGAGTATCGGTGAAGGGCGCTGTTTCCGATCATACACTACTCCGGCATTTTTGCCGCCTGACGTGCTTCATGTCGACTTCGCGGCATGACCCTTTTGGAGGTCCCAATGTCGACAGCCACTGACAACGCGCGCCCGGCGCCCGCGATCGCCCCTCTCGATGAACGCGATCTGCCGGAAGCGGCACGCATCGTCCGGGTGGCGTTCGGCACGTTTCTTGGCGCTCCCGATCCAGAAAGCTTCTGGACGGACCGCGACTATGTTTACGGCCGCTGGCGTGCGCCTCACGTCGCCGCCTTCGGCGCGACCCTCGACGGCGGCCTGGTCGGCTCGAACTTCGCCACGCGATGGGGCAGCGTCGGTTTTTTCGGACCGCTCACGGTTCGTCCGGATTTGCACGACCGAGGAATCGCCCATTGCTCGTCGAGACCGTCGACCAGTTCGACGCCTGGGGGACCACGCATAGCAGGCTCTTCACTTTCGCCCAGAGCGCCAAGCACGTGGCCCTCTATCAGAAATTCGGGTTCTATCCGAGATTTCTAACCGCCATCATGTTCGCGCCGGCGCGCCAGTCAGGCCCAGTCCCTGGCGCGTCGCGGTTCAGCGCGCTCAGTGGCGAGCGCAAGGCCGAAGCCTTGCGGGCGAGCCGCGAGGTCGCGGACACGCTCTATCCCGGCCTCGACCTTTCCGGAGAAATCACCGCGACAGACGCGCAAGGGCTCGGCGACACCGTCCTCGTCGAGGGCGCCGGCGGGCTCGCGGCCTTCGCGATCTGCCACTATGGCCCCCGCAGCGAGGCCGGCGAGGGGTTTTGCTTCGTCAAGTTCGGCGCCGTCCGCGCGACGCCGTCGGCGGATGAAGACTATGGACGTTTGCTCGACGCCGCCGAGGCGCTCGCGGTCTCGGCCGGTATGCCGAACGTCCTCGCCGGCGCGAACCTGGCGCGGCAGGAAGCCTATCAGCATCTGGCCGGGCGCGGCTTCCGCACCGCGGTTCAGGGCGTCAATATGCACAAGCGAAACGAACCGGGTTACTGCCGGCCGGGGCTCTATATCATCGACGACTGGCGATAGCGCGGCTTGGCGACCGCCTGTTTGTCGCGCCGGAGATCAGCCCGGATAATCTGGCCGCCAAATCGGGAAGGCTTCGAGCGATGACCGGCTACGTCGATCCGACCAAAGAAAACTTCGCCTCCTTCCGCACGAAAGACCGCGCGGGTCCGATCCATATGCTCAATCTCGTGCGCTTCCGCGACCGGGCGGCTTATCCGGACGGGCGCGAGGCGACAGGGGCCGAGGCCTATGCCGCTTACGGGCGAGAGAGCGAGCCGGTATTTCAGCGCCTCGGCGGCTCCATCGTGTGGCGCGGCAAATTCGAACTCATGCTGATCGGGCCCCCTGACGAGTGCTGGGACCTCTGCTTCATTGCTGAGTATCCGAGTGTCGCCGCCTTCGTCGAGATGATCCGCGATCCCCTCTATCGCGAGGCGGTCAAGCACCGGCAGGCGGCGGTCGAGGATTCGCGGCTGATCCGGCTTGCGCCCGGCGCGGCCGGGGCCAGCTTCGGCTGAACGCCGCGCCGCGAAAGCTGGCCGGGGCGTCTGCGCGTTGACCGTGTCGTTCGCCCCGGCCTAGGTTTCCCTTCACGCGGAACAATCAATTCCGCTTCGCCCCGGGAGGTTTCGATGCCGAAGGTCAAGGTCAACGACATCACGATGAACTACGAGCAGCAGGGAAGCGGCGAGCCGCTCGTTCTCATTCCCTATCTCGCCGCCGACAACGCCTGCTATGCGTTTCAGGTTCCCGACTACGCCAAGCATTTCACCTGCATATCGCTCGACCCGCGCGGCGCAGGCGAGACCGACAAGCCGGCCGGGAACTATTCGACCGAACTCTTCGCCGACGATGTAGCCCATTTCATGCAGGCGATCGGCGTCGAACGGGCGCATGTGAGCGGTGTTTCGCTCGGCGGCGCTATCGGACTTTGGCTCGCAAGCAAGCATCCTCAGCGGGTCAAGACGCTGTCGCTGCACAGCTGCTGGCCCAAGACCGACCCGTTTCTCAAGGTGATTGCTCAGGGCTGGCAGACGATGGCGAAGGGTCTCGACAGCGTCCAGGAGATGATCATCCAAGGGATCCTCCCATTTTGCTTCACCCCGGAGCTTTACGCCGCCAAGCCTGAGTTCATCGACCAGATTGCCGCTTTTGTGCGCAGCCGGCCGAAACAGCCGCTCGACGCCTTCATACGCCAGTCGAACGCGGTGATCGCGCATGATGCGCTCAGCCAACTTAACCGGATTGCCGCGCCGACCCAGATTACCTTTGGCCGTCACGACATCGTCACCTCCACCCGCTTCACCGACCCGCTGAAAAACGGCATCAAGGGCAGCGAACTCACGGTGTTCGAGACCTGCGCGCACGCCGCCATTTACGAAGACGTGGCCGGTTTCAACGAAAGAACGCTTGCATTTCTAAGGCGCCATGTCGGATGAAGCGGTGCGCGCAAAGGCGCGGTGGATGATGACAATTCTGATACGGCGCAAGATAATCGGCGAAGGGGCCTTCGACGCATGGTCGAACGGCCATGCCATTGAGAATGGAACGTGAAAGGCGGTCCGCAAAAGAGGAGATCGGCTGTGAGCGCCGAATTCGACTCTCTCGTGAAGATCCTGGATTTGGCCAACGTCATCATCCATGACGTCGAGGGCAAAGTTCTTCATTGGACGACGGGCTGCGAGCGCCTCTATGGCTGGACCAGGCAAGAGGCGGTCGGACAGGTCGTCCACGAACTTTTGCAGACAAAATATCCCGTCCCACGGAGCGAGATTGTCGCGGCGCTACGCGAGCACGGCAGCTGGGAAGGCGAATTCGAACATCGGACGAAGACGGGATCAGCGGTTTCTATCGCCAGCCTCTGGGTCGCGCGAAAGTCTGAAGACGATGCAATCCGTTTCGTGCTGCAGAACAACACCGACATCACCGGACTGAAGCGGGCTCAGGCCGAACTGGCGGGGCGCGAGGCGCATCTGCGCTCAATCCTCGAAACCGTCCCCGAAGCGATGATTGTTATCGACGAGCGAGGCGAGGTCACTTCGTTCAGCGCCGGCGCCGCTAGATTGTTCGGATATCATGCGGATGAAGTCATCGGCCGCAATGTCAAGATGCTCATGCCGGAACCGTACCGGACCGAGCATGACGACTACATCGGCAATTATCTCAGGACCGGCGAAGCGCGAATCATCGGCTATGGCCGGCTGGTCAAAGGCCTTACCAAGGACGGCGCGGTTTTCCCGATGGAATTGTCTGTCGGGGAGGCGCGCGTGGACGGCGAAAGGATTTTCACTGGATTCGCCCGCGACCTCACCAGCCGCCAAAAGATGGAAGAGGAACTCCGGCAGTCGCAAAAGATGGAGGCCGTCGGCCAGCTCACCGGCGGCGTCGCGCACGATTTCAACAATCTCCTGACAGCGATCATCGCCAATTTGGAAATGCTCCACCCTCTCCTCAGCGATCCCGACCAGCGCGAGCATGTCAAAGAGGCTCTGGACGCGGCGCAGGACGGCGCGAAGTTGGCGGCTCAACTCCTCGCCTTCGGCCGGCGCCAGCCCCTCAATCCGAAATCAACTGAAGTCGGTCCGCTCGTCTCTGGTTTCAAAGACCTCTTGCGGCGGACATTGGGTGAAACGATCGAGCTCCGGATCCTGCTCGCGGGGTCCGGGCATCTGACCGTGGTCGACTCTTCGCAATTGCTCAATGCGTTGCTCAATCTTGCGATCAATGCCCGCGATGCGATGCCCGGCGGCGGAGCGTTGACGATCGAAATTAGCCACGTGCGTCTCGATGCCGACTATGCGCAGACCTATCCGGACATTCGGACTGGACGGTACGTCTTGATTACGGTCACCGACTCGGGATCAGGCATGTCGGAAGAGGTGCTCCGGCGCGCGTTCGAGCCGTTCTTCACCACCAAACCGACAGGCGCCGGCACCGGGCTCGGTCTCAGCATGGTCTACGGGTTCGTCAAGCAGTCGGGCGGGAACATTCAGCTTTACAGCGAACCGGGGCGGGGAACGAGCGTGAGAATTTTCTTGCCGGTCGCCGACGCCGTCGGGTCGGGCGCGGGGCCGGGGGCCGACGAAGAGCGAGAGGCGAATTTGCCGCAGGGATCTGAAACGATTCTGTTGGTGGAGGACGACCCGCGTTTGCTCAGGGTCCTCAGCAAGCGGCTGAGGAGCCTAGGTTACCAGATCATCGAGGCGAACAACGGCGCAGCCGCCTTGGATCAGCTCGCAGCTCGGCCGGAAATCGCGTTGATCTTCACCGATATGGTGATGCCGGGCGGCATGACCGGCTATGACTTGGCGCAGGCGGCCTTGGCCATGAAACCTGGCCTCAAAGTCCTCTTCACATCCGGCTACGCGGGACCGGCGATTGCCCGACTCGGACTAAACGCAGGCGCATGGCTCAAGAAGCCCTATACGGCCGACGAGCTGGCTGAAAAAATTCGCGCCGTTCTTCACGATCCCGAGGCTTGAGCGCGCTAGGAGGCCGCGGCCGACTCGGACGACGGAGCCGGCTCGAGCGCCGCGGCCGCCGCCTCGTCGACCCGTTCGAGCCAAACGAAGGTCAATTGCTGGCGGACCTCTTCGGGGATGTCCTCGAAGTCCTTCCGGTTGCGCGCGGGCAGCATAACGCGCTTGATTCCGGCCCTGTGCGCGGCGACGACCTTCTCCTTGATGCCGCCGACCGGAAGCACGAGCCCGCGAAGGCTGATCTCGCCGGTCATCGCCGTGTCGCTGCGCACGGTGCGGTTCGTCATCAGCGAGACCAGCGCCATGAACATCGCGACGCCTGCGCTCGGGCCGTCCTTCGGGGTCGCTCCTGCTGGCACGTGAATGTGGATGTCCGTCTTCTCGAAGCGGCTGGGTTCAATCCCGTACGAGGCGGCGCGATTCTTGACGATGCTGAGCGCCGCCTGAGCGCTCTCCTTCATGACGTCGCCCAGTTGACCGGTGAGGATCAGCCGGCCGTTGCCGGGGGTTGCGGTCGCCTCGATGAACAGGATGTCCCCGCCGACCGGCGTCCACGCAAGCCCCGTCGCCACGCCTGGGATGCTGGTGCGCATCGCGACCTCGTCCTCGAACGGCGGCGCGCCCAGAATGGTCTGAAGATCGACGGCGGAGATTGCAATCGGGCCGCTCTCGCCCTCCGCGATCCGCATGGCGACTTGGCGCAGCACTCTGCCGATCTCCCGCTCGAGGTTCCGTACGCCGGCCTCGCGCGTGTAGTGCTGGATGATGTTGCGTAGCGCCTCATCGTCGATTTCAGCCTGATCGGGTTTGAGGCCGTTGGCCTCCCGCTGGCGCGGAACAAGATAGCGCCGCGCGATCTGCAGCTTCTCACTCGCCGTGTAGCCCGGAAGACTGATAACTTCCATCCGGTCGCGGAGGGGGCCCGGGATCGTGTCGAGCATGTTCGCGGTCGCGATGAATACGACTCGCGAGAGGTCGAACGGCACGGCGAGATAATTGTCGCGAAAGGTGTTGTTCTGCTCGGGATCGAGTACTTCAAGGAGGGCCGAACTCGGGTCGCCCTGAATTCCGGCGCCGAGCTTGTCGATCTCGTCCAGCATCATGACGCAGTTGCGGGCGCCTGCCTTGCGGATCGCCTGAATGATGTTGCCGGGCAAGGCGCCAATATAGGTCCGTCGGTGTCCTCGAATCTCGGCTTCATCGTGGACGCCGCCCAAGCTCACGCGCACAAATTTGCGGTTCATGGCGCGCGCGATCGACTGGCCGAGCGAGGTCTTGCCGACGCCTGGGGGTCCGGCAAAGCAGAGGATCGGCGCCTTGCCGCCCGGGGCCAGCTTGCGGACGGCCAGATATTCGATGATCCGGCGCTTGATTTTCTCGAGATCGAAGTGATCCTCGTCAAGGATGCGCCGCGCCGCCGCGATATCGATCGGCGCCTCCTCAGGAAGGCTCCAGGGCAATTCGACCAGCCAGTCGAGATAGGTCCTGACCATCCCGTATTCGCCGGCGGCTTCCGGCATCCGCTGCAGGCGCCTGAGCTCCTTGCCCGCCTGGTCCTCGACCTCCTTCGGCATCTTGGCTTCGCTGATCGCCTTCTCGAGTTCGGCGATTTCGGCGGCCTTTCCCTCGTCGGCTTCGCCGAGCTGGCGCTGAATGGCCGCCATCTGCTCGCGCAGCAGAACCTCACGGTTGCGCGCATCGATCGAGGCCTTGGTTTCCCGGCCGATCTCTTGCGACAGTCTGAGAATCTCGATCCGATGCGCGAGGAGCCGGGAGACCCGCTCCAATCGGGCGCCGATATCCACCGTCTCGAGGATTTCCTGCTTTTCGTCCGGTGAGGCGTCCATGAAGGTCGCCACCAAATCGGCGAGCGCGCCGGGCGACTCGACCGCCTGGATCGTCATCAGCAATTCGTTCGGCGCTTGCGGCAGCAGCTGCACGGCTTCAACCGCCTGGCCTTTGAGATGGACAAAGCGAGCCTCGATCTCGTTGGATGACGGAATGGGCTCGGGAATCCTCACGGTCTCGGCGACAAAGAACGGCCAGCCGTTCAAATACTCGACGACCCGGAATCGTTGTTCTCCCTGGCAGACGAGATGATGCGTTCCGTCGGGCGCCGTGATGTAGCGGACGATATTGGCGACGGTGCCCATGCGATGCAGGTCGATCGGCAATGGGTCGTCGGCCTGAGCGTTGCGCTGCATCACGATGCCGACCGGCTTCTGTTCCCTGACCGCTCGCTGCGCCGCCAGCACCGAACGGGGGCGGCCGAGCGCGATCGGCAACACCGTCCCTGGAAACAGCACCATGCCGCGCACAGGCACGATGATGAGCGCGTCCGACGGCAACGGCGGCGTCGAGACTTTGTCGAGAACCTCCTCGGAGGCTGTTGCGGCCTGCTGATCAGCCATTGCGGACCTCCGACTTCTGCAGCGTGATCAAGAGGCAACCGTTGAAGGCAATTCGATGAATCGCGGCGTAGCGTCCAGGGGGAAGACGGACCCGCCGCTCGAAGCGGCCTTGCGGAAGCTCGAGACGATGGATGATCGCCGTCCGCATCTCCGGCGGATAGGTCCGAATGCCCGAAACCATCAGCGAGTCGCCGTCGATCAGCGCTTTGACCTCGCCAAGGTCGACCCCCGGCAGGGCGACGAGCACCAGCACTGCGCGTTCCGTCTCGAGAACGTCCACCGGCGGCTCCCAAGTGGCCGATGTCGGGGAGCTCGGCGGCTGAAAGAACTGCCGATGCATCCGCTCCGCACGCGCCAGCATCTCAAACGCCTCTGACCACATCCAATGGCGCGGGAAATTCGTTTCCATCGCTTCACCTGCCGGTTGGCGCCGATTTCGGCGTCGGAGCCTCAACCATCCATAGACTAGTTCTGGCGGCGGTTCATGGGGGGGCCAGACCGGAGTCATCCGACGCTCTTGGAAAGCGGCGACGAGGCGACCGCCCCCCGCCCGGGCCGTAGGAGCTTACCCGGCTGTTCAACGGCTTTTTGCTGCCGAATGCCAATCGAGCCCCGCAGCCCCTTCGTCCGAAAGCAAAATCGTCAGGCGAATTCCGCGGCGTGCGCACGTTCGACCAGTACGGAATCGCCAAATTCGTGGCGACGGTAACAGCGCTCCTCGAGCGCTGCGGCCATGCGCTCGATCAGCTCGTCGGGGGCGAAGGCTCGAAGGAGCTCGAAGTGGCTCTCGCCCGGTTGGTGCACGCCGGTCAGGATGGCGTCCACGACACGAAGCGGCGTCCCGCCGCCGATGCGTCCGCGCGCAATTTCACCCCCCGCGCTGACCCCGCCGTCGGCCGTCGCCGCCGACTCGAGCGCGCGGACGACGGTCGTTCCGATGGCGACGATCCGCCCGCCGTTCCACTTTGCACGCGCGATTGCCGTCGCGGTCCGCTCAGGGATTCGAAAGGGCTCGTCGAAAGGGAGCTTCGCGTCCAACGCCGGGGACCCGGTCGACGAGATGCCTGCGGCATGCGTGAGCGTTGCGAAACCGACGCCGCGCCGCCGCCAGATCACCAGCGTGCGCCAGTCGAGAGCAAATCCGGCCGAGGGCGGCTCGAACGCGATCGGATCGGCGGCAATTCGGGTCCAGACGTCCCACAGGGCCAGCGGCTCGGGGACGTGCGCGTACTGGATCGGCGCCCCGTGTCGGGCGAGCCCGGCGAGGACGGTCGCCCGATCGCCCAGGAAACGGAGTCGAAACAGGCAAGGAGGGTCGAGCGGACGCTCGACCACCGCCTCAAGCGCGCCGAACGCGAGTCGGTCGCCGGATGAAAGAGGCGGAGGCGGCAATCGGTCTTCGGTGCGGGTGCGGTGATCGCCGGCGCCGAAGGCGACTGCGACAAACCGTGTCGGGTCGCCTGCCGAGACCCATGCGGCAAGGCGGACCTCGATCGGCTCGCCGTTGGCGCAATGGACACCCTTGAGACACGCCGGCAGCGTCGCCGCATCGTTGGCGATGACGAGATCGCCAGGGTCGAACAAGGACGCAAGGGCGTCGCGCGGCAGGTGTCGCATCCCACCATCGGCGCCGACGACAAGGAGCTTGGCGGATTGTCGTTCGTTGCGGTCGACGGCGATCATGCGCGCGCCGCGAGGGGACGAGCATCAGAATTGGGCAATGCGGCAATCAGGGCGCCCACGATCTCCGCAGCAGCGTCCTCCGGCCGCTTCAGCGACGCTGGATCGGCATCGGGAATGGCCAGCGCGTGCAACGGCGTGTCCATGTCGCTGGGGTCCAGTGAGAGGAATGCGACGCCCTCGGCCTTCGCCTCTTCGGCCCAGATCGCCGTGAGAGAGCGGAGCGCCGCCTTGCTCGCCGAGTACGCGCCCCACCCGGAATAGGCATTGACTGCGGCGTCGCTCGAAATGTTGATCACGACCGCGCCGCGACCATCCCGCGCCGAAGCGGCGAGGGCGCCGAAGAGGGCCTTGGCCAATCGAAATGGTCCCATGAGGTTGACGGCGAGCGCCTGCTCCAATTCCTCGCATTCCGTGTCGGCGAGGGGCGCGAGCGGCGTGGGTCCGAGGCTCGACGCGTTGTTGACGAGCGCGTCGAGGCCGCCGAGGTTGCCGGTCACCTGCAACGCGATCGGGTAGATATCGTCCTTGCGGCCAACGTCGCCGACGATCCCGTATGCGCCCGTCTCTTTGGCGATCAACTCGACCGCGCGAGCGGTCCGCGCGACGAAGGCGACGCGGGCGCCCCGGGCGACAAGACGCCGGACAAGGGCGAGACCGAGGCCGGACGTCCCGCCGGTGACGGCCACGCGAAGCTGCTTCAAGTCGGTATCGGTTGGCATCGTTCGCTCTCCTCCGCTCGACGTTGCGTCCGTTCTACAAGTTCAAGCGAACTTGAAGTCAAGCAAAATCTATGCTCCCCTTTGGACATGGTCCCTGTGCTCACGATCGGCGAAGTCTCGCAGCGCAGCGGCGTCGCGTCGTCGGCGCTGCGGTTCTATGAGGAACGCGGGCTCATTCAGTCGGCGCGGGCAGGCTCCGGCCATCGCCGCTTTCCCCGTTCCGTGCTGCGCCGCATCGCCTTTATCGTCTTCGCGCAGAAGATTGGGCTTTCTCTCGAGGAGATCGGCGCAGAACTCGCCAAGCTTCCGTCAGATCGCGTTCCCGGCCGCGAGGACTGGGCGCGCCTCTCCGGCGCATGGAAGCAACGGATCGATCAAAGGATCTCCGAGCTTGAGCGTCTCCGGGCGGGGCTGGTGCAATGCATCGGATGCGGATGCCTATCGATTGACAAATGCAAATTCGCCAATCCCTCCGATCGAGCTGGACGTAATGGACCGGGGCCGCGCTATTGGCTTGGTTAGGTCGGAACCAATTGGTTATCGATCCTTACAGCAGGTCGCTCTTGGCGCCGACGCCGCGCTCGGCTAGACAGCGCCACATGACAAAGCCCGTACCCTTGATCGCCGGCATTCTCGGCCTCGTGTTCCTGGCGCTTGCGGCCCTCTATGGGCTCGTTCCTGCGGGCAACCTTCCTGCCTTCATCCCTGGGTATGAGGCCGGCTCAACGCACGTTCATGTGACGCACGCGCTTGTCTCGCTGATTATTGCGCTCGCCCTCTTTGCCCTTGCCTGGTTTCAGCGCGGGTCTGAAGAGTCATAGACCTCGCCGGCTTGGATTTCGTTCGTCGGCGCTCGGATGCCCTTCGATCGGCTGGCGGATGGCGACTCTGCGACAGTCCGCATTGACGCGCGTCGTCGCGGACGAATAGATCGTCTACGCATCGGGGCTCGGAACTCATGACCGCTGACGAACTTGTCGCGCTGTTCGACCTCGAGCCGACGAGCGACGATCGGTTCGTCGGCCATTCGCCGAATAACGGCTGGAAGCGCGTCTTTGGCGGTCAGGTATTGGCGCAGGCGCTCGTCGCAGCGGAGCGCACGGTCGCCGACCGCGAGCCGCATTCCCTGCACGCTTATTTTCTGCTGGCGGGCGATCCGCGCGAGCCGATCGTGTTCGAGGTCGAACGGGTGAGGGACGGCCGGAGTTTCACCACTCGGCGCATCGTCGCCCGGCAGCGGGGTGAGGCGATCTTCGTCATGACCGCCTCGTTCCACGCCGAGGAGCCCGGCTTCGACCATTTCGCGCCGATTCCCAAGGCGCCGCCGCCCGAGGACTGCCCCGATCCGCGGAAGGCCATCGAACGGCTCGAGGGGCCGGCCCGTTTCCGTATGAAGGGCATGCTGGACACGACCTGGCCGATCGACTTCCGTCCGACCGATCTCGGTCGCTATGCGCCCGGCGCCCGGGTCGAGCCACGTCAGATCCAGTGGACGCGGATCGGCCAACCTCTGCCGGACGACCCGGCCCTCCACCGCGCCGCGCTTCTCTATCTGTCGGACATGTCGATGCTCGAAACCGCGCTCGGCGCGCATGGGCGCACGATCTACGACAACCGACTCCAGATCGCGAGCCTGGATCACGCTATGTGGTTCCATCGCCCGGCCCGCGCCGACGACTGGCTGCTCTATTCCCAGGACAGTCCCAACGCGAGCGGCGCGACCGCTCTCGTTCGCGGACTTTTCTATGCGCAGGACGGCAGGCTGATCGCCAGCGTCGCCCAGGAAGGGCTCCTGCGACAGCGCCGTGACGCTTAGGCGATAAGATCAAGAATTGGGCGCCTATTTGTTAGTCAGCCCTCGTTCGAGCCTCGATTCGCTCCAATTCCGCTCGCGCGCCTGCGGGAAAACAGCCGGATAAGCCGCCGTGGGCCGGTTTGTGGTCCTTGGCACGAGCCTTGTAAGGCGCTTGTGGGCGGGGCGTGTTCGCGCTCCGACTTCACCGCACGAGGCGGCGTGGTCTTGAAAGAGCTGCGGCGCGTCTAATTGGGGCGAGGCCAATGAAAATTGTGATGGCGATCATAAAGCCGTTCAAGCTGGAGGAGGTGCGCGATGCGCTGACCGCCATCGGCGTGCACGGCCTCACAGTCACGGAAGTCAAGGGATACGGCCGACAGAAGGGCCACACGGAAATCTACCGCGGTGCGGAGTATGCGGTGAGTTTCCTGCCCAAGCTCAAAATCGAAGTCGCGGTCAACGCCGACGTCGCCGACAAGGTCGTCGAGGCTATCGTTGCAGCCGCGCGCACCGGCCAAATCGGCGACGGCAAGATCTTCGTCTACGACCTCGACTCTGCGGTGCGGATCCGCACGGGCGAAAAGGACAAAGACGCGCTCTGACAACGCGCCCCATTCCCTTTCCAGATCGGAGTTCCGGAACAATGAAACTGATGCGATTCATCTCAGGCCTCGCGCCGACGCTGGCGATAGCCGCCTTCGTCGGCTTCGCGGCCCCCATGCCGACCTACGCTCAAACCGCGGCGCCAGCGACGACGGACGCGCCCGCCGCAGCGGCTCCAGCCGCCGCTGCGCCCGCCGCCGCAGCCCCCGCTGCGCCCGCCGCCTCAGCAAAGCCTGCGCCCCCGGCTATTCCTGCCTGCGCCGCGGCCGTCGCCGCCATCCCTGAAACCGACAAATACGCCGCCGTCCCCGCGGTCCCGGCCGTGCTGACCAATTGTACGCCGAGCGGCGGCGACACGGCGTGGATGCTGACTTCGGTGGCGCTCGTGCTGATGATGACGATCCCCGGTCTCGGGCTCTTCTACGGCGGCATGGTTCGCAAGAAGAACGTCGGCGACACGGTGATGACAAGCTTCGCCATCACCTGCCTGGTGACTGTGGTGTACGCCATCGTCACCTATTCGATGGCGTTCACCTCCGGCACGCCGTTCGTCGGCGGGCTCAGCCGCGCGTTCCTGCAGGGCATCCTCAGCGACATCAACAACGGCGGCATCGGCAATCCGAACCCGCTCGCGCCGACGATCCCCGAGACCGTCTACATGTGCTTCCAGATGACCTTCGCGATTATCACGCCTGCGCTCATCGCCGGCGCCTACGCGGAGCGCATGAAGTTCTCGGCCATGCTGTGGTTCATGGGCCTGTGGGCGATCTTCGTCTACGCCCCGGTCGCGCACTGGCTCTGGGGACCCGACGGCATTTTCAACTCGAGCAACGATGCGGCATGGGTCAAGGTTCTCGACTTCGCCGGCGGCACGGTCGTGCACATCAACGCGGGCGTTGCGGGTCTCGTCGCCGCGATCATGCTGGGTAAGCGCCGCGACACGGGCCCGGGCCACAACATGGTCCTGACCTTCATCGGCGCGAGCCTCCTTTGGGTCGGCTGGTTCGGCTTCAACGCCGGCTCCGCAGTCAGCGCAGGCGTGCAGGCCGGCATGGCGATGACCGTCACCCAGATCGCGACCGCGGTCGCGGCCCTGACCTGGATGTTCGTCGAGTGGATTCACCGCGGCAAGCCGACGGTCATCGGCATCGCCTCGGGCGCCGTCGCCGGCCTCGTCGCCATTACGCCTGCGTCCGGCTTCGTCGGTCCGATCGGCGCGATCTGCATCGGCGTCGCCTGCGGCGTCGGCTGCTACTGGGGCGCGACCGGCCTCAAGCACGCCTTCGGCTATGACGATGCGCTCGACTGCTTTGGCGTCCACGGCGTCGGCGGAGCGATCGGCGCGCTTCTGACGGGCGTGTTCGCGGTCCAGCAGTACGGCGGCACCGCCGGCCTCCTCGAGGGCAACCCCGGCCAGGTGATCAACCAGTGCATCGGCATCATCACGGTGATTGTCTATGACGCGATCGTCACCGTGATCATCCTCGCCATCATCAAGGCGGTGATTGGCCTCCGCGTCTCCGACGAAGTCGAGCGCGACGGCCTGGACTATGCGCTGCACGGCGAGGTCGTCCAGTAGGCAGTTCCCCCGGCGGCTTCGGCCGCCGGGCTCCATGTTCCTCCCGCGGACCTTGGACGCCTCACGGGGCGTCCATTTTTTTTTTGCAAAGCGCGCGCCGGCAAGACCCTTTGGA
>Ga0209656_10001116_pt1 | contig 17344 bp, 16 predicted proteins | sample BogFormECP12_OM2_FD_188239 | JGI IMG/M metagenome (GOLD analysis project Ga0209656, IMG submission 188239) | Bog forest soil microbial communities from Calvert Island, British Columbia, Canada - ECP12_OM2 (SPAdes) (version 2) | ecosystem: Environmental > Aquatic > Freshwater > Wetlands > Bog ... | reverse complement strand
CACAAACCACGAACAAATCGGAGATTTCTTTCGATACTTCGCGGTTCTGCACAACAAGAGAATCCGCCGGTGGCCGTTGGCGACATATTCATCCGCAAAACTGCTAACTCCGACAGGCTGCTAGGCGACGCCATTCGCGCCATTGTCGAGCCGCTCGGTGGCCTCGAGCTTCCGGAGATTCCTCGCGAGCCGCCCTGGGGACCCACCTGACTTCTCGGGTCCCGAGTGGGACGAGGCTCGGTGATCGTTCTCGATACCAACGTCGTTTCAGAACTCGTCAAACCGCAACCTGATCCCGCGGTCCGCGCTTGGGTGAACGGACGGCCGGCGGAGACGATGTTCGTCACCGCCATCACCGAGGCCGAGATGCTTTTCGGGGTGAGCCTGATGGCCGACGGCCGCCGACGCAACGCTCTCCGGCTCGGCATTCTCACTGTGTTCGGCACCGTGTTCGCTAGCCGTATTCTGCCGTTCGACAGCGCGGCGGCGACCGAGTACGGGGACTGGGCTGCGGACCGTCGCCGGAAAGGACGGCCTGTCGGGATTGCCGACTTGCAGATCGCGGCGATCGCGCGGGTGCGCGGTGCAACGACAATCGCAACCCGCAACGCGAAAGATTTCGGTGATTGCGGGATCCCCGTAGCCGATCCGTGGTTGGGTCCGTAGCCGCGCCCGCACTCACATCGTCAACGTAGTGCGTACACCGCGATCTCGATCAGCAGCGTGGGTCCGCCGACCAGCGTCAGCGCGACGTCACGCGAGGCCATTCAGCCCTCGCAGTGCGGCACTTCACCGAGCGGGAAGAACTTGCCGCGGCTCCAGACGCCGAGCATCCGTTTGCAGCCGACCCACTCCGGCACGGCTAGCGCTACCAACTCATAATAGACCGCCCGGCAGATGCGCGCCTCGACGCGCAGCTGACCGTCGCCGTCGCGCAGATGGATGTAGGGCGTCGGCTCGCAGGTCAGCAGGTCATGCGCGATGCGGATCGGATGGTCCGGTCCCGCGGTGACCACCTCGTCGACGTTGGTGCGGAAGCTGAGCACCTGGTTGCGCCCGTCGCCGCTCCAGTCCAGCTCGACCGCCAGGAAGGGCGCGTCCTCGACCTCGATGCGGCCGCGTTCGACCGGTGTCTCGAGATACCAGGACCCGTCGGCGGCGCGCTTCAATACGCTGGCGAACAGGCAGACCAGCTCCTTCCGGCCGATCGGGCTGCCGCGATAGAGCCACGTGCCGTCGCGTTTGATCAGGAACGGCAGGTTGCCGCAGTCCACTTGACGCGGGCGCGGCCGGCCGGACTTGCCGCCGGGCGGGAAGGCGACCGTCTCTCCGCGGTCCTCCGGCACGGCGCGTGCGTGTCGCACGCTCATGGAATCGGCCCGGCCTAACGCGGCGCGACTGCGCGAGATGCCTTGCTCGATCACGACCGGTCTCCGACGTCTGCGCTTTTGCCTCGGGCCGCCATATAGGTAGGCTGGTGTGGCAGGTGAAAGAGCCGCCATCGGCGGCGCGCACCGAAACAGGAAGGATGACCCTGCATGTCAGCGACTATGGCCTCGGCGCCACAAGGCATGCCCAATGGGGGTATGCCCCCGATGGGCATGGCCACCCTGGGCTTGGGCCAGGCGGAACCGGCCCCGGCGCCGCGGCTGGAGGACGTCGAGGCGCTCGGCGCCCGCGTCGTCGCCGTCCGGCAGGAGGTCGAGCGCGTCATCTTCGGCCAGGACGAAGTGGTCGATCAGACGCTGATCACGCTGCTCTCGGGCGGCCACGTGCTGCTGGTGGGCGTGCCCGGCCTGGGCAAGACACGGCTGGTCCAGACGCTCGGCACCGTGCTCGGCCTGAACACCAAGCGGGTGCAGTTCACGCCCGACCTGATGCCGGCCGATATCCTCGGCAGCGAGGTGCTGGACGAGACCGAGGGCCGCCGCAGCTTCCGCTTCGTGCCCGGCCCGGTGTTCTGCCAGCTGCTGATGGCCGACGAAATCAACCGCGCCAGCCCGCGCACGCAGTCCGCGCTGCTGCAGGCCATGCAGGAGCACCGCGTCGCCGTGGGCGGCGTCGATCATGTGCTGCCGAGCCCGTTCCACGTGCTGGCCACGCAAAACCCGATCGAGCAGGAAGGCACCTACCCGCTGCCCGAAGCGCAGCTCGACCGCTTCCTGCTGGAGGTCGTGGTCACCTATCCCGAGCTGGCGGCCGAACGCACGATGCTGCTCGCCACCACGGGCGCTGAGGAAACGCACGCGAATCCGGTGCTGTCGGCCGGCGAGCTGATGGCCGCACAGGCGCTGATCCGCCGCGTGCCGGTGGGAGAGAAGGTCGTCGACGCCATCCTGTCGCTCGTGCGCGGCGCGCGGCCGGAGACCGCGGCCGACGAGATCGTCGCCAAGCATGTCGCCTGGGGCCCGGGCCCGCGCGCCTCCCAGGCGCTGATGCTCGCCAGCCGTGCCCGCGCGCTGCTCGACGGGCGGCTGTCGCCCAGCATCGACGACGTCATCGCGCTCGCCCGACCGGTGCTGCGCCATCGCATGGCGTTGAGCTTCTCCGCCCGCGCCGACGGCGTGCTGCTGGGCGACGTGATCGACCGGCTGGTCGCGCGACTTGGCTGACGCCCAAAGGGACGCCCGCCGTCCCGTCGACCTCGCCCGCCGGGCGGAGGCGCTCGGCGCCAACCTCCCGCCGCTGCTGGCCGAGGCGCAGCGCGTGGCCGCCACCGTCGCGCAGGGCGTGCACGGACGGCGGCGCGTGGGTCAGGGCGACAGCTTCTGGCAGTTCCGCCCATTCGTCACCGGCGATCCATTTGGCCGCATCGACTGGCGGCAATCCGCCAAATCCAGCCGCGCCTACATCCGCGAGACGGAATGGGAAGCGGCGCAGACGGTGCATCTGTGGCGCAACACCTCGGCCAGCATGCATTGGCGATCCAGCAGGCAGTGGCCGGAGAAGATCGCCCGCGCGGATCTGCTGTTGCTGGCGCTGGCGGCACTCCTGCTGCGCGGCGGCGAACGCGCGGCGCTGTTCGGCGAGCGCGCCGTCGCCGGCCGGTCGGGGCTTGACCGGCTCGCCGCCGCGCTGTCACGCGACGCGCCGCAGGATGCGACCCTCCCGCCCAATACCTCGCTGCCGCGCCATGCCCGCGTGGTGCTGATCGGCGACTTCCTCGCACCGCTGCCCGAGATCCGTACGGCGGTTTCGCGGCTGTCGGCCATTCCTGTCAGCGGCCACATCCTGCAGGTGCTCGATCCCGCCGAACTGGACCTGCCGTACCAGGGTCGGATGCGGTTCTTCGGCGTCCGCCGCGAGGGCGAGATGCTGATCCCTCGCGTGGAGAGCGTGCGCGATGCCTATGGCGCACGCATGCGCGCACAACAGGAAGGCATCGCCGCGATCTGCGCGGCGGCGGGCTGGAGCTTTGGCCAGCATCGCACCGACCACGCGCCGGAAACCGCCCTGCTTGCATTGTTCGCCGCACTTGGCCCGAAATCCGCTAGACCGGAACGCGAGCGCCTGTCGTGATTTTCACGTTTCGATTGTCCCCACGAGGTTGGTCTCTGTCGTAACTCGCTGATGGTCTTTGCCTCTCCCTGGATTCTGCTCGCCCTGCTGGCATTGCCGCTCTTGTGGTGGCTGCTGCGGGTCAGCCCGCCCGCTCCGCGCAGCCAGACCTTCCCCGCGCTTCGCCTGTTGCTCGGCCTGGACGCCCGCGAGGAAACGCCGGCCCGCACGCCGCCCTGGCTGCTGCTGCTGCGCATGTTCGCGGCGGCATTGATTGTCATCGCCCTCGCGCGCCCGGTGATGGACGCCGGCAACGCATTGCCGGGCCAAGGCCCGGTGCTGCTGGTGATCGACGACGGGTGGTCGGCCGCGAGCGACTGGCCGCAGCGGATGCAGGCGGCGTCCACCGCGCTCGACAAGGCGGCGCGAGCAGGCCGGCAGGCGGCGCTGCTGACGACCGCGCCGGACGAGACCGGCGCCGCACCGGCGGTCTCGCCGACGTCGCCCGTGCCGGAGTTGCGCGCGCGGCTTGCCGCATTGCGCCCGAAGCCGTGGACACCGGCGCGCGACGACGCCGCGACCGCACTGGCAGGCTGGGACCATCCGGGCACCGCGGTGATCTACGTCGGCGACGGGCTGACCCACGATCAGGATTTCGCCCGGTTCGCCGCTGCCCTCGGCCGCGCGGGCACGGTGACGGAGGTCTGTTGCGGAGCCGCACCGGGCCGCGTGCTTCTGCCGCCGCGATCGGAGGCCGACCGGCTGATCCTGCGCGCGGCGCAAGTACCGCAACCGGCGCCGGCGGCCGTCGCCGTGCTCGCACAGAGCGGCGACGGGCGCACGCTCGCACGCACGCCGATCGTCATTCCGGCCGGCGCGGCGAGCGCCGATGCGCCGCTCACGATGCCAGTGGAGGTGCGCAACCGGCTGGCGCGGCTGGTGCTCGAAGGGCCGCCGTCGGTGGCGTCCACCGTGCTGCTCGATGAAAGCTGGCGGCGGCGGCCGGTCGGATTGGTTGCATCCGACATGGCCAGCGCGGACTCGCCGCTGACCGGCTCGCTGTTCTATCTGCGCCGCGCGCTCTCGCCCTTCACCGAGCTGCGCGAGGCCGACATCACCACGCTGCTGCGCCGGGACATCGCGGTGATCGTGCTCGCCGACGATCCGCTGCCCGCGGGGCTGGAGCGCGACGCGCTCGACAAGTGGGTGCGCGACGGGGGCTTGCTCGTGCGCTTCGCCGGCCCGCGCACCGCCGAACAGCCGATCGGCGAGACCGACCCGCTGATGCCGGTGCGCCTGCTGGGCGGCGACCGCCAGCTCGGCGGCGCGCTGTCCTGGAGCAAGCCGGCGGGACTGGCGCCCTTCCCGCCCGGCTCGCCCTTCGCCGGCCTTGCGGTGCCCGAAGAGGTCGCCGTGAACCGGCAGGTTCTCGCCGAGCCGAGCGCACAGATCGCGAGCCAGACCTGGGCGGCGCTGGCCGACGGCACGCCGCTGGTGACACAGGCGACGCATGGCGCGGGACGCATCGTGCTGTTCCACGTCACCGCGAACGCCGACTGGTCGAACCTGCCGCTGTCGGGACTGTTCGTCGACATGATGCGGCGCCTGGTCGACCTGTCGGTGGGCGTGCCGGCGACCAACGACGCGACCGTTCTCGCGCCAGCGGAGACGCTCGACGGCTACGGCCAGCTTGCCGCACCGCCGCCTGCCGCGTCGGGCCTTGCTGCCGATGCGTTCGCCACCGCGCCCGCATCGCCGCGCCATCCGCCGGGGTTGTACGGGCAGGAGAACAACCGGCACGCGCTCAATCTCGGCGCGGCACTGGCGCCGCCGCAGGCCGCACCGATGGTGCCGGGTGCGCAGGTCGAAACGCTCGGCCTGATCACGCCGGAGCGCGCCTTCGGGCCATGGATGATCGCCGCCGCGCTGTTCCTGCTGGCGCTCGACCTGCTCATCTCGCTGCTGGTTCGCGGCCTGCTGCGCCGCCCGGTCGGTATGGCGTCAGGTGCAGCCGGTCTGCTGTTGTGCGCCGCGCTCGCCGCACCCGCGCACGCCGAACCGTTGGAAACCGGCATCCATCCGGCGCTGGCCACACGGCTCGGCTACATCATCACCGGCGACGCGCAGGCCGATGCGGTTGCCAAGGCCGGTCTCGAAGGCCTGTCCGAGTACGTGAACCGCCGTACGGCGGCAGTGCTGGTGGAACCGGACGGCGTCATACCCGGGCACGACGACCTCAGCTTCTATCCGCTGCTCTACTGGCCGATCACCGCCACGCAGCCCACGCTCGATCCGGTCGCCGCCCAGGCGCTCAACGACTTCATGGGACATGGCGGCATCCTGGTGCTCGACACGCTCGGCGGCGGACCGGACGGCAGTGGCGCGGGCTTCGCAGCGGGTGCGGACGATGCGCTCAAGCGCGTCGCGCGCGGACTGGTGATCCCGCCGCTCGCGCCGCTGACGACCGAGCACGTGCTCGCGCACTCGTTCTACCTGCTGCAGGATTTCCCCGGTCGATTCACCGGCGACACCGTCTGGGTGCAGCGCGACCAGGACCGCACCAACGACAGCGTCAGCCCGGTGATCATCGGCTCGAACGACTGGGGGGCGGCCTGGGCGGTGGACAGCGAGGGGCGCAATCCCTACGCCGCGATCCCCGGCGGGGCGCGCCAGCGCACCATCGCCTATCGTTTCGGCGTCAATCTGGTCATGTATGCGCTGACCGGCAACTACAAGGGCGATCAGGTGCACGTGCCGGCGATCCTCGAGCGGCTGGGGCAATAGCGTGCATCTCGAAACCGCCATCGCCGCCGTCCGCTTCGAGCCGCTGGTGCCGGTGTGGCTGATCGCCGCACTCGCCGCGGTCTGCCTGATCGCGATCGTCCCCGCAGCCGTCCGCCGCGCGCGCGGCGCGGTGCTGCGCGCTGCCTGCTTCGCCGTGCTGCTGACCTGGCTCGCCGGCCCGCGGCTGGTGCAGGAGACGCGGCAGGGCCTGCCCGACATCGGCGTGCTGCTGGTCGATCGCACCGCCTCGATGCAGATCGGCAACCGCACGGCATTGGCCGAAGCCGCACGGGCGAAGATCGAGGCGCAGGCCGCCCATCTGCCCGACTTCGAGTTGCGCACCGTCGCCGTGCCGGAGAGCGGCAGCGAGGGCACGCAGCTGTTCGGCGCCCTCAACCGCGCGCTCGCCGACATCCTGCGTGCCCGCCTGTCGGCGGTGATCGCGCTCACCGACGGCATGGTGCACGACGTGCCGCAGACGATGCCGGGCAACGCGCCGCTGCACGTGCTGATCCCGGCGAAAGGCGAGGAGACCGATCGCCGCCTGCGCGTCGTGGAAGCGCCGAGTTACGGCCTCGTCGGCCACAGCGTCACGGTGCGGGTCGCGGTCGAGGATCTCGGGCTGAAGGAAGCCGGAGTCGCTCACCCGCCCGCCTCGGCACGGCTGACCATCCGCCGGGACGGCGAGCCGCCGGTGGTCGAGAGCGTCCCCGTCGGACCCGAACAGGACGTCGAGGTGCCGATCACCCGCGCCGGCCCCACCGTGCTCGACATCGAAGCCGAGCCGCTGGCCGGCGAGGCGAGCACGCTGAACAACCGCGCGGTGGTCGAGATCAACGGCGTGCGCGACCGGCTGCGCGTGCTGCTGGTGTCCGGCGAGCCGCATCAGGGCGAGCGGACATGGCGGCGGCTGCTGAAGGCCGATCCGTCCGTCGACCTCGTGCACTTCACCATCCTGCGCCCGCCCGAGAAGGACGACCTGACGCCGCTGAACGAGCTGGCGCTGATCGCGTTCCCGGTGCGCGAATTGTTCCAGCTGAAAATTCGCGAGTTCGACCTCATCATCCTCGACCGCTTCCAGAACCGCGGCCTGCTGCCCTCGCCCTACTTGCGCAACATCGCCGACTACGTGCGCGACGGCGGCGCGCTGCTGCTGTCGGTGGGCCCCGAGTTCACCGGCCCGGCGAGCCTCGCCGCGACGCCGCTCGGCGCCGTGCTCCCCGGCCGGCCGGCCGGCGAGGACAGCGAGGTCGACGGACAGTTCCGCCCGATGCTGACGCCGCTCGGCAGCCGCCACCCGGTCACCGCTGGCCTGACCGGCGCCAACGATCCCGGCAAGCCCGACAGCAAGCCGAGCTGGGGCCCGTGGTACCGCCACATCGACGCCACCGGCGTGCATGGCGAGACGCTGATGACCAGCGAGGACGGCCAGCCTTTGCTGGTGCTCGACCGCGTCGGCCAGGGGCGCGCCGCGCTGCTGCTGTCCGACCAGATCTGGCTGTGGTCGCGCGACCATATGGGCGGCGGACCGCAGGCCGAGCTGCTGCGCCGCATCGCGCACTGGACGATGCAGGAGCCGGAGCTGGAGGAGAACGCGCTGACCGCGCGCGTCGAGAACGGCACCCTCAGCATCGACCGCCGCACCGTCGAGGACGGGCCGCCGGCCGAAGTCACCATCACCGACCCCGACGGGCTGGCATCGAAAGTGCGGCTGACGCCCGCCGGTCCGGGCCACGGCACGGCGACGATGCCGGCCGAGCATCCCGGCGTATGGCAGGTGACCGACGGCGTGCGCACCGCCTACGCCGCGGCCAGCGTGACGAACCCGCTGGAATTCGCTGATCTGCGCGCGACGGCCACGGTGCTCGGGCCGCTGGCGCGCGCCAGCGGCGGCAGCGTGCATTGGATGGACGCCGGCGGCCCCGAGGCACGCGTGCCCGACCCGCGCGTGCCGGAGCTGCGCCGCACCGAACCCGACCGCGACGCCGCCGGCGCCGGCTGGATCGGCCTGCCGCGCCGGCATGATCATCTGGTGACAGGCATCGCCGGGCTCGCGCTACTGCCGTCCTGGGCAGCACTGCCGCTGATGCTGGGGCTGGCCGTCATGGCATGGCGGCGCGAGAGCGCGTGAGGTGACCGCCGCTGACGTGACCGCAGCCGGGGTGATCGTTGCGCTGGCGCGCGCTATGATGCGGCCTCTGGCGACGGGAGGGTTGTGTCTTCCTTAATCCCGAACCGAACGACCGCGGATCGCAGCCGAGTTCTTCGCGCCCGTTCTCGCCGGCGCTGGCGCTGGCGGGCTTTGTCGGCCTCTGCCTGCTGGTCGGCATGTCCGACGCGGCGGTCACCGCGACCAGCGTGCGCGCCTGGTATGCCTCGCTGCACCACCCGTTCGGCACGCCGCCGAACTGGGTGTTCGGTCCGGTTTGGGCGTTTCTGTATGCCGGCATGGCGCTCGCCGCATGGCTGGTCTGGCAGCGCATCGGCGCCAGCCGGCCGCTGCGGCTGTGGGGCTGGCAGCTGATCGTCAACGCGCTCTGGACGCCGGCCTTCTTCGGCCTGCGGAACCCGCTGCTCGGTCTGGCGGTGCTGGCGGTCCTGCTGGTGCTTGTCGCGGCCACGGCGCGCGTGTTCTGGCGGGTTCGCCGCACGGCGGGCTGGCTGATGCTCCCCTATCTGGCCTGGGCCTGCTATGCGACCTATGTGAACGCCGGCTTCTGGTGGCTGAACGACGCCTAGGGTAGGGAGACGCCCATGCGACGCATTGTTCTCGGGGCTCTGATCCCCGCCGGTCTGCTGTTTGCCGCGCACGTGGCGCAAGCGCAGGGCTTCAGCCCGGGCGGGTTGCCCGGCGGAGGCGCGCCGCCGCCGCAGAAGCCGGCTGCGCCGCTGCCCGACGCGCTGCCCGGCGCGCGGACCGATAAGGAGCGCGTGACGCCGGCCGACAGGAACGCGACCGAGATGGACCCGAACGACGCGCTGTTCGACTCGATCAACCGCGGCGACATCTCCACCGCGCGCGACGCGATCAAGCGCGGCGCGGACCTGCATGCGCGCAACGTGCTCGGCATGACGCCGCTCGACCTTTCGGTCGATCTCGGCCGCAACGACATCACCTTCCTGCTGCTCTCGCTGCGCGGGATCGACGACACCCACGGCCGCCCGCCGATGGTGGCGACGGCCGAAGCGGCGCCGCACGGCCGGCACGCGCGCGGCGCGCGCGGTGCGGCGGTGGCCGATGCCGACGGGTCGGCACCGGTGCCGACCGACGGCACGGTGCGCCAGCCGCCGGTGCCGCGCGGACGCGCGCCGGCGACCGCGCCCGTCGCCGACAAGAACTCGCCGCACGTCGCACAGCAGTTCGCCGGCAATGGCGGCACGCCGGTGCCGCAAGCCGGGTTCCTCGGCTTCGATTCCGGGGTCGCCCGCTGAGCAACCGCATGATTCGCAACGGCGTTACCCGGCTGGCGCGAGGCTATCTCGTGCCCAGGCTGGGGAGACCTGTCATGGTCATGGACGACGCCAAGGAAACCGCCATCGCGATGATCCAGCGCCACGGCACGCGGGCGCAGGCGGTCGCGCATGAACATGCGGCGGAGAAGCACATCGCGGGCGACGCCGAAGCGGCCGGACGCTGGCGCCAGATCAGCCTGGCGATCGCCGAACTGCGCGTGGTGCGCGGGGTCAACTAGCGCGCATCCGCATCGGGGCTGCCCGCCTCACAGCGCACGCCCGAGGTTGATCGGCGACGGACGCGACTGCCACAGTGCGGTCGTGGAGCGGCGTGACGTGAAACCAATCAGTTTCGGGCTTCGGTGGGAACGCGTGCTAATCGCGGCATGCGGCATGGCGGTGCTGGCAGACGTGTTGCCGGCTCCCGCGCGGTCTGCGGAACCGGCATCGCAAGCCGTTCCGTTCGTCAGCTGCGCCGGCGACGGCCAGACGGGCCCTGTCGCGGCAACAGCCGACGCCGGCCCATTGCCGCGCGTGCCGCCCGCACAAGCGTCCGCCCTGGCCTATTACGCCTTTCGCGCCGTCGGCGTGCTGGCGCCGCTGGGCTGGCACTGCTTCGCCCTGTATGGCTCGTCGGGAGAGACGGTGTTCGTCACGCCGGAGCCGCACGGCTCCGGGGACCTTCTCGCCGCCACGACGAAACTGCACGGCCCCGCCATCGTGATCCAACGCATGTCCGGCGACACGTCGGGACGCTTCGAGGTCGCAAAGGTGGCCGCGCGCCTGTTTCCGGTCGCCAAGCCGTACGTGCGCGACGTGATCGCCGAGGGGATCGAGCCGGACACCGACTTCGAGTTCGCGCCGTATCCCGCCGATAGTATCCACCTTGTCAGCAGCACCGTAGCCGAGTTCACCACGCCCGCCGGCGGCGAAGGACTGGGAACACAGGGCAGCCTCGCCGCCGACGATCAGCCGGTCGTCGGCGTGGCCATCTGGCTGCCGTCCGAGAACCACGACATGGTGCTGCTGTCGACGCGTCTGCCGCCGGACCAAGGCAGCCTCGCGCGCACCATCCTCGTTCAGACCGAACGCACCAACGGGGCGCCCGGAGCGGCGGCGCGCTAACGCAAGGAAGGTCGACGGTTTCGACCCGGTTCGGCATGGCACCGGCAGGCTGTTGCGGACGTAACTCATCCAACGTCCCGCAGCTGGGGTCGATCCTGTACGTGCTCACCGTGGCATCGGTCTGATGGAGGTCGGGTGCAGAGGCCATGCCCGGTTACTGCCGGAATCGTCCGAGACTGTACGGTGCGGGATCGATCGGCGGCTTCGCGCCCGTCATCAGACTGGCGACCAGGCGCCCGCTCGGCACCCCTCCGGTCATGCCGAAGTGCCCGTGGCCGAACGCGAGAAACAACCCGCGTCGGCCCGGCACGTCACCCAGCACAGGAAGACTGTCGGGGGTCGATGGGCGGAAGCCCATCCAGATCCGCGGCTCGCCATGCGTGAGGCCCGGGAACAACCGCCGCGCGTGGTCGGCCAGGATCGCGGCCCGTCGCTCGTCGGGCGGCGCATGCAGGCCGGCAATCTCCACGGTTCCGGCAGCTCGCAGACCGGTTTCCATCGGCGTCAGCCCGAAGCCGCGCGACTTATAGCTGATCGTGTGGCGCACCATGATGCTCGGCTCTGGGAGCGTGACGTGGTAGCCGCGCTCGGTTTCAAGCGGGACCCGCACGCCGAGCGGGTCGAGCAACGTGCGCGACCACGCGCCGGCGGCGACGACGACGCGATCCGCGTCGCGGTTGTCGATATTGGTCAGCACCGTCCAGCCGCCGCCATCGCGACGCAGCAGCTTCAAGGCCCGCTCGGCGATGATCGCCCCGCCCGCCTGACGCAGCAGATCGGCGAGCGCCTGCACCAGCCGTGCCGGATTGACGGTGTAGCCGTTGCCGGGGACCAGCAGGCCGCGGCGCACGTCGCGCGACAGGCCGGGCAGCATCTGACGCAGGTCGTCGGCGTGCAGCACCTCGGCAGCGATGCCATGACGCTCGCGGATGCGGCGCTCCAGGTCCTCGTTCGGCGTGGGCTGGTCGCTGTCCCAGATCTGGATCTGACCGTTGCGCCGGATGAGGTCGCCGAACAGCGGCGCACCGAGCAGCTCGCGCCAGCAATCGAATGCGTCACGGTGCAAGGCGCGCAGTGCGTCGGAGATCTCCAGCACCCGATGCGCCCGGCCTTCGTGCACCCACTGCAGCAGCCATGGCAGCGCCCGCGGGAAATAGGCGGGGCGCACGACCAGCGGCCCCTGCTTGTCGCGCAGCCATCCCGGCACCTTGCGCAGCATGCCGGGCATGGCGATGGGGGCGGCGGTGTCGGCGCTGATCATGCCGGCATTGCCGAACGAGGCGCCGCCGGGCGGCGGCAGCGGGTCGATGACCGAAGTCTGCACGCCGGCGCGCTGCAGGTACAGCGCCGTGGCGAGGCCGACGACTCCGGCGCCGATGACGATCGTATCGGTCGGTCGGTCGGTCATGCGGGCTCCGGCAACGGCGTGGAGAGCAGTGTTCGCGGCGTCTGCGTCAGCCGCTCGGGGCCGTGTTCGGTGACCAGCACGGTTTCGCTGAACGACGCGCCCGCAGCCGACGCGTACATGTGGAACACCATGGTCGGCTCCAGCCGCCAGCTCGCGCCCGGGTGGAAGACGCGCGTGAAGTCGCTGGTGCGCGGCGTTTGCGGCGCGTAGAGGCCGAGCGTGTAGCCGGTGATGTTGTCGAACTCGGTGCGCAGGCCGGCCCGCAGCACGCCTTCGCGCAGGATGGCGTCGATGTCGGACGCGACCGCGCCCGGATGTATGGCGGCGATCTGCCGGTCCTGCAGCGCCGACAGCGTCTCCGCCGCCTGCGCCAGCGCCGGCGCGGGCGGTCCGATGGTCACGCAGCGCATCACGCGGGCGCCGTAGCCGCCGACGCGGGGCACCAGCTCGATATGCACGGTGTCGCCTTCGGCGAGCGGCGTCTCCTCCATGTGCGCGTGCAGGAAGTCCCAGCCGCGGCCGGCGGAAATCGGTCCCGGCAGCCCTGGATCGGCGCCGAGGTCGATGAACGCGGCCTGGGCGGCGCGCGCGACGACGCGCTGCGTTCCGCCGGCCCGGCACTTCGCGGCCGCGCGACGCAGCGCTTCGTCGGCGACCGAGGCGGCGCGGCGGATCAGGCCGAGTTCGGCCGGGGACTTCAGCAGGCGAAGCTCGGAGACCACCCGGCCGAGATCGACGAGCGTCGCGTCGGGCAAGGCGGATTGCAGTTCGGCGAAGCGCCGCGCCGTCATCGCGTAGGAGCCGAAATCCAGGCCGATTGCGGCGCCGGCGAGGCCACGGCGCTGCAAGGTCGCGGCGAGCACCGGCATCGGGCTCTCCCAGTCGCGGAACGTCGGCACGTCGGTGAAGCCGATGCGTTGGCGGCAGGGTTCGGCGTCGAGCGCGCGGATGAGGAAGAACGGCTCGCCCTCGACCGGCACGCCGACGCAGCGCCATCGGTTCAACGAATTGCCGTAGCCGGTGAGCCACGTCATCGCCTCGATCTCGTCGAACAGGCCGATGGCGACCCTTGCCCGCCGCAGTTCGGCGCGCAGGCGGTCGATGCGGGCCGCGAACTCGGCGGGTGCGAAGTGCGGATGCATGTCAGGTCCTTGCGGCAGGCCGGCGCCGGCGCAGCACCGCGTCGAGCATCAGGACAAGGCCAGTCACCCCGATCAGGAACGTGCTGACGGCCGCGATGACCGGCTCCACGTCGAGGTGCAGGCTGTTCCAGATGCGCACGGGCAAGGTCTGCGTCGAGACGTCGGTGATGAACAGCGAGATGATGAGCTCGTCGAAGGAGGTGAGGAAGGCGAACAGCGCGGCCGAGATCAGGCCGGGTGCGGCGATCGGCACCACCACCCGACGCAGCACCTGCGCGCGGCTGCAGCCGAGCCCGAGCGCCGCGCGCTCCAGGTTCGGATCGACCGTCTGCAACGTCGACAGCAGGATGAGGACGACCACCGGCAAGGCGACGACCGCGTGGCAGGTGCCGACCCAGACGGGGTTGCCGATCAGGCCGATCCGGGCGGAGAGGAAATACATGGCGACCGAGGTGATCACGGTCGGCACGATCATCGGCAGCAGCAGAAGCGACAGCATCGTGCGCTTGGCCCCGAACGCGCCACGCACCAGCGCGTAGGCGGCGAAGAAGCCGATGGTGGTCGCGATGACGCCCGCAATGACCGCGATCTCCAGGCTGGACCAGAGGGCGGCGCGCCACCCCGGACTGCCGAAAAAGGCGGCGAACCAGCGCAGGGAGAACGAAGGCGGCGGGAACTGCAGGAACTCGCCGCCGCTGAAGGCCAGGATGATGACAATAAAGATCGGCACGATCAGCGCCGTGCAGATCACCCCGACGAGGAGCGAGAGCATCCGCATCGTCAGCCCTGCATGAGCCGGTGCAGGTCGGTGACGCGGCAGTAGACGCCGTACAGAACCAGAGTGGCCGCCAGCAGAACCAGCGACATCGCCGCCGCCGCGCGCCAGTCGAGCGTGATCTCCACCGCGCGCTCGACCAGCATGGCGACCGTCACGTCCGATGGTCCGCCCATCAGCGCCGGCGTGATGAAGAAGCCGATGGCGAGGATGAACACGATCAAGGCGCCCGAGATGATGCCGTGCAGGCTGAGCGGCAGGTAGATGCGGCGGAACGCGTACAAGCCGCTCGCGCCCATGCCGCACGCGGCGCGCAGCAGGTCGGGATCGATCGCCCGCATCGCGGCATAGAGGGTCAGCACCATGTAGGGCAGCAGCACGTAGGTCATGCCGATGACGATGGCGAGCTTGTTGTACAGCAGCGGCAGCGGTGCGGAGACGACCCCCAGGCCGAGCAGCGCCTGGTTGATCAGCCCGTCGCGGCCGAGCAGCACCATCAGCGAATAGGTCCGCACGATGATGCTGGTGAAATACGGCACGACGACGCAGAAGATCACCGCGGTGAACCGCAGCCGGCCGCTGGTGCAAAGGTAGTAAGCAACCGGGTAGCCGATCAGCAGCACGACCGAGGTGACGAGCAACGCGATCCAGTTGGTCGTCGTCATCGCGACCAGCATCGGCCGCGACGCGATGACCTCGCCGAGCGAGGCCGACGGCTCGCCGGCAGACCAGCCGCCGGGCAACGCGCGGACGAGGAACAGGACCAGCGGCAGCAGGAACACCAGCGCCAGCATCGCGAAGGCGGGGGCGAGCAGCCAGATGGTGTGCTGGCGCAGCGCGGGTGGTGTCACGACGGCAGCACCAGCGAGTCCGTCGGCTGCCATGCAAGGTCGACCGTGTCACCTTCTCTCGGTGCGCTCGCGCGACCGTCGTTCGGCCAGTCGAGGGTCACCTCCTCGCCGCCATCAAGCGTCACCGTGCAACGCAGCGCGCTGCCGAGGAAGGCCGCTCGGCGCACGCGGCCGCGCAGCGTGTTGGCGTCACCGGCTGCCATGCCCACGGCGACGCGCTCCGGCCGGAAGAACAGCGCGGCCGCGCGACCCGGTGAGATGCCGGGCTGGGCGCGGCCGTGCAGCAACGCACCACGACCGGTGCGCAGCACGGCATGGCCGTCGCGGACGGATTCCACGACGCCGTGCAGAAAGTTGGCCTCGCCCAGGAAGCGGGCGACGAAGCTGTTGGCGGGCTGCTCGTAGACGTCACGGGGGGCGCCGACCTGCTCGATCCGGCCACGATGCATGATCGCGATGCGATCCGACAGGCTCATCGCCTCCTCCTGGTCGTGCGTGACGTAGATCACCGTCGTGCCGAGGCGCTGCTGGATGTCGCGCAGCTCGCCCTGCATCGCCGTGCGCAGGTTGCGGTCGAGCGCGCTCAGCGGCTCGTCCATCAGCACCACGTTCGGGTGGAACACCACCGCGCGGGCGATGGCGACGCGCTGCTGCTGGCCGCCGGAAAGCTCCCGCGAATAGCGTCCGGCGAACTGCTCCAGCCGCACCAGCGCGAGCGCCCAGGCGACACGCTCGGCAATCTCGGCCTTCGGCAGCCGCCGCGCGCGCAACGGAAAGGCGACGTTCTCGAACACGTTGAGATGCGGAAAGATCGCGTAGTTCTGGAAAATCATGCCGAAGCCGCGGCGCTGCGGCGGCATGGCGGAGATGTCGCGCCCGTCCACCAGCACGCGCCCGCCATCCGCCGCCACGAAACCGGCAAGCATCATCAGCGTGGTGGTCTTGCCCGACCCCGACGGCCCGAGCAGCGAGAAGAACTCGCCCGGGCGGATATCGAGCTCGACCCCGTCGACGACGGCCTCCGACCCGTAGGATTTGCGCAGGCTGCGCAGCTCGACGCGACCGCTCGCCTGCACGGCGTTCAGATGATCCAGTTGGACCAGGCCTGGTTGACCTTGGACCGGTTCTCCGCCCACCACTTGATGTCGGTCATGAAGCCCTTGGACTTCGTCCACGGCAGCTTGGTCTCCGGGTCCATCAGCTCGGGCGAGGTGGCGGGATAGGCCTTCTGGTTGGTCGGGATCGCCTTGTAGCCGCCATGACCGAACCAGCGCGCCTGCACGTCGGGGCTGACGTTGTAGTCGATGAACTGTTGCGCGATGTCGTTGTTCGCCCCGCCCTTCGGCAATCCGAATGCCTGCACCAGGATCTGATTCTGATTCCACCCGACGCCGAGCGGCGCGCCGCCGTCGATGGCGACCTGCAGACGCGTGTTCCACAACACGCCGAGCACGACCTCCTTGTCGACCATCATCTGCGCCGACAGGGCGCCGGTGTCCCAGAACTTGCTGATCGCCGGCTTGATGCGGGAGAGCGAGCGGAACGCGCGGTCGATATCGATGGGGTAGACCTTGTCCGTCGGAACGCCGTCGGCGATCAGCGCGAACTCCAGATTGGGCGCGCCGGACGCCATGTCGGCGAGGGTGCGCGGACCCGGGAAGGCCTTGATGTCCCAGAACTCGGCCCATGACTTCGGCTGCTTGCCGTCGGGAAACGCCGCCTTGCTGTAGCCGAGCACGAACGCGTAGACGAACGAGCCGACCTGATACGGCAGCCGCACGGCCGGATCGATGTCGGCGGGGTCGGTGAACTTGAACTTGCCGTAGTCGAGCGGTGCGAGGGCGCCGGCCATCTCGAGTTGCAGAAGCGCGTCGTTGCCGGTGTCGATGACGTCGATCTCGACCTGGCCGGCCTTGAACATCGCGAGCAGCTTCGCGACGGTCGCGGCGACGGGCACGATCTCGATGCCCGTCTGCTGCTGGAACGGCTCGTAGACCAGCTTGCGCTTGACGTCGTCGTAGGCGCCGCCCGGGGTGCGCACCTTCAGCTGCTGCGCGGCGGCCGACCGGCGCGGCAGGACCGCCGGGGCGGCGAGCGTGCCGAGTGCGGCCGCCGTGACCAGCGACCGCCGAGTCAATCCGCTGTGCGACATCGTTTGTTCCCCCTCACGGTAACCGCGTTCCTAGCAGCCTGTCGGAGTTAAGCACAAACCACGAACAAATCGGAGATTTCTTTCGATACTTCGCGGTTCTGCACAACAAGAGAATCCGCCGGTGGCCGTTGGCGACATATTCATCCGCAAAACTGC
>Ga0209656_10001114_pt1 | contig 17352 bp, 13 predicted proteins | sample BogFormECP12_OM2_FD_188239 | JGI IMG/M metagenome (GOLD analysis project Ga0209656, IMG submission 188239) | Bog forest soil microbial communities from Calvert Island, British Columbia, Canada - ECP12_OM2 (SPAdes) (version 2) | ecosystem: Environmental > Aquatic > Freshwater > Wetlands > Bog ... | reverse complement strand
GAGCTCTTGCTTGCCCATGGTCATCGCGGTCAGGATGCCCTTGACCTGGCTGCCGGTGGCTGAAGTGCCGGCCTTGGAGTCGACGCCGCCGGATGCCACGTGGAAGAAGATGGGCAGGCCGTTCGCCTCGGCGGCCGCCCACAGCGGCTCGTACTCCGGGGCCCAGTACGGCAGCGGCTGCGGGATCTCGGGCAGGATGAGCGCCGTCAGGCCGAGGCGGACGGCGCGCTCGATCTCCTTGACCCCGTCGGCCACGTTGGTGGTCGGGATGGCCGCGGCGGGCCGGATCCGGTTCGAATAGGGGAGGTAGGTCTCGGCCAGCCAGTCGTTGTAGACCCGGGCGTGCGCGATCGAGCGCTCGTGGACGTCGGTGTACAGGGCGAAGAACGACAGGTTGGGAAACATCATGGTCGCGTCGACGCCGTCGCGGTCCATGTCGCGCAGGATGCTCTCCGGGAGCCCGTCGGGTGTCGGGCCGGGGAACTGGCGGTAGCGGGAAACGGTCCAGCCCTCATACCCGGGCGTGTGCACGGTGCGGAACTCCGTGTGCCCCCCGGGCACCAGCGGCTCGTCGAGAATCGTGTCCTCTTCCCATAGCGCCTGGTCGCGCATGTTCTTGGGGAGGCGCGTCTTGTAGAGGTCGACTGGCTCGACGACGTGACTGTCACCGGAAACGATGAATTCCTTGGCCATGGTGGGGGGCCTCCAGACGCTCGGCATCTGCTCTGACTGTTATGAAACTCCAGTGCCATAAATGACTCTGTAGGTTCGGACAGTACGGCGGATTCCACCGCGGGTCAACGATGTGTTCCGGTGGGCGGCACGCTCCCGGGCCAGAGCCATGGCCTGGTGGAGGCGCGCCTCGTCGGTGTACGTGAGGGGATCGGCGAGCATGCGGCCCGCCTGCTCGGCCGTCACGTTCACTGGAGCCCCGCTGAGGCCGGCACGAGTAAACCACCGCCCGTTCTGCTAAAAATCTTTTCTTTTCATTCTGAACGTGGGGTGGCTTCTCTTCCAGGTAACCGTGCTGGCGGCTCTTGACGTAACCGCTATTACCTACTAAGTACTTGGTAGATAACGGAGATGAGGTGTGCGGATGGGTTCGCGGTTCGAGGCCGCCGTGGCGGCGGTGCGGTCGGGCGCCGGTCCTGTCGCGGAGGCGGAAAAGCTGTACGCGGAGCTGACCGACGGCGAGCGGCTTGGCCTGCTGGACGGGGACGCACCGTTCTGGGAAGGGCTGGGCGAGCTTAACCGGACTCGGTATGGCTCGCGGCCGTATGTACACGGGGCGGTGCCGCGGCTCGGGATCCCGGGGATCCGTTTCGCTGACGGGCCGCGAGGCTGTGTCGTGGGTGCGGGAACGGCGTTCCCGGTCTCCATGGCCCGCGGAGCTACCTGGGATCCGGCTCTCGAGGAGCGGGTGGGTGCGGCGATCGGGGCGGAGGTCCGCGCTCAGGGCGGGAACTTCTTCGGCGGGGTGTGCATCAACCTGCCCCGGCATCCGGCGTGGGGGCGGGCACAGGAGACCTATGGCGATGATCCGCTGCACCTGGGCGTGTTCGGCGCGGCGCTGGTACGCGGGGCGGGCAAGCACGTCATGGCCTGCGCCAAGCACTACGCGCTCAACTCGATGGAGAACGCCCGTTTCCAGGTGGACGTGCGCATCGACGAGGGCGTCTTGCACGAGGTGTACCTGCCCCACTTCAAGCGCGTGGCGGACGAGGGCGTCGCGGGCATCATGTCGGCCTACAACTCGGTGAACGGCGAGTGGGCGGGGCAGAACGAGTACCTGCTGACCGAGGTGCTGCGGAACCGGTGGCACTGGGACGGCATCACCGTCAGCGACTTCATCTTCGGCCTGCGCGACGCGGCGGCCTCGCTCAACGCCGGCCTGGACCTCGAGGAGCCGTTCGCCCAGCAGCGCGCCACCCACCTGCGGGACCAGATCGAAGCGGGCGAGACAACCTGGGAGATGGTCCGGCGGTCCGGGCTGCGGCTGATCGCCGCGCAGCTGCGGTACTACGCCGCCCGGACGGCGGCCGAGCCGGGCCTTGAGGTCATGGCGTGTCCCGAGCACCGGACGCTGGCGCGCGAGGTCGCCGCCCGCGCGATGGTGCTGCTGAAGAACGCGTCTGTCGAGGCCGCCCCGGTGCTGCCGCTTGATCCGCGGACCGTCACGCGCATCGCCGTCATCGGCCGGCTCGCGGATGCCGGGAACATGGGCGACTTCGGTTCCTCCCGGGTCTACCCGCCCGCCCACGTCACGCCGCTGGCCGGTATCCGGGCCGCTTTCCCGGATAGCCAGATCCGGGTCGTCGGCTCCGACGACCCGTCCGCCGCCGCGGAGGCTGCCGGCGAAGCCGACGTGGCGATCGTCATCGCCGGGTTCGACGCGCGGGACGAGGGCGAGTACACGGATCCGGAGGGGATGTCGCGCCCGGAGCTGCTGGCGCTCTTCCCGCCGCTGCCGCCCGGCACTGCCATGCCGTCGCCGGAGGGCGGCGCGGAGGGTGTCGGAGCCGGCGGGTACGGCGGCGACCGCGCCCGCCTGACGCTGCGGCCGGCGGACGAGGAGATCATCCGCGCGGCGGTCCGGGCCAACCCGCGCACGGTCGTCTGCGTGGTCGCCGCGGGCGCGGTGCTCATGGAAGCCTGGCGCCACGAGGTCCCGGCGATCGTGATGATGTGGTACGCGGGCATGGAGGGCGGCCACGCCCTGGCCGACGTGCTGACCGGCGCGCGCAACCCGTCCGGACGGCTGCCCTTCTCGATCCCCGCCGCGGAGGAACACCTGCCGTTCTTCGACCGGGACGCCACGTCGATCACCTACGACCGTCTCCACGGGCAGCGGCTGCTGGACTCGCTCGGGGTGCCCGCCGCCTATCCGCACGGGTTCGGCCTGTCGTACACGACGTTCGCCATCGAAGCGGCCGCGGCCGGGCCGCCGCGCGGGTCGCTGGTACCGGTCACCGCGCGGGTCAGGAACACCGGCCCGCGTGACGGCTGGCATGTCGTCCAGGTCTACGGCCACCGGACGGAGGGCGAGCGCGCGGGGGAAATCGCCTTGGCCGGATTCGCCGCGGCGTTTATCCCGGCGGGCCAGGCTATCGAGGTCACGGTGACGTGCTCGGTCGATCCGCTGGCCAGCTGGAACCCCCGGACCAGGTCGCTTGATCCGCCCGCCGGGACCACCATCGTGTTCCAGGCCGGCGCGCATGCCCATGATCTCGGCGCGGTGCGGGTGGAAGTGGCGTTTTGACCGGGTTGCTCAGTCCTTCGGCGCCGGGGAAGAGGACCGCGCGGGTGCCTAGGGCTCAGCGGCGGCAGCAGATCATCGGCGAGGCGACCCGGATCATCGGGCAGCGCGGCTACTACGGCTTCAGCATGCAGGAGCTCGCCGACAGCTGCGGGCTGACGGTCGCCGGGCTGCTGCACCACGTCGGCAGCAAGGAAGACCTTCTCGTCGCGCTGCTGCAAGCCCGCGACCAGCGGGACCGCGACGCGCTCGGCGAATGGGCGCGGTCCCGGCAGGAGGCCGGGACGCCGACCCTGGCGGATTCGGTCGATGCCCTGCACCAGGTCGTCGTCCGCAACGCGGGGCAGCCCGAGCTCGTGCGGCTGTATTCCATGCTGCGGGCCGAATCCCTGTACCCGGGGCATCCCGCCCGCGAGTACTTCAAGGCCCGCGACGAGGACGTGCTGCGTGCCTTCGCCCGCCAGTTCGCCGGGCTGGCCGACCATCCGGACTCCCTGGCCCGTCAGGTCCTCGCGCTCATGGGCGGCCTCGAAGACCAGTGGCTGCGCGACCCCGCGGCCGTGGATCTCGTCCGGGAATGGGATCGCGCCATGCACACGATCGTCACCAGCCTCACCGCGCGGGGAAGCGATGACCAGCGTCCCGCGTCCCGGCTGCATAACCTGTAACGGCCCATGATGTGGTGCCGTCAGGGAGGTTGCCGTCATGAGTACGCGAGTAGCGCCTATCTTCCCGGTTAGTGACCTGGATGCTGCCCTCGCCTATTACCGCGGGCTTGGTTTCGGTGCCCGCCAGTGGCACGGCGGCGGATATGGCTTTGTCACCTTTGACGGCGCGGAGATTCATCTCGGTGTGGAGCCTGACCTGGATACGCGTGCGGACCGCCGGTCGACGGCCTACCTGTTCGTGGAGGATGCCGATGCGCTGGCCCGGACCTGGCTTGCGGCCGGAGGCGATGTGCGGCTCCCGCAGGACACCGAATGGGGTCAGCATGAGGGCGTGCTGATCGATCCCGACGGCAACGTGATCCGGTTCGGCTCACCGATAGACGCGGATTGAGGCCGGCAGATTATCGTGTGACGTTTCTACGGATATTCCGTAGAAACGTCACACAATCTTCCTCCATGCTCCGAATGTCCGGGGCTTACCGACTGTAGTGAATGCCGGTGAGCATGTGACGGTGGATGCTGGCGCCTCGGCTAGCCGGCGGGCGGCTAGCGGGGGCTGTGGCCCACCGCCCCATTAGAGCTGGGGTCGTGGGCCACTGCCCTAATGGGCCCGGCGGGCGACATCCGGTCACCGTGGTCATGGCAGCGGCTCGGCGGCGGGGTTGGCGGAGAGCTGGGCGGCCGCGATCGGCGGGCGCAGGCCGGCGAGGACTTCCTCGGCACGGTGGCAGGCCGACTGCCGGCCGGGCGCCACGGCCCGCAGCTCGGGGACCGAGACGCGGCACACGTCGATGGCCAGCGGGCAGCGGGGGTGGAAGGCGCAGCCGGGAGGGTGTGCCGCCGCGTTCGGCGGCTCGCCGTGCAGGATGATCCTGGAACGTCGCCGCGCCTGGTCGAGTTCGGGGACGGCTGAGCGCAGCGCCAGCGTGTACGGATGCGCGGGGCTGGCCAGCAGGCTGGCCGTGGGGCCGGTCTCGGCGACCCGGCCCAGGTAGAGCACCGCCGTCTGCTCGCACAGCTCCGTCACGATCGCCAGGTTGTGGGTGATGAGCAGGTAGGAGAGCTCGCGTTCCGCGCGCAGGCGCCGCACGATGGCGAGCACCCGCGCCTGCGCGGTCACGTCGAGCGCGCTGGTCGGCTCGTCGAGCACGAGCAGCCGCGGGGAGACCGCGAGCGCCCGGGCGATGGCGATCCGCTGCCGCTGGCCGCCGGACAGCTGATGCGGATGCCGGGAGGCAAGCGCCGGGTCGAGGCCGACCTCCGACAGCAGCGCGGCCACCCGCTCGCTCACGCCGCCGCGGGCCAGCCCGTGCGCGGTCAGCACCTCGCCGATGGCCGTGCCGATCCGCATCCGGGGGTCCAGGCTGTTGTCGGCGTCCTGGAACACGATCTGCGCCGCGCGCCGGTACTCCAGCAGCCGCTTGCCCCGCAGCCGGAGCACGTCCTGTCCCTCGAACAGGATCTCCCCGCCCGCCGCCGGCACCAGGCGCAGTATCCCCCGTCCCACTGTCGTCTTCCCCGAGCCGCTTTCTCCGACGAGCCCTATCCCGAACGGGCCGCGGCTGACTGTCAGGCTCACCCCGTCGACCGCCCGGACCGGGCCGAAGTTCACGCGCAGATCTCGCACCGCCAACAGGGGTGGCTCGGGGAGGCTCATCATTTACCCGCCCAGCCTTGGCACGGCGGCGAGCAGCTCGCGGGTGTAGTCGTGCCGGGGCGCGGCGATGACCTCCTCGGTCCGGCCCTGCTCGACCACTTCCCCGGCTCGCATGATCGCTACCCGGTCGCACAGTTCGGCGATCACCGCGAGGTCGTGGCTGACGAACAAGATGGCCATGCCACGAGAATCCCGCAGCTCGCGGAGCACTTCGAGCACCTCGGCCTGCACGGTGACGTCCAGGGCGCTGGTCGGCTCGTCGGCGAGGAGCACGTCGGCGCGCAGCGCGAGCGCGAGCGCGATCGCCACCCGCTGCAGCTGCCCGCCGGACAACTGCGACGGGTAGCGGTGCAGCAGGTCCGGGGAGAGCAGGACGCCGCGCATCGCCGCGCCGGCTCGCTCCCGTGCCTGCGCGGCGGACAGGCCGTGCAGCCGCAGCGTCCTGGTCACGATCGCGCCGACCCGGAACACCGGGTTGAAGGCCAGCCCTGGGCTCTGGAAGATGGCGGCGATCCGGCGGCCCCTGATCGCCCGCAGCCGCGCGGGAGACATCCCGGTCAGCTCCACGCCGTCCAGCTTGATCGATCCGGTGACCGTGGCGCCCATGGTCCCGGCGAGCCCGAGCACCGCCTGGATCGTCATCGACTTGCCGGAGCCGCTTTCCCCGGCCAGCCCGACGATCTCCCCGGCGGCCACGTCCAGCGCCGGGGCCGACGCGGCCAGCCGTTCGCCGAACCGTACCTCCAGGTCGCGCACCTGTAGCTTGACGGGCCAGGGGGCCCCGGGGGGTATCGGGGGGCGGGTAGCCCCCCGATTGGGGGGTTTGGGGGGGCTTTGCCCCCCGAGGAAGCACATCTTCACCGGGACGGTAGCCTCCTCGGGTCGAGCGCGTCGCGCAGCCCGTCGCCCAGGAGGGTGAACGCGAGCGCGGCGAGCAGGATGGCCAGGCCGGGGAACGTCACCACCCACCACGCGGTGGTGAAGTAGTTCTCGCCCTCGGCGACCATCAGGCCCCATTCCGGTGTCGGATCCTGCGCGCCGAGGCCGAGGAAGGATAGCGCGGAGGCGGTAAGGATAACTCCGCCGAAGTCCAGTGACACCTGGATGATCAGCGGCGTGACCGAGTTGGGCAGCACGTGCCGCAGCAGGATCCGGCGGCGCGGGATGCCGAGCGCGCGGCAGGCCTCCACGTAGGGCCGGCCGGCCACCGACGCCGCCTGGCCGCGGATCAGCCTGGTGTACCACGGCCACCAGGTGATCGCGATGGCGATCGTCAGGCTGGTCAGGCTGGGCGGCAGCACGGCGGCGAAGGCGAGCGCGAGAAGCAGCGACGGGAACGCGAGGAACACATCGGTGACCCGCATGATGACCTCGTCCGCCGCGCCGCCGAAGTACCCCGCCGCCAGCCCGAGCGGGATGCCCGCCGCGCACGCGATGAAGAGCACGAGCACCGCGATGACCGGCGAGATCCGCGCTCCGTACAGCACCCGGGAGAAGACGTCCCTGCCGACCTGATCGGTGCCGAACAGGTGGTGCAGCGACGGCGGCAGCAGCGTCATCTCCGGGTGCGTCGCCGACCCGGCGTCGGCCGGATACGGGGCGAGCAGCGGCGCGAAGACGGCGACCAGGAAGATCAGCGCCGCGATCGCCCCGCCGACGGTGATCAGCGGGTTCGCCCGCACGGCCCGGCGCAGCGCGGTCACGCGCGGCGTCCGCACAGTCAGCGCGGTCACGTGAGCCGGATCCTGGGGTCGAGCGCGGCCTGCACCAGGTCCACGACAAGGTTGCAGATCACGTAGGCGATGGCGACGAACAGCGTGACGCCCACGATCGCCGGCGTGTCCAGCGTCGCCACCGATCCCGCCGCGTAGCTGCCAAGGCCGGGCCAGTCGAAGATCGACTCCACCAGGAACGTGTTGACGAGCGAGTAGGCGAAGACCAGCGCGAGGGTGGCCGCCACGGGATTCCAGGCAAGTTTCAGGGCGAAGGTGGAAACCACCGTCCGTTCGGGAAAACCTAGAGAGCGCACCATCTGGACATGTGTCTCGCCGAGAGTGTCCAGCACCTGGGCGCGGGTCATCCGGGCGACCACGCCGGCCGGGTAGGCGGCCACCACGAGGGCAGGCAGGATCAGGTGGCTGAGCGTGCTGCCGAACATCGGCCAGTTGCCGCTGATCGCCGCGTCGACTACCGGCATCTGGGTGCGGGCGACCAGCGGGTGGGTGAAGATCAGGTTCGGGTCGTACTGCCCGGCGACCGGCAGCAACCGCAGCCGGTCGGCGAAGATCAGCTGCAGGATCAGCGCGAACCAGAACACGGGCATCGAGACGCCGAGCACCGAGCCGACCCTGATCACATGGTCGAGGATGCTGCCCGGCCAGCGCGCGGCGGCCAGCCCGAGCGGTATGCCGACCGCCGCCCCGATGATGAGCGCCGCGATGACCAGCTCGAGCGTGGCGGGCGCCGCCGTCCCGATGTCGGATAGCACCGGGTTGTGGGTGTGCACCGAGATGCCCCAGTTGCCGGTCAGGATGCCGCCGAAGTACCGCGCGATCCGGACCGGCAGCGGCTTGTCGAGGCCGAGGTACTGCCGGGCCCGCGCGACCTGCGCGGCCGAGGCGTGCGGGCCCGCCCACGTCGCCGCCGGGTCGCCGGGCACCACGTCGGCTATCACGAACGTCAAGATCACGACGCCTGTGACCACCACGAGCGCCAGCGCGACCCGGCGGATGACGTACCGGGTCATCCCGTCATGGCTTGAGGTCGTAGGTGAAGACCACGTTCGGGTACGCCGGGTTGACCCGGAAGCCCGTGATGCCGCTGAGCATCGCGTACTGGTAGTTGACGTTGTACAGGGCCACGAGCGGCGCCTGCTGGACGACCGTCAGCTGCATGTTCCGGTAGAGCTGGTCGGCCGCGGCCGTGTTGGTCGCGACGAGCGGCTCGACCGAGTTGATCATCTTGTCCAGGGAGGAGTTGGAGTAGTAGGAGAGGTTGAAGTACGGCGGGCTCTCGGTCTGCAGCGTGTTGGCGAACCAGGAGTACGGGTCGGCGTAGTCCGGCCACCAGTACTCGAGGAAGATGTCCTGGCGCTGCGCGGCATTGGCCGACTTGCCCTTCGCCCACTGGGTCGGCCAGGCCAGCGACTGGGCGCTGACGTTCACGTTCAGCGCCGCCAGGTCCGACTTGATGATGGTCGCGACGATCTGCTCGTTGCTGTCGCCCGCGGTGTAGGTGAGGGTCAGGTTCAGGGGCCCCCGTCCCGGCCCGTAACCGGCCTGCTTGAGCAGGGCCGCCGCCTTGGCCTGGTCGTAGGAGTACCCCGGCAGGTCGCTGAAGTACCCGGGCAGGCCGGGCGGGATGATCCCGCTGGAGGCCACGCCCGCGCCGTGCAGCGCCGCGATGATGCCCTTGTAGTCGATCCCGTACAAGATCGCCTGGCGGACCGGCATGCTCAGCCGCTTGGAGTTGAGCTGGCCGAGCAGGTTCTGCCAGGACGGCGAGCTGACCAGGGTGATCGCGGAATCGCCCTGGAACGACGACCACAGCGAGGAGTTGATCTGCTCGATGAAGCTGACCTGGCCGGTGCGCAGCAGCTGCGCCGCCGTGGTGTCCTGCGGGACGACCCGGAACACCACCTTGGTGAAGTGCTGGCCGGCCCAGCCGCCCCAGTACTTGGGGAATGACTTGAGGATCTCCTCGAACTCCTGGCCCTTGTTCCACGTCTGCACCGTGTAGGGGCCGGTGCCGGCGTCGTGCCCGGCGTTGAGCCAGCTGGTCAGCTTGTTGCCGCCGCCGCCGGCCTGCGTGTCGTAGATGTAGGCCGAGTAGTCGGCGGACGCCTGCAAGGCCAGCGCGGACGGGTAACTGAGGTGGAACACCAGCGTGTACTGGTCCGGGGTGTCGATCGTCTTGACCGCGCCCCAGACGTAGGCGGCGCCGCCGCCCAGCTTGATGGTGCGCAAGATCGCCGCCTTGGCCGCCTGCGCGGTCATCGGCCGCCCGGTGTGGAAGTAGACGCCGTGCCTGAGGTGGAAGGTCCACGTCTCCGCCCCGTCGGCTGCGGACCAGCTGGTGGCGAGCTCCGGGTCGATGACGTGCGTGGCCGGGTCGTAGTGGGTGAGCGTCTCATACATCTGGCTCATCGCGAGGATGCCGTCGGAGTACTCGGTGGCCGGGTCCCAGCCGTCCACCATCACCGGGGCCGTCGTGTCGTACGTGAAGACGTCGTTCGCAGCCGCTGCCTGGCTCGACTGCGTGCTAGTGCTGGCCGGGCTGGTCGAGCCGCTGCACGCGGCGAGCAGCGAGACCAGCGCGGCGCCGGCCGCGATCGCGCCGGCGCGGTGGCGTTTCATGGGTGCCTCCGTGAATCACTGTTATCCCGCTTAACTGACGTTCCGCTCCGCCGTCGAGAGCGCCCGCTGCCTTGACGCGCACCCGGACAGCGGGCGAGGTGAGATACGCGAGCGGGATCTCCTCGAGTTCGACGATCCGCACCGTATCGGGGTCCGCGCCGGCCGCGACCGCGCGCTCGCGCGCTTCGTCGCGCGCCTCATCAAGCATGGCCTGCCGGCCGCCCGGCCCGGGGTGAAATATCCGGTCTACCTGGCCGCTGACCGACGCGATGGCCGCGCCGATGGCGTTCGCGGCGTCGAAGTATTCCGGCCGGACGACCTCGCTTACTCCCGGGATCTTGTCGGGAACGAGAATGCTGCCGCCGCCGACGGCGATCAGCGGGCAATCCTCCTTGGAGGTCTTCATCCGGTCGATCGCGTCGCCGAGCATCTCGTCAGCCTGTGCCAGCGCCGCGGTGAGGAGGTGCTGGTGGTCAGCGATTCTCCTGACGCCCAGCGCTGCCCGCCCTGCCGCCACCGCGCTGTCCGTCAGCGTGGCTGTGTTCCCGCCGAAGACCAGCGCCTCGCGCTGCAGCAGGTAGCCAACGCTCCGCGGGCCGACGCGAATGCCGTCATCGTCAGCGGAAATCACCGTGCCGCCGCCAAGGGCGATCGTGACCAGGTCAGGCATCCGGAAGTTGGTGCGGATGCCGCCGATCTCGACCCCGTAGGAGGATTCGCGGGGAAACCCGTTGACCAGCACGCCGACGTCCGTGGACGTGCCGCCTATGTCGACCACCAGGGCGTCCGAGCGCCCGGTGAGGAAAGCGGCGCCGCGGACGCTGTTGGCCGGGCCGCTGCCGATCGTGAGCACCGGGTACCGGAGAGCCTGGTCCAGGCTCATCAGCGTGCCGTCGTTCTGCGCGAAGAACGTCACCGGCCGCAGGTCGTGCGCGGTGAGCGCCTCCTGCATCGCGCGGCCCACGTCGCGGGCGACTCCGGCCAGGGCGCCGTTGAGTATCGTCGCGTTCTCCCGCTCCAAGAGCCCGATCGAGCCGATCTCGTGGCTGAGCGACACGTGCACGTCCCCGAGTTCACGCTTGACCACGTCGGCGGCCGCTAGCTCGTGCCGTGCCGAGACCGGAGCGAACACGCTGGTGATCGCGACACCGTCCACCTGCTGGCCGCTAACACCGGCAAGGAACCGCGTGATGGCTTCGGTGTCCAGCGGGCTGAGCTCGCGCCCGTCGTATTCGATGCCGCCGTCGACGATCGTGGCGCCAACGGTGAGCGCGCGGGTGAGATCAGGGGGCCATCCGAACATCGGCCGGATGCTGTAGGTGGCCGGCCCGCCGATCCTGATCACCGCGACCCGCCGCAGGTTCCTGCGCTCGAGCACGGCGTTGGTCGCGTGCGTGGTGCCGAGCATGACGTGGCTGATCCGGCGCGGCTCGACGCCGGGCGTGGCCAGCACCGCGTCGATGGCCGCGATGATCCCGCTGGTGATATCCGGTGTGCCCGGCACCTTGGCCTTGGCGATCACCCGGTCGGCCTGGTCCATGACCACGGCGTCGGTATTGGTGCCGCCGACGTCGATACCCAGCCGGCAGTCAGTCCTCGGCATGAGCGAGATCCTCCACTGGCACGTAATCGAAGTCGTAGCCAAACGATCTCGGTCCCGTAACCGCTATCCCGAGTTCGGTCCGCCATACCGGATCGCAGCCGAAAGCGATCACCGTCACCCGCTGGCCGTAGGCGATCCGCTCGGTCATGATCGCTTCGGCCGTCTCACTGTCCAGCACCGAGATCAGGTCGGGCACCGAGGCCAGCACTCGTCCCTGCTCGAGCGCCACGAGGTTCTCGTTCTGCAACTCCAGCCTGACCAGCCGGCCGCTGTCCGCGCCCAGGCCCTCGATCACCACCGAGCCGCGCGCGAACCCGCTGGTGGTCCGGCGCTCAACATCGATGATCTTGCCGGTGATCAGCCGGTGACCGTCAACCGCCGCGATCAAGGCGTCCACCGGGCTGGTGCCCGCGTTGATAACGGCCTCGCCGATCCTGATCGCCATGGAAACCGAGTCGCGGACCGTCGCGCCGCGGGCCTGGGCCACAGTTAGCGTAAATTCCGTGGAAGATGCGGCCCCGCCGAATTCGTCCGCGGCGGCTCGCTCCAGGCGTTCCATCCAATGACCAGAAATAGTCTGGAACACCACAACGTTGCCCCGCTCGTCCGTCATGATGGCGGGGCTTGCCGGAATGCCGGCAAGATGCATGGTGACCTGCGGAACTTCGGGAAAGGCGCGTCCCATGCCGTCGGCGTCCACTAGCGGCAACCCCATCTGCGCCGCCCACGCGACCGGCAGCAGGCCGTTTCCCCCGCCGATCTCCGCCGCCATAAGGGCCGCGACTTTCCGTCCGGTCGCGAACTCCAGATGGTCGCGAAGCCTGGCACCCTCGTCCCCGTTCTCAATTTTCTCGATGCTAACCGTGGGCGCGCCGATGCCGCCGCACGGCATGATCAGTGAATCGCCCGGCAGTTCGTCCAGGTCCACGAGCGGAACCGGGCCGAAGTCCTCGGTGGCCTGCAGCGCCTGGAGCAGCGCGAGATAGGGGTCTCCGCCACCGCCGGCGCCGAGCACGGCGCAGCCACGGGCTAGTGCGCGGAGCGATCGAGAGTCAAGGAGGCGCTTCATTGCAAGGGGTAATGATCGCGGCGGGATGAGATCGTGTCGGTTGTTATGCGCGGGCGTTTCCGGATGTTGGATAACGCTACCGTACGGTGTGGCGCCACGGTGCGCACGATCTCGTCCCGGAGTGTGTCGGGGGTGGACCCGCGGAGCACTCGCTGCGGGCTAACCCCCGGAATACGTGCGTAGTAGAGCCCGGTGACGCCGCGCCAGACATACCAGCGCGGGAATTCACGCGCATAGGCCCACCAGGGGGGGACCGTCTCCGCAGCGTCCTCGCTGTCGCATACGGTGCTCAATCCCAGGCCGGTCTTGCGCTCCATCGCTGTCCTTCGGAGTACCTGTACGGCGACGTGAGCGGCGGCCACGTCGCACTGGACGCTTCATTATGAAGAGATGGTGGCAGCCGACAGCGCTGACGGTAATGGGCGGATTGCACTACGATCTCAAAAGATGTGTGCGGTCAGCATAAGGTGATCCCTGATGCCCTCTGTTGATGAGATCCTCGCGGGCTCGCCGCTTTCCAGTCTGCGGCGAGTCAGTACCGGCGGCGGTGACCGCAAGGTCACCACGGTGCGCCTTGCCGAGCGGTTCGCCGAGCTCGATGACGCGCCAGCCGGCAGTTTCGTCGTGCTCGGCCGGCTCGCCGCCGCGGAGATTAACGGCTACCGGCTGGACATGGCCTTGCGCTGGGCGTCGATCCATCGCGTGGCCGCGGTCGCGGCGTTCTCCGCCCAGGAGTGGGAGCCCGCGCTCACGGCCCTCGACATCACCGGACGAGCCGACATCGCGCTTATCTCCATCCCCGCCGACGCCGACCTCGCCGACCTCATCCGGGCGGTCTCCGCCGAGATCTGCGGCGGCGCCGAGCGCGCCCTCGGACGTGCCCGGCAGGGGCTCGCGGCGGTGCTGCAGGCCGAGCAGGCCGGCACGGGTCCCGATGAGATGAGCGCGGCCGTCAGCCGCGCGCTCGGCATCGCGGTGGCATTCCGTCCAGTCACGCCGGGCGGCGATTCGCACGCTGACAACAGCCGGAAAGCCGGCGGCGACAGGCGGCGGACGGCCGAGCCGGAACTGACCGTGCCGGTACTCGTCGACGATTCGCCGTCCGGGTACCTCGTGGCCGCGGACGCCGACGACGACATGGTCGTCGCCGCCAGCCTGGTCCTGCATGCCGCGGCCGCCACCGCGGCACGGTTCCTCGACCTCGGGCGGCGGGCACGGGACACGCCGACCCGGTCCCGCAGCGAACTGCTCGCGGAACTGCTGTTGTCGGAGTCGGCGGTCAACGAGGACCTGCTGGGACGGGCGCGGCAGCTGGGCATCCAGGTGGGCGGCTGGCACGTCGTGGTCCGGATCGAGGCCGACGACCTTGACGAGGCCGAGCAGGATGAGGTGCGGCGCTTCGAATTGCTGGAGTCGGCGGGCCAGGCGGCGCTGCAGGCCGCCTCGGCGTCCGGCGACGTCTGGTACCTGTCACGGATCGCTCGTGCCATCATCCTCATCCGCGAGACGGCCTTCGACCCCGGGCCGCAGGCGGGTATCCGCGCCGTGCGGTCGGCGGAGCGCGCGCTGCAGGCGGTCAGCGCCCGGTTCCCCGCTCCGGTGTTCCGGGCCGGGGTGGGCGCGGCGCACGAAGGCCCGACGGGGCTGCGGGCCTCGGCCGCCGAGGCCCGCGGTGCCCTGGCGACCGCGCGGGCCGCGCGCAAGCCGGCCGGCGTCGCCGCCCTCGACGCGGTGGGCATCAGGCGGATGCTGATGGAGTGGTACGCCTCGGACACTGTTCGCGCGTCGGTACACGGTCAGCTCGCGCCGCTGGAGAAGCTCGGGCCGGGCCGGGCCGAGACCGCGATCCAGACGCTCGCCACGTACCTCGACGAGCAGGGATCGGTCATCAAGACAGCACAGAAACTGCACCTGCACCGCAACGCGGTGACCAACCGGCTGCGGAGCATCACGGAGCTGCTCGACGTGGACCTGGACGACCCCGACCAGCGACTCGTTCTGCAGCTCGCCTGCCGGGCACGTCTGCTCGGGTGAGGAGTGCGATAGTCTCAGCTGGGGTCGGAAGAGCCGGCAGTACAGAAGCAAGCCTTGGTTTGCAGGCGAGCGAGAAACAGAGCATGAGCGAGGCCCGCGTGGTAAGCGAAGCGCCCGGTGGCACACCGCCTCATCACTTTGACCTGCCCCGGCTCGATATCAGCGTGGCGCACCCGGCCCGGATCTTCGACTTCTGGCTGGGCGGCAAGGACAACTTCGCAGTGGACAGGCAGGCCGCGGAGGCCGCCGTCGAGGCCTTCCCCAAAGCGGTTCCCGCGATGCGCGCCAACCGGGCGTTCCTGGCACGCACGGTGCGTTACCTGGCTGGCGAGGCCGGGATACGGCAATTCCTGGACATCGGGACCGGCCTGCCGTCGGACGACAACACACACGACGTCGCGCAGGCGATCGCGCCGGAGTCCCGCGTCGTGTACGTCGACAACGATCCGGTCGTCCTGCTGCATGCTCATGCGATGCTCACCGGCACCGCGGCCGGAGCCACCGGTTACATCGACGCGGACCTGCGCGATCCGGGCAAGATCCTGGCAGACGCGGGGTCCCTGCTCGACCTCTCGCAGCCAGTGGCCGTCTTGCTGTTCGGCATCCTCCCCTACATCCACGCTGACGACAGCCCGTACGCGGTCGTGGACGTGCTGATGAGCGCCATGCCGGAGGGCAGCTATCTCGCGGTCTCCCACCTCGCGAACGACCTGTTCCCCAAGCAGATGCCGGCCTTCGCGCACGCGCTCAACAAGTATTCAAGCCTGGACATGTCGCTGCGCGACAAGGCGGAGGTGTCCCGCTTTCTCCGCGGACTCGAACTCGTGGAGCCGGGCGTCGTCCAAGTGTCCCGGTGGCGCCCGCACACCGCGCGGGAAGGCAGTGTCCCAGCCGCGTCGTGGGGCGGGGTAGGACAGAAGTCCGCCCGGTCACGCGTCCCGTTCGCGCGGAACCCCGCATCGTAATAGTGACGGAGACGCCAAGCGGCGGCCTCTCGGTTCCCGGCATCCGCCCGGCCTGCGCGGTGGTACGTGTGGCTGGCGGTCCTGCTGATGCGCGGACTACGTTATCCCGAAAAGTTTTCGTCGCTATCACGGTGATTTCTTTACGTGTAGAAAAAAGTCTTCGGGCGCGATGTAAGAGACTCGCCCAGAAGGCGCAGTTGTGGGCGGTGGCGAACCGTGCTGACGACTTCTGGGCAATCGCGTCCGGTACCAGTTCCTGCACGTCCGGGCGGCTGGCCGAGAATCGCGGCCAGTTGGGTGCCGCCACGGTGGCACCCTGGGGCAGGCGGCGATTGGGGTTGCCGGTGGCGGCGAAACGGGTCCAGTAGGCGATCATCTGGCTGGACAGCGTGCGCTGGGCGGCACTGAACGGCGGCACCGTGTCCAGGGCGGGGATCCGGCCGAACACGTACTGGAGCTCAGTGCTGTGCGCCGCGCCCAGGGGGAAGGTGAGCGTGGTGAGGTTGAAGTCGTCCGGCGGGTTAGGGTCGCTGAACTCGTACGCGTAGACCCCGCTGCGCCGCGTCAGCTCGTCGGCTCGCAGGGCCGGGCAGCTGAACGCCGAGTCGGTGATCACCTGGGCGTAGGCGAGGTCCGGGGACGGGTAGCCGGACAGCGGGTAATGCGCGAGGATGGCCGCCGCGTTGGCGCCGTAGGACGCCTGGATCACCGAGGTGTACTGCGCCGCCGTCAGCGGGTGGCCCGCGAGATCGTACTCCAGCGCGACGAAGAAGCGGCCCTCGTCGTGATTGGTGCCCTGGAGCAGCGGGACGTGGCTGTACCGCCCGGCGGCGAACGCGGCGGCCGGCTGCAGCGGCAGCACCGGAGTGCCGGCCACCGGCGACCAGCCGAAGGCACTCTGCGCCTGCAGGATGTCGGTGACTGACTTGCCCCGCAGGCAGGCCACCTGCGTGGCGGCGGTGGCGCAGCCCAGCCGCGCGGCGAAGGTGGCGCCCGAGAGCTCGGCTAGCGGCCGGGTGGGGCCGCCGAGCAGGCACCCGCTCTCGGCGATGGCCCGGGCGAACAGGCCGGCCGCGGCCGGGGAGGCCATGTTGTCGCACACGCTCGCCGCGCCCGCGGACTCGCCGAACTCGGTCACGTCGCGGGGATTGCCGCCGAAGGCGCGCGCGTTCCGCTGCACCCAGCGCAGCGCGGCCTGCTGGTCCATGAGGCCGTAGTCGCCGCTGGTCGATTTGCCGTCAAGCCCGCGCAGTGCCAGGAACCCGAACGCGCCGAGCCGGTAGTTGATCGTCACGACGATGACGTGGCCCTGGGCGGCGATCGCGGCGCCGTCGTAGATGCTGCCTTCCCCGCCGGTAAACCCGCCGCCATGGATCCACACCATGACCGGCAAGCCGCCGCGGCCGGTCACGGCCGGCGTGTACACGTTCAGGTACAGGCAGTTCTCGGACGTGCTCGTGGTGATCACGCCGGTCGCGACGCTGCCGGTCTGGGCGCAGGCCGGCCCAATCCGGTCGGCGTTCCTGATGCCCTTCCACCGCGGCGCCGGCTGCGGCGGCCGCCACCGCAGGGCCCCGGCCGGCGGCGCGGCGTACGGTATGCCGAAGAACTCACGGACGTTGCGGGCGTACAGCCCGCGGACGGCGCCCTTGTCGGTCCGCACCACGAGCGGCGCGGGCCGCGCCGCTGCCGCCGCGGCGGCCGGCCGACCCGCGGCGGCCGGGCTGGCGGCCGCCGCGCCGCTG
>Ga0209656_10001112_pt1 | contig 17356 bp, 14 predicted proteins | sample BogFormECP12_OM2_FD_188239 | JGI IMG/M metagenome (GOLD analysis project Ga0209656, IMG submission 188239) | Bog forest soil microbial communities from Calvert Island, British Columbia, Canada - ECP12_OM2 (SPAdes) (version 2) | ecosystem: Environmental > Aquatic > Freshwater > Wetlands > Bog ... | reverse complement strand
GCTAACGTTCCTAGTCACCGCTCTGGGCCTTAGACTTAGCCACGCATCGGCCAACGGGATTGCATACGGGAATTCGATATTTGCGCTGCTGGTCGGTCTGTGGACCTATCGAGTGAGCCGAGATCGGCTTCAACAGACTCCCAGAGCTTTGGTTGCACTTTATGCGTCGGCTTTGGCCTGTGCTCCGTATCCGGTTGGAATGGCGCCAATGGCGTTGTCGCATGCCATGACGTACAACCGTTATGGCTATGCTCTGTTGGTGCCGCTTCTGGTAGAGTGCGTCCAGCGCCGTGACAAGACTGCGACCGATGCCGAAGAGTGGTTGGGTGGAATTTCGACCGGAGCCGCGGTTGCACTTGCGTTGTTTCTCAAGGCCAGCTACTTCATAGTCGGCTTGGGATTCCTAGTGGCTTCGTTGCTCTTTTGGATCCCAGGCGTCCGCAGATTCTTTGGAGTGCTGGCGGGCTTTTCTGTCGTGACCTTTCTTGGTCTCGCCTATTTGCGATTTAATTTGGCGGCGATGCTCCGCGGGTTGCATATGGCGGCTGGCGCGAGGGCGCAGTCTTTTTCACTAATAACTCCCGTGTACAACGTCGCGATGCACTTGGTCCCCCTTTACTGCGTACTCGGACTTACGATTGTCGCAACATTTATGAAGCCGCGCTGTGCCGATGTGTCTAAGCAGTCTTACCTGCCTGTAGCAGCCATAATCGTATACTTTGCAGACATAGCGTTACTCAGCACCAATGCGCAAAGTGCTGGACTACCCTTGCTGGGTGCGTTCGCGATAATTGTCGCCAATCAGGTTGCGGATGCCAAGAAGAATTCACCAAGCTCCGCGCAGCTTTTCACACTCCCATATTATGCGTCTGTGTTGCTGATTTCCGGGCTACTCTTCTTGCCACAGTTTACGTCGGACATTGTGGCTCTGCCCATCGCGGCGGCACGAAAAATCCATCCGCCGCCGGGATGCGCCACGCGATTCACAGAAACTGGGGTTTCTGACCTCATGCTTTGTGATCGTCCGGATGGGGACCCTGCGCAACGATGGTCCAATGGTAGCAACTACACTGCATATGTTGATGATGGTGTTGCTTTGCTCCGTACATGCTGCAAGCCTACGGACAAGGTATTAGTGATGGACATGCAAAATCCATTCCCGTATGTTCTCCGGTGGGTTCCTCCACGTGGCGGCCTAGCCGCGACGGCTTTCAATTACACCTTGAGCGACCGGTTTCGGCCATCAATCGATGAATACTTTGGAGATGCGACTGTTGTTATGATTCCCAAACACCCAGCTTTCTTGCGCCAGCATTCCGAAGGGTTTTATAAAATCTATGGTCCAGCAGTGGAAGAGAGATTCCGACTGATCGCGGAATCTGACTGGTTTTGGCTTTACAAGCGACAATAAGGTCTTGAGCTTTCTGATATCGTTGTTTTAGCTTACACCTGACCTATGCGCAGAATTTGAGGAACTGAAGACGCTCTGAGGAAGAGAACCCCTCTGGGGACCCTGGAAATCCTGTTGTAAAACAGAGAGGCAGCGAAGTGAGCCCTTCGCGAGCCGATTTCCAGGAGGTCACCCAAAAGGTGAAGAACGAAAAGAAGCATAGCGGCAAAACCCGCTCCAAGCAAGGCCCTCCAGTAGTTACTCCGGAACCCAATAAAATCGCGGGTTCCACTCCATTCGACTTTGACGGCAGGAATCTTACTCCCTACGGCGGATTGTTTCCGGTGGCCACCATGCTGGAGAAGTTGGAGTTCCAGAAGCTGGTCGAGGAAATGCTGACAGTGAAGCGCAGGCCACGTTTCATGAGCGCCTATCAATTCGTGATGGCGATGGTGTTGGCCATCTACGTCGGGTTCTCCCGCCTCCATCACCTCCGCTTTGTGGCCAACGATCCGATGCTGACCGGGCTGCTGAAGGTGGCAAGCTTGCCCGGGCAGAGCACGTTCTGGCGGTTTTGTGCGTCGCTGCATTTGACCGTGGCGCGACAGTTGTTGGAGCTGCAGCAAGTCCTGCGCCAGCGGGTCTGGGAAGCCGCCAACCTGCAGTTGGCCGCGATCACCGTGGACACCGACACCACCGACACCACCGTGCACACCCTGTATGGCAACCAGATGGGGGCACGCAAGAGTTACAACCCGAAGAACAAAGGGAAGAAGAGCTATCAGCCTATCCTTACCTTTATCGCCGAGACCCGCGAGTACATTTGGGGGGAACTACGCAACGGCGACCGGCCCGACGGAAAACAGATTGCGCGTCATTTGACGGCGGTGTTCGCGGCCCTGCCGACTTGCGTTGATCGCCTCTTCGCGCGGGCCGATTCCGGGTTCTATTGTTGGGAGGCGGTGCGAGCCTACGAGCGCGCCAAAGCGCAGTTTATTCTGGTGGCCCGCAAGACGTCTCGCCTGCTGGATCAACTGCAAGCTGCGGCGTGGAAGCCCTCGCCAGAGACCGACGCCGACCAGGAGTGTGAATTTTGGTACCAACCAGAAGGCTGGGGGAAAGCGTACCGCTTTATTGCCCTGCGCTATAAGAACGACAAGCCGCCACAACAGCGCGAGCAGTATCAACTGTTTGACACTCCGCAATACCTTTATCGGGTGTTCGTTACCAACATGGATGATGAGATTGCTCGGCTGGTGTGGTTCTACAATCAGCGGGCAGCAGCGGAAAATCTGATCAAGGAAGCCAACAATGATGCCGGACTGGCGGCACACCCTTCCCAGCGCTGGGCTACCAACTGCGTACATTTTCAGCTGGTGATGCTGGCCTACAACCTGAACTGCTGGTTGCTGTTGTTCAACCGGGAGGAGGAAGTCGAGACCGACAATCTGAAGCATACGACGATAGCCACCGCACGTTTGCGTTTTCTGTTTGTGGCTGCCAAAATCTGGCGGCACTCTGGGAGAGTTGGGATTAGCTACAGCGATCAGTATCAGGAAAAAGGCTTGCTGCAGCGTCTCATGGATCGACTCCGCGCCATTGCGGCTGGCCCTACGGGATTCCTGCCAGTGGTGGCTACGCCGCTGGCGGGCTGAGTAGCGCATAAAATCCTATGCGCGAGTTACCCTGCAAATCCAAACACTTAGAACGAAGGGTCACGAAAAGCCAAGAACAGACTAACTCAGCGAAGTATTGAGATCCGAATTAACAGAACTGATGAGGGCTGGAGATCAATCGGCAGCTCCAGGAATGGTCGAAGTGCGCGCATAATTCAGGTTACATGCAACCCCCTGTGCGGCTGGCCTGTAGTACTGTTTGAGACCGTCTTCTTCATTGGATATAGCCAAATGAAGCTGAGGTGGTTTGTCGGTAGAGCAGCTAGATCCTGTTCATCGTGGAAGCGCCACACCTGAAGTAAGATCCTTTTGCTCACCCACTAGTCTAAGTCTCATGTCGAGTTCAGTTGGATTGAGGAACGCTTCGAGGCATTGAACTGTCAGCTATTTACGCTTATAGAGTCGCCACCAATCAGATTCGGCCTCAAGCCGAAAGCGCTGGTGCAGACCTGGCTCATAGATCTTAAAAAAGTTCTCATGGGCTATTCTCTCTTCAGCTGGCCGCTTGGGAACCATGACGATGTCGGCATTTCCGAAATAGGCGTCATCCGAGGGTCGGAGTTCGTCGCTGAGGGTGTAGTTATAGGCCGCGGCGGCGATGCCACCAAGAGCGGGCTTTCGTTGCAGAGCGTATGAAAACGGATTAAACATGTCCATGGTGGTAACCGTTTCTTCGGGACGAGAAGCCCTCCCCAGTAATGCGGCACCATCATTGACATATGTTGCATAGATAGTTCCGTTACCGCCAGGATTCAGCACGCTGTCGTACAGCAGCAAGGGGACCAAACAAGGCTCCGTAAAGTGGACAACCGCGGTGGTGCTCGTAAGTCGCGATTTGCTCCATGCGCCGTAGGTTAGTCCCCAGAGGTCCGAACCCAATTGAGGAAGGACCAGCACACTAGCCAGCAACAACACCGCGGCATAGTGCGGGAAAGCAGAACGACCCTGTGAACCCGACAGCCGTCCTTGGTCGGCGGTGACTGTATTGACTATGATAATGGCAAAAACGGCTGTAAGCGGGAGAGCATTGGCTTGTTGGTTAGTGAAAAGCACTAGTAGGTCGGCAGTAATTGTCAGTGCAGCCAACAGCACCAGTTGAAGCCACCACAATGAGCGACGAGCCCCATCGCCCCGCCGTAAACACACAAAAGTCAACAGGGCAGCGGTCAGCAATTGCACGCCATTTATCGCAACGGTCAGCAATCGTTTGCCATTCTGCGCAACCTCCGAGACGGGAATCCAAACGAAAAGACTCCGCGATCTGGCGCCAGCAGCCATCCGGAGGTCATTGAAAACGGCTTGGATGTCAAAGTGGAGATAGCCGAGGAAAGCCAACGTCACCAGCACAAATCCGGACACCAGACCTAGAAGCCGTCGGCGAGTGTTACACCAAAAGAGGACGGAGACTCCAATCAGAGGCAAGGAAATCAGGAAGTAGCTAACTTTGAGAAAGAGAAGTAATCCGGCAGCTGCCCCTGACGATAAACCCCCGAACGATTCTTCAGTTCTTTCCTTTCCGCTTCGAACCGGCTGAAAAGCTTCCATCATGATCAATCCAAGCAGCGCATAACCGTACCGGTTGTATACCATGGCGTGGCTAGAGGCCCAGGGCCAGGTGCCTAAGGCGTATGGCGCCACAATCAAGGCGGTCAAGAATAGGCTCAGAAGGATCCGCGGGGACGACTCCATTCGATCGCGACCGAGATAGTAGCTCCATAAGCCGACCGCCAAGCCAGCGATGGCGCTCCCGTACCCTATTCCGTTGGCCGTATAATGCGAAATCCTCATCCCCAAGCCGACAATCAGAAACGTTAGTGGTCCCCACGGACTATAGTAGTCGACGTGAGGGCGCTGGCCATTGACTACGCGCCAGCCATTGTCCAGTAGAAAAAAGATGTCATGGCCGAACCTGCGGGTCGGGACGGCGCCGATGAAAACAGTAACCGCGCACAAAGAGATGAGGGAACCCAGGAAAAATAGTCGGCGTCCAGAGGTTTTGTCACTGGTCTCGTGCCAGAAAGATAGGAAGGACTCGAATAAGCTCATAATCAAGAATACACGCCGTTTCCGATTCGTGGTTTTCTGCGACCAGGAGACAATCTTTATATTGGAAGTCAATAGCATATGTACAATTACAGGGCACGATTAAATGCGTGCCCTCCCACATTGTTACTTTTGCAATGCATGGGTTGCAGGCTAAAGCTGCTTGTAATATTCCGCAGGAGTGCGAGTAATTTCACGCTAGATTGCCCGTCCGGACCGGCCGCGCGACGATCAGCATTTGCTTTCCCAGCGGTTTCAAAGGTGAATTTAGATATAGCCATATAAGCCCAGGTGATATTTTAAGTCGGCTTTTTACAGTCAGGGGCATGAACCGAGGTTTACAGTCCACAATTTCGTATCCGCGCGCGCGCAGGAAATCGCACATCGTGAGGTGCGAGTAGACTGTGATGTGCGTGTAGTCGTCGAAGTACTCCCGGTAAGCGTACCGATAGTTCGGTTGCAACAGGCAGAGCAGACCGCGGCTGGACAACTTGCCTTCCAGTTGACGCAGTACGCACCCCAGTTCGTTCTGTGTGATGTGCTCGAACAGGTTGCTGGCAAAGGCAAAGTCCACCGAGCCGCTCTCCAGGAACGACAGGTCGGTGACGCTTCCCACGTGGCTCTCGACATCCTGCTGGACGAAGGAGGGCATTTCAGTCCATATGTCGAGGGCAATGCGCCTGCGGGCTATTACGTTGTTGATGAAGTGGCCATAACCGGCGCCCAGCTCGAGCACGCAATCTTCCGGGCGAATCCAACGACGAAAATAAAACTGGAAGAGGGACCGCCACAAGATTTCGCGGCGCGCGTCGTATTCGAAGCGGGTCTGATGATAACCCAAGCTCACAGTCACGCGAGCAGACTCCACCCAAATGTAAGTCCCCAGATCATGCGTGAGCCGACTCTCAGTGCGCGAAGATTATTGACGTTGCCTCCCTTGCTCAAGCCGACTCGGGGGTGAAAGGTTACCGGACACTCCACAATGGAAAAATCATGCCCCAGCGCAGCATCAAGAAAGTGGGCATTGAATTCCAGATTAATCGCCGGGTTCACGATGGGGAGAAGGGCAATAACAACCTCGCGTGGCATCATTTTATAGGTGGTTCCCACGTCCGTGAAGGTCCCCTTGCCCAGGTGCTTGACCTCGAGCAGTTTGCCAGCGAAGAAGTTGCCGTAGTACATGAACGTGCTTAGCTGAGTATCGCGGTCCCGCAACTGCTCGACAATGCGTGTGCCGTTCACAATCTCCGCATGTGGCGCGTACGCGAGGAACTTATCCAGATCGGCCGCACGGAACGTCATGTCGCCCTCACAGAGCGCGACCAAATCCGTATCCTGCCATTGCGCGGCTTCCGCCAGGCAGCGGCAGACACAACGGCCGTATCCCTGGCGCTCTTCGTTAACTGCAGTTGCACCTGCCTCAGTTGCGACCTCCAAAGTGCGGTCCTTGCTGTTGTTGCTGACGACAATGACACGCTTGACCCTGGGATGAGAAAGGAAATCACGGACTGCGGCACCGATGCTAAGTTCATCATTGTAAGCAGTCAACGCTATAGTAATAAGCGACGCGTCGGTAACCGCAGGCGATGGGCGGTCCCGTCGCCGTTTCATCGGTAGCACTAGTCCAAGGTCAATAGCAATCAGAATAATGCTGATCGTCGTGGGGAATCCGCTAACCCAGAGCAGCCTTGCGATCAGGCCGACAAAAAGGTCTCGTTGCAGAAGCATCAGGCGGACGATAGACAGCAGAATCGCCCCAAAATACAAGCTCAGTCCGATCAGCAGCGCCCAGACGCCCCAATAGCATAACGGAATGCGGGCAAGAAGGGATTTGCGTTGTCCGACGTGTATCCTGGATTCGCCTATCAGAGACATCCTCTCCCAAGCGCCGGTCGAGCGCGAATTCACGAAGGGAAACTGTCAATGCACCAAGGGGCTAACGATGTGAAGAAATTATAGCTCAACCGAACTCTGCGACCGGGTCTCCGCTGAGTCCGCCGTCAGAGCCTCTTGCATCACTGAATGGGCTTTTTCTCACTCTGTGTCAATCCCTTTGATTGCTCAGATTCTGGTGCGGTTCGCAGCAATGACTTCACCGCCCGAAACTTTCCATTGGCTTCCCGCTCTATTTCGTCTACATACTCGAATCGGACGCCGAGAGTCGGACTGATCCACTTGCGAATCTCTTCCTGCAGCATATCTTCATCGGCTTTGCCATATCTGTCTCGACGGACGACTCGCAGCCGGATTTCGCCAACGCGATCCTGCAACACCTGGCACTCGCGAACGTTAGGAGTATGCTTAAAGATGTAATCGAACCGCATGATTCTCGTTCCCTCGGGAGTCAGCACATAGTCATCAATTCGCCCGAGGATACCTGCCAGCACCGGCGACTCTAAACCGCACTGGCAGCACTCTTCCTTTGCTGGCCATAGCCCGACGTCCCCGACGTCATAACGAATCAGCGGGAACTCGGGTGTGGCGAAGCCGGTGCACAGTAATTTTCCCTGCATTATCCCGTCCGCGCGAGATTCTTCGACCCGCTCGATAACGCCAAGTTCGAAGTCTTCGTGATACAAGAAGTTGCGGCATTGAGAAGCGTTGGCGCACGCTTCCGTCATTCCCCACTGGTCTGTCAGAACCGAGCCAGTAAATTCAACAATATCGACACGTTGATTCGGCAGCACGTTCTCGGCACCGGTGGCGATCAACTTCGGGGGGTTGTGCAGTGCTAATCCTACCTGCTTTGCAGCCGTTACCAGCGCGTGAAGAATCGACGGGTAGCCGGTATAGAGCTCGAAAGCTTCTTCGTCCAAAAACTGGAGAATGGGAGCCATCTTGGAAGGGGTCAGCTGCTGCATGTTGATGAGCGCCTGATGCATCGGTCGATTCCAGCGCCAAAACGGCGGATTTCTCTGCCCCATGGGCACTACAAGCTTGCCGGTAAAATTGACATGCCTGGCTCCGGGCTGTACTCCGAAGCGCATCCGATGCCTCCACCAGATCGCCCACTGCATAGCGATGGCCGAACGGCTAACGAACAGCTCGAGGCTCTTTCCAGTTGTTCCGCTAGTACGGCGGAGTTGCAAGTCCCCGGAACCCCTTTTCCTGCTTAACAGCTTGTCACGATTGTTCCGAACTTCCTCCTTTGTGAGAATAGGAAGCTTGCTGAGATCGGATACATTTTGGACGTCTTCCGGTCTGAGCTTTCGCTCCCGCATTCGATCTCGGTGAAAGGGCACGTATTCATATGCATACTGGATCAACTCGCGGACTTGTTCGTCTTGATACGCACGTACGTTTGCTCGGCTCCACCTTTCCGATTCCAGCAGGCGGGAAAGTTGTAGCTCAAAATCGGCACCTAATCTTACCTTTGCTTCTCGGTGTCCGTACCAAGAGCAAGCCAAATTCTGCAGAGGTATCGGTAGATGCGCGTATAACGATTCCCTCATGACTGCGGCGTCAATCAACTTCCCTCGATCCCAGACCGCTCGATGTGGCCTGTCCAACCAAAGTGAGGTTTAAAGTGGAGTGTATCGGCATCAGCTAAGGTGCTAAGTCGTCCATTCCACTCATTCCGATTGCTTCTGATCTCAATGTCCCGCCAGTCACCAGCCGCGAGGGAATACTCCTTGCACCGAAATGCATTTGCAATAATCGGAATGCGTTCCGGATCGAAGCCCATAAGGTAGGCACAAGCTGCGTCAACGCCGGGCGCATGTGTTCCGAAGGCTACCAATCCTGCATTCACAGGATCTGGATCCATCGGTCCCCGGCCCTCCCCTGCGATAATACCGTCGACCAAGACGTAGTGACGTTTCCTGTTTTGCTCCAGTCCACCGCGAAGAGTTCCGTCTCGGTTGCCGTACGCCATCAGTTTGTTCAAATCAAGGCACATCCGCCACACGGTATTGTTTCCGTACCAGTTTCCACTGCGAATCACGCGTTCGGTGTCACCGAACACGCGCAACCCTGGTTTTCGTAGTCTCCGCAACAGGTGACTCCCGGCGTCGGGAAATGCCACCACAGCACGATGAGACAGGTTCACCAATCGCCGCTCTAGCCTGTGTTTCGCGCCAGGCCGTGGATGTTCGTCGCCGCCTTGGGCTGGATCGCCCTCCGTGTGGTGAGGCAGGAAATTCTTGTCAGTGTTAATGCCGACAAGATTCTTGAGGCTCAGGGTGACGCCGGCTTTCTTGTGAGTTTTCAATTTTGGTAAATTGAAGAAAACATCACACCCAATGGCAGCCCCGGAGATTAGATATTCATGGCGTCCCCCCGAGTGATGACGGTTTACTTTGCCGCTGTCATAGTCGGCACCATAATACCGGCCGGCACCATGATGGTCTACAAACTCACTGCCGTTTGCCAAGTCGAAAGCAACATCGCCGTAAGGGTCGCCCGGAAGCGTGCGCCGCTCGACGATGACGCCATCGCGGTTCGTCCACTCTTCTCGGCGCAAGTCAATTAACTCGAAAGCAAGTCCCTTTTGCTGATAATAATTCTGGATCTCATCCAACCCGAGGACGCGCGTAATGGCGGCAAAGGAAGAATCGGTCTGTGGCGCATCTGCCACGATGATCTTGCCCCGGCCCTCTAGCGCCTTCCACACATAGTCAGCGACCGCTCGGACAATGCTGCCATGTGTGAGCACGTATTGCCAGCCTTGGGGGTCACGCGGGTGACCCTCCTTGACCAGGTTCGGTTTAAGCAAAACGGTCTCACGCGGTCGGATGAGATCCGCGAGAGGGTTCCAGTGCACGGTGTTGTAATTCGCGACGTCAAGTCGAGCAAGACGGAAACACTCTCTTACGCCCAGATACGCTGGATTCTGCTCTCCGTTGCGTTCCGAAAACATGCACTCAACCACCTCGTAAGGCGGATGGAATGGGGGCGTACAGGAATAACCGGAGGCGCCGACCGAAACCGCTATTGGAGTTGCTGTGGATCTTGGCTCCATAATGAATCCGACTCTGCTCCGTTTGCGCTCAGTTTGCCAGTGACCGGTGATTTCGTCATCCATTGGGTACAGCTCGCCCGTAGACTGGCTGGCCTTGCGCACCCCAAGGCAGCAGGTAAACGATACTCGCGGCGCGCAAGGTAAGGCCTTCCTCGTCACATTATCACGTCGGCCATTACTGATTGTATTCGAAGAACTATTACGACAATTCGGTACGCGCCGCACAGGTCAAGCTCGATGCGCAGCGACCATATACCGGAACGCAACGCGGGGCCGTGGGCAACTGCCATGTCGAATTGGCCTGGGAAGCGGCCAGAAACCGAGACCGTCGACGTTGTGCGCACCAACTTCGGCATTGCCCTGGATCTCATGAGTATCCCGCGTCAGGGTTCATGGCGTTGACCCAGCAGGCCTATACGTGAATCGAAGAGACGGGCCCCTGATGTTCTCTAACATTCAGCAGTGTGTGAAAGGGGGCGCTTGGATGTAATGGCAGAATTTGGGTCGAGCTAAACCTCAACATGCCCCATGCGAATCCCGTCCGCCAGATGCTCTACGGCAAGTGCTGTTGCTAGGTGGGCTTTGGCGGCGAGCTAACCATCAGCTGGAGCCCCAACTTGTTCGGCTAAGAGTGTCAGCTCCATAAAACTTGCGACCGCTCCGGGATCAACTAGCCCGTCGACCACAAGCTCACGCGCAATCACGAGTTCACCCGGAGTCTTCCGTCCGGAGATTTCTGCCGGCGAAAGGCTGGATTGGCAAGTGCCTACCGAAACAGAACGCTCCGGTAAAGGCAAAGCAACAACCGTCTTTAGTTCAATGTACTCTGAGCTCGTAAAGCTCTGTCTGCGGATAACCTGTTCGGATACTAGGGCGAAGCCTGCTGAAAAGGTCAATCTCTCCGGCTGGCATTTCAAAGCTAGCAGTTTTCCGCAGAACGAGCTCAGACAGCTCAGAAGGCATGACCGAACCGCTTTTCCACACCAGATAAACCGGATGTCCGGCAGCTCTGGTCAGAACCTTATCCGCATCAAATGCCAAGTGGGAGCTTAAACCAGGAGTGGTATTCTCCTTTATCCACAAGTATTTCGAACCGGAATCTTGCACAGCCCAATAATAGCAAGGGTCCACCCCCAACACAGTTGAGCTGGTCGGGACATGCATCGTAATGAATGCGAAGATTGGCCTTGGATCACGATTTGACCAACTCCCAGAGAATTCAAGAATCTTCCCCGCGCGTACCCCAACACCCAGAGCGGCGAATGCAAGCCAGAGCGCAAGAAACAGTCTCCGAATGTTAACAGAACAATTCGCCTCAAGCAGAAGTGCGGAAAAAACTAACAGCCCGGCTAGGACAGGCACGATGAAAAACACCTCATAATTCAGCGCGCGGGAGAAGAGCACAAAGCTCAATAGCATGTTGCTTGCCCCAACTGCCAGGACAAATACCAGCTCAGGCCAACGCCTAGCTCGTAGTCCGGAATTGCGGCGCTCCTTTAGCCATATCCAGCACAGGCAGAACGCGACCATTGAGAATAGAACGGGCGCGGCAAGCTCCGGAAGATACAACGCCTCTTTGCTACCCCAAGAGCCGCCCAACAGTGGAGAGATGTTGCCGCTATCGCCTTTTGTAGCGCTCGCCATGTAGTGCAGCCATGCAAGCGGACTCAACTGCTGCGAGTAGATCCAAAGGCAAAATGCTGCGGTGGAAATCACAGCTGCTGGCAAGAACGCCTCAACGACTTGTTTCCGCCACCCCAGGCATATTAGTGCGATCGCGCCAATGGCTAAACCCAAGCAGAAGGTGAAGGCTCTCGGCGTAGAAAGTGCTGCGCTCGCAATCGCCACTCCAGCGCACGCGGAATAGAAATAGGCATGCCATCTCTGCCGCTGCAGTGAGAGAACGAGTAGGATCAACGCCGCTAGTTCAAAGGCAACCGTGAGTGTGTCGAGTCGTCCAGAATTGATACTTCCGCCCATCGGGGTGGAGAACGCAACTAAGCAGGCGGCCGTCGCAGCTAACAGATGACTGCCGCCGAGGGTGGAAACAAGTACCGCGGCCAGTGCAATGACGGACACCCCGCCCACAAAACTTAGCATTCTCCAGTTCCACGCTGAGATACCTAGAAATTTCATCCATATTGCGCCGATTTGGATTCCGACGGGCCCATAGAATAAATCGAATCTGCCAGTACGAGGGAAGCCGCCGAGAACGGACGGGGTCGCCGGATGGCCGCTGATGACCGATACCGAGGTGGAAGCCCAAAGCACTTCGTCAATCCAAGGAATTGGCGTTCGGTCCAGTGCAATAAAGAGCGGTAGAAGACCCGCGATAGTTAGGGTGATGACGAATGAGCCCGAGGAAAAGCGTCGCACTAACATTCCTTCAGTGGAAGTTAAGAATCTCCACCTAGCACAAAGGCATTCGAGTACCACTTCCTGTCCTTAAGCACTCGCTCCTGTTACGAGTTCCACGGCTAGGAGCAAGTCGTCGGTAACAAATATTCAGCGAAGAATCAATTACTGGCGAATGCACTTCCTCCCTAACTTATTGATTTCACATTAAGTAAAACTATTTCCGGCGGAACTCCCCGGGTCAACCCACTGGAACCCGCAGATCAGATTATCGGGCTTCCGAATTCTACGCTATGTTAAGCTCACTTCCGATGAAGCAGCTTTTGCAGAATATCACTTCAGGCAAAGCCATGGTTGTTGATGTGCCCGCTCCCCAAGCGGGTCCCGGTGAAATCTTGGTTCGGGTGGGCGCCTCTCTGGTCTCTGCTGGAACCGAACGAATGGTCGTGGAATTTGCCGAGAAAAATATTGTGCAGAAAGCCCTTGCTCGCCCGGATCTGGTGCGGCAGGTGCTCAATAAAGCTTCCCGCGAGGGTGTACTTTCGACGATGTCTTCGGTCCGGCAGCGCCTCGATACGGACATGGCACTGGGCTACAGCAATGCCGGTGAGGTCCTCGAGGCGGGGTACGGAGTAACGGAATTCAAGGTTGGGGATCGGGTCGCGTGTGCCGGGGGTGGCTATGCGGTTCACGCCGAGTTGGTTCGGGTACCAAGAAATTTAGCCGCGAAGATTCCCTCGGCAAACTCATCTCGCCCGGAAATCGATTTCGAGGAAGCCGCTTTCACCACCGTGGGTGCAATTGGTTTGCAGGGTTTACGGCTGGCGCGCCCACAGCTCGGGGAAACCGTTGCCGTCATCGGGTTGGGGCTAATCGGAGTATTGGTAGTGCAGTTGGCGCGGGCAGCGGGCTGCGTCGTCATCGGCATGGACGTCGACAAGGAGCGGTGCCTGCTCGCAGAACAACTCGGCTGTAATGCTTCAGCTACGAGCGCGGAGCACATGCGGTCCATGGTTGCCGCGGGCAGTAACGGACATGGTGCAGATAGCGTCCTGATCACCGCGGCCACGAAATCCAACGAGCCGATAGTGTTAGCGGGTGAGATAGCCCGTGATTGCGGACGCGTCGTGGCAGTTGGAGCGGTTGGCCTCGAAATACCTAGAAAAACATACTACGAAAAAGAGCTCTCGGTTTACGTTTCCCGTTCTTACGGGCCCGGCCGGTACGATCCGGAGTATGAAGAATACGGTCGCGACTATCCCATAGGTTATGTTCGCTGGACGGAGAATCGCAACATGCAGGCCTTTCTTCGGTTACAGGCCGAGGGGCGCGTAAACGTCAAGAAGCTCATTTCTCATCGTTTTCCGATTGAGCAAGCAGATAAGGCGTACGAGCTAATTACTGCCAAAACTCGCGAACCCTTCACCGGCGTCATCATTACCTATCCATGCGACCCGAGCCAGGCTCGCCGGGTGGAACTCAATCCCGTAGAGGTGTATGGCTCTTACACTACTGAGAAGGTCACACTGGGAATGCTCGGAGCGGGCAACTTTGCGAGCGCTGTTCTATTGCCCGTATTGAAAGCTACAGCAAATCTGGAGCTGGTGGGCCTAGCCACCGCGAGCGGTGCGTCCGCTCGAGCGGCAGGTACGCGATTTGGGTTCCGCTACTGTTCCAGCGATTATCAGGAGGTGGTGCGCGATTCACGGATCAACACCGTCGTGATCGCCACGCGTCATCACCTGCATTCTCAACAGGTCATTGCCGCTTTAGAAGCCGGCAAGCACGTCTTCTGCGAAAAACCGCTCTGTGTCTCAGAGAATGAACTCGGAGAAATCGTCAGCGTTTATCAGCGGGCCCGATCCAGCGCTGCCAAACCTATACTCATGGTCGGATACAACCGGCGGTTTGCTCCCCTGGCGATCCGAATGCGTGATTTTTTCCGGGCCACTCAAGAACCGTTGATGATGCACTATCGCATTAACGCGGGTTTTCTACCGCCAAGTCATTGGACTCAGAGTCCGGAGCAGGGCGGTGGCCGAGCGATTGGCGAAGTGTGTCATTTCATCGACTTTCTTGTTTGGCTATCGGGAGAACGTGTCACTTCGGTATACGCCACAGTCCTGCCCAACGGCGGAAGATATCGCGACGACAACCTGGCGGCCACACTCGAACTCGAGGATGGGTCCATTGGCACCGTCACCTATGTAGCGAATGGAGACAAGGGCTTTTCGAAGGAACGAATCGAGGTTTTTGGGGGTGGTTCCGTCGCTACATTGGATGATTTCCGAGTCTTGAGCACGGTTCACGCAGGCCAGCACCGGATCTTCCGATCGCGTTTACGTCAGGACAAGGGCCACAGCAACGAATGGGCAAAGTTTGTCAATGCTATCTGCTCCGGAGATCCTGCACCGATCGAATTCAATGAGCTCGTAAACGTATCGCAAGCCTGCTTCCAAATGCTGGAATCACTTCGCACACGTGAGCGCTGCGTACTAGTTCCACTGGCTTCTTCGGTCGTAACGGATACTAACGGGAGTTTGGAATCCTCACCGTGAAACAGTCAGCTAAATTCCTCTACCTTTGGGTTGGAGTCAGGACCGAACATGATTACCTGTAGTGCAAATGCTATTGCAATGGTTAGGGTCTGTAGATTGCGAGGCTGGTGGCCACAGCCACTGCGGCTTGAGCCGTCGTTATCGCAGCGACTTTGCCCGGACTGGTTGGAATGAATAGAACGTCTTCAGCCTTCAAGTAACTGTCTTCGGCTTTGGCTTCGAGGATCTTATTCAGGGGTATCGGGATCTCTTCGATTCCACCACTCGGAGTCCGGCGAAGAATCTTAGCTCCCTTTAAAGAGGACGTCGATTTCGTTCCGCCTGCCAGTGCAACCGCCTGCAGGACAGTCAGCTTTTCATTATTTTCCATGACAAAACCCGCAGGACGGGCAACTGCACCGACGACGTAGACTACGCCAGCCCGGGAAACCACGACCGTATCGCCCAGGAAAACCTCGACATTTCCAGCCGGCGACTCGTATGGGTGCATGTAATCAAGATCCACGATAATAGGCTTATCGGGTTGCGAAGAGTGGGTGATTGTTACTGCCCGTCCGGCACGGCTAGTAGTGCCGCCCGCTGCTGAAATTGCGTCCAGGAGTCGTCGTTCGCCGAAGAGATTGTAGATACCAGGTTTCTGGACCTCCCCCATTACTGCGATTCCCCCGCTGGCATACTCTTTCTCGAACACGGAAACTTGAGGATCGCGAATCAATCCACCATCACGAAGACGGTTCGCGATAAGTTGCTCGGCCTGATCGTTGCTCAGCCCGGCCACGTGAACGCTACCGATTAGAGGCATTGTTATAGTTCCCGCTCCGCTGACGCGGGCTTCAGTAGCCAAGTCTGGTGCCCCATATACGGTGATGTGCAGCAGGTCACCCGCGCCGATCCGAATCGTATGATCCTCGCGCACTTTCCTGGTGCCGGACTCTGCCGTGGGCGCGTTCTCCGAATCAGTATTGGAGCCTTCGCTTGGAGTAGTTGCAACTGGAGTCGTCGGCGCGGCTGGTTGTGGCGCCGCTTGGGCCAAAAGGCTGCCGGCGAGGCACACTGCAATCATCCACAGGCCTACACACAGACATATGGTACGGATCATACTGGGTGACTCCCCTGTTGACCAAAAGTTTACCAGATTCCTCCTGTTGGCCTCTGGCGATAGCCCCAAATAGGCCAGGTCCGCTACCGCCCGCTTTATAGCACGGTGATGTCATCCCGGCTGGCTTACGCTGGAGGAGGCGATGTGCATGAGCCTGCCGCGGTCTCATCCACCCGCAGAGCTGTTCGTGCCGAAAGTCGCGGAGGCGGGCTGTTGCGGACGAACGGGATATGCTCTCGCCCCTTCGCATTCGGCTACAATGCCTGTGCCCGACGCGGCCACAAAGCGAAAACTCTTCTCGCTGAGGTAACGCTATTCAGTCTCTACGCGAACGTCGTCGAACTTCCGGAAGTCCTGATCGAAAGTGGCAACTGGCGCGTTTTCTGCCACAGCGGTGGCGGCGATCAGACAGTCCACAAAATGGACCCTAGTTCTTTGGTAGCGGTTCAGCGCTTCCAGGTGGATCGCCAGTTCCCTGATCTCGACCCCAGGGCTGGAAATAAGGCGGCCGAGCGCCGAAGCGATCTCTGCACGGGGATGCACGTAGAACGATTCCAGTACAAACACGCACTCTGCGACGACGACCGGCAACACGACAATCACTAACTCGCCGTGATCGCAGGCATCGAACAGCCTGCCAGCCGCCTTGGCGTGCATGTCATGGTCCTGTACCAGATAGCGGACGATCAGGTTGGTATCGACTAGCCGTCGTTTGCTCACCGGGAGCCCTCTCGTAAACGTGCCGCCTCTGCCGCCGCCACCCGGATTTCGGCGAAGGACATGCCCTTCCCCTTCTTGCTAGCCAGCACACCCTTGAGTGACCGAATACCTGGGTGCACGCGAATGGTGGCATGGTCACCTTCTACGGCGTACTCCAGCTTGTCGCCCGGCTTGATCCGCAAAGCCTTTCGTATCTTCTCGAGGATCGTCGTCTGCCCCTTGCTCGTCACAGTGGAATGCAGCATTACTTATTCCTTACCTTGCAAGGTTTCCTTACTCTGCCATTGTCCCTTACCATGGCATCTTTATGCAAGCGGGCAACGTGACGGGATAGCCGGCGGCCGCAGTTGGGACAATACCCGGCACCGATGCCGGTGGCGAGTCCGTATTGCTTCACCTTGCGGTACGCGGTGGTTTTCCCGATGCCGAGCAGTTGCGCGGCGGCTATCCTGCGGCGGCCGTCCCCGCCCATCGGGCCGCTGCGGGAACCGCAACAGCGGCTCCAACACCGCCCACTCCTCATTCGTCACCTCTCCGCGTCCTCGCATCCGAGAC
>Ga0209656_10001111_pt1 | contig 17360 bp, 20 predicted proteins | sample BogFormECP12_OM2_FD_188239 | JGI IMG/M metagenome (GOLD analysis project Ga0209656, IMG submission 188239) | Bog forest soil microbial communities from Calvert Island, British Columbia, Canada - ECP12_OM2 (SPAdes) (version 2) | ecosystem: Environmental > Aquatic > Freshwater > Wetlands > Bog ... | reverse complement strand
GCCCACCATGGCGACCAACAGAAGCAGGGAGGTGTAGCCCGCGATGCGGCGACCACGATCGGTCAGCCGCAACCTGCGCACGGCGGCGCAGGCGAGGGCGCCGGCGGTGAATTGCGTCACGATTCGTGGCAGCCAGCTCCACGGTGTGTAGAAGTGGCCGCTGGCCAGCAACATCACCACCGGCGGTAGCGACGCCGCGAACGCTAGCAACATCAGGCTGCGCGCCCTCGTCGCCTGCGTCATCCGCAAAATCACCAGCACGATCAGTCCGAACAGCAGGTAGGCCAGCCATTCGGCGCTGATCGACCAGGCCGGCCCATCCCAGCTCGAGTTATCGAAGAACGGCACAAACCACAACTGCACGAGCAGGATCTGCCGCACGTAGCTGATCGCGGTGAGCTGCCCGGCGTCGGGCGACGGCACGTGACCGACGTGCAGGGTGAAGATCACCCACAGGACGGCGAGGTGCAACGTGACCAGGTAGACCGGCCACACTCTGGCCAGCCGCAGCCACAGGAAGTGGAGGGTGGCGCGCGCCGACCACGACCGGCCCATGCGATCGAGGTAGTTCCAGGTCAGCACGAATCCACTGAGGATGAAAAAGAGGTCGACGCCTTGCGCGCCGCAGTTGAGCACCGGCGCGAGGGCGTCGCGGAAGCTGGGCGACGCATCGCTCAACATCGGCCGGAAGTGAAACAGCACTACCCACACGGCGGCGATGATGCGAAGTCCCGTGAGGGCCTTTATCTCTCCGCTGCGCACAACACTCTTTCCGTCAGGCCACTGGTCGTCATCGCCACTGCCGCTTCATCTGTGCTGCTGCGCCACCTGTCCGGGCGGTTAACTCCACGCGACCCGACAAAACCACGGCGATGGGAGGGTATCAGTGCGATCACCCGAATGGCGAGTTGTCAACCCGGTGTGGCTCCTGAGAAAGCGGTGTTTGGACGGCCAGCGGGCGCTGCGCATTTCGCTGCGAGGCGAGGCGTCATTTCGTAATCGATGCGTCCGGGTGTCGTGCGGCCTGCACGGCCGCCTCGACGAACCGGCGCAGCGCGGCGCTATGCGCGCGGGGCAGAAACGCCAGCACGACCGGGCTTGGTGGGGCGCCGCGCAGCGCAATGAATCGCACGCCCGGATGAATGTTGCGTCTGACGGCTAGATCCGGGATCACACCGATGCCCCGGTCGGCGGCGACCGATTCGATCCACTCGTCGAAATTGCCTGTATCCACAATGGTTTTCGGCCCGGCTCCAGCCGGCCACGACCACGGTCCGGTGGTGCCGCTGGCGACATTGACGACCAGTGGCCACTGTGGGACATCGGCCCAGTCCAATTCCGATTCGTTCGCCAAGCGGGAATTAACCGAACACACCGCCACCCGCGACTCGTTGAACAGGTGCACCACGCGCACGCCGGCCGGGGTGTCGTGTCCACGCACTACCGCGACGTCGATCTTTCCCTGTCGCACGGCGTCCAGCGCATCGTCGGTGCGGACCAGCGTGACCGTGATGCCAGTGGCCTGCTCGAAGCGAACGACAGTCTGCTGGGCCCATGGGTCGGGCAGTAGCCAGCTGAACCCCAAGCGGATGCTGGCCTGTTGCCGAACAGCGTCGATGCCGCGTTCCAGCTCGGCGAGGATCCGTTCCGCGTAGTCGACGAAGGCCCGCCCGGCGGCGGTCACTTCAACGTGCCGCGAACTGCGATCGAGCAGTGTCACTCCCAGCGCGTCTTCCAATTGCTGAATCGTGCGCGTCAACGCTGGCTGCGTGATCACCAGTTCGCCGGCGGCGTGGGTGAACGACTTGAGCCGAGCCACCGCTTCGAACGCGCGGAGGTGTCGCAGTTCCACTCGGCTGCTACCCAGCGCGCTCATGCCTGACAAGCATAGATGCTCTACAGCGGGCATTTCACAGCGCCTGTTGCCGCGTCTAACGTCGGTGGCATGAGGGGCGCACCCCGCGTCCCGAAGCATCGGGAGACCAGAGTCAGGAGAAAAGATGCCACTGTTGTATGTCGACATCATCGAAGGCCGCACGCCGGCCGAGATTCAGGAACTGCTGGACGCAATCCACGAGGCCGTGGTCGAAGCCTTTCAGGTCCCGCAACGCGACCGCTACCAGGTGGTGAACACCCATCCCGCTCACGAGATCGTCACCTGGGACACCGGTCTCGGCATCGACCGGTCAGCTCAGCAGGTCGTCTTGCACGTCGTGAGCAGGCGACGACCGCGCGAATTCAAAGAACGGTTTTACCAGCTGCTGGCATCACATCTCGCCGAGCGGTGCGGGCTCGACCCGGCGGATCTGATCGTCTCGATCACCGAAAACGACGACGAGGACTGGTCATTCGGCTATGGACGGGCGCAGTTCCTCACCGGAGAGCTCAAGTGAGTGCCGCCATGCCATTGACTACTCGTCTTACCGAGTTCTTCGGGATCGAACACCCGATTCTGGCCGCACCGATGGCGATGATTTCGGGCGGCCGGCTCGCTGCCGCGGTGACGGGAGCGGGCGGCCTGGGTCTCATTGGTGGCGGCTACGGCGACTCGGACTGGCTAGAGCGCGAATTCGACCTGACCGAGGGGACGCGGGTTGGGTGCGGTTTCATCACCTGGAGCCTGGCCCGCAAGCCCGAGCTGCTGGATCAGACGCTGGAGCGGCAACCGGCCACGATCATGCTGTCGTTCGGCGATCTGCAGCCGTTCGCCGACCGTATCCACGCCGCCGGCGTCCCACTCATTGCCCAGGTGCAGACGCTCGACCAGGCGCGTCAGGCTCTGGATGCCGGCGCGGAAATCCTGGTGGCCCAGGGTGGCGAGGCCGGTGGGCATGGCATGACTGTGCGCTCGACGTTCACGCTGGTGCCCGACGTCGTCGACCTCGCGGCGCAACGTTCACCCGAAACGCTGGTACTGGCTGCCGGCGGTGTCGCCGACGGGCGTGGGCTCGCGGCGGCGCTCACGCTTGGCGCCGATGGCGCGCTCGCCGGCACCAGATTTTGGGCCTCGTCTGAGGCGCTGGTGTCGCCGCGGGCGCAGGAGCGAGCCCTTCGGGCCGGTGGCGACAACACCTACCGCACGCGGGTCTATGACGTTGTGCGGCAGCTGGATTGGCCGCCCCAGTACAACGAGCGAACGTTGAGCAACCCCTTCTGCGACGGCTGGCATGGCAACGAGGCGCAACTTTCGGCGTCGTTGCCCGAAGCGATCGAGACCTTCGAAAAGGGTGTCGCTGCAGAGGACTTCGACATCGCCGCCATGTTCGTCGGTGAGGCGATCGGACGCATCAATGAAGTTCGCCCGGCGGCTGACATCGTCGTCGAGATGGCGGCTGACGCCTATCGAATCCTGAACGGAGAAAACAGGTTTAGTCCTCGATCAGTACAGGGGTGACCACGCAGAGGTCCGAAGTAAGCGGCTCTCCCACTGGTCGCGATACTTCAGGGCCTCGAACATGTATGTGCCCGGTCCGCGGTGCTCGGGTGGGATGTCGGTCGTCAGCAGATGCTTGAGGGTGGCGTAGTCGTTGGTCGCGTCAATCTTCTGCCACAGCATCGCCTCTCGGCGTTTGTAGCTCCCGTGCGCCACCTGGAAGCAGGCTTGGATTTCGAGCACCCGTCTACCGGGTGGGGCCTTGGAAAGCACCCGGTAGTAGATCTCGTCCCACGAGCGGATGTAGTCGTCCAGCGCGGCGTACGGCCATCCGGTGTCTTCCATGAACAAACTCGGTGGATGCGTTGCACCGTCGGTGGGCACGGTCATCAGGTCCACCTCTTGTAGCGGCGACCATTCGACCGGCAGCAGGATCTTGCCGGTGACTTCGTGGCGTAGGTTGTCCAATTCGCGCATCCACGGCGCCAGATCGCCTCGTTGCGCCCGGCGGGCGAGGCTCTCCCACGCCGCGCCGTCGGCGATCCCGGTGACGGTGACGACGTTGTACGCCACTCCCGAGCCGTGCGCATGGTTGGTGTACCAGAGCAATCGAGCGTTCTGTTCCTGCGCCAAGGTGGGCATCCAGCCTTCGCGGTAGGCGGCCTCGAAGTCGTCCTCGCGGGCGCCGACGACTCGGTGGGTTTCGTGAAGGAACAGCACGGCGAGTCCTTTCGGCCACTCAGGCGTTGTCGGCGATCAACACGGCGAGCTGCCGGCGGTTCACTTTGCCGGTCGCGTTGTACGGGATGCCGTCGACGATCATCAGTCGCTCAGGCAGCTTGAAATAGGCGATCCGGTGACGACAATGCGTTCGGAGCTCCTCGAGCGTCACGGGCTGGTCAGCCACCACGGCCGCGCCCACCCGCTGACCCATCTCCTCGTCGGTGACGCCGGCGACCGCGACGTCGCTCACCGCCGGATGGGTACGCAGTGCTTCCTCGACCTCGATCGGCCCGAACTTCTCGCCCCCGCGGTTGATCGTGTCGCTGAGCCGGCCACTGGGGTAGATGTACCCGTCGGCATCCCGCCGTGCGAGGTCACCGGTATGCAGCCAGCCTTCGGTGACGTTCTGAATGGTGTTGACCCACAACTCGCCGACAACTCCCGCGTCGACGTCCGTCCCCGTGTCGGGATCGACCACGCGGACTTCAACCTCGGGCAGCGGCTTCCCGACCGAGCCCACCCGGTTGGGGTCGCGGTGATCCTCTGGCAACAAGGTGGTGTAGGCGCCCAGCGTTTCGGTTTGGCCAAACACGTTGGCGAATGCGACGTGTGGCAGGGCGGCCATTGCCCGGCGCACCAATGCGACGGGCGCGGCCGCCGCTCCGTAGGCGATGGCGATCAGCGAGCTGAGGTCGGTGCCGGCGAAGTCGCGATGGTCGAGGATCCGCTGCAGCATCGTCGGCACCAGGAATGCGGTGTGTACCCGATGCTCCTGCACCAGCCGCAACCACTCGGCGGCGTCGAACCGCTCCTGCACGACCGAGGTGTTGCCCGAGTACAGGCTGCCGAGGATGCCCAGGGAGCCGCCGACGTGGAAGAACGGGACACACATCATCGTCACCGTGGGTGCTGTGTCCGCGCGGAACGATTGCGCCATTCCGCGGATTCGCGTGCTCAGGTGCCCGTCGGTGATTCCGACCGCCTTCGGGAGCCCGGTGGTACCGCTGGTGAACAAGACCAGCGCGTCGCGGTCGTCGGTCTCCTCCGCTGTCTTCGCCGCGGGAATCGGGCTGTCGCTCAACAGATCAGCGGTTGTCAACACCGTGCTCGCGCCTGCTGCACGGAGGCGATCGACGTAATCTTCTCCCGCGATCGCGACGTCGGCACATCCCGCATTCTGGATCAGGACCCGCAGCTCTGCTGGTGTGAGCGCGGGGTTCATCAGCGCGGCCGCCGCACCGATGCGCGCCGCGCCGAAAACCGATGCGATGGAGAGCAGGCTGCCGCCGTCGACGACGGCGACGCGGGTTCCGGCTGCCACGCCGTGGTTGGCCAGACCCGCGGCGCACCGTTCCACAGCCGCCGCGAGCTGGCCATAACCGGTGACGCGCTTGCCGATGATGAGCGCGACGCGGTCGGGATCACCGGTAGCGACGGCGTCGATGAGCATGCTGATGTTCATTCGCGGCTCAATACAGGGGTGACCACGCGGAGGTGCGAAGCAGCCGGCTGGTCCATTGGTCGCGCAGATCCAATGCGTCGTACATCCAGGTTCCCGGTGCGCGGTAGTCCGGTGGGATCTCGGTCCGAAGGAGGTTGAGCAGCGCTTCCGGCTGGCGGATGCGCTGCATCAGCACCACTTCTCGACGCAGGTGACTGCCCAACACCGGCTGGAACGCAGCCTGGATGGTCAACATCGACGCCGGCCGGTCGAGGCCTTTGGCGTACACCTCACCGCAGCGGTCGATGTATTCGACGAACTTATCCTCGTACGGCCACATGGTGTCCTCCATGTAGAGGGTCAGCTCGTGTTCGCTTCCATCGACGGGCACTTCGTCGAATGCGATGTCCTGAAGTGGCGACCACGGAAGCGCAACGAGGAGCTTGGCGTCGACGTCGTGGCGGAGCTCGTCGAGCTCGCGCATCCATTGCCGCAGAGCGCCTTTCTGAATCCGTGTGGCCAGGCGTTCCCATGCTGCTCCGTCGCGAACGGCGGTCACGGTGATGACGGTGTAGGCGGGTCCGCTGCCGTGGGCCTGGTTGGCGTACCAGAGCAACCGGGCTTCGTCACCGGCACCGAGCATGGCCATCCAGCCGTCTCGGAATGCGGCCTCGAACTCATCCTCGGCGCGTCCCCGCACCTTGTGCACCTCGTGCACGAACAGCATGCCGCGAGACCTCCTGTGCGAGCGCTGCGCCGCGCTTTCGCTCAGACGGACGGTAACTCCGGCGTCCCGTCCTGTCCACGGTCCGCGACCTGGACAGTCACGCCAGACATCTGGTTTGCTCGCAAGCATGGCCCGGCTTGATTGCCCGACTCCTCCTCGGCCGTTCCGGCCGCATCGTCGCCATGGCTAGGCTTGATGTGCCGGATGGCCCCGGTGGTGAGGCCGCGATGATTTGGACGCTGCGACCGCAACTCGGCGACATGGTCGAGCGGATGATTCGGGGCGCTTACCAGCAGAGCATTGTGCCCCCGGACGAGCGCGAGCTGGCCAGGATGCGGATTGCGCAGATCAATGACTGCGTCGCGTGCTCGGACTTCCGCGCCGATTCGGTGCTCGAGGCGGGCGTGGCACCGGAGCTGTATGAGAACGTCGCGGCCTACGCCACCTACCCGGGCTATACGGCGCGGCAACGACTGGCCATCGAGTACGCCGAGCGTTTCGCAACCGACCATGGGTCGATTGACGACAAGTTCGTCGGCCGGCTTCGCGGATTGTTCACCGACCCGGAAGTCCTCGATCTGACGTTGTGTTTGGCGGTGTTCCTCGGTCTGGGCCGTTCGTTGACCGTGCTCGGCGTCGATCAGTCGTGCGCGATCGACATCTGAGCACAGCGGGAAGGCGAGGTTGGACGGGATGGATAAGGCCACCGTCGATGAATTGCTGAGCACCACCCGGTCGGTGCGCAAACGTCTCGACCTGACCCGGCCGGTGGGTCGGGAGGTGCTCCTCGAGTGCATACAACTAGCGATGCAAGCGCCGACGGCAAGCAACACGCAGGATTGGCGATGGCTGGTGATCACCGACGCCGACAAACGCGCGGCGATCGCGGAGATCTACAGCAGCATCGGCGCTGAGTATCTTGCACTGGCCGCCAAGGACACGTCCGATCCGCAAACCCAGCGGGTGTACGCCAGCGCTTTCAGCCTCACCGACACACTCGGCCAAGTTCCCGTGCATGTCATCCCCTGCCTGGAGAACCGCATCGATAACTCCAACGTGTTGACCGCCGCGTCGGCTTGGGCGTCAATCATCCCGGCCGGCTGGAGTTTCTTGCTCGCACTTCGCTCTCGCGGTCTCGGATCAGTGTGGACGACAATGCATTTGGCCAAGGAGCGGGAGGTCGCGGAACTGCTGGGCATCCCGGACACGGTCACCCAGGCCGCGCTGTTCCCGGTGGCCTACACGATTGGGACGGATTTCCGGCCAGCCGTCCGGCCGCCGGCGGAGAGCATCACTTACTGGGACAGCTGGGGTGAAGGCTGATGCAGTCCTACACCGTGCGATTCCACATCGACGCACCCCCGAAAAAGGTGTGGCGGGTGCTGCACCCACCGGTGCCGCCGAACGCGCCCAAGCCGCGCGTGCTCGAGTGGCCGACCGGCAGCATGGAGATCCTCAACGAGGGCGACGAGGCCGGCGAGGGTCTGGTCCGCACGTGTGTCTTTCCCGTGCCTAGATATCTGCTGTCGGGCGGCAAGGGTCGTTCGTGGGAGACCGTCACCGAGGCGAAGATCAACCAGCTCTCGCGTTATGTGGCGATCGGCAAGCCGCTATGGTCGCGCGCCGACGGATACCACGAACTGGAAGAGCAAGCCGACGGCAGCACCGTGCTGACCTTCCACGAGACCTATCACGCCTTCAATCCCGTGCTGCGATTCCTCCTCGAGCGTCCGGTGCACGCGAAGATTTCTCGGGACAACCTCGAGATCTACGAGCACGCGCTGAGCTATGCGGGGCCGGTCAGACGACTGGCCTAAGGGCTACCGACCGGTAACTGAAAAATGTTTCTTAGCAAAGTATTAAAGGCTGGACCGAGTGACCTTAGAGTAGCCAATTAGCGTCTCAAACAGGTTGAGGTCATTCTTCGACCCGATATTGCAGCAACAGCTTTTGGAAACTGGGGGACGCTCATGACCGATTCGCTTGGTACGGCGGGTGCTTGCGTGGCACCGCGTCACGCCCCTCTTCCTTTTGACTGCAACGGTGCTGCGGTGCGAGCCCAATGCCGCAGCCTGGGAACCGTCGTAACGATCACCGGCATAGTCGACGCGACGAATGTCGACCAGGTCAGCGAGTACTCCAAGCGATTCATCCTGCCGGACAAGCCTTTTGTCCTAGACCTGTCGGGCCTGGATTGCTTTGCAGCACAAGCTGTTCGGCTTCTCTACCGTGTCGATGACGTGTGCGGTGCCGGCGAGCTGGACTGGGCCGTTGTTCCCAGCCAAGCGGTGAACACCGCGCTGCTGATCACCCATGAGGAATCGAGCTTCGCCATCTTTGAGTCGGTTCACGAGGCGCTGCACTACTTCGCCGACGCCAACACCGCGCGCCGCCGGATGCTTCTGCCGCTGCTCACCAAGACCGCCTAGCAGCGCAATCAGGCTCCGGCGCGGGCCGGGCAAACCCCGTATGCTGCTATTCGTGAGGTCGAAGTCAACCGCTGTCGCGGCCGCGACGCTTATTGCGCTGAGCTGGGGTGCGACCGCCGGCCTTGCCAATGCCGATCCACCCGCGCCGCCGCCCGGACCGGCCCCCGGGCCGCCGGGGCCGGGGCCCAAGACCGCCATCGATCACGACGGCACATTCGCGGTGGGAACCGATGTCGTGCCGGGCACCTACACCTCCGCCGGGCCAATCGGAAATGGCACCTGCTACTGGAAGCGGATCGGCACCGGCGATGACGGCAAACAGCTCGTCGACAACGCGCTGAGCAAAAAGCCGCAGGTGGTGCGGATCGACCCGACCGATAAGGCGTTCAAAACCGACGGCTGCCAGCCATGGCAGAAGGACGACGCGGCGGTCCCCGACCCGGGCAAGACGCCGGAGCAGGCCGGCCTTCCGTTGAATATCCTCGGCTCTCTGCTGGGAGGCGGAGCACCACCACCACCAGCACCGGCACCGCCAGCACCACCGAAGCCGTGATGGCTTAGCCGGTAGGGCAGCCTGGAGGGTATGGAGACCGTCGAGTACGCCGCCGGTCGATTGGCGGACATTTTCGGCAACCCGTCTCAGCAAACCGTTCTGTTGTGGCATGGCCAGCAGCCCGACGCGCGCGCCACCGTCCGGCCGCTCGCCGAGCTGCTTGCCGGCCATGGCCTAGGCGTTGTGGTTCCCGACTGGAACTCTTACGCCGACGACGGTGGGCGCGCCGACCTGCTGAGGTCTGTGCATTTCGCCCGCGACCGCGTCGACGACCCGGACGGCTTGGTACTCGTCGGTTGGTCGATGGGAGGCGTAGCGGCTGCCGGGCTGACGGTCCAGGCACCTGAGCTTGGAATCGATTTCGCGCACACCGTCTGTCTCGCCGGGGCGTTCATGGTCAGCGACCCGATCTTCGATCGGGTTCCGGCCACCCAGCTCGACCGCATTACGCGCCGCCGCCCTTTCAGGTTGCTGCACGGGCTAGCCGACAAGGTCATTCCGGTCGCGGCGACCTGGGACTTCGCCTCGGCCCTGCGGCGCAGCGAATGGCCGGTGGAAGTGGTCGAGTTACCCGCCGACCACGGATCGATCGCCGGCGCCCGCTACGACGCCGCCGCCGGACGCTACGCGGCCGCCGACGACCCCGAGACGCTGGCGGTCGCGGTCGAGGTGGCGGCCCACATCGCCGCGGCGCCCGGCGGCGCAACGATTCCCTAGCGGGCCAGCCAGTCCCGCAGCTTCGCGTAGATCAGCGGATGGTTCAGCAAGTCGAGGTGATTCAACCCGGTCAGCGTCAGTCCCTGCTCTTCCTCAAAGGGAATGCGCCGTGATCTACCGCGGCCCGATGCGCTATGCGGCCGCACCAGGTGGTCGCCGGCGACGATCCCGAGCAGCGGCGGCGTGACCGTTGCGGCCACGAAATGATAGGTGGCGTGCGGAAGAAACGGCGCCTCGTTGCAACGATCCCGCAGGAACTCATCCGGATCGGCGTCGTGCCAGTCTTCGTCAAGACATGCGCCGAAGCGCAGATCCTTGACTCCGTCGCTGCGCGCGTTCAAAAAGGTTGCAATGGCACGGGTTTCGGGGAACCGGGCCAACGCCCACGACGCGACGCTTACGCCCTTTTCCAGATCGGCCCCAGATGCGGCGAGCCCAGGCACACGACATGACTCACCGCCTCGGCCCATCGGTGCAGTTGCTCGGCGCCGTAATGGCAAGCGCTGCGCGCTACCAGCCCGCCCATCGAATGGCCGACCAGCACCAGCTCGGTAATAGGAACCGGCCAGTGAGTGTGCAATCGCTGCAGTAGTTCCGCGAGCGTCCGGCCGTTGACCGACACCCGCAGGCCGGTGTTGTAGCGCAGCTGAACCGGGCTGAATCCAAGGCCGTCGCGCAGCCGTTGGCCATAGCTGCGGCTGTCGTTTCCCTCCGTGTCCTCGGGTGGCGAGACCAAGACCCTTCGGTCAGACACCAGCCGTGCATAGACACCACGACCCGCGAGCTGGCCGATGGAAACGCGGCTGCAAGGCAGTCGGCCGTCGGCGCCACCACGTTGCCGCGGCGCCGGATGGCCATCGTCCCCGCGAGCGGGCGGTCGCGCTCGGCCAATTCATCCCCGAACAAGCCATTGACCGCGGCGATCACCGCGGGCCGAAGTGCTGCCCGATTCGAGAGCTTGGTCGCCATCGTTACCCCAGAGTTCAGCGGCCAGCACGCCGGCGCCCTGGGTCGCGAATCGCCAATGTCCATGTGGTGGTGGCATCGGTGGAACCCGAGTTGGGCACGCGGGGGCAGGCGACGTTCATCGTCCCGCCCGACACAAAGGGTCTATCGCAAGGCCAGAAATTCAAGAAGCACGGTATCCGGGCATCCCATACGGCTGAGGTCGTGCTCGACGATGTCCGCATCCCCGGCGAGCTGATCCTTGGCGGCCGAGAGCGATTCGAGCGCCGGATCGCCAAAATCAAAGAAGGACATCGCACCTCCAGCCAAGCGGCGATGATGACGTTCGAGCGCACCCGTCCCATCGTGGGTGCGATGGCGTTGGGCATCGCGCGCGCCGCCTACGAGTACGCGCTGGAATACTCCGGCCAGCGCGAACAGTTCGGCCGCAAAATCGCCGAATTTCAGGCCATCGCGTTCAAGCTGGCCGACATGAAAAGCCGCATCGACGCGTCGCGAATGCTGGTCTGGCGGGCCAGTTGGATGCAGCGAAACGACAAAGCGTTCACCTCAGCAGAGGGCTCGATGGCCAAGCTGTTTGCCAGTGAGACCGCGGTGTACGTCACCGATGAAGCGATCCAAATCCTCGGCGGCAACGGCTACACCCGCGACTATCCGGTCGAGCGGATGCACCGCGATGCCAAGATTTTCACCATCTTTGAAGGCACCAGCGAGATTCAGCGACTCGTCATCGCCAGAGCGCTGACGGGACTTCCTATTCGGTGACTGCGAGCCAGTCGGTGAGTTAGTGGGCTGTGGCGTTGGCTTCTTCGCCGGCGCCGTTCACCACGAGTGCCTCCTCCCAGCCGCTGACATGCTCGTCGACGTGCGGCTGCGAATACTCGGCTTCCCCAAGTCCCGCGACCGTGCGGATCGCCGCAATCAGCTGTTGTATCAGCGGCGTCTCCTTGTCGGTCGGAGTGCCCCCGGCTTCGAGCTCGTCGGGCAGATCGGGTGGAAGTCCCATCCCGTAGGCCGCCTCCTGTGCCGTCAACTTGGCGTGAATGCGTGCGTTGTAGAGCTGTTGGCCGAGGGTTGATCCGGGGGCGTCCGCGGCACGCTCCATCAGATCGTCGTAGCGTCGGCGGACATCGCTGAGCGCCATCATCACCGTGGGGCTCGGCCTGCTGTGGCTAGCCGCCTCCGTCAGCGCCGCGCGCAGTTTCCGCATGCCGGTCAGGACCACTTCGGCGCGCTTCTGAAACTTCTTGTCCTCAGGGAAAGGCAAAGAATCGATGGCAAACCGGTACATGTGCATCGCCGCTTCGGCGAGATTCACAATCGTTTGCGCTTCGCCTTCATGTGGATCGAATTCGGCCATGGTCCCTCAGTTCGTGGATGGTGTTCAGCTCGGGTCGACGGCCCTCGACCACTTCCGTCTCGACAGCTGCACGAAAGAGGGTATCGGCAAAGGCGTCGATCCGCATCAGGATACTGCGCGTGCGTTCAACTAGCAGTCCGGGCTATGCGAGTGCTAACTCCGGTACCACGCGATGGCCGGAGCACTGCCGAGGTGATTTACTATCATTGCAAAGATAGCGACTGCAAATCTCGAAGGACGCGGTGAGCATCGACTACGTGCGCGACGGCCGCATCGTGACGATCACGATCAACCGGCCCGAGACGCGTAATTCGCTAGACATGGCGCACTTCCGCGACCTGGCTCACGCCTGGGCCGCCTTTCGCGACGACACTGATGGCTGGGTTGCCGTTATCACCGGTGTTGGCCGCGACTTTTGCACCGGAGCCGATCTGAAGAAGTTCATTCCGGAGTTGACCGGCGACTTACCGCAGCCCGCCGGATGGAACAAGACCGACGCCATTCACGCTGTCCTGCACCAGTTTCCGATCTACAAGCCGATCGTCGCAGCCGTCAACGGTGTGTGTGTCGCGGGCGGATTCGAGATGCTGACCTCCACCGACATCCGCATCGCCGCGCCCGAGGCGCGATTCGCCGTGATGGAGCCGAAACGCGGATTGTTTGCGGGCGGCGGCAGCACCGTGCGACTGCCCCGCCAGATGCCCTACCCGCTTGCGATGGAATTGCTGTTGACCGCGGACATGGTGGACGCCCAGCGCGCGGTTGACATCGGTCTGATCAACCGTGTGGTGTCGGCGGACCAGTTGATGAACACCGCCTATGAGTACGCCGAGCGCATCGCGGCCAACGCGCCGCTTGCCGTGTCGGCGACGAAGCAGTCAGCTGTCGAGGGCCTGGCGCTTGATCTGCAATCTGCGTATGCCAACGAAACTCGGCACAGCGACCGCATTTTCGCGACCGAGGACGCTAGAGAAGGCCCGCGTGCCTTCGCGGAAAAACGACCTCCGAAATGGCAGGCGCGCTGATCGGCCTCAGTTGAGGCCGTAGAAGCGCTGCGCATTCAGCCCGCCGATTTTCGCGCGGGCTGCTTCGCTGATGTCCGGGCGCGTGCGCAGGTGCTTGGTGCTCTCGGGCCATTCGCCGTCCCAGTGCGGGTAGTCGCTGGCGAACATGATGAAGTCGTCGCCGAGCACATCGATGACGCCGGGCAGGATCGGCTCCTCCGGCTCGCAGGTCACGAAGATGTTGCCGGCACGCACGTACTCCTGCGGATCGCGTTGCCAGCCACGCTCGATCCAGTCGCCGCGCTTTTCGAAATGCTCGTGGAGGCGGTCGATGAAGAACGGCACCCAGCCCACACCCGCCTCGAGGAAGGCCACCCGCAATCCGGGATGCCGATCGAAAACACCGCCGGAGACCATCGCGGTCATCGCCGTCATCTGGTCGAACGGAAAGCTGATGCAGTGCACCTGGATGTAGTTGGTGAAGCGGTCGACGCCGATCTTCGGCAGATGGATGCCGGGCGCGCCATGAATGCCGAGCGGCATGTCGAGTTCTACCGCCGCGGCGTAAAACGGATCGAGGTCAGGGTGGTCGAGGTTGCGCGTTTTCAGCGCCGGCGGGACGAGGGTGGCCACCAGCCCGAGATCTTTGGCCTCCCGCATCACGTCGATCGCCGCGCGCCCATGCTCGATCGGGGTCACCGCGACGCCGCGCAACCTGCCGCCCGCCGGCGCGCAGAAATCCGCGATCCACTGGTTGTAGAGGCGGGCGAACCCGGCGGCGACCTCCGGATCCTCGATGCTGGGCGCGCAAAGGCCGAGGCTGGGATACAGCACCATGGTGTTGATCTGGTCGCGATCGGCGTCGCCGAGCACGCCTTCGACCGATCTGCAGTTGATGTCCGACGCGTTACTGATTCCGTGCTCGGGCGGGCAACCGGCGCCCGGGCCGGTGTCTTCCGGATACTTGCGACCCTCGATCACCAGCCTCGGCTTGCGGTCGGGACTGGCCTTGACGTGGTCCGGCCAGCGCTTCATGGCCTCCATCGCCAGCGACGGGTTCTCGGCGACGTGTCCGTCGGCGTCGATGATCTGCATGCGTCACTCCTACCGCTGCCTGGTGCGCTCTATGTAACACTGCGGTCATGGTTATCGCTATTGCTCGTCCCAAGCTGGAAGGCAACATCGCGGTCGGTGACGATCGTCAGCTGGGGTTCGCCGAGTTCGGCGACCCGCAGGGACGCGCCATCTTCTGGCTGCATGGCACCCCGGGCGCGCGGCGGCAGATCCCGACCGAAGCCCGGGTCTACGCCGAGGAGAACCACATCCGCCTGATCGGCGTTGACCGACCCGGCATCGGCGCATCCACGCCCTACCAATACGACACCGTCGCCGCATTCGCTGATGACCTGCGCACCATGGCGGACACCCTCGGCATCGACAAGATGGCCGTCATCGGCCTGTCCGGCGGCGGGCCCTACACCCTCGGCTGCGCGGCGGCCATACCCGATCGCGTCGTGGCGGTCGGAGTGCTCGGTGGCGTCGCCCCCACCGTCGGCGCGGACGCCGTCGGGGGCGGCGTGATGGCATTCGGTTCGCAGGTGGCACCGCTGCTGCAAGTGGCGGGATTTCCGATCCGGTGGGCGGCGGTCGGTCTGATCCGGCTGATCCGGCCGGTTGCCACCACCGCGCTTTATGCGTATGCCCGGGTGTCGCCTGAGGCCGATCGCCGTCTGCTGGTGCGACCGGAATTCCAGGCGATGTTCCTCGACGATCTGCTCAACGGCAGCCGCAAGCAGTTGGCGGCGCCGTTCGCCGACGTCATTGTCTTCGCCCGGGACTGGGGGTTCCGGCTCGAGCAGGTGAAGACCCCGGTCCGGTGGTGGCACGGCGATCGCGACCACATCGTCCCGTTCGCCCATGGGCAGCACGTGGTCGACCGGCTGCCCGACGCGGAGTTGTTTCGCCTGCCCGGTGAGAGTCATCTGGCCGGGCTGGGTCGCGCCGAGGAGATTCTGCACTCCATGGTCGAGCTTTGGGACAGCATCGAGAAGAGCTGATTTCCTTCCGAGCACCCACGCCGCAGCCGACGGTGTGATACATGGTGCGGGTGCCCAGAAAACTGCCGCTGACCAACGATCAGCGCAACTCGTTCATTGCCGCGCTGCTGGGTTGGACAATGGACGCCTTCGATTACTTCCTCGTCGTGTTGGTCTATGCCGATATCGCAAAGACTTTCCACCACAGCAGAACCGAGGTCGCGTTCCTGACCACCGCCACACTGTTGATGCGGCCGGTGGGCGCGTTGCTGTTCGGGGTGTGGGCCGACCGGGTGGGCCGACGGCTGCCCCTGATGGTGGACGTGGCGTTCTATTCGGTGGTCGGTTTCCTGTGTGCGTTCGCACCGAATTTCACTGTGCTGGTGATCCTGCGGCTGCTTTACGGCATCGGGATGGGCGGTGAGTGGGGTCTGGGCGCTGCGCTGGCGATGGAGAAGGTTCCGGCCGAGCGACGCGGCTTCTTCTCCGGCCTGCTGCAGGAGGGCTACGCGTTCGGCTATCTGCTCGCGACGTTGGCGTCGTTGTTGGTGATGGACCGGCTCGGGTTGTCGTGGCGCTGGCTGTTCGGGCTGAGCATCATCCCCGCGCTGGTCAGTCTGATCATCCGGTACCGGGTGAAGGAATCCGAGGTGTGGGAGGCCGAACAGGACCGAATGCGGGTGACTCAGACCAGAATCCGCGATGTGCTGCGCGACGCCGCCATCGTCCGTCGGTTCATCTATCTGGTGCTGCTGATGGCCGCGTTCAACTGGATGAGCCACGGCACCCAGGACGTGTATCCGACGTTTCTGTCAACCACGCACAATGGCGGCGCTGGGCTGTCCAGCACCACCGCCAAGTGGATCGTGGTGACCTACAACATCGGCGCCATTATCGGCGGGCTGACGTTCGGCACACTGTCCCAACGATTCGGCCGCAGGTACACGATCGTGTTCTGCGCGCTGCTGGGGCTACCGATCGTGCCGCTGTTCGCCTACTCGCACAGCGCGGCGATGCTGTGCCTCGGCTCGTTTCTGATGCAACTCGTCGTGCAGGGTGCGTGGGGTGTCATCCCGGCGCACCTGACGGAGATGTCGCCGGACGCGATCCGGGGCTTCTACCCCGGGGTCACCTATCAGCTGGGAAATGTGCTGGCGGCATTCAACTTGCCCATTCAAGAACGATTGGCCGCCACCCACGGCTATCCCTTCGCGTTGGCCGCGACGATTGTGCCGGTATTGCTCGCCGTCGCACTATTGACGGCGATCGGCAAGGACGCCACCGGAATCCGCTTCGGCACCAAGCAAAGCAGCGTCGTCGCGTTCACTGACGAAGACCGTCGCCGATAGGTCCTCCGCTGAAGCGCTTGGGCCGAATCGGTCATGGTAGCGGCGTCGCGTCGAGCGCCCGGTGCAGCAGGTGCATCGCGACCGTCGTCGACCGCTCCCGAATGTCGGCGCGGTTGCCCGGCAGTTGAAGTGTTCGAGTCGATGCGCCGCCGTCGGCCAACATCACGGTGATGCAGACCGTTCCCACCGGTTTGTCCTCGGTCCCGCCGCCGGGACCGGCGATTCCGGTGATGGCGACCGCGGTGTCGGCCGCAAAGCGCCGCAGCGCACCCGCGGCCATCGCCTGGGCGACCGGCTCGGACACGGCGCCGTTTGCCCGGATCAGCGCCGGATCCACGCCGAGCAATTCGGTTTTCGCGTCGTTGGCATAGGCCACCAGTCCGCCGGCGACGTAGGCCGACGAACCTGACCGCTCAGTGAGCCGTGCCGCCAGCAGCCCGCCCGTGCAGGACTCGGCCGTCGCGATCCGGCGATCGGTCAGCAGCCGCGCCACCAGATCATCTATCTGCGAACCATCTTCGGAAAAGATGTGCTGCCCATGCCGATCGCGCAGCAATTCGACCAGGTGGCTGTACGCCTCGGCGGCGTCGGGCTCGTAGCGGGTGACAATCTCGAGCTCCCCGCGCCGCAGGCAGGTGGTGATCTCCAGGTCGTCGAACCCCGCCAGGTGCTGCTCCGCGTC
>Ga0209656_10001110_pt1 | contig 17375 bp, 13 predicted proteins | sample BogFormECP12_OM2_FD_188239 | JGI IMG/M metagenome (GOLD analysis project Ga0209656, IMG submission 188239) | Bog forest soil microbial communities from Calvert Island, British Columbia, Canada - ECP12_OM2 (SPAdes) (version 2) | ecosystem: Environmental > Aquatic > Freshwater > Wetlands > Bog ... | reverse complement strand
AGAGCAGGCTAGCAACTACGCAGAAAGCAGCCACGAAGAGGCGGGTGGGGCTCATGCTTGTCCTCCGGAAACGAACGGGGTGCCCGGAATTCGATCGGCGAGAATTTTACTTCAACCGGCAAAGATTCGAGATCAGCTCGCGCCGGGAACGCTATCTCGTTGAAGCTTCAACCGTGGCTGTGCCCCACTGGCTGACGGGATTCTGCTGTCCGCACTCCAGGCATCGCGTCTGGGCGAATTGCATTCCGCAGTGTGGGCATTTTGCCCAATTTTCAAACGTATCGAAGGCTTGTCCGCACTGTCCGCACTTCCAGTACTCACCGACCGGCGGAGCTGCCTTGCAGCTCGGACACGCAAATCCATCGCGCCGCGGCAGCTTGGCCATGCGCAACAGTGCACGGGCATGCTGCAAGCCTCCCCAGCAGTTCATCAGCATAAACACGGCGAGAGCACCGTACCAGACCGACCCCTGCCAGATCGCCAAGCCGAAGAATCCGATCACGCCCACAAAGCCCAAAATCGTGGCGACCATCAGACTGCGGCCGCGCCCCAGCACGAACCACAGCAGCGCCCGCAGGATTTGTCCGCCGTCGAGCGGATAGATGGGGAGCATGTTGAAGATGAAGAGGAATGCGTCAATGTAGAGAATTGCTCGCAGGAGTTGGTGAAGGCTGACCAGGTTCTGAGTTCCCTCTGAGGGGCTAAGCCAATAAAGCGCCAATAATATTGGCAGAAGACCCACGTTCACCAGGGGGCCGGCTGCAATGCTCCACAAGGTCGCGCCCGCCCGCGGCGGAGGGTCGACATAGGCGACTCCGCCCAGCGGCCACAGCACGATGCGGTCAGCTCGTCCACCAACCTGACGGCAGGCCAACGCGTGTCCAAATTCATGCAGCGTGACGATGAGAAACAAGGCCAAGTATTCGGCTATATTCCAGCCGACGGAGGGATAACTTCCTTTTCGGCTCTGAATCTCGTACACGGCGATCAGGAACCACGACCAGTGCAGAAATACGTCGATGCCTTTGAAACGGAATAAATGGATCGACCCGTTGCGGGCGGTCAGCATGTGAGAGAGTCTACTTCATTCGCGGGGCATATTGCGGACTGCTGGATTCGAAGACCGCTCACCACAGAGGACACGAAGTTACACGAAGGAATGGGCAGCGAAGTAGCTCTTCGTGATCCTTCGTGACCTCTGTGGTTCAACTCTTGTCCGTAAGATTCGCTACTGCCGGTGCGCCGACGCGCCCGCGGCCAGTTCGCGAAGCGTGGTCAGGAAACCTGCTGCGGTGCGGGGATCGTCGAGTGCATCGAGCCTGATGGTCGCCGAAAACTGCGGCGATTCCGGCCGGAAGCGAACCTGCAGCACATCCTGCTGTCGGACGGTCATGAGCGCGTTCAGTTCAGCTGTGGGATCCTGCTTCCAGTGCGTGCGCGTAGTCAGAATCACCGGGCCGGGCTCATAGATATCCCACTCGCGCTCATCGCGGGCTCGGTTCTTCACGCCGCGGCTGTGCGCGCACCAGCGATGCCGCACTACTTCCAGATGGAAGCTGGGCGAACCGCCAAGGTCGGCTTCGAAGGTCAGAGTCTCTTTTTGCTTATGGAAACAGCTGAGCAGCCAGTGTACCGGCATCGGGCGCGGCCGGAATTTCATGGTCACGCGGGCGTTTTCAAAACTGCGGGAAGGGAACTGCAATCGGGCGTAGAGGCGGGAACTGGTGACCCATCGCGAGTCGAGAACGCGGCCTTTGCCGGCGCAGGCAGACTGCACCCAGCGCAACGCCTCAGCGCCTTTACGGCGGTTGTAGGCGGCAAATAGGACGTACCACAGCCCCAGCGCGGCGGCCGCAACGCCCACGTCGATGAGCAGAAGGCGCTCCAAGTGCTCCTCTGATGCTGATGGTACGTCGGAGGTTGCGACTGGGGCAAGAGGACAATCGTACATCCGCGTCATTTTTTTCTTGCGGTTGCTGATTAGCTGTGGAAAAGCGGGCCGCTGGCAAGAAATTGCAGACTCAGACTGCGTCGGCCCGAAGGCGGGCGGAGCCCGCAGCGGCGCAAGTTTGAAAGCACATCAGAGACGGGGGTCGATTTCCGCGCGTGACACGCCCGTATAACAGCCGGCGGGGATGCCGCTACAATGGCCTGTGCCCTACGCAATCCGCGACGTCAGGCCGGATGACTTCGAAACACTCTGGTGGATTGACCAGCAATGCTTTCCACCGGAGATCGCCTATTCGCGGCGAGAACTGCAGATCTACATGAGGAGGCTCGGAGCGTTCACTCTGGTTGCCGCAGATCCAGGCGCGGTCAGCGGGGACGTGAGTCTCATCGGCGGATTCCTCGTCGCCCAGAGCGGCTTGACCGGCCACATCATTACCATCGACGTATTGAAGACAGCCCGCCGGGCGGGCCTGGGCTCGTTGCTCCTGCGATCGGCTGAGGATCGCCTTATCGCCTCGGGATCGCAAGCGGTCGGCCTTGAAACCGCCGTCGATAACCTGCCTGCCTTAGCCTTTTACAAGCGCCACGGCTACCACGTGATCCGCACTTGGCCTCGGTATTACGGCAATGGAGTTGACGCGCTGGTCCTGGAAAAGAAGCTTGACCCACGCCGTAAATAGCTCGGCCAATTTCCTCATATCCTATGCACTTCCGAGTTCCACCGATGTACCTCTGAGTGCGTCGTCTGTGATGCTCTGTGGCTAGAATTTAGGCACTTCTGTCCGATCTAATTTCTTCTTTTCGAGGCACCAGCCCATGAAAGTTCTTAACGTCGATACACCTGAATGCGTCCGGGCCTGCGCGAGCATTGCACTGGCGGCATGCCTGCTCTCTCTTATCGGTTGCGGATCAAGTTCCCAAACTCCATCAACGGCGAACTTCTCTGGAACTGGAAGCAACGGTTCCACTGCGACAGTGCAGCTCGTGCTCGCATCCGATCAACTCACCGGCGGGGCTTCGACTCAGGTTACCGTCACTTTGAGCCAGCCCGCTCCCTCCGGTGGAGCGGACGTGCAGTTGACCAGCAGCGACGCCGCGGCCGCCGCAGTTCCTGGAACGGTCGCCATTCCTGCTGGGCAAACCAGCGCGACCGCGGCCCTGACAACTTCCGCCGTGACCGCTTCCACCAGCGTACAAATCAACGCGCAGTATGACGGAAGCGTCTCCGGAGCCGCACTGACCATCGTGCCGCCGAGCACAAATACGGCCAAATTTTCCGACTCATTGGCTCCAGCATCGGTGACCATCGCTGAAGGCAAGTCGGGCACAAGCAAGCTCACCACCAAGATTGCCAGCGGTTACAACCACGCTTTAAGCCTGAGCGCATCAAACCTGCCGACGGGCGTGACGGTAACGTTTAGCCCGAGCACGATTCCGGCGCCCGGCACTGGAAGTTCCACGGCAACCATCAATGTGGTGAGCAGCGTTGCCGCGGGAACGTACTCTCTGAAACTGACCGCTTCAGACGGCACCAACTCGGCAAGTTCGACACTGACGCTGAAAGTCTCCGCCAGCAATCCCGGAGCGACCTTCAAAGCTTGCTGGTACAAATCTGGAGGCCACAGCTATCAGGGTGTAACCGTGGGAGTATCGAATCCCGGCACGTATTCCTTCAACGCGCTGCTCTATTCCGACACGAAGTGCACCGTTTACGCCGACCAGTTCGGCTACGGACAGGAGTTGCAGTTCGGGACCTTCGATTACATTTTCTGGTTCGATCACTATCCGGACAAGGAGAACTATTCCGCGCTGTGGTACGTAGGCTCGGACACCTCGGCGTGCCTGGTCTACAACACGTCGACGCCAGCCTGTAACTGAGCCGCGACGGGCGTCATCCTGAGCGAAGCCGGTTTTCAGGCGAAGCGAAGGATCTCCCGCGGACCACTGCACACGTAGTCCGCGAGATCCCTCGCCCCGCTGGTGAAAGCGCGGGGCTTCGGGATGACCCCTCCCGAAGCTGAATACAGCGATTTGCGATTTTCTTTCCTGGAGGCTACTTTCTATGGGCAATGAAAGTAGCCATCCAGGGAGAACTCGGTTCGTTCAGTCATGAAGCCGCGGAGAAAATGGTGCCGCGCTGCACGGTCGTGCCCTGCGCGAGATCGGCGGAAGTTTTTGAGCGCCTGCAACGTGGGTCGGTGCAAGCCGCCGTCATCCCCATCGAGAACACGCTGGCCGGAACCGTGGCCGAGCACGCCGATCTCCTGGTCTCGCGCGACGTTTTCATTCAAGCCGAATACCTGCTGCGCATCGTGCACAATGTGATCGCGGCCCCGGGAGTGCGGCTGACTTCGGTGAGGAGAGTCCTATCGCATCCCGTGGCGCTCGATCAGTGCCGCGAATTCTTCCGCCGTCATCCGAACATCGAGCCGGTTCCGTTTTACGACACGGCCGGAAGTGTGAAGCACGTGATGGCGAACAAGCTCAAAGATACGGCCGGGATTGCAGGGAAGAAGGCCGCGCAGCAGTATTCGGGGAAGATTCTTCAGGCGGGCATTGAAGATGACAAGCGCAACTTCACCCGATTCTTTCTGATTCGCAAGCTGGCTCACAGGGCGGGACGCGCGAAAGCCCACTTCTCGCAACTGCGGCGAGAAGTGGGGCACCCCACATCAAGTGCAGATTACAGTCGCCTCGTCCCGCGTGGCGCGAATAAAACTTCCATCGCATTCCATGTGAAGAATGTTCCCGGCGCGCTCTTCAAATCGCTCAGCGTGTTCGCCCTGCGCGACATCAGCCTGAGCAAGATCGAGTCGCGCCCGATGCGCGGCCGTCCCTGGGAATACGTCTTCTACGTTGATTTTCTGCGCGGAGACGACGAAGCCGCCCGCAACGCGCTGCGCCATTTGGGCGAAGTCGCCGAGTTCGTGAAAGTGTTGGGCGTCTACCCATCCGCCTGAAGGTCCACGCAGTCTTCCGTCACAGGCGCTTGTGATCGCATACACATCCTCCCCACAGGTCGGCTTCTAGACTAGTTTCGGTGTCCGTTCCGGATGCCTGTACTGATCCCAGAGGAGGGTTTATGCGTTTCATCAAAGTGTTGGGCGTCACCTTGTGCGTGCTCGCGATGGCCGGCCTGGCTTTTGCAGCGACGAATAATCCGGTGGTGCGTGACGCCAACCGCGTCACCTTCGCGGCTCCCATTCGGGTGGGGACGAGCCTCTTGCCCGCGGGTGAATACATGGTCCGTCACACCATGGAAGGCCAGGAGCATATCATGGTCTTCCAACCGGTAAAGGGCGAGGGGCCGGAGGTGCGCGCGAAATGCACGCTGGTACCGCTCACGAAAAAAGCTGATAGAACCACGACCAGCTACCAGACGAATGCGGCCAACGAGCGCGTTCTGCAGGAACTGGTTTTCGCAGGTGAGACCGCGAAGCACGTTTTCTAGCGGCATTTTGAAATTCGGATGCAAGAGGAGGGGATTTCTGTTCCCAGGTCAGAGCAGGATCCCCAGTGTTTTCTCCGGATCTTGCGGATAATCCGTCCGCGCCGCAATTTAGCTCTTGGCAGAGTTCCACTTCCGCGTTAGCCTCTGCACCTTGGACACCTGCTGCGTTCATCTAACGGGAATAGAATCAACTTCCGTGGCTTTGCCCCGGAGGGTTGTTGAAACCTTTCCAACCAGAGTGTCATCTAAGGGTTGAGTGAGTTACACTCAAGGAGAAATATGAATCAGCCGCCAGTCGAGCGCGCCCCTAAATCCAAGGAAATCAACGACCAAAGAGCACTTCCTGTGCTGCCCGTGCGGGATACGGTCCTGTTTCCTCATGCGGTTTTGCCCTTAACCGTGGGCCGCGAGAGCTCGGTTCAACTTATTAATTCGCTAGGCGAGGATAAGACGATCATCGTGGTCGCGCAGCGCGAAGCGCGCGTGGACTCGCCTCAGCCCAGTGATCTCTACAACGTCGGCACCTCGGCCGTCGTGCACAAAGTCGTCAAGATGCCCAACCAGAGCCTGTTCGTCTTTGCGGAAGGACTGGAGCGCGTGCGTTTGGGCGAGTTCACGCAACTGTCGCCGTTCATGCGGTCTTACTACTCGCCGATGCCCGAGGCCACTGCGCCTGCCGCGACATCGCAGATCGAGGCCCTGCAACGCAACGTGTTGACGCTGTTCCAGCAGATCGTCGCTGGATCGCCCACGCTGTCGGATGAACTCTCGACTGTGGCGATGAATATTGACGAACCCGGCCGTTTGGTCGACTTCATCGCGTCATCGCTGCCGTCGCTGTCGACCCCGGATAAGCAAGACACGCTCGAAACCCTCGACGTGCATGTGCGCTTGGAGAAAATCAACCAGCATTTGGCGAAGGAGCTGGAAGTTCAGCAACTGCGCAACAAGATTCAGAGCGAAGTACAGGACCGCGTGCAGCAGACACAGCGCGAGTACTACCTGCGCGAGCAGATGAAAGCGATCCAGAAGGAACTGGGCGAGCAGGACGAAGGCCAGCGCGACGTCGAAGACCTGAAGAAAAAAATCGACGAAGCGGGCATGCCCGACGACGTCAAGAAAGAAGCTCTCAAGGAATTGGGACGGCTGGCGCGCATGTCGCCCATGGCCGCCGATTATTCGCTCACCCGCAACTATGTCGAGTGGTTGGCCGTGCTGCCCTGGAACAAGACGTCCGGGCAGGAAATCGAAATTCTCAAGGCGAAAGAGATTCTCGACACGGATCACTACGATCTCGAGAAGGTGAAAGATCGCATCCTGGACTATCTGTCGGTGCGGCGTTTGAAGCCGAACATGAAGGGCCCGATCCTGTGCTTCGTCGGACCTCCGGGCGTGGGGAAAACCTCGCTGGGCAAGTCGATCGCTCGCGCTTTAGGGCGCAAGTTCGTTCGGCTGTCGCTGGGCGGCGTGCACGATGAGGCTGAAATTCGTGGACATCGCCGTACCTACATCGGTGCTTTGCCGGGTCAGATTATTCAGGGCATTCGCCGCGCGGAGACGAAAGATCCCGTCTTCATGCTCGACGAAATCGATAAGGTCGGACGCGACTTCCGCGGCGATCCCGCTTCGGCTCTGCTTGAAGCGCTCGATCCCGAGCAGAACTCGACGTTCCGCGACAACTACCTCGATGTGACGTTCGACTTGTCGAAGGTGCTCTTCATCACGACCGCGAACATGCTCGACCCCATTGCCGAGCCGCTGCGCGACCGCATGGAGATCATCGAACTGCAGGGCTACACGGAAGAAGAGAAGGTTCACATCGCGTTCCAGTATCTGATTCCGCGGCAGATCGACGAGAACGGCATAACCGCCGAACAGATCGAATTTCCGGAAGAGGGCGTACGCTATGTGATTCGTCACTACACCCGCGAGGCCGGAGTGCGCAGCCTGGAACGAACGATCGGCACGATCTGCCGCAAGCAGGCGCGGCGTTTGGCCGAGGGCAAGACCGAGAAGCTCATCGTCACGCAGGAAGTGATTCAGGAGTTCCTCGGCGGCATCAAGATTCGCAGCGAAGGCGAAATCGCTGAGCGAACCGAGCGCCCCGGCGTGGCCGTTGGGCTCGCGTGGACGCCGTCCGGCGGCGACGTGCTCTTCGTGGAAGCGAACGCGATGAAAGGAAAAGGCGGATTCACCATGACCGGACAGATCGGCCAGGTGATGCAGGAATCGATGCAAGCGGCGCTGACCTGGGTGAGATCGAATGCGGATCGTTTGGGCATTGGAGATGATTTCTTCGCCACGCACGACATCCACATTCACGTGCCCGCAGGCGCGATTCCGAAAGACGGACCTTCGGCGGGCGTCACCATGGCTACGGCTCTGGTTTCGCTGCTTACGGGACGCCGCATTACTCCGCTGCTGGCCATGACCGGAGAAATCACGCTGAGCGGCAACGTGCTTCCGGTCGGCGGCATTAAAGAGAAGGTGCTGGCAGCCAAACGAGCTGGCGTGACCGACGTGATTCTTCCGGCGGAAAATAAAATGAACGTGCAGGAAGACCTGACGCCGGAGCAACTCGACAATCTGAAAGTGCACTATGTGAAGACGATCGACGAGGCTTTAAGAGTCTCGCTGCCGGCGGTCGAGGAAAGCGTAGCGGCAAAGATTCTCTCGACGTCGGTGAAAGCGCCAGACGCGGTGCATGGCGCAGTGCTGACGCAGGCGTAATTTACCGAAGACTGAGACGCTACGGTCGGGCGCCCCATTTCTCACGCGGTTTCGGCGCGAGAAATGGGGCTTTCGTTTTGGGGCTGGGGCAAACATCGAGCGATTTCAAGAATGCTCTCTGCAATCCCAGGCGGGTGCGCCAAAACTCCAGTTCCTGACGATGGCCTTGGCCGCGCTAAACTGAGAACGTAGTGACTATGCGAGTACGTGTGCTTTTTTTCGGGATACTGAAAGAAGTGGCGGGGAAATCCTCGGACACGGTCGAGTTGCGCGCCCACTCTACGCTGCGCGAACTCTTAGAGCATTATGGAACGCAGTTTCCACGATTTCGTGAGTCGCTGCCCTCGCTTGCTTTCGCCGTGAACCAGGAGTATGCAGGGACCGAGGCTGTCCTCAAGGAAAACGATGAGGTCGCCCTGCTTCCTCCGGTGAGCGGAGGATCTTCCGAATCGCCGCGACGAGCCACGATAGTCCGCCAACCGATTGATACCCAGCAGACGCTCGCTGCCCTCAAGCGTGGCGAGGACGGAGCGGCCCTCGTGTTTGAGGGCGTGGTTCGCAACCAGACTCGCGGGCGCAAAACCCTTTACCTCGACTATGAGGCTTACGAAGAGATGGCCCTAAAGCAATTGGAATTGCTCGGCGCGCAGGCGCTGGCACGATTTCAGATCCGTGATGTTGCTCTGGTCCATCGCCTGGGACGGCTTGAAATTGGCGAGACCAGCGTGCTGGTCGCTGTGGCTTCGGCGCATCGCGCGGCCGCATTCGAGGCTTGCCGCTGGCTCATCGATACGCTCAAACGCATCGTTCCCATTTGGAAGAAAGAATACTTCGAAGACGGCGCCGTCTGGGCCGACGGCGAGCCGTTTCCTCCCGAGATTCCCCGGGCGAATTCTTCCCCCTCAGGCAGCCCGATCCCAGACCCCGCATCTAAGTGAACGGCGTATCGCTGGCCCCGCGCAGCTGTCGCGAATTCATACGGGTATAATTGCCTGTTTCCGATGAGAAAATTTGCCGCGAGTCTGCTCACAGTGGGCCTTCTGACGTGCGCCCGCGGCCTCTGGTCGCAGCAGGCGCCGGTTCAGCCGAAGTCCAGCGATCCGAATGCGGCCCATTCAGCGGCGCCGCCGTCGCAGAGCCAATCGGAACCGGCCACGAAACTTAAGGTAGAAGTCAACCTGGTCAACGTTTTCGTGACCGTGACCGACGAGCACGGCGCGCCGATTGGCGGGCTGACGAAAGATAATTTTCAATTGCAAGAAGATGGGCAGGAACAGAGGATTGCCGTCTTCGATAAAGAATCGGCCCTGCCGCTGTCCATCGCACTGGCTATCGATACCAGCCTGAGCACGCGTCACGATCTGCCGCTCGAACAAGCCTCGGCGAAACGCTTCGCCAACACGATTCTGCGGCCCGTGGACGCGCTGTGCGTCTATGGCTTTAGCGAGGTGGTCAACGAATCTTCCGCCGGATACACCTCCGAGCTCAAGCGCGTCGATGAAGCCATCGATCACATTCGCATGGGCGCGGCCACCGCTCTCTATGACGCGATTTACCTGGCATCGCGCTCGCTCGATCACCGCAAAGGACGCAAGGTAATTGTTCTCATCACCGACGGCGGCGATACCGCCAGCAAAGTGGATTACAAGGAAGCGGTGCGCGCCGCCGAAGAAGCCGAGGCGCTGGTGTACTCGATCATCATTGTTCCCATCGAGAGCAGCGCAGGCCGCGAGACCGGTGGCGAGCACGCCCTCATTCAGCTCTCGGAGGACACCGGGGGCAAGTGGTATTACGCGACCTCAATGGCGCAACTGGATGACGCGTTTCGCAAGATCAGCGACGAACTGCGGACACAGTACCTGCTGGCCTACTATCCGTCGGAGCGGAGTTCGTTCTCCGAGTTCCGGCGGATTCAGGTGAAAGCGGTTGGAGTGCCCGATGCCGCCAGCTTTAAAGTGCGCCATCGCGCCGGTTATTACACGGTGAAGTCAGAGTTCTGAACGGGGCTCGGAACGACGTTTCTGAACGACTTGCGGCAAGCGACCGGGGCTGTGTAGTCTGAATGACTCGCAGAATTTGGATTTTGAGCACGTGAATTGCGGTTCCGCGCGCGCTGGCAGACCAACGGCTAGTCGACGGCAAGCGTTATAGAAGGTTCATACGAAGGAAGGTGGATGAATGCTGCACTCGAACTGCCCGCGATCGGGCTTGCGGTTGGGTTTCCTGGTTTTGCTGCTGCTCGGTACCTTCATGCTGTTATCGGTCGGTTCATTGTCGGCACAGGCAACATTGGCGACTGGCAGCATCGTTGGGACGGTCACCGATCCGAGCGGCGCCGTGCTGGCGGGGGTGAAGGTTACGATCACCCGCATCGACAAGAACCAGGTGATCGATGTCAAATCCAACGCGGCCGGCTTCTTTAACTCCGGACCGCTCGTTCCCGGTGCGTACAAAGTTCAGATTTCGGCCACTGGATTTAACTCAATCAGCGAGACGGTAACGGTTGAGGTAGACAACACCGCCACCGCAAACGCGAAGCTGGTGGTCGGACAGGAAAGTACAGTCGTGAACGTGCAGGGTAATGATGTGCACGTCAATACCGAACAAGCTACTGTACAGGGAGTACTGACGGCCACCGAAATTGAAAATCTTCCGATCAACGGCCGCAACTTCCTCGACCTGGCGCAGCTTGAGCCCGGCGTGCAGATTCAGGACGGGCAGGGTTTCGATCCCACCAAAGCAGGCTTCTCATCCATTTCTTTCGGCGGACGTTTCGGGCGCACTGCGCGCATCGAAGTCGACGGTGTGGACGTGTCCGATGAAACCGTTGGCACCACCACCACCAACATTCCCGCGAGTGCGATTCAGGAATTCCAGATCAGCCAATCCAGCCTCGACATGTCGACCGAGCTGACTTCGTCCGGGTCGGTGAACGTGACCACCAAGTCTGGAACGAATGCCGTGCATGGCGAGGCTTTTGGACAGTTTCGCGACAGCAGTGTAGGTGCGGCGGCGTTGCCCACCACTCCTCCGCTCAAGGCTCCCTTTCAGCGCAGCCAGTTTGGCGGCGACGTGGGCGGTCCGATCCAGAAAGACAAGGCATTCTTTTTCCTCGATGGCGAGCGCACGGTGCAGAACACGCAAAGTCCCGTGCCGATTTCTTATCCATTCCAGCAATTCTCGGGAACTTTCTATGACCCCTTCCGCGAGACCGACCTCCTCGGACGTGTTGACTACCTGTTGCCCCACAACGCGCGTGCGTTCTACCGCTTTACGTACTTTAAGAATTTCCTGGGCGCGGATGCTGGCCTGGGCTACTCGGTTTATGACAACAAAGACATCACTCGCACTCATGTCGTCGGGCTCGATTTCAACACGGGCAATTACACGCACTCCTTCCGCTTTTCTTATTTGAAATTCGAGAACGAAATTGTGGACGCCACGATCGGCACCGGCTTGCCCTTCGCGAATCTTGGCGCTGAGATCTCACTGGGCAGCACTGGACTGATTGCCGGGCCGAATTACCTGGCGCCGCAAGGCACGCCGCAGAGCAATCATGAGATCAAGTACGACGGTGGAAAGATTCTGGGAAAGCACACGATAAGATATGGCGTCGCGTACGACCGGCTCTGGGGCGGGGGATTTGCCGCGTTTTATTCCAACGGCCCGTACATCTCGTCGCAGGTTTCGCAGGCTGAAATCGCCGCAGCGGCCGGTGGACCTTTTGTTACCAACGGCGTTTCTGGCGCTGCCAATCCTCTGAATTATCCTGCGGATTCGGCCACTCTTTCGAATGGACTGGGCTTTACCACGAGCGTACCGGCATTGGGATTTCCTGCAGGCGGCCTCGGCCCCGACAATCGCATTCAACTCTATCTGGGCGATAATTGGAAGGTTCGCCCCAACTTCACGCTCACCTACGGGCTGCGCTATGTTCGCGACACTTCGCGCACTGACAGCCAGTTTCCTGCCATTCCGCAACTCAACAATTTGTTCCCCGGGCTGGGCAATCGAGTGCGGCAGCCGAACCTGAACTTCGCTCCCATGCTTGGATTCGCCTGGGATCCGAGCAGCAACGGCAAGACTTCGATTCGCGGCGGCGTTGGCCTGTATTACGAAAACGCGATCTGGAACAATGTGCTCTACGATGCACCGCAGCGCGAGGCCACGGGCTCATTTCTACAGCAGATATCCCCCTGCAACGCGCCCGGCCAGCCGAATGAGCTGCAAACGTCGAATGGAACCCTGAACCAGGCGGGAAGCCAGAGCGCGATTGCGATTTGCGGACCCAGTGGCGCGAGCAGTTTTCCGCTGATCGGCAATGCACTGCCGGCCATCATTGCGCTGCAGCAGGCGTACATTGCGGGTTCGCCCTTCAATCTGCAGACGCCGAATCCAAATTTTGTGGGGACGACGCTGGCCGGTTGCAGCAGTTTGCCTTCGTCGCAGAACTACGCGGGATGCTATTTCACGCCCGGCCTCAACATGTTCGACTCGAACTACCGGTCGCCGCGCTCGGTGCAGATGAACCTGGGCTTCCAGCATGAGATTCGGCCCGGCACGGTGTTGAGCGTCGACTTCATTCGCAATGTGCAGACGCACTATTTGCTGGGCGTCGATCGGAATCATTCGGGCGACATACGGCACTTCAACCTGACCGGCGCGCAAGATGCGATTGCGGCGACTTTGATTAACTGCGGCGCGACTTCGGTGAGCCAGGGGTATTCTCAGGCTTGTCCGAGCGGCCAGTACACAACCACCACTCCTCAGGGGCAGGTCGTCAATCGTCCGCTCAATATCGGCGATTTTGCAGCGCTCGGCTTGGGTTCTTCCACGGATATGGGTGGAAGCAGCTGTCCGGCGGGCACCGCTGCGGCTTTGCAAGCCACGGGTAATCAGACTCTGATCAACATGTTCCCCAATGGCTATCCCTGCGCCTTCGGAGGGATTAACCCGAACGCACCGCCGCTGAATTTCCTGTCGCCGGTCGGACGCTCCGTCTACGACGGCCTGCAAATGAAGTTAGTGGAGAACGTGAAACATCCGTTGCCCGCAGTGAAATCCGTGAACCTGCAAATTTCTTACGCCTGGTCGCGCTTCGACAACAGCGGCGGCGGGGTCGCTCCCGATGCGACGGTCGAGGCGGGCAGCGGCGATCAGGATTTCATCGTTCCGGCGCTCGACAATGCCAATGTAAACCGCTACTACGGTCCGTCGGTGCTTGACCGCACCCACCAGATTTCGTTTGGCGGCTACATGGAACTGCCGGCGAAATTCCAGCTGGGATTCTTGTCGCACTTTTACAGCCCGCTTTCGACTACGCTGACCGTGCCGGATACCGGGTTCGGTGCAGGTGAGATTTTCCGAACTGACTTCACCGGGGATGGCAACACACAAGATCCGGTTCCGGGCACACATGTGGGCAACTTCATGCACGGCATCGACAACAGCAATCTTCACAGCATAATTAGCAACTACAACGCGAAATACGGAGGTCTACCAACGCCCGCGGGCAATTTGCTGGTTGATGCTCTGCCAACCATGATCAGCAGTACGGACCTGACCAGGCTGGGAGCGGTTGCGCCTTTGATTTCGGCGCCGCCGGCCGGCCAGGTGAACATGAGCTGGCTGAAAACTCTGGACGCCACCTTGCGGTGGTCGCATACGTTCTTCGATCGCGTGACCATCGAGCCTTCAGTTGGCGTTTACAACGTGTTCAACTTCGCCAACTTCGATTTGCCCAGCAACATGCTGTCCGGGCTGCTGAACGGCACTGCGGGCAGCATCAACGGCACCACGTACTCTACCCACGTGGTGAATCGGGTGGGCGTAGGGACTGGCGTCTATTCGCTGGGTTCGCCGCGCCAGGCGGAGTTCAGTCTGAAGGTGAAGTTCTAGGCAGCATCTCTACGATGTGAACAGATGCCCGAGCTTCTCTCTCTTTGTTCGAAGATATTCTTCCGCATGCGGGCTGGGCGTGACTTCGCAGGGCACACGCTCTGCCACACGCACTCCGGCGCGTTCAAGTGCTTCGACTTTGTCCGGATTATTGGAGAGCAGTCGAACGCTGGTCACGCCGAGAGCTTTCAGAATCTCTGCCGGCAGTGTGAACTCGCGGTAATCATTCTTGAATCCCAGCCGCTCGTTGGCCTCAACGGTATCAAGCCCGGCGTCCTGCAATTCATAGGCCTGGAGTTTGGCCATCAAGCCGATGCCGCGCCCTTCCTGCTGCTCATAGATCAGAATGCCGGCGCCCTCCTCGGCAATCATCGCGAGCGAAAGCTCAAGCTGCTGGCGGCAATCGCAGCGCAGGGAGTGAAAGACGTCGCCAGTCAGGCACTGCGAGTGGATTCGCACCAGCGGAGGCGCGGAATGGACGTCGCCCATCACCAGCGCAACCGCCTCTTCTGTCCGCTGCGCGCCGCCATCTCCATCACTTCCGCCAAACTCGCCGCGAAAACCGTAGATGCGAAACTGTCCCCAACGGGTAGGGAAATCAGCCGAAGCTACCTGACGCACTTCTCTTATGGTCACCATTCAATTATAACGGGCGATTTTGCCAGCGAGAGTGTGCTCTAGCCTCGGGCTTTGAAAGGGAAGATCGCATCCTGCTTGGACGGAATGGGCGAGCCGTTGCGGGTTGCCGGCTGAAAGCGCCAGTTCTCGAGGGCTGCAAGACATCTGCTGTCGATATCAGCGCCGAGGCTTTGCAGCACGACCTTGCGAATAATTTCTCCCTGCTCGTTAATCGTGATTTCGATGACTTCGTTGCCGGGAGCATCCGGCAACTGCCACGGATAGACGAATGGGTCGGAAGTCTGAATCGGCAGCGCCGGACGGATTTCGTCCCCATACAGCTGACCCTGGCTTAGAGTGCCGTAGGGAAGTCCAGCTTGTGCGCCGTGTCCCTGAGCCGAGAGCGTCTGGGTCTTGGCCTTGTCCTCCGCTTCGGCCCGCGACAGCGGATTCTGCGGCGCCAGCTTCGCCAATGTGGCGGGAGCCCTCCAGGTCAGCTTGTTCTGGCTCAGCCGCTGGTGGCTATATTTTTCCGTCGCCTTGTCGGAGGAACTGTGGGTGCTGTTGTCATGAGCCTGACTCGACCAAAACAGCCGGGTGACGGAAGTTCCGTTCTGCCCGATGGCTACCGAAACCGGCGTGAGCAGCAGAGCCTCGGGTTCGCGCAGAAGCCATACCAGCACGAACCCGTGCAAAGCCACAGATGCGGCCAACAGCCACCGCTGGCGCCGCGCGGTCACCGGATTCAGTTGCGCAAACATCAGCAGGAAACCCCAGACCCAGCACGACAACCCTTAGTTCTAGTTAGACGTGCGAAGGGCTGCTTCGTCAAGGAATTTCTGACGGCATGGAAATCACTTCGGGATCGGACCCTGATCTGGAGTGGAATGAAGATCGCTGCTAAAATGATGAAGCAATAACCCACCCAAGGGCCTGTAGCTCAGCTGGGAGAGCGCATCGTTCGCAACGATGAGGTCGCCGGTTCGATCCCGGCCAGGTCCACCATTCATGGCCAGTCGGACAAGGCTCCAACTAAACAAGTTTGCCCCCAACCTCGGTCAGTCTCCCCACCACAAATGCGCAAACGTACCAGGAAGGTTCCGGCCGTCAGGCGGACAAGTTCGCAGCCAGCGCGAGCAGATGAACTTACTGAGGGGCACCTGAAGAAAAAAGCTAGTTCTTCGTGTAGACGGGTCCAGCTACGCGAGACGGGGGATCGGAGACCGCGCGAATATAGGACGTCAGTGCCTCGATTTCTGACTTGCTGAGAGTGTTTCCCCAGGCCGGCATGAGCGCCGACTTCTGTAGAGCTGGACCGCCGTTCGTGATGATGGCCGCGAGATCGGCGTCGCTGATCTTGTTGAGCGTATCGCCTTCGGTGAACGGATGCGGCTTTACGTCGAGGTTGTCGTAATTCGAGACGCGCTCCACTGTCGACTCGGGACTATGGCAGCGATCGCAGTATTGATCGTTCAGGCGGCGGCCCAGAGTTTGCTGATAGCCCAGAGCAATCTCTTCGAGCTTGAGTTCAACTTTCTTGTGCGACTTGTCGAGCGTCGATGCCGTGATCTGATAGCGGCCAGCCATTCCACCGAGCGAGACGTTGGTCGTGACCTGTCCGCTGGAATCGGTCAGGCCGTTGGGGGGATCGAACGTTACTCCGGGAGCAGCGGCGAACTCTACGAGCGCTCCGGCCACGGCGGTTCCCTGGTCATCGTTGACTTGGACGACGACTGGTTGAGGCAGAATGCTTCCGGTCTGAGCGAACTGCTTGCTTCCGCTGGATTCAACGATAGCCGCTCCGAAGGCCGTGGGTTTGGGCGCTACGGCAGACTCAGTTTTGCGCGAGCAGGAAGTTCCCAACACCACAAGCCCCAGAAGTAATGCAATGCGAGTCTTCATTTCTTTGCCATCTCCTGCTTACCCCCGCCCTTCTGCGAGATCAGGAATGCAGTCAGGGCCCGGGCATCCTCATCGCTCATGGCCCGATTCGGCTCGACGGTTCCGGGCCGTAGCGACTGTGGATTCTTCATCCACTGATAGATCCATGGCGCGGTCAAGCGTGATCCAACATGCGTTAAAGTCGGGCCGATATAGCCCTTGTCCGTCTTCGTATCCACTATGTGGCAGCCCTGGCAAGAGTACTTGCCGTAAAAGAGTTGCTTGCCGAGTTCGATCTGGCCTTGCGAGTAGCCGCTGAGGGGCATGGAGTCGCGGTCGACGGCCGGGTTCTGATACACGGTCATGATGTAGTCGGTGAGTTCGTTGGCTTCGGCGTCAGTCAGGTTGAATCGCGGCATGCGGCGGATTAACGCCGGGCGCAGCGTTCCCGGATTCTTGAAGAACTGCACCAGCCACTCTCGCTGCACCGAGCTTCCTTCCCAAGTCAAGTCGGGAGCCATATCACCACCGCGCCCGTTGATGCGATGGCAACTGAAGCAGGCGAGATCGGTCATCAACTTTCCAGCTTTGCCCGCGGGCTGGTAGTCGGACTCAGGCTTGGCAGGCACCGTAAGGGATGGGGGTAGAGCGTACGAACGGTCGTCGAGAGAGAGTAATGCCGTGGTCAACGAATCGATCTGCGGCGGGGTCAAGGTGTACAGTGGCATTTTCAGCCCGGGCGAGAACGCGCGCGGATTCTTGATCTTGCCCGCGATGTAGTCGGGCAACGTGTGTTGCATGCCGGGCAGGAAGATAACCTGCGTGACTGGCTTGCTGCCGATGCGGC
>Ga0209656_10001109_pt1 | contig 17380 bp, 16 predicted proteins | sample BogFormECP12_OM2_FD_188239 | JGI IMG/M metagenome (GOLD analysis project Ga0209656, IMG submission 188239) | Bog forest soil microbial communities from Calvert Island, British Columbia, Canada - ECP12_OM2 (SPAdes) (version 2) | ecosystem: Environmental > Aquatic > Freshwater > Wetlands > Bog ... | reverse complement strand
CAACGCCCAGCTCGCCGTGCCGTACCTGTTCCAGCACATGTTCCCGAGCTGGTTCGCCGGCATCGCGTTCGCCGGCATCATCATCGGCGCCCTGGTGCCCGCCGCGATCATGGCGATCGCCGCGGCGAATCTGTTCACCCGCAACGTCTTCAAGGAGTTCTTCAGGCCGGACGCGAGCCCGGCCCTGGAGACGAGGATGTCGCAGTGGGCGTCGCTGGTGGTCAAGCTCGGCGCGCTGGTCTTCGCGGTCGAGCTGCCGCACACGTTCTCCATCAACCTGCAGTTGCTCGGCGGCGTGTGGATACTCCAGGTCTTCCCCATGGTCGTCGGCGGCCTGTACACCCGCTGGTTCCACCGGTGGGCGCTGCTCGCCGGCTGGCTCGCGGGCATGATCTACGGCACGATCGCGGCGTACAACGTCAAGAACGCGACCACCTCGCACTGGGCGGCGTCGTCGGACATCGTGTTCGGGCACACCGTCTACATCGGGCTCACCGCGCTCATCATCAACGCCGTCGTCGCGGTGGTGCTGACGCTGATCCTCAAGGCGACCAAGATCCCCGAGGGCGCCGACGAGACACTCCCCCACCAGTACACGGCCGACCCGGAGGATGCGCCCGCTCCCCAGCCCGCAGGAGTAGGACTCGGCAGTTCAGCTGACTAGGAGAGTTATCCAGAACGGACGGTGGCGTCTCCCTGGGCTACCAGGTGACTGACTGATAGCTTCGGGATCGTGACGCGCATATCCGGGCACGGCGGCGTGCAGGCTGTCACGGTCGCGCAGCGGTACGGCGTGACCGCCATGTTCACGCTCTCCGGCGGCCACGTGTTCCCGCTGTACGACGCGGCCGTCAAGGCGGATCCGCCGGTCCGCCTCGTCGACGTGCGGCACGAGCAGACCGCTGTGTTCGCCGCCGAGGCCACCGCCCGGCTGACCCGCACGCCGGGCCTGGCCGTGGTGACGGCGGGTCCCGGCGTGACGAACAGCATGAGCGCGGTCACCACGGCCTGGTTCAACGGCGCAGCGCTCGTGCTGCTCGGCGGCCGGGCTCCCGACTACCTGTGGGGCAAGGGCGCCCTGCAGGAGATGGACCACGTCCCGTTGCTCGCGCCGGTGACCAAGCGCGCCTGGACGGAGCACGAGACGCCGCGGGTGGCCGCGTCGGTCGGCGAGGCGTTCCGGGTCGCGCTGACGCCGCACCGGGGGCCGGTGTTCTGCGACTTCCCGCTGGAGACGATCTACGGCGAGGGCGAAGCGGAATTGCCTGCGCTGGGGGCGCCGGAGCCGGCGCCGCCGGACCCCGGCGACGTGACCCGGATCGCGGCGCTACTCGGCGCCGCCCGGCGGCCGGTGCTGGTGCTCGGCTCGGACGTGTGGCTCGGGGGCGCGGAGCGCGCCGCCCGGCAGGCCGCGGAGGCGCTGCGGCTGCCCGTGGTCACGAACGGCCAGGCCCGCGGCGTGCTGCCCGGCGGGCATGAACTGCTGGTCAGCCGGGCACGCTCGCTCGCGCTCACCCAGGCCGACCTGGTGATCGTGGCCGGGGTGCCGCTGGACTTCCGGCTTCGCTACGGCTCGTTCGGCCCGGCGGAAGCGCCCGCGAAGGTGGTCCACGTCGCCGACGCCCCGGGAATGCTCGCGGGGCACTGCCCGCTGGCGGCCACGGCGGCGGGCGACCTCACGGCGTTCTTCACCGCGCTGGCCGGCGAGGCCCGCCCGGCACCCGACCAGGACTGGCTGCCGCGCCTGCAGGCGGCGGTGCGCCTGGCGCTGGACGCCGACGCTCCGCTGCTGGCCAGCGACGCCGAGCCGGTGCACCCGGTGCGCGTCTACGGCGAGCTGCTGCGGGTGCTCGACGACGACGCGGTGGTCATCGGCGACGGCGGGGACTTCGTGTCCTTCGCGGGCCGCCACGTCGAGCCGAGGAAGCCGGGCAGGTGGCTTGACCCGGGTCCGTTCGGGTGCCTGGGCACGGGCCTCGGCTACGCGGCCGCGGCGCGGCTCGCCCACCCCTCAGCCCAGGTTGTCCTCCTGCTGGGGGACGGCGCGGCGGGGCTGTCGCTGATGGACGCCGATACGCTGGTACGGCACAACCTGCCCGTGGTGATGATCTGCGGCAACAACGGCGCGTGGGGCCTTGAGAAGGGGCCGATGCGCGCGGTGTACGGGTACGACGTGGCGGCCGACCTGCGGCCGGGCACCCGCTACGACGATGTGGTGCGGGCCCTCGGCGGCGCGGGAGAGCTGGTCACCTCCGCCCGGCAGCTCGGCCCGGCGCTGCACCGGGCGTTCACCTCCGGTGTTCCCTACCTGATCAACGTCGTCACCGACGTCGAGGCCGGCTACCCGCGCTCCACGACGGGCGTCTAGCCTCGCGGCCCGCTTAGCTTAGCCGGCCGCCGCGGCGCGGATGCCCGCGGCGAGTTCGCGCTCCCGGGCGGCCGCCGCCGCGGCACCCGCCGTGTCGCCGCCGCGGGCCAGCAGCAGGGCACGCTTGGACCAGGCATAGGTGCTGCACTCCCGGTTGGCCAGCCGCTCGCTCACCAGCGCGCTCGCCAGGTCCGTCCGCCCGGCCCTGATGGCCGCCTCAAGCAGCGTCCGTTCGACGGCGTCGCGCTGCGCGTGACTCCCGCCGAACTCGTGCACCCGGGTGCGGATCGGCATCAGCCCGTCGACCACCAGGTCGTAGCGACCGGCGCCGAACTCCAGCAGGCTGCGGCAGACCGGCAGGCCCACGGCCGACGTCAGCACCCAGCCGGTGGTCTTCGGGTCGCCCTCGTCAACCACGCGTTCGAGCGCCCGGACGACCTCGCGGGCGCGGTCAAGCTCGCCGGTGCCGACGAACGCCATGATCGCGTGCATGTCGTTGAACGGATAGAACCCCGGCGCCAGGATGCGCGTCCAGGCCTCGGCGAGCGGCTGCCAGCGGCCGCCGGCCGACGTCCCTTCCAGGTGCAGCCGCCACAGCAGCGCGGTGGCGTCGAGAAGCTCCAGCGCGACGTCGCCGGACTGCCCGTGGTGCAGGACCGTGTCGTACACGCCGAGCGCGCCGGCGGTGTCGCCGGCCTGGAGCAGGTAGAGCGCGTAGTGCCAGGCGTTGTGGACGTTAAGGAAGTTGCCCGCCGCCCAGTGCGCGCGGCGGTCCCGCATGAAGCAGACCCCCTGCGGGATGTCCCCGCGCATCTCGTAGGTGTGCACGACCGCGTGGATGCCCCACACGTCGTCCGGGTTGGCTTCGATGGCCCTGCTCCCGGCGTCGGCCGCCTGGCCGTACTGGTTGCACTCCTCCAGGCCGAAGGCGTACATGCCGTAGAGGAAGCCGGCTCGCGGGTCCTCGCCGTGCCAGGCGCCGAGCGCGCGGCCGATCCGGTCCCTGAGGTTGACCGCGTCGCCGCGGAAGAAGTCGATCTGATGGCCGACAGACAGGGCGAGCAGGTCCGTGGGGTACTTGATGGAGATGGCGCCCAGCAGCGCGCCCGCCCCGCTCATGTCTCCGCCGATCCACCGCCGGGCCGCCGCGAGGTGCGAGCGCTCGCGGGGCAACAGCGTGCTCTCGTCGGCGTCCGCCGCCGCATGCGGCCCCAGCGCCTCCCTGGCCGCGCCGACGGCGCCTTCCTCGGTAGACATGAGTCCCAGGTAGGCATCGAGCAGGCGGCCCATGACGCATCCGCCGGCGGCCGAGTCCCGCGCGGCGCCGACGACCTCCGGCTGGAACCGGACCAGGTGGCCGATGGCACGGTCGTAGGCGGCTACCGCCGCGCGCGGCCCCGTCAGGCTGAGCCCCTGAGCGTCAACGGGCATGGTTCTCCTCCCACCGGCTCAATCCATGCTCCCCGTCAGAAAAATAATGCCCCGCAAATGCGATGTCAGGCCTTAGATGTGCCGTTCGGTGCGGATAGGACCTATCGGTTATTGAGTCGGCAGTCTCGGGCGTGTCGCCGAGCCTTGACCGAAAGCTCAATAGGTGCGGGACGACGCTACGGCACGAACAGCGAGCGCCTGCCCACCAGCCTGCTCAGCGCCTCGACCACCTGCGGGTCGTATTCGGACGCGGTGTCCAGCCGCAGCCGCTGCAACGCGGCCGCCGCGCGGCTGGGTTCCACCGAGCTGCCCACCAAGTCGTCGAACGCGTTGGCCGCGCGGATGATGCGGCTGCTGAGCGGAGGTTCCTGGCCCCGGTCCGCGGGACGGCACGGGTCGCTCTGGCGCCGCACGATGTCGGCCACCGAGTCCAGCACCCGCGCCTCCTGGATGACCTCCGCGCCGTATTCGGCGATCCGCCGCTGCTCTTCCCTGACCACGAGCACCGTGGCGCCGCCAGGGATGGGATCGCGCAGCGACAGCTGGCCGATGTCGTGCATGAGCGCCGCGTACTCAAGCTCGAGCAGCGCGGGCTCGGGCATGCCAAGCTCGCGCCCGATGGCGACCGCGAGCCGGCTCACTCTGGCCGAGTGCCCTATCTCGACGTACCCGCCGATCTCGGTCACCCGGGCCAGCGCGCGGACCGTCTGCAGGTACGTGGCCCTGATGCCGGTGTACCGGCGCAGCGCGACCTGGGTGACCAGCAGCGGCGCGGCGAACACCGCGACCGCGGCGAGCCCCATGACCTCCGCGGCGAAGGCGATGAGCAGCGCTGACGCGCCGACCGCGCTGCCGACCGGCAGCTGGACGCGCAACTCGTCGAGCAGCGACACGCCGAACCTCGCGCGCAGCGCGTCCGTCCGGATGAGCGCCGCTATCACGGCCTCCACCAGCCACGCCAGGATCACCAGCGAGAGCATCACCGGCAGCTCGGACCACCATCGGCTGCCGATCAGCCCGGCGTTCGCGAGCGGGCGGAACACCCAGGCCACGCACGCCACCGCCAGCACTCGCGCCGCCATCGCGGAGAGCCTGGCGGGCCGGCCGACGGCCAGGTGGGGCAGCGCCCCGATGAGCATACCGATCGCCGCCACCGCGATGACCTGCTGAGGACTGTGCCGGGCGGGGGTGTCCCCGATCCGGATCAGCAGCGCGTACGCCAGCGCCCCCGCGGTCGCGATGGGCGCCGCCTCCCGGTCGCCTGGCAGGTTCAGCCGCAGCAGCTCGCCGAACGCGATCAGGGCGCCGAAGGCGACCGCCGCGCTCATGTCGCGGACGCCGACAACGGCGGTCTGCGCGACCGACGCGATAACCAGCAGCCCGGCGAAGATGACAAGGAGCGACTGGCCGGAGTCCAGCGCGTGCCGCGGGAACCCTCGCGGCTCGTACCGTCGCGCGGCCATGCGGGTCAAAGGCTCTCGATGGCGCGCAGCGGCCCGGTGTGATCGCCCAGGTCGCCGATTGCCGAGCCGTTAGCGGCGGCCACGCCGTTCGCCGCGGCCACGCCGTTCGCCCCGGCCACGCCGTTGGCGACGGCCAGGGAATCGGCGACGACCGACTGGTCGGCCCCTGGGGGCGCGGCCTCCGATCCCTTCCAGCCCTCTCGCTCGATCGCCGTGACGAAGGCGTCGACGAACGCCGGATCGAACTGCGTGCCCGCCCATTTGCGGAGCTCGGTGACCGCCTCGGGGACCGGCCGTGCCCCGCGGTAGGACCGGTTGGACGTCATCGCGTCAAAGGCGTCGGCCACCGCGAGCACCCGGGCGAACTCGGGGATCTCGTCCCCCGCGAGGCCCATCGGGTAGCCCCTGCCGTCAATCCGCTCGTGGTGGTGCATGATCCCGGCCAGCGCCTCGTCGAGAAACCCGATCTCCCGGACGATGTCGAGGCCGCGCATCGGGTGCAGCTGGATGGCGGCGTACTCGTCGTCGGTCAGCGAGCCGTTCTTCTGCAGGACCGATGTCGGCACGCCCAGCTTGCCGACATCGTGGAGCATGCCCGCGTAGCGGATCGCCTCCACCCGCTCGGCGCGCATGCCGATCTCCTTGGCGATCATCACCGATCCGCGTGACACCCGTTCGCTGTGCCCGCGGGTGTAGAAGTCCTTGGTCTCTACCGCCTGGCACAGGGCGCTCACCGTGGCCTCATAGGCTCGCTGCTGCGCCGCGAACTGCGCCACCGCCCACCGGGCGACGAACACCGGAATCAGCACCAGGACAGGCGTAAACGGCCCGAGTACGCTCCACAGCGCGGCGATCAGGAGGCCGAAGGCCCCGTAGCCCAGGTCGGTCAGCAGCAGCTTGAAGTCGAGCCCGACCCGGCCGGCCGGGGCGCCAGGCTCCCTGGTCACCCAGAGCACACCACGCAGCAAGGAGAAGTTGACGACCACGTGCACCACCGCCGCGGCGGCGAACGGTGCGATGATGGCGGGAAACGAGGTGGGCTGCGGCGTGCCCACATGGCCGCCGAACAGCAGGAACGCGCGGCCGGCCAGGTAAGCGCTGAGCGCGAACATGCCGGTATTGAATAGCCGCTGCGGGAGCGACGGGCCACGGCGGATGCCGAGCAGCGTGCAGCAGCCGACCAGCGCGGCGCCGACCGGCCCGATCAGGACCACCGCGGCCAGGCTGGCGATGCTGTTCGCGGACCAGGCGAGGCTACGAGAGTTAAGCAGGGTGGCGGTGGACTCGCACGCCACGAGAAGAAGGCCGAGAGCCGCGACGACGCTCCACTGAATCCCGGTGAACGGCCCTTTGGCAATCGCGATCGCGGCGGCGGCTATCACCGCGCCGATGTAAAGCCACGCGATTCGCGAGAGCTTGCCCACGCTCCCCCCTCGTAGCCAGCCGCAGTTGACCCGAACCGCACCTATCGCCGTCGCTACCCCCAGGAGACTCCGAAAGCAACCGCCACGCACCGTGTCTTCGACCGGCACATTATGGTGCTCGGCTTGCCGGGTGCCCGCATTGGGATAGTCCTCCCTCGCAAATGCTGACGACCGCTGGCAGCATGCCGTCGAGGACAGGATAACGTGGCCACGCTAATTCTCGCAGACCCAAAGCTGACCGTGAGCGGATCGCCAACGGCTGATCACACTATGCGACAAACGGCACCCAGACGCCCCGTCGGTGCAATTCACTAGCCGACTGCTAAACGAACCCTAAACAACTTTCATACCCCGGCTAGTGCGCTCTCACGCATGCGGTCGGGCTACTCCGTAAGTTCAATCTCCGCCTGAACCTGCCTGATGCGGACGAGCACTTTGCCGCGCAGTTCCGAGGGTACGGGATCACAGCCACAATGCTTTGCGACCAAACGCTTGACGGCTTCCTCCAGGCCGAACTCCCGCAGGCACGGACCGCACTCATCAAGGTGCTGCCGGATGCTCTCGCAGTCGGCCTCGGAGACCTCCCCGTCCAGGTACCAGTACACCCGGTCCAGTACCTCACTACACGGTACTTCGTGCGGGTTTCCGCAGCTCATGACGTGCCCTCCTCGGCCTGCGCGGCCTCGGCCTGAGCGCTCCCGACCTGAGCACTGGCGGCCTGTGACCGGACCAGGCCACGCTCGGCGGCGTAATCCTGGAGAAGGTCCCGCAGCTGGCGGCGGCCGCGGTGTAGCCGTGACATCACGGTACCTATCGGTGTCCCCATGATGTCGGCGATTTCCTTATACGCGAATCCCTCGACGTCGGCGAGGTAGACCGCGATCCGGAACTCTTCGGGCAGGCTCTGCAGCGCCGTCTTGATGTCGGAGTCGGGGAGCCTTTCCAGCGCCTCAGCCTCGGCCGACTTGAGCCCGCCAGAGCTGTGCGAGGCGGCGCGCGCGAGCTGCCAGTCCTCCACCTCGTCCGAACCGGACCGCTGCGGCTCCCGCTGCCGCTTGCGGTACGTGTTGATGAACGTGTTGGTAAGGATCCGGAACAGCCACGCCTTGAGGTTCGTCCCCTGCTGGAACTGGTGGAAGGACGCGTACGCCTTGGCGAAGGTCTCCTGCACCAGATCCTCGGCGTCCGCCGGGTTCCGCGTCATCCGGAGGGCGGCTGAGTAAAGCTGGTCCAGGTAAGGCATGACGTCTTCTTCGAAGCGCTCGCCGCGCTCCTGTAGCGTCTCTGGAACGGGACCCACCCCCTCTCGGTACTCCTCGTCTGCTCGCGGCGCGTTCTCGTGCCGCGTGGGAGGACCGTACGAGGATACCCGCCCGCTCCCGGAGGGCGCGGGCCGGCGTGACCGTAGACGGTGGTGGGCCGACAATGTGCCGGGCTTTTTCGGCGGTGAGGCGACAGCCATGCCGCGTTCAACACCGTCCGCCGCCCCGCCATTCCGGCCTGACGGCGGTCACCAGGGATGGAACGCGCCGGCCGGGGGAAGGCTACACCCGTGGGTGCCCCGTGAGCGGGCACCGGCCAGGAGCAAAACCCGTGCAGGCAATCGCCCCCGCCGTGCAGGACTCTGGTCCCGCAACGGACTACTCGCGTTTCTACGCGGCCGTCGCCCACGCTCAGATCACCAGCTGGCTGGCTGAACTGCCGACTGGGCACTTCCTCATCGACATCTCCGGGCCCGGGGCACGGGCCGCGGAGATGGCCGCGGCCGCGGGCCACTGCGTCCTGCGCGTGGCCGAACCCGGGGACGGCCCGCCCACAGCCGACGGCCGCGGAGCCGCCCGCCGTCCCCCGACGGTCATCGCCGACGGCACCGGGCTCGAGTTCCTCGCCGACGGCTGCGCCGACGGGGTCATCGCCGAAGATCGCACGCTGTCCAGGCGGCTCGCCGCCGAGACGCTCGTGGGCGAGATCGCGCGCGTGCTCCGCCCGGGCGGCCTGGTACTGGCCTGCGTGGACTCGCTCAACCTCGGCATGGCGGTGCTCGCCGAACAGCACCGCTGGCCGCATCTGATCGACGTGCCGAACGCGGACGTGGTCCTGGTCCCGTGGCCGGACGGCACTATAACCCGCTGCTACGGCGCGGAGCACCTCCGCGAGCTGTTCACCGGCAGCGGGCTGGAGGTGAACTGGGTACGCCCCCGCACGGTGTTCTCGCCGCGGACGGTCAGCTACCTGCTGGCCCGCGACTCACGGAGCTTCGGCAGGCTGGTCACGGCGGAACTCAGCGCCCGCGCCGACGACTCGGTCGGAGCCCAGCTGATCACCTGCGCCGTGAAGCCGTAAGCGCCGGCGGCGATCCCGTTTCGACTGGCACGGCACGCACCGCGTGGTAGTTGGCCGTGCCTCGAGCCGGGGCGCGGGAATCTCATTCCCGCAGTCCACGCACTGCCCGTAACTGCCGCCATCGACCCGGGCCAGCGCCGACATTACCTCCTCATGCTGCTCCAGCGCCGCCTGCACCGCCGCCTCGTTGCGGTCGGCCTCGGTCAGGTTCGCGCCAGCGTCGCCCGCCTCCGCGGCCGCACCCCGGTTCAGCGGATGTTCGCCCCGCAGTACCGCGACGGTCCTGTCTAGGTCGTCGCGCATTTCCTCAAGGCGCTTACGGGCAACACTGATTTCCATCTGAAGTCCTCGCCTCCTGTCCGCGATAGCTGAGGGCACGGCGGGAAACCATGCCGCCAGCGTCGCGGGCTCAGAACAGGGGCGGCCGCTCGGCAAGGGGTTCGACAAGGTCCGGACCGTTGTTCCGCACCGAGTTAACGGCCATAGAAACAGGGTGCGACGTCAGGCCGCCCGCTCCCGGGGATGTAGCGGGCAGCATTGTCGCGAGTAGCACTTCTTTCTCGTTATTGGCCGGGTCAAGCCAGTCCGCCCAGCTTTCCGGCGCTATCACCATCGGCGTCCGGTCATGAATCCTGCCGATGCCGTCTGTCGCGTCGGTGGTGATAATCGCCGCCGACCAGTACCAGGCTCGCTCGTCGTCGTCCGGGACTGACGCGTCCCGCCACAGCTCGTAAATACCGGCGAAGGCGAGGATTCCACCATCCGTTCGGTATATGTAATAGGGCTGCTTGGCCTTTTCCACGGCCTGCCACTCGTAGTAGCCGTCGGCCGGGATGATGCAGCGGCGCTTTGCGAACGCGCTGCGGAACGACGGCTTTACCGCGACCGTCTCAGCCCGCGCGTTGATCATGCGGGCGCCACCGGACTTGTCCTTCGCCCACGACGGCACCAGGCCCCAGCGAACCAGCCGGAGTTCCCGCTCTGCTGCCTCGGGGGGCACAGCCCCCCCAGACCCCCCGATGGAGGGACTATCCGTCCCCCCATGCCCCCCGGACCCCCGGGGGGTGAGGACCGTGTAGATGCGCTTCGTCGGCGCGACGTTGTAGTCAGCGTCACGGTCCTCGCCCACACTGTCACGCTCGGCGGCGAACTCCTCGAGGAGCTCAAGCCGCTTTCGGGCGGAGACGAACCGACCGCACATCGAACCTTCCCTTTAAGGCCGTCAGAAGCTGGATTGGCACTTCATAACCAGAAAACGCCGTCGTCAAACACGGCCGTGGTCGCGGGAACAGTCCGTGGCAGCCGATACCCTCGGGTCTATGGACTCCGGACGCTGGCATGCCCCCGCCGCACGAGGACCGGCCAGCGCCGCGCTGCGGTTGCCTGGCTCCAAGTCGATCACGAACCGGGCCCTCGTGCTCGCGGCGCTCAGCGATGCCGATTCCGTAGTGCGCAACCCGCTGAAGGCGCGCGACAGCCAGCTGGCGATAGCGGCGCTCCGGGTCCTCGGCTGCTCTATTGATGAATACGGAACGGACGTCGGCGTCTCCCCGGGCTCCCCTGTCTCCGGCTCGTCGCTGACCATCGACGTGGGCAATGCCGGCACGGTGATGCGGTTCCTGCCGGCGGTGGCGGCGCTGGCTCCGGCGTCGGTGGCCTTCGACGGCGACCCGCGGGCACGCGAACGGCCGGTAGGCCCGCTGCTGACGGCGCTGCGGGCGCTCGGTGCGTCCATCGACGACGGGAACCGCGGCTGCCTGCCGTTCACCGTTCTCGGTACCGGGCGGCTGCGCGGCGGCCAGGTGACGCTCGACGCCTCTGGCTCCTCGCAGCTGGTGTCGGGGCTGCTGCTGGCCGCCCCGCGCTTCGAGCTCGGCGCGGAGGTGCGGCACGAGGGCCCGCCGGTGCCGTCGCTGCCGCACATCGAGATGACCGTGCGCATGCTCCGCGCCGCGGGAGCGGACGTGGAGGTAGGCGCCGGGACGCGGCCGGCCACCTGGCGGGTGCACCCGGGGCGGATCAGCCTCGGGGACTTCACCGTCGAGCCCGACCTGTCCAACGCCGGGCCGTTCCTCGCGGCCGCCCTGGTCACCGGCGGGTCGGTGACCGTGCGGGACTGGCCGGCCGACAGCCTGCAGGCGGCCGGCGCCATCACGCGTGTGCTGAGCCGTATGGGCGCGGAGTGCTCCCTCGGCCCCGACGGCCTGACCGTCAGCGGAAGCGGCACGATCCGCGGCATCGAAGCTGATCTCCGTGACATCCCCGAACTGTGCCTGCCGCTGACCTCGGTCGCCGCGCTCGCGTCCGGCCCCTCGGAGTTCACCGGCGTGGGCCACACCCGCGCGCAGGAGACCGACCGCCTGGCCGCCATCGCCAAGGAGATCAACGCGCTGGGTGGTGACGTCACCGAGCTGCCCGACGGGCTGTCGATCAGGCCGCGGCCGCTGCGCGCCGACGGCAGCAGGCCGTTCGAGAGCTACGACGACCATCGCATGGTGATGGCCGCCGCCGTCCTCGGGCTGGCCGTGCCGGGCATCGAGGTGCTGAACGCGGCCACGGTCGGCAAGACCTTCCCGGACTTCACCGCCCTTTGGGCGCAAATGCTCGGGGAGACAGGCTCCTGAAGAACCGTTCGGCCCATCTCGACGAGGACGACGTCCGGGTCCGGGCGAGCCGCGGCTCGCGGCCGCGCACCCGGCGGCGGCCGGCGCACGAGAGCGCGGCCGAGGCGTTCGTCGTCAACGTCGACCGCGGCAGGTACGGCTGCCTGATCAGCGAACCCGCGGGCGACCGGATGGTGACCGCGATGAAGGCCCGCGAACTCGGCCGTAACTCGGTCGTAGTCGGCGACCTGGTCGCGCTGGCCGGGGACACTTCGGGCGCGGCCGGGACGCTCGCGAGGATCGTCCGCGTCGAGGAACGGACGAGCGTCCTGCGGCGTTCTCCTGATGACACCGACCCGCTCGAGCGGGTGGTCGTCGCGAACGCCGAGCAGATGGTGATCGTCTGCGCCCTGGCCGACCCGGCGCCGCACCTGCGGTTCGTGGACCGCTGCCTGGTCGCGGCCTACGACGCGGGCCTGGATCCGCTGCTGGTGCTGACCAAATCGGACCTGGCCCCGCCGCGCAAGGTGCGGGCGTTCTACCGGCCGCTCGGGCTGCCGATGATCACCACCCGGCAGCCGCTGCCCGCGCAGGCGCTGTCCCGGCTGCGCCGGGCGCTGGCCGGCCGGCTAAGCGTCCTGATCGGCCAGTCGGGCGTGGGGAAGTCGACGCTGGTCAACGAGCTGGTGCCGGACGCGGGCCGGGCCGTCGGCACGGTCAATCCGGTGACCGGCCGGGGCAGGCACACGTCCTCGTCCGCGGTCGCCCTGCGGCTCCCCGACGAGTCGGGCTGGCTGATCGACACGCCCGGCGTGCGCGGCTTCGGGCTCGGTCACGTCACGCCGCAACGTGTCGTCGAGGCCTTCGGCGACCTGGCGGAAGGAACCGCGGACTGCCCTCCTGGCTGTGATCACCTGTCCGAGGGCTGCGCCCTCGACGAGTGGGCGGCCGCCCATCACGCGCAGGCTCGCCTGGATTCCCTGCGCCGTCTGCTCCGCAGCCGCGACGGCGCCGACTGACCGCGGGCCTGGTCAGCCGATGGTCACGGTGCCGCCGGAGCGCCAGTATGTGCCGTCGGCGGTGCGGGACATCAGTTCCTCGTCAACGAGATAACGGCGCAGCGCGGCATGGTCGTCGTACAAGGACTTAAGTACCTCGCTGACCACGGCCTCCGGGTAGCGGCGCCCCGGCTCGAACGCCTGCGCCACCTGGTCGAGCAGCAGCAGGCGAACCGACCGCCGCGCTGGCATAGCCGTGATCCGCCCGTCCCGGATAAAGGGGCGCAACCGGTCCGGAAGGTCGCTGAACACGGGGTTCATGAACATGATTATGGCGGCACGACCCGCCGTGCCGCTTCCGGAACCGGCCGCGTGCTGGTCAGCCCGATGTCCCAGACGGTAGCGTTTCGCGGGTGGCAAGCTACGACGACGACCTGCGCTTCGCGCACGTCCTCGCAGACGCGGCCGATGACATCACGGCCCGGCGCTTCCGGGCGCTCGACCTGCGGGTCGAGACCAAGCCTGATCTGACGCCGGTGTCCGACGCCGATCGCGCCGCCGAGGACTCGCTGCGTAATGTGCTGCGCCGGGCGCGTCCCAGGGACGGCGTCCTGGGCGAGGAGTCAGGCCGGACGGGCAGCGGCCCGCGATGCTGGGTCATCGACCCGATCGACGGCACCAAGAACTACGTACGCGGCGTGCCCGTGTGGGCGACGCTCATCGGGCTGATGGACGGCGACGAGGTTGTCGTGGGCGTCGTATCGGCCCCGGCGCTCAGCCGCCGCTGGTGGGCCGCGGTGGGCGGCGGGGCGTGGACCGGCCGCAGCCTGACCAAGGCGACCCGCTGCCAGGTGTCGGGGGTGACCAAGCTCAGCGACGCGTCGTTCTCCTACTCGGGCATCGGCGGCTGGGCGGAAAAGGGCAGGCTCGGCGGTTTCCTGTCGCTGGCCCAGTCGGTCTGGCGCACCCGTGCGTTCGGTGATTTCTGGTCGCACATGCTGGTCGCGGAAGGCGCCGTCGACGTCTCCGCGGAGCCTGAGGTCTCGCTGTGGGACCTGGCCGCGCTCCAGGTCATCGTCCAGGAGGCAGGCGGCCGGTTCACCGACCTGTCCGGGGTGGCGACCCCCGAGGGCGGCAGCGTCGTCTGCACGAACGGCTTCCTCCATGAGGAAGTCCTCAGCCGGCTAGCGGACAACCCCCAGGCAAATATGTTACGAGGGCGTTTCGTACCCCGATAGTGGGTATATCACAAGTTCACAAGCTAGCTTCGCGGGGATCTAGCTGGGCAGACAGGAACACACGCCCCTAGGTGGTGCGCAATGAAAGTCGCCGAAGGAATGTCCGAACGGGTCCTGATGATCGGCCCCGCCCACACGCTGAGAGAGGCCGCCAAAATGATGGCGGCCAGGAAGGTCGGCGCCGCTGTCGTCGTCAACCCCGAACACGCGGGGGTAGGGATCCTCACGGAGCGCGACATCCTGAACTCGGTCGCCGCCGGGGAGAACCCGGACGCCGAGCTCGCCGGCCAGCATTGCACGCAGGACCTGGTGTTCGCGGCGCGGACATGGACGCTGGAGGAGGCCGCGGTCGCGATGGTCCGCGGCGGCTTCCGGCACCTCGTCGTCGTCGAGGGGCACGAAGTCGTCGGCCTGCTGTCGATGCGGGACATCGTCCGGGTATGGTCGATGGCTCGTGTCCCCAGCCAGGCCGCTCATAGCGATACGCTTGTAGGTAGCTGATTCGGGGAAAGGCCTGCCAACTCTGAGATAGCGTCCAGTAACCATGCAGCAAATATTCAGCTATATCGGCCATCATCAACATAGATGCGGTGCAATGCGCCCGCACTGATCGCTAGGCGGCGAGTTCCCGCTCCAGCCGCCTGGCCCGCGCCCAGCTGGTTTCCCCGGCCGTCTGGGCGCCGCGGCGCTCGGCCCGGGCAATTTCCCCCGTCCACCGGGCCGGGTGCCGCCCTAATCTTTAGAGCGTGGACAGCTACGCCGAACGCGCTGAAACCTACCTGCGGCTCCTCGCCGAGGCAGCGCTGCGCCCGGCGGCGGACGGGCAAGCGACCCAGATCCGGCGCGCCGCGGACGTGCTCGTCGAAGCGGGCGCGCTGACCGAGCCGCTGGCCACGCGGATCCTGGCTGACCTCTATCTGGCGCTGCAGGTCCGGGGGCGGCACGAGGTCTTCACGCCCGGTGCGCGGCTCCGGCGCCTCGCTACCGCGCGCGGCATGCCGGGCATGCCCGGCATGCCTGGCCAGGTCAGCCAGCCAGGCCGGTGGCGGCTCCTGGGAGTCGGCCAGCCAGCCTCGGGATCGCGCCTGACGTCGCTCCTCTTGCTCGACGACAGGGCGCTCGCGACCGCGACGCTGTGCTTCTCGCCCTCGGCCGGCACCTTCGAGCCCGACGTCCCGGCGCTGGCCGGGCTGACCGCCACGGACAACCTCGGCACCGTGTACCGGCTCGGCTTCACCGACGGCGCCTGGGCCGGCAGCACCTGGACCGGGACCGTCTTGCTGACTCCCGCGGTGCCCGCGGCCGCCACCAGGCTCGACATCACCGGCCCGAACGGGCCCTTGCTGCGTGCGGAGATCATCGCCGCGCCACCGGGGTCGGCGGTGCCGGGCCCGGCGCCACGCGAGGTCACGGAAAGCCCGGGCGAGCGCCTGCTCACCCGGCGCGCTGAAGGCATGCTCGCCGCGCTCGCGCTCGGCAGCAAAGACATACTCGGCCTCAGCAAGTCAGGCCTGGCCGAGCTGGCCCGAACGCTGGAGGCCGCCGGCCTGCTGTCCCCGTTCAGCAGTGCGCCCGCACGGCTGGCGGCGCTCAGCCAGCTGCTCGGCCTGCCGCTGGAAGGGCCGGCCAGCGAGGTACCGGCCCGGTGGATCGAGGTCGTCACGCACTACGGACGGCGCAGACGGCCCGCACCGGTGACGGGCACGGCCGCAATCGGCGCGATCCTGCCGGAAATCGATGGCGCGCGGCTGGCGATCGCCGGGCTGAGCAGCGGCGGCGCGGGGAGCTTCCTGCACCTCGTCGTCCACGGGCTCGCGCCGCTGCCGCGCCGGCGACAGCCGGGAGTGAGCTGGAACACCATGCTCTCCATCTGGGCCATGGACGATGCGGGCGGCTGGCACCTCGGCGCGGTCGAAGACGTCAGCCCAGTGGGCGCCGCCGCGGGAGTGCTCCGGCTGACGCTGCTGCCCCCGCTGTGCCGCGAGACGGCCAGCCTGACCATCGAGGCCGTCGGCACCGGCCAGCGGGTAACGGCAGACCTGCCGGTACGGTGGTAGCCCATGGCCGGCTGGTTTGACTCGCTGCCGCCCGCGGAGGCGGTGGTGCCATGCGGCGGCGGCACGCACACTGTGCGCTGGACGGCCGGGCAGCTCACGCTGCCCGCGCACCCGGACGCCGAGGCCGAGATGGTGCTCGGCGCGCTCGGCGGCGACAAGCCCGGGTGCGTGACGCTCACGGAGACTTGGGCCAGGCACGCCGCCGACCTGGCGGTGCTTAACGCAGGGCCGCGGTGCGCGGCCGACTGGGTCATCGTTGACCGCGACGAGGTGGCGGAGCAGCGCGCCAGCCTGCCGGCCTGGTCGCCCCAGGCGACCTCGATGCCGATGGCGTCGGCGCCCGGGGGACGGCGGGCCATGCTGCGCGCTTCCGGACCCGGGATTGACGAGGCCCGCCGCCGTCAGGTGGAGCGGATCGAGCTGCTCGAACTCCTCGCGCTCGGGCCCGGATTCCAGTTCCGGCTGAGCGGGACGGTGTCCGCGGCCTGGGCGGGGCGGGACCGGGCAGACGCCAGGGCGCGGCACGGCCCCGCGTTCACCGCGGCGCTGACCGGCCGGTTCGCCCCGGCCGCGGAAGAATGGCTGGACATCGATCCCGACGCGGTGACCGTGACCCCGCACGAAGGCCCGGGCTGGGGCACGCTCACTGTGACCGGCGCCGGGGCCGCGCGACGGCTGCGCGCGTCGCTGCCGGTCGGCTGGCTGGCCGACGTGTGGGCATGCGGCCTGGCGGTGGCCGGCGGCCACCTCGTGATCGGCGTCGACGAGCCCGGCTATCCCCTGGCGCGCGTCCAGGCCCTCGCCGCGCCCGGCGCGGAGCCGGCCGCGATCACGGTCCGCGCGTACGGCGACCCGCGGGCGGCACTCCCGGCCTGGGAGGTGGCGGCGACTGACCGGTGACAACGACCTCGTAACGCGGCTGACCAAGGCGCGCGTGGCACGCGGGGACCTGGTCGGGCTGGCCGTGACGGCCGACGGAACCGCGGCCGTCACGACCGCCGACGACGGCTGGGTGTGCCCGGCGGCCGAGCTCGGGCCGGCCGACCGTGAGCTCCGGCCCCGATGGGTGACCTGGTCCCAGGGCTCCGCGGGGCACCTGGTCGCGGCCGGGGTACAGCTCGCCACGTGCTGGGACATCGCCGCGGTCCACCGGCTGCTGTTCGGCGGATGGCGGGCGGACCCCGGCTGGGCATGGGCATGCGTGCGCGGGCTGCCGCTCGACGGCGTGCCGGCGGCCGCGCCCGGCGGCCCTGACCTGTTCGACGCCGACGGTGACGCGGAGGACCCGCTGTGGCCGGACGGCCAGCTGCGGCCGGAATGGGCGCGCGGCGGGTGGGCCGCGGCCCCTGCCCGGCTCCTCGCCTGGGCACGGCTTGCCCGGCAGACAGCGGGACTCCAGGCAGCGGCGCTCCTGGGCGGAGACGTGGGGGGCATGGGAGTCGCCACCGCCCGTTG
>Ga0209656_10001108_pt1 | contig 17388 bp, 15 predicted proteins | sample BogFormECP12_OM2_FD_188239 | JGI IMG/M metagenome (GOLD analysis project Ga0209656, IMG submission 188239) | Bog forest soil microbial communities from Calvert Island, British Columbia, Canada - ECP12_OM2 (SPAdes) (version 2) | ecosystem: Environmental > Aquatic > Freshwater > Wetlands > Bog ... | reverse complement strand
TGGCCGTCGAGATTCAGCGCCATGCCGTTCTTCAAGTCGTTCGTGGTGGCCACGTTCTGTCTCCAGGTTAAAGAACGAGAAGTTCTCTCGTCGTAGTCGTGAGGAGGCCCGTCCCGTCGGCCCCCACGACAAGGACGTCCTCAATCCGGACACCGCCCCTGCCGGGTAGGTAGACACCAGGCTCGACGGTAACTGGAACCCGGCTAGCGAGTTTACCCGTTCTGGAGTACCCGATCGTCGGCGCCTCGTGCACCTCGAGCCCGACGCCGTGCCCCAGCCCGTGCTGGAAGTGATCGCCGTGCCCGGCGTCCCGGATCAGGTCGCGGGCGGCCGCGTCCACGTCGCCCACGTCGGCGTCCGGCCGGGCGGCATCCAGGCCCGACCGCTGCGCGGCCGCGACCAACTCGTAGATCTCCCGCTGCCAGCCTGCGGGCTCGCCGAGCGCCACGGTGCGGGTCATGTCCGCGTGGTAGCCGCCATACAGCGCGCCGAAATCCATCGTGATCAGGTCACCGCGGCGCATCGGCCGGTCGGTCGGCGCGTGGTGCGGGATCGCGCCGTTCGGCCCGCTGGCCACGATGGTGTCGAAGGCCGGCCGCTCCGCGCCCAGGTCGGTCATCCGCGCATCGAGCGCCGCCGCCAGCGCACGTTCGGTCAGGCCGGGCCTGATCAGCGAGAACACGTCGGCGATGGCCTGGCAGGTGATCCGGCAGGCGGCCGCGAGCAGCTCGAGCTCGAACCGATCCTTGACCGTCCGTAGCTCCTCGATTTTTCGGCCGAACGGAACCAGGGTGACGCCTCCCGCCCTCGCCGCGAGCTCCTGATGACGCTCGACTGACATCTCGTGCGCTTCGAACGCCACCGTGCGCCAGGCCCGGCTGGTCATCTCCGCGGCCAGCCTCGACTCGATGAAGCGCTCGGTGATCAGCTCGAGGTCGGGGCAGTCCCGCTGGGCGGCCAGCGTGTAGCGCGAGTCCGTCGCCAGCACCGCGGTGCCAGCGGCGGCGAGCAGCAGTGCGGCGTTTGAGCTGGCCAGGCCGGTGAGGTACCGGACGTTCGGGCCGGAGGTGATCAGGGCGGCGTCGGTGCCGACCTCGGCGATCTTCTCCTGCGCCCGCCGTCGGCGGGCCGCGTGAATCTCTGCCATGGCTGAACTCTACGCGCGGCCACGTCGGCACCCGCTTCGGCTAGCCGAAGCGCGGTGGCCACGCCGATCCCGCGCGAGCCGCCGGCCACCGGCGCCACCCGTCCGTCAGCATTCGCGGTCAACGCTAAGAGGCTAGTCCGCCATGGCGCGAACTCGCTCGATGAGGCGGACGCGGGCCTCGTGGGTGGGCGCGAGCGGCGTGACGTTGAGGGTGGTCACGCCGGCTTCGCGGTAGGCGGCCAGCCGCTCCCGCACATACGATTCGGGGCCGATCAGCGAGGTGCGTTCGACCAGTTCGGTCGGCACCAGGGCCTCTGCCTCGGCCTTTCGGTCGTCCAGATAGGCGTCCTGGATCGCCTTGGCCTCGGCCTCGTAGCCGAACCGGCGGGCCAGGTCGTTGTAGAAGTTACGGCCCCGCGCGCCCATCCCGCCGATGTACAGGGCCAGCTCAGGACGGCCGTAGTCACGCAAGCCGGTCACGTCGTCACCGATCGCCAGCCGCACGTGAGCGATCACGTCCAGGGGGCCGAGCGCAGGATCGCGCTTGGCGCCGCCCTCGGCCACCGCCGCGCCCCACACCTGGGCGGACCTCTCCGGCAGGTAGAAGATCGGCATCCAGGATTCAGCCAGCTCGGCGGCGAGCGCGACGTTCTTCGGGCCGATGGCCGCCAGGGCGATCGGGATGCGCTCGCGGACCGGGTGGTTGATCAGCTTGAGCGGCTTGCCCAGCCCGGTTCCCCCTTCCAGCGGCAGCTGGTAGTACCGGCCCTGGTAAGACAGGCGCTCACGGCGCCAGACCATGCGGCAGATCTCGATGATCTCGCGGGCCCGGCCGACCGGCGCATCGTAGGGCACGCCGTGCCAGCCCTCGATCACCTGCGGCCCGGAGGCGCCAAGCCCCAGCGTGAACCGGCCGCCCGACACATAATCGAGCCCGGCCGCGGTCATCGCGGTCAGCGCCGGCGTGCGCGAGTACAGCTGGAAGATCCCGGACGCGATCTGCATCCGCTCGGTCTTCGCCGCCAGGAAACCGAGCTGGCTCACCGCGTCGAAGCTGTACGCCTCGGGCACGAACACGATGTCAAGCCCGACCTTCTCGTAGTCGGCCAGCTCTGTCACGGTCTCGGCGAAGCCGCCCGCATAGCTCAAAAACATCCCTATCCGCATGCAAGGAGAGTAGCCGCTGCGGCGTGGGGGCTACCGACGGGTACCGGTGCGCGGCGGCGGTGACGGCGGGTGCGGCGGATGCGGCGCCCGGCAGACGGTGGCGCGAGCCCGGCATGATTTCCGGGCTAGATAGCGCCCGGCAATTTAATTTTTCGTACCGACCGCTAAAGCGACTAACATTTACGTCAAAAGGCTCTGGGAAATAATCCAAATTCCGTATGCGGGGCTAATGACCACCAGCGTGCTGACTTTCAGCGTTCTTTGAGACTCACTGCAACATGCTCTGATCAGCGCAGCTCATCCTAGCGGCATGAGCAGAGCCTTGCCGCGGCGAAGCCGGGCATGACAGAGGATCCAGGCGGAGAAGCCGCGGCGAGTTCACTGTTGCTGACCAGCGACAGCCAGCCGCCCACGGGAACGCGGGAGCGCCTCGTCGAGGTCACCGTCCCGGTATACAACGAGGAGAAGGTCCTCGAGCAGAGCGTCCGCCTGCTGCACTCGTATTTGACCGACAACCTTCCCTTTCAATTCGTCATCACCATCGCCGATAATGCCAGCACTGACGGTACTTTCGACATAGCTCAGCGTATGCGCACGGAACTTCCCCGGGTCAGGGCGGTGCATCTGGGGCGCAAAGGCCGCGGGCTCGCCCTCCGCCATGTCTGGGGCAGCAGCGAGGCGGACATCGTCGCCTACATGGACGCCGACCTGTCGACTGGCCTTGACGCGTTCCTCCCGCTGATCGCCCCGCTGCTGTCTGGTCACAGCGACCTATCTGTCGGCAGCCGCCTGGCGCACGGCGCCCAGGTGGTGCGGAGCCCCAAACGCGAGATCATCTCGCGCGCCTATAACCTGTTGCTGCGTACCGTCCTCTCCGCCCGGTCCTCCGACGCGCAGTGCGGGTTCAAGGCCGGCCGCACCGAAGTCATCAGGGCCCTGCTTCCGGCTGTCGAAGACGATGCCTGGTTTTTTGACACTGAGCTCCTGATGCTCGCCCAGCGCAAGGGGCTGCGTATCTACCAGGTTCCCGTGACGTGGACCGAGGACCCGGACAGTAGCGTGGAAATCGTCCGCACGGCCCTAGCTGACTTGCGGGGGGTGGCGAGGCTCCGCTTCGCCTCCAGCAACAGCAACAGCAACAGCAACAGCAACAGCAACAGCAACAGCAACAGACATGACACAAGCATCCCTTGCCGTTCGGCGCAAGCAGAACTAACTGCCCCGGAGCAACCTCGATGACCACTCAGCTGACCACGACCGACCCCGCTGCCGAGCCGGAGCGGCCGGCGCGCGGCCGGCTCAAGCGTCTCGTGCTCGGCCGCCCCTCCGATCCGGCATGGGCGCGGCCCGCTATCTGGGCCGTGCTGGTCCTTGCCGCGATCCTGTACTCGTGGGACTCGTCCCGCAACGGCGACGCGAACACGTTCTACGCGGCCGCGGTGCTCAGCGGGACCGAGAGCTGGAAGGCGTTCTTCTACGGCTCGCTGGACTCGGCGTCGTTCATCACGGTCGACAAGCCGCCGTTCGCGTTCTGGGTCATGGGGATCTCCGCGCGCATCTTCGGGTTCAACAGCTGGAGCCTGCTGCTGCCCCAGGCAGCCGAGGGCGTCGCCGCGGTCGCCGTCGTGTACGTGGCGGTACGGCGCAGCGTGGCCGGCCTGACCGGGGAGCGCGGGGCGTACGCGGCCGCGCTGATCGCCGCGCTCGCCCTGACCCTGACCCCCGTAGTGGTGGCGATCGACCGGGACGACAACGCCGACACCATGCTGACGCTGCTGCTGGCGCTGGCCGCCTGGGGGCTGCTGGAGTCGCTGCGGGCGGGCCGGGCAGGCCGGGGGCATCCGCTGCTGTGGCTGATGCTGAGCGCAGTCTCGTTCGGGCTCGCGTTCAACACCAAGATGCTCGAGGCGTTTATCCCGCTGCCCGCGCTGGCGATCGTGTACCTGGTCGCGGCGGACGCCCGGCTGCGCACGCGTATCGGGCGGCTGTCGATCGCGGGCGGCGTGCTGGCGGTAATCACGCTGTCCTGGATGACCATCGTCGACCTCATCCCCAAGTCGAGCCGTCCCTACGTCGGCAGCAGCGCGAACGATACCGTCTGGAATCTCGCCGTCGGCTACAACGGCTTCGGCCGCATCACCGGCAACGAGCGTGGAGGCTTCGGCGTCGCCGAGCGTGGAGGCTTCGGCGTCGCCCGGACCGGCGTCGCCCGGACCGGCGCCACCGGAACGGGCACGGGGACCGGCGGGCACGGCGCGGGCGGAGCCTTCGGCGGGACCGGCGGGACCGGCGGGACCGGCAACCTCAGCGAGCTCGCCCACCGGACCGGAGGGTTCGGCGGCTTCGGCGGGCAGGCCGGCATCGGGCGGATGTTCGCCTCGACGCTCGGCGGCCAGATCTCCTGGCTTATCCCGTTCGCCGCCATCGCGCTGATCGGCACGCTCATCCTCATCGGGCGGCGGCCGCGGACGGACCTGGCGCGCGCCAGCATGCTGCTGTGGGGCGGCTGGCTGCTGCTTGAGTTCTTCGTGCTCAGCTTCCAGCAGGGCATCCAGCACTCGTACTACACCAGCGCTATGGCGCCGCCGATCGCCGCGCTGACCGGCATCGGCGCGGTGGCCTTCTACCAGGCGTACCGCCGCCGCTCCGGCTGGCTGAGCCTGGTGCTGCCGCTGGCGATCGCGGTCACCGGCGCCTGGTCGTTCGTGCTGCTGCGCCGCACCCCAAGCTGGAACCCGTGGCTGGCCTGGACGGTCCTGGGAGCCACGGTCGTGGCGGTGCTCGCCCTGGCGTTCGGCTGGCTGCGCGCCCGGCGCGTCGCTGAGGACGTGCGCTCCGCTGAGGCCCTGGATGAGCAGCAGAGCGCGGCCCGGACAGACGGGAGTGGCCGCCGCTTCGCCGCCGGACGGCGCAGTCGCCTGTTCGCGCTGGCCGGGGTGGCCGGGCTGATCGCGATCCTGGCGGGACCCGCAGCGTACGCGGCGACGCCGCTCTCGCGCCCGATCGCGGGGACCAACCCGGTGGCCGGCCCGACCGCGGGCGGCGCCTTCGGGGGCTTGGGAATCTCCGCGGCCGCCCTCAGGGACTTCGCCGGCCTCGGCGGCGGCGCGAGCACCGGCTACGCCGGCCGCGGCGCGTTTGGCGGCGAGCCCGGGTCCGGCTACGGGCACACCGGCACCGGGCCGGCGGGCGGCTATGGCCGGGACGCTGGCCTGGGCGGGAGCACGGTCCGGATCGTCGGCGGCGGACTCGGCGAGCCGGCCAGCAAGGAGCTGATCGCGTACCTGAAGGCGCACCGCGACGGCGCGACCTGGCTGGTCGCCGTGCGGGGCTCCGACGCGGCCGCGGCGATCATCCTGCAGACCGGCGGCATACCAGTCATGGCCATGGGCGGCTTCAGCGGCAGCGACCCCGCGCCGACTGTCGCCCAGCTCGAGCAGTACGTCAAGGAGGGCAAGCTGCACTACGTGCTGACCGGGAGCACGGGCGGGTTCGCCGGAGGTGCCGGCACGGCCTCGTCCGTCACCTCGTGGGTGGAGCAGAACTGCACCAAGGTGCCCGCGTCGGCTTACGGCGGTTCTACCACCTCGGCCAGCGCCAGCGCGGCCGCCGCCACCGTCGCGCAGACGCTGTACGACTGCGGGTAGAGGCTACAGCGCCGGGCGAGAGGATGGCGTCCGGCCATCGGCGGCGGGTACCCGTGCGAGCCGGACCAGCACTTCCTCGCTGATGGTCTCTGGGCGGCGGCCGTCGGTAGGCACGGTCAGTGTCGCGACCTCCGTGTAGATCGGCAGCCTGCGCCGGTAGAGGGCAGCGAGGCCCGGCCGGGCGAGCATCGGCCTGCCCTGGTCACCGCCGACCCGCAGCAGCGCCTGTTCGTACCCGACCTGCAGGTAGACGACCTGGACGGAGCCGAGCCTGGACCGCGTCCCGGCGTGCTCGGCCGCGCCGCCGCCCAGCGCAAGGATCAGCTCGGGACCGTCGAGCAGTTCCGCGATGACCCGGTGCTCGAGGGCACGGAACGCAGGCTCGCCGTCCTCGTCGAAGATCTGCCTGATCGAGCGGCCGGCGCAGTCCTCGATCACCTGGTCGCTGTCGGCGAACGGCAGCCCGAGCCGGACGGCGAGCAGGTTCCCGACCGTGGTCTTGCCCGCCCCCATGAAGCCGACGAGGACGATCACGGCGCCGTTGGCTTATCTGGGTCGGCCGGCTCGGCGGGCTCTTCCAGGCCGGGTCCGGGCTCCCCGGTGGCGTCCTCGGCGGCCAGCTCGGCGATCGCCTGCAGGGCCAGCTGGTAGGAGACCAGGCCGAAGCCGGCCACCGTCCCGTCCGCCACCGCCGCCACCACCGAGGTGTGCCGGAACGACTCGCGCGTGGCCGGGTTGGAGATGTGCACCTCTACCAGCGGGGCGGTGCGCATGGCCAGCGCGTCGCGGAGCGCGTAGGAGTAGTGGGTGAACGCGGCCGGGTTGAGCACGACCGGCAGCCGGGCGTCGGCGGCCTCGTGCACCCAGCTGATCAGCTCGGCCTCGTCGTCGGTCTGCCGGACGTCGACGCTCAGGCCGAGCTTGCGGCCGGTCGAGCGGCACAGCTCGGCTAGGTCCTCGAACGCCGCCGAGCCGTATATCTCCGGCTCCCGGACGCCGAGCCGACCGAGGTTCGGGCCATTGAGCACGAGTACCTGCGTGATCACTTGGACACCTCCCGGTATGCCTCCCACAGGAGCTCCTCGGACGGCTGGTCAAGAATCGAGGGACGGGCCAGGCCGTCGAGCACCACCAGCCGCAGCCGCGCGCCGCGGGCCTTCTTGTCCACGCCCATGGCCTCGCGCAGCGACGGCCACACCCCGGCGGGGTAGGCCGTGGGCAGGCCGACGCTAGCCAGCAGCTCTCGGTGCAGCGCGGTGACCTGCGGGTCGAGCCGGCCGGCCAGCCGGGCCAGCTCGGCGACGTACACCATGCCGATGGCGACCGCGTCCCCATGCCTGAACCGGTAGCCCTCCACCCGCTCGATGGCGTGGCCTAGCGTGTGCCCGTAGTTCAGGATCTCCCGCAGGCCTTGTTCGTCCAGGTCCTTGGATACCACCTCGGCCTTGACCGCGATGGCGCGCTCGATCAGCTCGCGGGTGTGAGCACCGTGCGGGACCGCGGCTCCTGCCGGGTCTGCTTTTACTAGGTCGAGGATGACCGGGTCGGCGATGAAGCCGGTTTTGATCACTTCGGCCAGGCCGCTGACGTAGTCTTCGCGCGGCAGTGTCTCGAGCGTAACCAGGTCGGCGAGCACGCCGGCCGGCGAGTGGAACGCGCCGACCAGGTTCTTGCCCTCGGGGATATCGATCGCGGTCTTCCCGCCCACCGCGGCGTCGGCCATGCCGAGCAGCGTGGTCGGGACCAGGACGGTCGCGACGCCCCGGAGCCAGGTCGCGGCGACGAAGCCGGCCAGGTCGGTGGCCGCTCCCCCGCCGATGCCGACCACGCAGTCCGACCTGGTCACGCCGTGCTTGGCCAGCCGGGACCAGAGCCCGGACGCCACGTCGACGGTTTTGGCGGCCTCGCCGTCGGGCACCGGTTCGGCGTGCACGTTCAGGCCCGCGGCTTGCAGCGCCCCGCACGCGGGGCGGGCGATCTCGCCGAGGCCCTCGGCGTAGATGACCACCACGGTGCGGGCGTGCTCCGGCACCAGGCCGGGGAGTTCGCCGAGCACGCCGACGCCGACGACCACCTGGTACGGCCGGCCGCCGTCGGAAGGCGTGACGTCGATCCTGGTCGCGGTCATTTTTTCGTGATCCTGGCGGCGAGCTCCGCCGCGAGCTCGTCCGGGTCCAGGTCGTCGGTGGGCACCGTGACCGCGGCGAGCCGCTGGTAGATCGCGTCGCGCTCGTCCAGCATGGCCCGCAGGCGGCCGCGCGGGTTGCCGGGGACCACCACCCGGGGCCGGTCCAGGCCGATCCGCCGGGCGACGGTGCCGAACTCCGCGGACAAGTAGACCACAGGCAGGCCGTCGAGCAGGTGCTGGATCCCGGCGTCGAGGACCGCGCCGCTGCCGAGGGCCAGCACCCCGCCGTGCCGGCGCAGCGCGCCGAGCGCGTCGGTGGCCGCGGCGCGCTCGAGCTCGCGGAAGGTCTGCTCGCCGTTCTCGATGAAGATGTCGCTGACGGGCTTGCCCGCGGCCGCGCCGACCTCGGCGTCGGTGTCGCGGAACTCCACCCCGAGCCGGTCCGCGAGCAGTGTGCCCACCGCGGACTTGCCCGCGCCGGGCGGGCCTATCAGCACCACGAGGGGCCCTCGGGTCTCCTGGGCCTGCTGGCTGTCCTGAGCCTGCTGGGTCTTCTGGGTCATGAGATCACCAGGGCCTTGAGGTAGCTCTCGGCGTTGCGGCGCATCTCCTCCACCGAGTCGCCGCCGAACTTCTCTACCGCGGCCTCGGCCAGCACCAAGGCCACCATCGCCTCGGCCACGACGCCCGCCGCCGGGACCGCGGTTGCGTCGCTGCGCTGGTTGATCGCCTTGGCCGGCTCGCCGGTGCTGGTGTCTATGGTGTCCAGCGCGCGCGGCACCGTCGAGATGGGCTTCATCGCGACCCGCAGCCGGATCACCTCGCCGGTGCTCATCCCGCCCTCGATGCCGCCCGCCCGGTTGGTGCGCCTGGTTACGCCCTGGGGCGTGGCCTCGATCTCGTCGTGGGCCACCGATCCGCGCCGGGCCGCCGTAGTGAAGCCGTCGCCGACCTCGACGCCCTTGATGGCCTGGATGGACATCAGCGCGCCGGCGAGCCGGGCGTCGAGCCGCCGGTCCCAGTGCGTGAAGCTGCCGAGCCCCGGCGGTGGCCCGAAGGCCAGTACCTCGACCACGCCGCCCAGCGTGTCACCCGCCTTCTTGGCCGCGTCGATCTCGGCCACCATGGCCGTGCTCGTTTTCGGGTCGAAGCAGCGCACCGGATCGGCGTCGATGGCGGCAGCGGCGTCCGGGCCAGGCATGACCTCGTCGGGGATCCTCACCTGGCCCAGCGCGACCACGTGGCTGAGGACCTCGATACCGAGAACCTGGCTGAGCAGGCGCCTGGCCACCTCGCCGAGTGCCACCCGAGCGGCCGTCTCCCGAGCGCTGGCCCGCTCAAGGATGGGACGGGCATCCTTATGGCCGAATTTCTGCATGCCGGCCAGGTCGGCGTGGCCGGGCCGTGGCCTGGTCAGCGGCGCGTTCCTGGCCTGGCTATCCAGCGTCTCCGCCGCCACCGGGTCGGGCGACATGACCGTCTCCCACTTGGGCCATTCGGTGTTCGCGATCCTGATCGCGACCGGGCCGCCGAGCGTGCGGCCGTGCCTGACGCCCCCGGTCAGCTCGACGTCGTCCCGCTCGAACGTCATCCGCGCGCCGCGGCCGTAGCCAGCCCGCCTGCGGGCCAGGGCGGCGGCGACGTCCTCGGTGGTGACCCGCACTCCGGCGGGCACGCCCTCGCAGATCGCGACGAGCGCGCGCCCGTGCGATTCACCTGCGGTCAGCCAGCGGAACATGCTCATGATCCTACGGGGTCGCGTGTGACGGTGAACTCGACGCCGCGGCGCAGCCGGCCCGCCAGCCGGGCCGCAATGCTGTTGGCTACCCGGTTCACCACCTGCCAGTCATCGGGCTGCCGGTCCCCTGAGGCCAGGCGCAACCGGACAGCGAGATCCGCCGAACGACTGGGGGCCAGGGTGAATCCTCCGACCACGGGCTCACCGGCCACGATGACCGCCTCGATTTCTGCCCGCAAGTCCGGGTCGTCATGCGCGGGCGGGACCGGCTGCGCGGCAGCGAGCGCCTGGAGCCGGGCACCCTCCACCGCGAGCGGCACCGGGCCGGCCACATCGATGACCACCGCGCAGCCGTCGGCGACAGCCGCGCGGCACACCCGGTCGGCCTCCGCGGGCACGGGGCGGGCGTTCGCACGCCAGCGGGCGAGCGTGTCGACGCTGGTGAACGCGAGCACGGCCGGTCTTCCGTCTCGCCCGATCAGGGTGGGCAGCACCATCTCGCTGTTCTTGTCCCCGCCCGCGGCGGAGCCGTCGGCCAGGACCGCGACCACCGGGACGAGCAGCCGCGCCGCGGCCAGCGCGGTCAGCGCCGCCTGCTCGCTCTCCCGCCCGGCCTGGTACGCGGCCAGGGCCGCGGCCAGGCGAGGGTCGGCGGCGCCGTTGTCATCGCGGAACTGCTGTCCGCCAGAGTTCAGATGCCCGGACACCTCACCGACCCTACGTCAGCCGCCGCCCCCGCCAGTCAATCACCCGGCTGCGGTTACATCATGTGGTGACTGGGCAGAAGCACAGAGTAATGAATTCTCTGAATGCGTCACTTTCCAGCCAATGGCCGTCATTAACTCGGCACAATCGGTTGAGCGGGGGTATTCAAGCGCACGCACACGGAAGGAGCGTGGGTGACCCAGCCCGAGCGACTGGCCGTGATCGCACCGGGCACGCCGATGTGGAAGGCCGTGCCGCCACGCCTGGTCGGCCCGTACCTGACCGGACAGCGCACCGTGCTGGCCGGCTATGTGTACCGCACCCAGGACGTCCGCTTCCACAACCCTGCCGAGGCCTACCTCGCACTGAGCCTCGGCTTCCAGGACTCGGAATTCACGCCGCACATGAGCGAGATCTACCTGGTGGCCTGGCTGGCCAGGGCTATCGACGGCTACGTGGCCGCCGGCGGCCACGGTGTCCCCGAGTTCTACATCGAGCCGATCGCGATACCGGTCGGGGCGGGCATGTGCCGTCTTGGCCCGGGCGGGGATCAGCTTGTGGCCCGCTATGACGGGCTGGCCTGGCAGAAGACGGAGCCGTAAGCCATGCGATACCGGCTCATGGCCACCTATCTCGGTGTCCCATACCACGCGGGCCTCGGCCCCGACGGCAATGAGGCGACGCTGTTCTCTCCGGGCCCACCGCCGGAGGAGCTCGGCTTCACGGCCGCAGACGGTCACTGGCGCAAGCAGGTCAGCATCACCGACCTCGACGCGCTGTGGCAGTCGCGCCTGGTCGGCGAGTACCGCGGCGAGCCCTGCCTGGTCCTCGACGACGTCGGCGACCGGCTGCACATCGTCTACCTAGGCCGCGATTCGGTCCGGGCCAGGCAACTCGGCTACTGGGAAATCGACCGGGAGGTCTTCGAGGTCGTGGTGGCCCGGCAGGAAGTCACCGAGCTCGCCGAGGAGCGGATGGAGTACCCGCTGGCCTCGGCCGTGTTCCCGCCGTCGAACAGGGACCCGGTCCCGCCAACCGCCCGGCCGCGACTGGAAGCGCCAGGCCGCGGGGCGCCGGCTCCGCAGGCTCCTGGCGGGCCGCCTCCCTCCGTCACCGAGAGGACGAGCCCGCTGCGGGCCGTGCCGCGGCCGGACCCGCGGCCTTCCGCGGAGGCGGGCGGATACGGCGAGGGGGGCGGATACGGCGAGGCGGATCGCGCGTCGAGCACGCCGGACCGGGTCGCGGCCTGGCACGGCTCGCCCGAGACCGAACCCTGGTCAGAACCCCAGCCGGACCTCCGGACCGATCCCCGGTCTGACCCGCGGGCCGATCCCGGTTCTGAGCCACGGCCAGATCCCCGGCCTGAAGCCAGGTCTGAGCCACGGCCAGATCCCCGGCCTAAGTCTTGGGCCGAGCCTGGGCCGCGGGTCGAGCCTGGGCCGTGGGCCGAGCCTGGGCCGCGGGCCGAGCCTGGGCCGCGGGTCGAGCCTGGGCCGTGGGCCGAGCCTGGGCCGCGGGCCGAGCCTGGGCCGCGGGCCGAGCCTGGGCCGCGGGCCGAGCCTGGGCCGTGGGCTGAGCCTGGGCCGTGCGCTGAACCCGAGCCGCAGGCCGTCCCGCCATCCGGGCGGCGCGCCGGACGGCGGGACCGGGTGCCCGAGTCGGTCTTTGCCGAACTCCTCAGCCTGGCCGCCATCCCGCACGCGGCATACGCGGTCGATGAGGAGGTGCCGGGCGCCATGTGCCTGGTCAAGGCGGACGGTGGCTTCGAAGTGTTCAGCCATACCGACGACGCCCGGCTGGATGTGCACTTCTTCGAAGACGAGGAAGCGGCCTACTTCTATCTCTTTGGGGTGCTGGCCGCGGAAGCGGTGCGCAGCGGGCGGCTGCGCCCCGGCACGCCCAACGGGCGCGTCAACGGATCGCGCGGACCTGGCGCGCCCTCGGCCCCGGCGGAAAACGTTTCGAAGTACTTACGGCGCAAGAAGTTACCCAAATCGGCATCTCGGCCGGTTATCGTTAATTAGCCGGCGGGGCTGACGGTCCCCCGCTCCCCAAGCAGCCCCGCCGGCCTCCTTTAGCGCTAGTCCGCAAATTGAAATTTAAGTACTGCAGGTAAATCCCATTGCATTACTAGTCAAATATTGTTGATTTTCACTTCAGGCCCGATAGTCGCGATCACGCCGCCTGCATCCCCCACCTCAGCGCCTCGATCGGCGGGCAGCGGTCCCAGTACTGTGGCGTACGTGGCTGTTCCCCTGGCTGACGCGGCCCCTGCGGACGCGGCCCATACTGAGGCGAACCATGCTGAGGCGGGCGGTGAGTTCGCGGTAACCGCCGGGGTGGCCAGCCTGGCGGTCAGGGACCTGCTGCGCGGGACCCGCCGTCACGGCAAGGTCGTGGCGGTCCTGCCGCACGCCATCTACCTGGAATTCGCCGACACCGTGCCCGAGCCGCGGGTGATCGCGGTCTCGCCGCCGGATGCCATCAGGCTGCCGAACGCGATCATTACCGCTCCGTGGGAGACACGTCCCCCCGATCACCGGTCAAGCGCCGCGGAATGCTGGGCAGGCGGGAGCCGGGTCATGGCTTGCGGCCTCGATATCAGGATCGTCCGGTGGTGGGATCCCTCGCCGGTGTTCGGGCCGCTTTCCCGGGCCAGGCTCGATCACGGCTCGGGTGTTCTCGCCAGGCTCTACGCGGCGGCCGAACACGCGCCCGGCCTAGCGGGCCACGACGGACCCGGCCAGTTGGCGGCGTGCTGCGCGAACGGCGACCTGGCTGGCGCGGTCGAGGCGGCCGAGCAACTGGTGGGCCTCGGCCCTGGCCTGGTGCCAAGTGGCGACAGCGTGGTCAGCGGCGTGCTGCTCGCGCTGCGGCTGCTGGGCGGGGCCATCTCCGGCGGAACCAGGGCGGTATGGCTCGCGAACTGGCTCAGCGCCTCGGTGACCTGCGACGCGGCGCAGCGGACCACCACTCTGGCGGCCTCGCTACTGCACTGCGCGGCCAAGGGCCAGGCGGCGGCCGAGGTGTCGGCCGTGCTTCTGGGGATGGCGGGCCAGGAGCCGCTGGATCGGGCGGCGTCCCGGCTGCTCGCGGCGGCCCAGGGCGTCGATCTCGCCTGGGGGCTGGTGGCAGGCTGCCGCGCGGCGCTGCTTTTGTCCGTATCCTGACCCTATGATCGTTCCGCTAACCGGATCGCAGTACGAGATTGAGGCCGGCCCTTACCGCGCCACGGCGACCGAACTCGGTGCCGGGCTGCGCGAGCTAGACTTCCGCGGCCAGCCGGTGATCGCGAGCTACGGACCCGACGAGCTGCCGCCGGCCGCCGCGGGCGAGCTGCTCGCACCCTGGCCGAACCGGATCGACGGCGGACGGTACACCTTCGGCGGCACCGAATACCAGCTGGCCCTCACGGAGCCCGCCCAGGCGAACGCCATCCACGGCCTGACCCGCTGGATGGCGTGGACCGCCGTCAGGCGCGAAGCCAGCGCGGTGCTGCTCCGCAGCGCCCCGCACGGTCAGGAGGGATATCCGTTCTGCCTGGAAATCGAGGCCGAGTACCGGCTGGATCCTGACGCCGGGCTGCACGTGGCCATTACCGCGCGCAACCGCGGCAGCCGCGCCGCGCCCTACGGCACCGGCTCGCATCCGTACTTGACCGTCCGGACGCCCTCGGTCGATGACTGGGACCTGACGCTGCCCGCGGAGTTCTGGCTGCCCAAGGACGATCGCGGCATTCCGTCCGGGCCGCCTGCGCCGGTCGAGGGCACCGAGTGTGATTTCCGCAAGCCGCGCGCCATCGGCACCACCCAGCTTGATCATGCGCTGACCGGGCTGAGTCGCGACGGCAACGGCCGCGCATGGGCGCACCTCGCCGCCGACGGCGGGTCCGGGCCGCAGGTGAGCCTGTGGGCTGGCCAGGGATACCGGTGGCTGCAGGTGTTCACCGGCGACCCGCTGGGACCGGACCGCCGCCGCAAGGCGGTAGCCATCGAGCCTATGACCTGCCCGCCGAACGCCTTCGTGACCGCTGACGACCTGCTCGTCCTCGAACCCGGCGACGAGGTCACCCACACCTGGGGCATCCAGGCCCGCTGACGTAATCGTGGACCCTTACTGTCCTGATGGGGCGGTTTTAGCCCACGATGATGGCCGGCGATGCGGTCAAGGTCGGCGGTCGTGTCGATATCGTCGGGGCGCCCGGTGTCGCCGCATTCGACGAGCGTGACCAGGTCCGGGTGGGCGCGCAGGAACGCCCGGGCGCCCTGGTCACCGGTGGCGGTCGCGATGACCTCGGGCCAGTGCTCGCGGGCTAGCAGCACCGGGTTACGCGGCTTGCCTTCGTAAGCGGCGACCGCCACGGTGACGCCGGACCGAAACGCGGCGATCAGGCGCGCGACCGCCTCCGCGCCCACCAGCGGCTGGTCGGCCAGCGCGACCACCACGGCGTCCACGTCCAGGGGAAGAGCTCGCAGGCCAGCACGGAGCGAGGATCCCATGCCGGTGGGCCAACGGTGATTGTATACTGTATGTACTCCGTCCAGGTCCAGCGGAGCGGCGCCGGTCACGACGTAGATCGGGTCCGTGCCGCCGGCCCGGAGGGTATCGACGCCACGCTCGGCGAGCGTCTGCCCGTCCAGTTGGACCAGCGCCTTCGGCCGGCCGAACCGCGAGCCCTCTCCCGCGGCCAGCAAGACCCCGGCAACTGAAGTGCGCACGGTCCCCAAGGGTATGCGTTCCCCCTGGTAGCATCCATCCCGGATCAGGAGTGGTGATGTAATGGCCGAACAGGACCGGGCACCGGGCGGCATTGACACGAGCAGGCCGAACGTCGCAAGGATCTACGATTACCTGCTCAGGGGAAAGGACAATTTCGCCGCGGACCGCGAGGCGGCCAAACGGCTTATCGAGGCGATTCACGACGTCGCGGGGATAGCGCGCGACAATCGGTCGTTTCTCGGCCGGGTGGTGCGTTTCCTGGCCATCGAGGGCGGTATCCGGCAGTTTCTGGACCTCGGCAGCGGCCTGCCGACCCAGGCTAACGTGCACGAACTGGCCCAGGGGGTGGCACCCGACGCGCGGGTGGTCTATGTCGACAACGATCCCATGGTCGCCTCGCACGGCCGGGCGCAGCTCGCGTCCGGCGGCCAGGTTGGCATGGTGCTCGGTGATCTGCGTGACCCGGTCGGCATCCTGCGGCACCCGGACGTCCTCAGCCTGCTTGACCTGGCCCGGCCGGTAGCGGTGCTATGCACGAGTACGCTGCACTTCATCGCCGACGAAGCCGAACCGCACAAGATCATCGCGGCGTACCGCGATCAGCTGGCGCCGGGCAGCTACCTGGCCATCACGCACGGGACCCTGGAGGACGACCCGGCCGGAGAGGCGGCGGCGGCCGAGCGCGTCTACCGTCAGGCGTCGTCCCAGCTGCACGTCCGGCCGCTGCCTGATGTGCTGCGCTTCTTCGAGGGCTTCGATCTCGTCGAGCCGGGGCTCACCTGGATCACCGAATGGCGGCCCGAGCCGGGGACCGCGCCCACCGGGCGTCAGCATTCCATGCGCGGCGGCGTCGGCCGCAAACCCTAGCCGACGAACTCGTGGTGGATGCGGCCTTCGGTCGCGGTCAGCGGGTGGCCGGTGCCGCCATGCTGCGCCACCAGCTCGGCAGCTCCCGGCGCCACGCCTGACCCGGCCTATCGGGTACGACATCAACGTAGGTCTGACTGCTGGGTAAAATCTTCGCGAGTCAGGCGTCCAGGCCGGAACGATCCAGGGTGCGCAGCCCCGCTGACCTGCTGTTCGTTGAGCCTGGCGGGGATGGCCGGTAATGGACGGACCGAGATTGGCCGCCGCTGCTGGAAGACCGGTTCGAGGTCCGCCGGGGCGTGGCTTGAAGGCTGTCAGCGGAACACTAGGCGCTCGAGCTGTCCTACTCCCTGAGTACCGCAGTTGTGGTCGGCGCGGATGACCGCGTGGGCGGGTGCTGGCCCTGGTCGCTGGGCGGACGCTCAGGCCTGGCGTCGTGCCGCCATCAGCCGCAGTATGAGCGGAGTGAAGATCAGCTGCATGGCCAGCTCCATCTTCCCGCCCGGCACGACGATGATGTTCGGCCGAGACATGAACGAGTCGTGCAGCATCGACAGCAGGTAGGGAAAGTCGATGCCCTTCGGCCTGGCGAACCGGATGACGACGAAGCTCTCGTCGGCGCTCGGGATGTCGAGGGCGATGAACGGGTTCGACGTGTCCACGGTCGGCACCCGCTGGAAGTTCACGTGCGTGCGGGAAAACTGCGGGCAGATGTAATTCACGTAGTCCGGCATGCGCCGCAGAACCGTGTCGACCACGTCTTCGCTGGTGTAGCCGCGGGCTGTCTTGTCCCGGTGCAGCTTCTGGATCCACTCCAGGTTGATGATCGGGACCACCCCGACCAGCAGGTCCGCGTGCTGGGCAACGTCCGCCTTGCCGGTGACCGCGGCACCGTGCAATCCCTCGTAGAAGAGCAGGTCGCTGTCAGGGTCGACGTCCTCCCACGGTGTGAACGTCCCGGGCTGCTGCCCGTAGGGCTTGGCCTCCTGCGGATCGTGCAGGTACTTGCGGACCTTGCCGCGACCGTGCTCGCCGTACTCGCGAAACAGGGTCTCCAGCTCCTCGAGCAGGTTCGCCTCAGGCGAGAAATGACAGAAGTGGTAGTTGCCTTCCTGGCCGGCGGCCGCCGTTGCGACCTTCATCTGCTCTCGGTCGTACCGGTGGAACGAGTCGCCCTCCACGATCGCCGCGTTGATCTCCTCGCGCCGGAAGATGTGCTGGAAGGTCCTGGTCACCGAGGACGTGCCCGCGCCGGACGAGCCGGTGATGA
>Ga0209656_10001107_pt1 | contig 17389 bp, 16 predicted proteins | sample BogFormECP12_OM2_FD_188239 | JGI IMG/M metagenome (GOLD analysis project Ga0209656, IMG submission 188239) | Bog forest soil microbial communities from Calvert Island, British Columbia, Canada - ECP12_OM2 (SPAdes) (version 2) | ecosystem: Environmental > Aquatic > Freshwater > Wetlands > Bog ... | reverse complement strand
ACAACGCGACGACGGCGTCCCCGGTGAGGGTGACAGTGCCGTCCGCGAGCGTGACGGCGAGCTCGAGAGCCGCGCGCCGCTCGCCGTCGACGTCGTCGATCGCGGTGATCCTGCCGGTGGCGGTTGGCTCACCGTGCAAGGGCGTGATCGCGGCGAAGCGCACCCGGTAGCGGCGAATCGCCCGCGGGTCAACCCAATCGGTCAGCAGCCGGCCCAGGTAGGCCATCGAGAGCATGCCCTGAGCGAAGACGTCGTCCAAGCCGGCCGACCGCGCGACGTCGATGTCGATGTGCATCGGGTTGTGATCGCCCGACGCGCCGGCGAACAAGGCCAGCGTGGTCCGTGAGATCGGCCCGACCGCCAATGGAGCAAGCTCGCTACCCACCTCAATGATCGGCGCGGCGGTCACTGGGGTGGCTCCGGGTTCCGTACGACGATCACGCTGTTCAGCTGGGCGACCAACTGGCCGTTCTCCCGAGTCACCATCGACGTCTTCTCAATGAATTCCAACGCTCCGCCCTTCTTGCTGTACACGTTTGCGATCCGTGGGGTCGCGGTCAGCACGTCGCCGGCCACCGCCGGCGAGTGGTAGGTAAAGGACTGCTCGCCGTGGAGTACCCGCCGCAGGTCGACACCGACGCCGGCTAACCAATCGAACGGGTCAGGGCGCTCCAGTTCGATGCCGAACAGGAAGGTCGGCGGCACCGGCAGATCGCGGTGTCCCGCAGCGTTGGCCGCCTGCAGGTCGGTGAAGACCGGATTGGTTTCACCGATCGCCTTGGCGAAGAAGCGCAGACGGCCCGCGTCGATGGTCATGGTGACCGGCGGCAGTTGCTTGCCGATCACGTTCTGGTCCAACGGCATTGGTTCAACTCACCTTCTCGTAGAGGGTCACGACGGCGGCGCCGCCGAGTCCGATGTTGTGCTGCAACGCCAGCGTGACGCCCTCGACCTGGCGGGCCCCTGCCTGACCGCGCAACTGCCACACCAATTCAGCGCACTGCGCCAAACCTGTTGCGCCCAGCGGGTGGCCCTTGGACAGCAGCCCGCCCGACGGGTTGGTGACAACCCGCCCGCCGTAGGTGTTGTCGCCCTCGGCGATGAACTTCTCGGCGGTGCCCTCCGGGGTCAAACCCAGGCACTCATAGCTCAATACTTCGTTGGTGGTGAAGCAGTCATGCAGTTCGACGACGCTGATGTCCTCCGGACCGACCCCGGCTGCCTCATAGACCTGGTCGGCAGCGGCCTTGGCCATGTCGTAACCGACAACCGCGATCATGTCGCCGCAGAAGGTCGACGCAAAGTCAGTGGTCATCGCCTGCGCCCGGATTACCACCGTGGCGTCGAGCCCGTTGGCGCGCGCGAACTCCGCGCTGCACAAAATCGCCGCGGCAGCACCGCAGGTCGGCGGACAGCACTGCAGCCGTGTCAGCGGGCCGAAGATAGACGGAGACGCCAACACCTCCTCAACAGTGACCGGGTCGCGGAACACCGCATACGGGTTGTTGGCGGCATGCTTGCGCGCCTTGACCGCGACCTGCGCGAATACGGCGGGGTCCATGCCGTACTTGTCGGCGTACGCAATTCCCGCGCCGCCGAAATACTGCGCCGCCATCGGGGCGGCGTCATCCCACCCCTGAAGCGCCCTCGTGGTGTCGTCGAACCGGGCGAAAGCGCTGGGCCGATCACTCCACATCGAACCCAGCGCCCCGCGCATCATCTGCTCGAAGCCAAGCGCGATCACACAGTCCGCTGCGCCGGTCTCGATCGCCTGCCGCGCCAAGAACAACGCCGACGAGCCCGTCGAACAATTGTTGTTGACATTGACGATCGGAATACCGGTCTGGCCCAGCCCGTACAACGAGGCCTGACCCGACGTCGAGTCGCCATACACGTAGCCCACGTATCCCTGCTGCACCGCGGCGTATTCGATGCCGGCGTCATCGAGAGCCCTCCGCGCGGCGGCTTGGGCCATGACGTCATACGGCTCGCTCTTCCTCGGTGTGCTGAACGGAATCATCCCGACGCCCGCCACCACGACACGTCCGCCCATAACCACTCCCTCGCCGATTTCCAAAACTACGGAATATTCACTTAGTGAATCACGTCATCGGCTGCAGCGCAACTAGCACGCGCTGAGCATCGGATATGTGATCGAAGATCACGACCGAAGAACCGATTCGCAAGCACTCGACGTTCACATAGGGCTAAGCAGGATTCAGATAGAGGTTCCTGGCAGGGCGACTGCAATATCGGCCAGTTTCGCTTCAACTCCTGCTCGACGTGCCGCTACGCGCGCTGAAATGACGCGGTGGAGCGGATTGCCCGCCGATAGGTGCGCGGACCACAGCCGAACCAGGCTGACAAGAACGACCGGGCACGCTCTGCTCGGCGAATCCGAGCCCGCGGGTCAGGTGGAACAGGCTCAGGTCAATGTCGCTCAACCAGCGTTCTGCGGCTTCCCGGCGGAATCGCGCGTCGGGCGTTCACAACAGGGTTAGCGTCGATGTGTCGAGAGGTCGCCCTGCGATCTGGGCGGCGAACCGACTGGAGATGGACCGATGAACGCAAACGTGCTCGATCGGATCGGGGCGCGAAAGATATTGCAACGGGCTGGCGTCGTGGACGAGTCGGCGACCGCCATGGCATCAGACCCCGAAGAGGTTTCCCAACTGCTCGCCGCGCGGTGGTACGAGGAGCGGGTGTGCGGACTTGCGGCGACCCTTGGGCGAGACCCGGACAGCGTGCGCGCGGAGGCGGCCGGCTACCTGCGCGAAATGGCGGCGTCGGTGGACGAGCGGTCGGTGGAAGCCTGGCGTGGCTTCAGTCGTTGGTTCATGCGGGCCTACGACGTTCTGGTCGACGACGAGCGGGTGGCGGAACTGCGCAAGCTCGACCGTAAGGCGACGCTTGCGTTCGCGTTCTCGCACCGGTCCTACCTGGACGGCATGCTGCTGCCCGAGGCGATCATCACGAACCGGCTCAAGCCCGCGCTGACCTATGGCGGGGCGAATATGAACTTCTTCCCGTTCGGCACGGTTGCGAAACGTACCGGGGCGATCTTTATCCGGCGCCAGACCAGGGACATTCCCGTCTACCGGTTCGCGCTGCGCGCCTATACCGCGCAGCTGGTGCAAAATCACGCCAACCTCACCTGGTCGATCGAAGGAGGCAGGACCCGGACCGGCAAACTACGACCCCCGGTGTACGGCATCCTGCGTTACATCAGCGACGCCGTCGACGAGATCGACGGCCCTGAGGTGTATCTCGTGCCCACCTCGATCGTCTATGACCAGCTGCACGAGGTGGGCGCGATGACCACCGAGGCATCCGGCGGCGTGAAGCCGCCCGAGGATCTCCGGTTTTTGGTCCGGCTTGCCCGGCAGCAGGCCCACCGGCTCGGCCGCGCCTACCTGGACTTCGGCGAACCGGTGCCGCTGCGCAAGCGCCTAGAGGAATTGCGGGCCGACACATCAGCGTCCGGCAACGAGATCGAGCGCATCGCGCTCGACATGTCGCACCGGATCAACCGCGCAACGCCTGTCACGCCCACCGCGGTAGTGAGCCTCGCGCTGCTGGGTGCGGACCGTTCGCTCACGATCGGCGAGGTGATGGCCACGGTGCGCCCGCTCGCGAGTTACATCGCGGCGCGCAACTGGAAGGTCGCCGGTGCGGCTGATCTGACGAATCGGTCGGCGATCCGATGGACGCTGCACGAGCTGGTCGCCTCCGGTGTGGTGAGCGTCTACGACGCCGGGACGGAACCGGTCTGGGGCATCGGCGAGCAGCAGCACTTGGTTGCGGCGTTCTACCGGAACACGGCGATCCACATTCTGGTCGATCGCGCCATCGCCGAGATGGCATTGCTCGCCGCGGCGGAAAGTGGCGCCGATTCCCGGGCGACCGTGCACGACGAGGCGCTGCGTCTTCGGGAGCTGTTGAAGTTCGAGTTCTTGTTCTCCGCACGCGCGGAGTTCGAGCGCGACCTGACCGACGAACTGCGCCTCATCGGCGCGGCCGTGGATGACACGGCCAAGAATTGGACCGCAGCCGATGCGCGGTCGCTGCTGGAGTCGGCCGACCCACTGCTGGCGCACCTGGTGTTGCGCCCGTTCCTCGACGCCTACGACATCGTCGCCGACCGACTGGCCGCCCATGAGGACGAGTCGTTCGACGAGAAGGCCTTTCTCACCGAATGCCTGCAGATTGGCAAGCAGTGGGAGCTGCAGCGCAGAATCGCCAGCGCCGAGTCGAGGTCGATGGAACTGTTCAAGACGGCACTCCGCCTGGCTCGGCATCGTGAGTTGTTCGGCGGCGACGACATCGCCAAACGCCGGCAGCAGTTTGCCGACGAGATCGCCACGGCGATACGACGAGTCAACAAGATAGCAGAGCTGGCCAGAGGGCGATGACCAGCGCGCGCGAGGCGATCGAGAAGGTTCGGCAGGGGCCCTCCGGGCCCCGGATCGGCGCGTTCTTCGATCTCGACGGCACCCTGGTGCAGGGCTACACGGCCGCGGCGTTCTATTCCGACCGCGTCCGCAGCGGTGAGGTCTCGTCCGGCGAATTTCTCCGAGTTCTGCTGTCGGCGCTGGACACCGGCCTAGGTGGCGACCCGGCGAAGTTCGCCGACGCGGCGTTCATGGGGCTGCGCGGGCGCACCGAGGACACGCTGACCGAACTCGGGGAGCGGCTCTTCGTGCAGAAGGTCTCGGGCACCATGCGCCCGGGGGCACGCGAACTGGTGCGGGCGCATCGCCGAATGGGACACACACTCGCGATTGCCTCGTCGGCTTCCAGATACCAGATCGAGCCAGTCGCGACGGACCTCGGTATCGAACACCTGTTGTGCACGCATGTTGAGGTCGAAGACGGCATCCTGACCGGTCGGCTCGCCGGGCCAATGCTTTGGGGTGAACCCAAGGGCGCGGCCGTACGAGAGTTTGCCCGTGGCAACAAGATCGATCTGCCGGCGAGCTACGCGTACGCCAACGGCGCCGAGGACGTGCCGTTCCTTGCTTCGGTCGGCAGCCCGAGCGCACTGAATCCCCACCCGGGGCTCGCCGCCGCCGCGCAGGCGCAGGGCTGGCCAATTCTGACCTTGCGGGAACCACGCAAGCCCGGCCTGCGGGCACTGCTGGGCACCGCAGCGGCGATGGGCGCGTTCAATACCGGGATGGGTCTGGGATTCGCGCTCGGAGCGCTGCGCCGCGATCCCGAGCTCGGCCTCAACGCCGCCTTACCGCTGGCCTGTGACAGCGCGCTCGCGCTGGCCGGTGTGCGTTTGAACGTCGTTGGTGAAGATAACCTTTGGGCACGTCGTCCCGCGGTGTTCGTCGGCAACCACCAGAGTTCGCTGGATGTTCTGATCGTGGGCTCCCTGGTCCGCCGGAATCTCACGGGCGTGGCCAAAAAGGAAGCCCGCTACGACCCGCGCATGATCATCGGCAGCCAGCTGATGGACCTGGCGTTCATTGACCGGTCAAATCCCGAGAGCGCCAAGCGCGACATCGATGCGCTCGTCGAGCGGATCCGTTCCGGCACGTCGGTGGCGATCATGCCCGAGGGCACCCGCACCCCGACACCGACCGTCGCACGGTTCAAGAAGGGTGCGTTCCATCTAGCGATGCAGGCGGGCGTGCCCATGGTGCCCATCGTCATTCGCAACGCGGGTGAATTGATGTGGCGGCGGTCGATGGTCATCAACCCCGGCACCGTGGATGTCGCTGTACTGGAACCGATCCCGACGGAAGACTGGACCGTTGGCGACCTGGATGCCCGCGTCGCCGAGGTTCGCCAGAAGTTCGTCGACACCCTCGATGACTGGCCGATTGATGGGGAGGTGTCATGAGCGACCACGATCAAACCGTCGCGGATGCGAATCTGCAGGCCTGGTCCAAGGCGTCGCAGTGGGGGCGCAGCCCGCGGATGACGGAGTTCGAGGCCCTGATGTGGCGATCCGAGCGCCACCCCCAGCAGTCCTCGACCATCCTCTCGGTGATGCTGCTCGACACCACGCCGGACTGGGATCGCCTTGTGGCGGCTCACGAATGGGGAACCCAGCTGATCGCCCGCACCCGTCAGCGCGTGGTCGAACCCGCCTTGCCGGTGGGCCCGCCGGCCTGGGTCCTCGACGAGCACTTCCGGCTGGACTACCACCTGCGCCGCGTGCGGCTACCGGGCGCCGGTTCGATGCGGGCCCTGCTGGACCACGCGGCGGCGTTCGCGCTGGTGCCGCTGGACCGCCACCGGCCGCTGTGGGAGGCGCGGCTTGTTGAGGGGCTCGATGACGGCCGCGCGGCGTATGTGCTGAAGATGCACCACTCGCTCACCGACGGCATGGGCGGGATCGAACTGCTGTCGTCCCTGCAGAGCCGAACCCGCGAGCACACTCCGGACAAGCCGCGGCCCGAACCAGCAGAGGACGGCGAACCCGATATCGACTCGATCCGGCTGGCAGTCGACGAGATTGGCGAAATGCTTCTTGCATCCCCCGGCATCGCGGTGGCCGTGGCCCGGTCGGGTGTCGGCCTGCTGACCCGGCCGCGGGATGCGGTCGGGCAGGCACTGCGGTACGCGGGTTCGCTGCGACGGGTGCTGTCGCCGCCGCCTGCCGCCTCGTCGCCATTGCTCCGCGGCCGCACCGGACGTGTCTGGCGCTACGGCGTGCTGGAATGCCCGCTGGCGGAATTGAAGTCGGCCGGTAAAGCCGGCGGCGGGTCGGTGAACGATGCGTTCGTCGCGGCGCTGTTGGGCGGGTTGCGGATCTATCACGAACGGCACGGCGTCGAGCTGGACCGCCTGCCGATGGCGATGCCGGTGTCATTGCGTAAGGCCGATGATCCGATGGGCGGCAATAAATGGGCCGGGGCGCTGTTCGCCGCGCCGATCGGTATCGCCGACCCGGCGGAGCGCATCGCGGCCATTCGGGGCACGGTGCTATCGCTGCGCACCGAGCCGGCGCTGGACACGTTCTCACTCGTGGCTCCGCTGGCGAACAGGCTGCCGTCGGGGGTGGGCGCCACGTTGTCCCGGCTCAGGGCTGCGGCCGATATGTCCGCCTCGAACGTGCCCGGCCTGCCGTATCAGACGTATCTCGCCGGGGCCAAGGTCGAGCGACTGTATCCATTCGGCCCGCTGCCCGGTGTCGCCGTGATGGCGGCAATGGTCTCCCACGCCGGAACCTGCTGCTTCGGGCTCAACATCGATGGCGCGGCGGTTGCGGACGTCGAAGCCGTGCTGGGCTGCTTTGGCGCGGGATTGGAAGAGACACTGGCCGTGGGCTGAGCGCCGGCTCCGCGTGTGGCCTGCGCCCTGGCTTTCCCCTTCCGACAACCAGAGGAGAGCTGGCCGATCGCGAACAATCGTCGCCGCCTGCCCCAGGGCGCTTTGCCGCACCCCGGTGGCGCCGGCCCGGCCCTGCTGCCCCTCGGCGGTGCCCTCACCGGCGGCGCCATTGGTTTGATCAGACAGCGCGGAAAACCCCTAGGAGGCGCCGGCGATAGGTGGCGTGGTCGTCGAGTACGGGTTCGACATGGTGGTGGTGCCGGTCGAGGTCGAGGTCGAGGTGTCGGTCAGAGCGCTGGTATCGCGTGTCGTCTCCGCCGGCGGTGGCTCGCTGGAACTCGTTTCCGGCGTTGTCGTCGCGGTCGTCGTCGTCGTGGTCGTGGTCGTCGTCGTGCGTGTCGTAATCGTCGTAGTCGTGGTCGTCGTCGGCAGGTCGGTTCCCGACGGAGCGGTGGAGTGGCGGGAGGTCTGCACGACCGCGAACACGATCACGGCAACCACGACCAGGCCGCCCACGGCGGCGGCGAACACCGCACCCGGTTGTTCGTACCACTGGCCGTCCGCCACGGGGATCGATCGTAGGGCCTCGCGTTAGCTGTGGCACAACTGAGAGACTGTCCTGGTGCGTTCAGCCGCGCAGTGCTGGCTTACCGACATGGACGGTGTGCTGGTCCGCGAGGACCACGCTCTGCCGGGCGCCGCCGAGTTTCTCCGGCGGCTCGTCGACCGGGGGCGTCGGTTTCTCGTCCTGACCAACAACTCCATCTTCACGCCGCGCGACCTGTCGGCCCGGCTGGCCAGGTCGGGGCTCGCGGTGCCCGAGCAGGCGATCTGGACCTCAGCCACCGCCACCGCCACCTTCCTGGATAGCCAGGTCAAGGGCGGCTCGGCGTACGTGATCGGCGAGGCGGGGCTCACGACGGCGCTGCACGAAATCGGCTACACGTTGACCGACATCGATCCGGATTTCGTCGTGCTCGGCGAGACCAGGACGTACTCGTTCTCGGCGATCACCAGGGCCATCCGGTTGATCGGCGCGGGCGCCCGGTTCATCGCAACCAATCCCGATGCCACCGGGCCGTCGTCCGAGGGCCCGCTGCCGGCCACCGGCTCGGTCGCGGCACTGATCACCAAGGCGACGGGCCGCGACCCGTACTTCGTCGGCAAGCCGAACCCGATGATGTTCCGCAGCGCGCTGAATCGCATCGAGGCGCATTCGGAGAGCACCATGATGGTCGGCGACCGGATGGACACCGACGTCGTCGCCGGCATCGAGGCCGGCCTCGACACGATCCTCGTGCTGACCGGGTCGACCACCCTCGAGGAAGTCGAGAGGTATCCGTTCCGGCCCGGCCGCATCCTGCAGTCGATCGCCGAAGCGATCGAGCTCGTCTAGAGCGCCTTGAGTTCCTCGCTCACTGCGCTGACCGACTTCTTCGCGTCCCCGAAGAGCATCGTGGTGCCTTCGCCGTAGAACAGCGGGTTGTCGATGCCGGCGAAGCCGGAGTTCATCGATCGTTTGAGCACGATCACCGACTTGGCCTTGTCGACGTTGAGGATCGGCATGCCGTAGATCGGGGAGTTGGGCTCGTTGCGCGCCGCGGGGTTGGTGACGTCGTTGGCGCCGATGACCATCGCGACATCGGTGCGGGCGAACTCGTCGTTGATGTCGTCCATTTCCTGCATCGCGTCGTAGGGCACGTCGGCCTCGGCTAACAGCACGTTCATGTGGCCGGGCATCCGGCCGGCCACCGGGTGGATGGCGTATTTGACCGGCACCCCGCGCTGCTCGAGCAGGGTGGCCATGTCCTTGACCGCGTGCTGGGCCTGCGCGACCGCCATGCCGTAGCCGGGCACCACGATCACCTGGTTGGCGTAGGCCATCTGGATGGCGGCGTCCGCGGCCGAGGTGGACTTGACCGTGCGGTCGACGCCGTCACCGGAGCCCACCGCGACCCCGCTGCCGCCGAACCCGCCGGCGACGATCGCCGGGATGGAGCGGTTCATCGCCTTGGCCATCAGGTTGGTCAGGATCGAACCCGATGCGCCCACGATCATGCCGGCGACGATCATCGCGGTGTTGTTAAGCGCCAGGCCCGCGGCGGCGGCCGAGAGCCCCGTCATCGCGTTCAGCATCGAGATGACCACCGGCATGTCGGCGCCGCCGATCGGCAGCACCACCATCAGACCCAGCACGCCGGCGGCCCCCAGCAGCCCGATCATCCACCACAGCGACGCCCCGCCGCCGGGATGCGCGGCCAGCCCGATGATCACCGCCGACGCCACCGCAGCGACCAGGAGCAGCGCGTTCAGGGGCTGCTGGGCCTTGCCCACGCTGATCGGGCGGCCGGGCAGGATCTCCTGCAGCTTGCCGAACGCGATGAGCGACCCCCAAAACGAGATCGATCCGATGATCGCGGCGAACAGCGATGCCACGACGATGTTCACGGTCGGCGACTCGCCGTGGTGAAACGCCGAAAAGCCGTTGGTGTCCAGGAATTCCGACAGCGAGATCAGCGCGACGGTGCCGCCGCCCACCCCGTTGAACAAAGCGACCAGCTGCGGCATCGCGGTCATCTTGGTCAGCCGGGCAGGCGGCACACCCAGCGCCACACCCACCAGCAGGCCCGCGATGATCAGCGCCCAGTTGTGGGTGTGGCGAATCGCGACCAGCGTGGCGATCACCGCGATCGCCATGCCCGTCGCGGCGATCCAGTTGCCCCGCACGGCGGTCCTTGGGCCGGTCAGGCCCATCAGGCCGTAGATGAACAGCGAGAACGCGACGATATAGAGGACCGCGACGAGGTAGTTCACTTCACCCGCCCGTTCGCCGCCGCGCCGTCAGCCGCGCGACCGGCCTTGGCGACCTCAGCCTTGGCCGGCTTCTTGCCCTTGAACATGCCCAGCATGCGGTCGGTGACCACGAAGCCGCCGACCACGTTGAGCGTGCCGAACACCAGCGCGACGAACAAGATGATCTGCTCGGCGATCGTCGGGTGCTCCAGACCCCCCAGCACCACCAGCGCGCCCAAGACGACGACACCGTGGATCGCATTCGTGCCCGACATCAACGGCGTGTGCAGGGTGTTGGGCACCTTGGAGATCACCGCGAAGCCGACGAACCCCGCCAGCACCAGGATCGCCAGGTTGGCCAGCAGTTGGTCATACATCGTTCAGTCCTCCCTGGGACGGGTCACGCACGCGCCCGCGACCACCTCGTCGTCGAAATCGGGCGCCAGCCGCCCGTCCTTGATCAGCAGCTCCAGCAGCGCGGTGATGTTCTTGGCATACAGCTCGCTGGCGTGCTCGGGCATCGTGGCGGGCAGGTTCAGCGGCGCGGCGATCGTCACGTCGTGGCGCACGACGGTCTCGCCCGGCTCTGTCAGCTCACAATTGCCGCCGGCCTCCCCGGCCAGATCGACCACCACGCTCCCGGCCGCCATGCCCGCCACCGCGTCGGCGGTCACCAGCCGCGGCGCGGGCCGCCCGGGTACCAACGCCGTGGTGATCACGACGTCGAAGCCGGTGATGGCCTTTTCCAGCGCCTTCTGCTGGGAAGCGCGCTCCTCGTCGGAAAGTTCCCGGGCGTAGCCGCCCTCCCCCGCCGCGTCGATGCCCAGGTCCAGCCACTGGGCGCCCACCGAGCGCACCTGATCGGCGACCTCGGGCCGCACGTCATACCCGGTGGTGCGGGCCCCCAGCCGCTTGGCGGTGGCCAGCGCCTGCAACCCGGCCACCCCGACACCGAGCACCAGCACCATGGCCGGCTTCACGGTGCCCGCCGCGGTGGTCAGCATCGGGAAAAACCGCGTCGCCTCCCACGCCGCCAACAGCGCCGCCTTGTAGCCGGCCACGTTGGCCTGCGACGACAGCGCGTCCATCGCCTGCGCCCGCGAGATCCGCGGAATCGCCTCCAGCGCGAACGCGGCCACCCCGGCCTCCTTCAGCGCACCGATGTTGGTGTCGGCGCTGCGCGGCGCCAAGAAGCCGATCAACGTCTGGCCGCGGCGCAACCGGCCCACCTCCTCGTCGGTCGGCGGCGCCACCTTGACCACCACGTCGGCCGACCAGGCGTCGCCGATCGTCGCGCCGGCCTCGGTGTACAGGTCGTCGGGCAGCAGCGCCCCCGCGCCCGCCCCCGGCTCCACCACCACCGCCAGGCCCCGGGCGGTCAGGCCGGCGACTGCCTTGGGCACCAGCGCCACCCGGCGCTCACCCTCGGCCGCCTCCGCGACCACCCCGATCGTCGGAGCCGCTCCGGCGGCGACCTCGGTACTCGTCTGCGTCTCCGTCACCTGACCGTCTCTACTTCCCCCGCCGGATTCACCCTGCGGTATGCCCATCCGATATTTACTTGGGTGCTCAGACACCCTAGTAGGAAGGGGCTCGCATGGCCGTGGAGCGGTTGCTGCCCACCCCGGAGGCGGCCGAGTTGATCGCGCTCACCCGCGACATCGCCGACAAGGTTCTCATGCCCGTTGTGGACGCGCATGAGAAGGCCGAGACATACCCGCGGGGCGTCTTTGCCCAGTTGGGCGCGGCGGGGCTGTTGAGCGTGCCGCAACCGGCGGCGTGGGGCGGCGGTGATCAGCCGTTCGAGGTGTATCTGCAGGTGCTCGAGGAGATCGCCGCCCGGTGGGCGGCGATTGCGGTGGCGGTCAGCGTGCACAGTTTGTCGTGTCACCCGCTTCTCGTGTTCGGTACCGATGATCAGAAGCAACGGTGGCTGCCCGGCATGTGCTCCGGTGAGCAGATCGGCGCCTACAGCCTTTCCGAGCCGCAGGCCGGCTCCGACGCGGCGGCCCTGCGGTGCGCGGCCGCCCGAACCGACGACGGCGGCTACCTGATCAACGGCTCCAAGGCGTGGATCACCCACGGCGGGCGGGCCGACTTCTACATCTTGTTCGCCCGCACCGGCCCGGGTTCGGGCGGGGTGTCGTGCTTTCTCATTCCGGCCGGCCTGCCCGGCCTGTCCTTCGGCAAGCCGGAGGAGAAGATGGGCCTGGCCGCGGTGCCGACCACCTCGGCGTTCTATGAGGGCGCACATGTCGACGCCGACCGGCTCATCGGCGACGAGGGCCGGGGCCTGCAGATCGCGTTCTCGGCGCTGGATTCGGGCCGGCTGGGCATCGCCGCGGTCGCGGTGGGGCTGGCGCAGGCGGCGCTGGACGAGGCCGGCGCCTACGCCAACGAGCGAACGACGTTCGGCCGCAAGATCATCGACCACCAGGGGCTGGGCTTTCTGTTGGCCGACATGGCCGCCGCGGTCGGGGCCGCACGGGCGACCTACCTCGACGCCGCCCGACGTCGCGACGCCGGGCTGCCGTATGCGACCCAGGCGGCCATCGCCAAGCTGGTGGCCACCGACGCGGCGATGAAAGTGACCACCGACGCGGTCCAGGTCTTCGGCGGCGTCGGCTACACCCGCGACTACCGCGTCGAGCGCTACATGCGCGAAGCCAAGATCATGCAGATCTTCGAAGGCACCAACCAGATCCAGCGGCTCGTCATCGCACGCACGCTCACCAGCCGTTAGCCTTCGGCAGCGGTCCAGTCGTAGGGCAGGAACTTTCCGTCGAGCGTCACGACCACGCGGTCGCCGCCCGGGTGCGGCTTCTTCTGCACATCCACGCTGAAGTTGATCGCGCTCATGATGCCGTCGCCGAAGTTCTCGTGGATCAGCTCCTTGATCGCGGCGCCGTAGACCTGGAGCACCTCGTAGAAGCGGTAGATGGTCGGGTCCGTCGGCACGGCGGTCGGCAGGCCGCCGCGCATCGGCACCGCGGCCAGCACCGGCACCGCGGTCGCGTCCACCCCGAGCATCTCGACGAGGACGTTGCCGAGCTCCGCCGGGATCGGGTGCTGGCCGAGCAACGCCGCGGTCGTCCAGACGACCGGCTTTCCGATCGCGTCGGCGAGCCGCTGCCAGCTCAACCCTTTCGCCAGCCGGGCCGCAACGATCTGGGCCGTGATCTCATCTCTCGTCATGCCCGCCAGCATGCCCGAGCAGCCGCATTCTCGGGCGGTTCGGGGTGGCCTATCGTGGCTGGCATGGATTTCGCGATGTCGGCCAGGGCGGCCGACTGTCACAACCGGCTGAGCGCGTTCATGACCGAGTTCGTCTTTCCCGCCGAAGCCGAATACGAGCGGTACCGCATCGAGAAGGGGCCGGGCGACCACACCCCGCCGCCGGTCGTCGAAGAGTTGAAGAAACTCGCCAAAGAGCGCGGGCTGTGGAATCTGTTCTTGCCGTCCGTCTCGGGCCTGACCAACAGCGAGTACGCCCCGCTGGCGGAGCTGACCGGGTGGAGCCTCGAGATCGCGCCCGAGGCGGTGAACTGCGCGGCGCCGGATACGGGCAACATGGAGATCCTGCACATGTTCGGCACCGAGCAGCAGCGCAAGGACTGGCTTGAGCCGTTGCTGAACGGCGAGATCCGCAGCGCGTTTTCGATGACCGAGCCCGCCGTGGCCAGCAGCGACGCCACCAACATCGCCACCACCATCGAGCGCGACGGCGACGACTACGTGATCAACGGGCGCAAGTGGTGGTCATCGGGTGCGGCGGACCCGCGCTGCAAGGTGCTCATCGTGATGGGCCGCACCGATCCCGACGCGGCGCCGCATCGGCAGCAGTCGATGATCCTCGTACCGGTGGCCACCCCGGGGGTCGACATCTTGCGGTCCACCTCCGTTTTCGGCTGGCAGGACCAGCACGGCCACTCTGAGATCGTCTACGACAACGTGCGGGTGCCCGCCGCCAACCTTCTCGGTGAGCAGGGCAGCGGCTTCGCGATCGCGCAGGCTCGGCTCGGTCCCGGCCGCATTCACCACTGCATGCGCGCACTCGGCGCGGCCGAACGCGCCCTGGCGCTGATGGTCGACCGCGCGCGCAGCCGCGTCGCGTTCGGCCGCCCGCTGGCCGAGCAGGGCGTCGTGCGGGAGTCGATCGCGAAGTCGCGCAACGAGATCGACCAGGCCCGGCTGCTCTGCGAGAAGGCCGCGTGGACGATCGACCAACACGGAAACAAGGAGGCCCGCAACCTCGTCGCACAGATCAAGGCCGTCGCGCCCCGGGTGGCCTGTGACGTGATCGATCGGGCCATTCAGGTGTTCGGTGCCGCCGGGGTCAGCGACGACGTCCCGCTGGCCCGGATGTACTCGTGGCATCGGGCGATGCGGATTTTCGACGGTCCCGACGAGGTCCACATCCGGTCCATCGCCCGTGCCGAGATCGGCCGGGAGAAGAGCGCTTTCGCTGCGGCGGTGACCTGATCGTGCCGATGTTGGACGGTGCCTGGAACTTTCGCGACGTCGCCGACGCCGCCGGGGTGCGGCCCGGGCGGTTCTTCCGGTCGAGCGAGCTGAGCACCCTCGAGGACGACGGTCGCGCCGAACTGCGGCGGCTCGGCATCACCGACGTGGCCGACCTGCGGTCGCCCCGCGAGGTCGAGCGCCGCGGACCCGGCCGGGTTCCCGGCGGGGTCGCGGTGCACCTCCTCCCGTTCCCCGACCTGGCCGCCGAGACGGACGGCGAGTCACCGCACGAACATGCGTGGAACCGCATGATGACCGAGCAGCCCACCGATGAATCGGTCAGCGACGCGGCCGCCCGGTTCATGACCGAGGAGTACCGCCGCTTCCCGACCCTGCCCGGCGCACAACGTGCGGTGCGGCGGGTGATTTCGCTCCTGGTCGACGGGCGCCCGGTGATCACGCACTGCTTTGCCGGCAAGGACCGCACGGGCTTCACGGTCGCGGTGGTGCTCGAGTCGGTCGGCGTCGACCGCGACGCGATCATTGCGGACTACCTGCGCAGCAACGACGCGGTGTCCCAACTTCGCGACCGCATCCTCGACATGATGAGCCAGCGGGCCGGGTCGGGAATGACGCCCGAGGCCGCCACGTTCGCCGAGGCCCGGCTGTCCGAGGACGTGCTCGGTGTCCGCGAGGAATACCTCGACGCGGCGCGGCGCACCATCGACGAAAACTACGGATCACTGGACGCGTACCTGCGCGCCGCCGGTGTGTCCGCCGACGACCTCGGCGCGCTGCGCACCGCGCTGCTTACGTGAGAACCACGGCGCCAAGCCATATCGCGGCGGCACCAAGCCCCCCGGCCAGCTCCACTCCCATCGATAGTGCCGCACCCTTTACGGCATGAAGGGTCGAGCCGAACGCCCGCCGCTGATCACGACACCGCAGCAGTTCGGCCAGATACACGCCGAGCACGAAGCCGAGCACCAGGCCCAGCACGGGGACCACGAAGAAGCCGACGATGCCCAGCGCCGCGCCGGCGATCACGCTCCGCGACGGCACCTCGGCCCGGCGCAGGCGCCGCACCGGCCACACGTACTTGACCGCGGTGGTGGCCCCCAGCGCCGCGGTGACGATCGCGAGCGTCACCCACCCCGCGACCGTGTGCTCGATCACCGCCCACACCAGGATGGCGGTGTACACCAGCAGCACGCCGGGCAGCACCGGCACGACGATGGCGATCAGCCCGATCGCGATCACCAGCCCCACGAGGAGGACGCCGCCGGTGCTCAGGGTTCGAGCACCAGCTTGCCCATGACGCCGCCAGAAAGCTCTTGTGCTACAACAGCTTTCACGCGCAGTTAGCCAAGGCTGAAAGTGGCGTGCTTGGCGCCGGACAGGTCGCTGATCTCCCGCCAGTGGGCCGCGATGTCGTCCACCGACGGCGGGGTCTCGAACTTCGGGCCCTCGTTCTGAAACAGCGCGATCCGCTGCACCGAACCCCCGCCGACGATGAACACCGCGCCGTTGTCGGTCGACTCCTCGGTGCACAGATAGGCCACCACCGGAGCGACGTACTCGGGCTTCAGCTTCTCCAGCACCTCTTTCGGCAGGATGTCCTCGGTCATCCGGGTCGCGGCGACCGGCGCCACCGCGTTGGCGTGGACGTTGTACTTCGCGCCTTCCTGGGCCAGCGTGTTGATCAGCCCGACGAGGCCGAGCTTGGCGGCGCTGTAGTTCGCCTGCCCGAAGTTGCCGAACAGTCCGCTGGTCGAGGTGGCCACGACGACGCGCCCGAAGCTCTGCTCACGGAAATGCGGCCACGCCGCGCGGATCACGTTGTAGCCGCCGTAGAGGTGCACCTTCAGCACCGCGTCCCAGTTCTCGAACGGCATCTTGTGGAACGTCCCGTCGCGCAGGATCCCGGCGTTGCTGACCACACCGTGTATCGCGCCGAACTCGTCGAGCGCGGTCTGGATGATCTTGGCGGCACCTTCGGAGTCGGCGACGCTGTCGTAGTTGGCCACGGCGCGGCCGCCCGCCTCGTGGATCTCGGCCACTACCTGGTCGGCCATCGCTGAGCCGGCCCCGGTGCCGTCGCGCGCGCCGCCCAGGTCGTTGACGACGACGTTGGCCCCTTCCTTGGCCAGGGTCAGCGCATACTGGCGGCCAAGCCCCCCGCCGGCACCGGTGACGACGATGACACGGTCCTGCACTCCTGGCATCAGGTTCCTTTCTCGGGCTTTCTTGCCTGGCGCGGTTGGCGGGTGCGCTCAGAACAGCCTGCGCGCGAGCTTCCAGCCCTTCTCTGTATACGGCGGGTAGATCATGCTGGATAAGTCGGGTCTCGTCGGCTTGGTCAACACCGACTTGCGATGGCTGAACTCCTCGAACCCCCAGCGGCCGTGATAGGCGCCCATCCCCGACGCGCCCACCCCGCCGAACGGCAGCCTGGCCGTCGAAAACTGGAATGCCAAGTGGTTGACGAGCATGCCGCCCGCGGGCACCTCACGGATCACGCGCTCGCGGATGGCGCGGCTCTTGGTGAACAGGTAGGCCGACAGCGGCTTCGGCCGCGAGTTGACGAAACGAATGGCGTCGTCGAGGGAGTGTACGGAGATGACCGGCAGGATCGGGCCGAAGATCTCATTTGTCATCAATGGCTCGTCGGGATCGGGATCGACGACAACGGTCGGGGCGATGCGCAGGTCGGTCGGGTCGGATTGACCGCCGACGGCGATCCTGCCCTTGGTGTCGGCCAGGTAGCCGGTCAGCCGGTCGAAGTGACGCTGGTCGACGATCCGCATGCCGGCGGGCTCCCCGGATTCGAACTTCTCGATGGCCT
>Ga0209656_10001105_pt1 | contig 17405 bp, 17 predicted proteins | sample BogFormECP12_OM2_FD_188239 | JGI IMG/M metagenome (GOLD analysis project Ga0209656, IMG submission 188239) | Bog forest soil microbial communities from Calvert Island, British Columbia, Canada - ECP12_OM2 (SPAdes) (version 2) | ecosystem: Environmental > Aquatic > Freshwater > Wetlands > Bog ... | reverse complement strand
TGATTGGCGGATCGATTGTTTATAACCCTGAACCGCTGGAGAGGCCCGCTCCCGGGAACGTGCTCGTATGCTGTTCCCAGCCAAACGCGGGTGTCACTCTGGATCTTTGAGAGAAACGGCCGGAATTTCAGACAAGTACAAGAAAGCACTGGAGGCGCGGGTGGGAATCGAACTTGAGCCGTTTTGCGGGCGTGAGCGCAGCGCGAGCCCGCAGGCGAAATCCCGAACGGAGCGAGGGACCCCTGAAGGAACGGGAGTTTAGGACAGCCTGGAGGCGCGGGTGGGAATCGAACCCACGCATAAAGGTTTTGCAGACCTCTCCCTTACCACTTGGGTACCGCGCCTCGATATCTCTACCGTAACGAAATTTGGCAACAAAATCCAGCGGCAGGGCGGCGCCGGGACTATTCCTTCGAGTCGCTCAACCCCCCGGACGGCGCGAACTTGCCAAAAGCCGTGGCCACCCGTTATTGTCGAAATCCGCCACATCCTGTGGCAGGAACTCATATCTTTTGGAGGAACCATGGCCGGAGTCAATCTAGGCGATGCGCGGCGCGTCATCGCCGCGGCGGAGAAGAAGGCGCAGGAGATCGGTCAGCCCATGAACATCGCGGTGGCTGACGAGGGCGGCAACCTTGTGTCGCATGTGCGCATGGACGGCGCATGGATTGGCAGTGTCGACATCTCGATAAAGAAGGCCTACACCTCGCGCGCGTTTGACATCGCGACCAAGGACCTGGCCACACATTCGCAATCGGGCGGGCAGTTCTTCGGCATCCACGTTTCGAACGATTGCAGGATCATGATCTTCGCCGGGGGCATTCCGCTGAAGCGCGACGGCAAAGTGGTAGGCGCGATTGGCGTCAGCGGCGGATCAGGCGAGCAGGACCACGAGGTGGCCGAAGCCGGCGCAGCGGCATTCTAGTATTCCGCTTGCTATCAATGAATTGGAGTGTTCCGCGTGGAACAGGACATCTTTTCTGCCATAAGTGCGGACGACAAGGACAAAGTCCGGCAGCTCATCGCGCAGCATTCTGATGTGGCACACGCCCGCAACCAGGCGGGGGTGTCAGCGCTGATGCAGGCGCGCTACGAGAACAAATTGGAGATTGTCGCGCTCTTGCGCAATTCTACCGGCGAGCTTGATGTGTTTGAAGCGGCCGCGCTGGGAGACAGAGCGCAACTGCATGCCTTGCTGGCGGAGGACCGCGCCCTGGTGAAAGCGCAGAGCAGCGACGGCTTCACCCCGCTGCACCTGGCGTGCTTCTTTGGGCAGCTTGAGGCTGCAGAAACTCTGATCCATCATCAAGCCGACGTGAACGCGGTTTCGCCCAGCCGAATCGCGGTCATCCACAGCGCTGCCGCGTCGCGTGATGCCGCGCTGCTGAAGCTGGTTTTGCAAGCGGGCGCAAATTCCAATCGGCAACAGCAGGGAGGTTACACCGCGCTGCACGAAGCGGCCATGCATAACAGCGTGGAACGGGCACAGGCGCTGCTGGATGCTGGAGCCGATCGCGGCATCCGCAGCGATGACGGACTGACGGCGGCGGAGATGGCCGCACAGAAGGGCAACAAAGAAGTGCTGGAACTGCTGACGGCTTCATAGCACCTATAACCGTGTCATCCTGAGCGACGAGCGAAGCGAGGAGTCGAAGGATCCCTCTACATGAATTGTCATTACGAGCGCCTGGGTTTGGCGCGAGGAATCCGCTTTTGGCGAGATGACACAAAAGCAGATCTCTCGCTGCGCTCGTGATGACAATGGAAATTCGTGGTTCGTTCCGGTCGAACACGACCACAACTTGCTGCTCACTCAGCCGAGGATCCCCATGCGCTTGCCCACGCGCTTCAGCGTCTCTAATGCTTCGTCGAGTTCGTCGCGCGTATGGGTTGCCGTCATGATGGTGCGGATGCGCGCCTTGCCCTCAGGCACCGTCGGGAACGCGATGCCGGTCCCCATCACGCCTTCTTTGAACAGCTCGCGCGAGAAGTCCATGGTCATGCGCCCATCGCCTACGATGATAGGTGTGATCGGAGTTTCGCTGGCTGGAGTGTTGACGCCGCCAATGTTAAAGCCGAGATCGCCCAGTTCCTTCTTCCAGTAGCGGGTGTTCTCCCACAGCTTCTCGATGCGCTCCGCCTCCTGCTCCAGCACGTCGAACGCGGCGATACACGTCGCTGCGACGGATGGCGGATGCGACGTCGAGAACAGGAACGGCCGCCCGCGATGGTAGAGGAACTCGATGAGATCGCGCGTCCCGCAGACGTAGCCGCCCAGCGCTCCAATGGCCTTCGATAGCGTTCCGACCTGAATGTCAACGCGGCCGTGCAGACCGAAATGGTCAATGGTGCCGCGTCCGTTACGGCCCAGTACACCCGAGGAGTGGGCGTCATCCACCATCATGATGGCGCCGTACTTCTCTGCCAATTCTGTTAGCTGTGGCAGGGCGCCGATGTCTCCGTCCATGGAGAAGACGCCATCGGTGATCAGCAGCTTGTGGCCGGGCTCGTTCTTGATCTCGTTCAGCAACTCTTCGGCGTGAGCGGCGTCTTTGTGGCGGAAGACCTTGATTTTGGCGCGAGAGAGACGGGCCCCGTCGATGATGCTGGCATGGTTCAGCTCGTCGGAGATGATGAAGTCTTCCTTGCCCAGAATAGCCGACACCGTGCCCGCATTGGCGGTAAAGCCTGACTGAAACACGACACAGGCTTCCACGTTCTTGAAGCGCGCGATCTTCTCTTCCAGCTCCATGTGGATCTTCATGGTCCCGGCGATGGTACGCACCGCGCCCGAGCCGACTCCGTACTTCTTCGTCGCCGCTAGAGCGGCCTCGCGCAGCTTGGGGTGCGTGGTCAGCCCAAGGTAGTTGTTAGATGCGAGGTTGATGACCTTCTTGCCGTCGAAGGTGCAGACCGGCGCCTGCTCGTCCTCGAGCACGCGCAGCTTGAAGTAGGTGCCCTTCTGCTTCAGGTCGTTCAGTTGGTCGGTGAGGTAGGTGAGCGGGTTGGTGCGAGTTGCCGTTGTTGCCATGAAGGACTCCGGGTACGATCCAGTATTTTATCCCGTATTCGAGGATGAGCAGAGGGGGGTCCACCCCAAAGAGGGCAGCGGTCGGCGCGCCTACCAGTCCATATTTGCCGCTTGATCGTGTTGCCAAGGTGTGTGTTCGATGAACTCTTCCATCTCTTCCTCAGAAGAGGCCGCCTGTGCATACTCAGCCAAGCTGTGCGCGTCGAATGCGACGTCCAGGCCCCAGCGAGCGTACATGAAACCAAGTCGCAGGGGTCCTTTTTCCAGAAAAGAGTCCACGGCGTCGAGCACTTGGCACACTTCATGAAAGGAGCTGGGGGGAATTGGAACGATGGAGTAGTGAATTGACCTCCTGAACCTCGACACGCTGAGCGGCACGGCACCAAGGTCGGGCACGTGGAAGTTCAGGGCGTGTTTTCCACCGTCCTCAAAGCCGCCATGCGCCAGAGGATTGCGAAGGCGATCCTTCAACCCTAGGAGAGAATCAAACACCTGCTTCGAGGCGGGGTTGTTTGTAATGTCGAACACTCGTTTGAATTTTCTCCCCCAAGGGTCGGTACTGAAGGCAACAAGGTCATCCTTACTTGGATCGAAATTCGCGAACGGTAAAAGCAAAACAAGCAAATGTTCCAGCAGGCTGTAGTAGCTGTTCAGGGCAGGTGCGGCCAGAAAGAATCCTTCAAATTCCGCTTGGAACGGCTTGCAGTGCCAGCCGACTGGATTTCCGTCTTTATCAAGAATTGCCTCTCGCGCCGGCGGCGGCGAGGAATATCCGTCCCTCGCCTTGCCTCTTAGGAATTCGTACATACGACGAAACAAGACGTAGCGATTCTCAACCGTGACGTTACCGTTGCGGACCTGTTCGGCCGCGAATGGTTGGATCAGAGCGTCCGTAATTCTGACAGCATGCCGTAAGCGTCCTACAAGTTCGCGGGTGATGTGCTGTGTAGCGCGCTCGCCATCAAGGGCACTGATGCTGAATCCGAACTTCGCGTGCATCAGCACGAAGGGAATTCCGCGGAACAGAACCGGGATTGTCCATTTGATTTTTTCATCGTGTCCAAGGTACGGGAATCCGGCAAACTTCACGAAGGCAAGAAAGATGCTAGCTGGCGGCAACGCTTCCCGATCTGCATCCGACAACTCCAGGTACCCTGTGCCCCACGGATAAGGATCCGAGCAATGCAGATCGGGTTCGAAATCCCAGAGCGTGCTCTTCAGTTCAGAGAGAACGGCGTTCATAACTTTCTACCTTCATCCGATTGTGCCTTCATGTAGGAGCGCAGAATCGCGTTAATACGGGTCTGGTAGCCGCTGCCCTTTTTCTTGAGCCATTCCACAACATCATGGTCAACCCGGATGGTCAGACGGTCCTTGGGCTCCGGCATGGTGAGCTTCGCGGTCTTCCAGAATGATTTGCCCAGCCTGGGAATATCGGAGTCGTCGATGTCCGCATCGCGCATCTGGCGCAGGCGCTTAAAGTCGGTCTTGCCCCTAGTCCGCGCCCCTGAGGTGGTTTGCGTAATCTTGCCTTTCATCGCGATGTGCCCTCCTGGCTGAAATAATGCGCCGCCGTCTGCCGCGCATCACATAGACCACCACGATTTCAATGTCTTCCATAAGACCGATAGCGAATATGCGGTCTTCACCGTGGCGACTCTCGATTCTCTCGACCACCGGCCCGTCGAAAATCCGTATGGCGTCCTGAAAATCGATGTGGTGCTTTGCGAGGTCCGCCCGCCGCTTGCTCTCGTCCCACTCGAAAAGCATCGTTGCCTTTTTACCGGACAGATGTTCTCATATATGCACAGTCTGTACATATACTATCATTCGGTTGCCGGATGTCGGAATGGTGGCCGCTAATTGCTGATCGGTCAGCACTACCGCGCCCCGTTGGGATACACCAATATCTTGCTGGCCTCGCCGGTCTTTAGCAGTTCCATGCCTGAGGCAAAATCCTTCATGGCGATCTTATTGGTGATGACGGGATGCAGGTCGAGCTTGCCGGCCTTGAGCAGCGCGGTCATCTGATACCAGGTCTGGTACATGCGGCGGCCGTTGATGCCCTGCACGGTGGCGCCTTTGAAAATCACTTCTTCTGCGAGATTGAGTTCGACGGGGCGGGAGGGAATTCCGAGCAGCGACATGCGGCCGCCAAGACGCAGGATTTTGAATCCTGTTCGAATCGCTTCTGTTCGCCCGGCCATCTCCAGAACAACATCGACGCCGGTGCCGCCGGTATTGTCCATCACGATGCTGTACACGTCGTCCTTGGTGGGATCGAGCACGAAGTCGGGCTTCATCTGCTGGGCGATCTTGCGGCGATGCTCATTCACTTCCAGGGCGAAAATCTGCGTCGCACCACAGGCGCGCGCCACGGCGATGGAGAACAGCCCGATGGGGCCGCAGCCGGTGATGGCCACGCTCTTGGCGGCGATTTCGCCCGCCAGCACGGTGTGCACGGCATTGCCCAGCGGATCGAGGATGGACGCGTATTCTTCCGGGATTGAGGAATCGAGTTTCCAGATGTTGGATTCGGGGATGACGACATAGTCGGCGAATGCGCCGTTGGCGTCCACGCCGATGATTTTGACGTGCTGGCAGATGTGCGCCTCGCCGGTGCGACATTGCAGGCACTTGCCGCAGGCCACGTGCATCTCAGCGGAAACGAAGTCGCCGGGCTGAACGCTGGTTACCTCGTCGCCGACCGCCTCGACCGTGCCGCAGAACTCATGCCCGGGAATAAGCGGCGGATGAATGCGGCGCTGCGCCCACTGGTCCCACTGATAAATGTGCAGGTCGGTGCCACAGATGGACGCCATCTTGACCTTGACAAGGACGTCTGTCCGGCCGAATTGCGGTTTGGGAACTTCGCAGATCTCCGTGCCCGGCGCGGGCGCGGGCTTTACAACGGCAAGCATGGTTTCAGGCATGAGGATGGCTCCAGCGCGGGTCAGTTTCCCCTCCTTTCGCCAAAGGAGGGCGAAAGGACGGGGCGCCCGCGGCACGTCAGCCCAGTACGAGCGAAGCAACGGTGGGCAAACTGACAAGTTTAGCACGCGAGGCGGATACCGGAATCGGGGGAGGCAGTCTCTACTTCGCCTTCTGTTTTTGCAACAAGTCCGCGTTGTAGGTCTCGCTCTGGCCCTTGGGAACGCTCAGCGTTTTCCACTCCACGCCCGTCAGGTGTTTCGCCAGGAAAACGATTTGCCCAACGTGATAGGCGTAATGAACCACCTGGCGGTTGATGGCCTGCAGTACCGAATGTGGTTCGCCGCGAATCGTAACCGTGCGCTCCAGGTCGTCAGCACGAAGCGAATTGAGCATCTCAAAGACCAGTTGCCAATTCTGCTCCCAGGAAACGAGCACCTCCTCACGCTTGGCATCGTCGTGCATGACGAATTCGCGGTCACGGTTGCGGTCTGGTTTCTCGCCATCGGTGGTAAGAAAGTTGGTGAAGCGTGAGCGCATGTTGCCTGCCATGTGCTTCATGATGATGGCGACACTGTTCGACTCGGGATCGGGAGTGGCGAAGAACTGCTCATCGCTAAGCTGGGCGATGGCGCCATCCGCCAGTCGCTTGTGCCCGCGCAAGCTGCGAAAAACTTCGTCTATGTAAAGCGCTCGGAAATCAGTCATCGCCTCATTGTCTCCCGAATGCTCTCGAAAGCACCAGCGCCGCAAAATTGCGGCACAGAGCGGAGGCGCCGAAGTCAGACGGTTGTCGCAAAACGAAACGCGTTGTGCCGCGCTAGTATCACGCGAATTCATGTCTTGCCGACGCGATTTTGGCGATCAATATCGCCACGTTTCTGGTGCATCGCCCCGTCGGCGATTTGGGCCGGCTCACCAAACCGGCGACAGTGCAATACTTTTTTTTAAAATATTTGTTGACATTCACGCCCAGTAACCGCAATATCTTGGGTTAGACATACTGCTCATCCAAGATGTAGGGCAGCTATGGCAGTTAAAAACCTTCGAGGGAGAAGGTTCACTTAAAAAGGAGGAATTCACAATGGCGACAAAGAAGAAAGCCACGAAGAAGGCAGCCAAGAAAAAGAAGAAGTAACGTATCCCGCGAGGCATTGGCCTCGCTAATTTTTTGGCAACAAAAGCCGGGCCTCCACGATTGCTGTACGCGGAGGCCTTTTTCACGCAGCGACGTCACGCGCGGACTGGCCAAGCCTTGAAACGCAATCGCAGCGGAATCGGATGGTCACCGGAGTTGTTCCTCGCAAGTGTTCGTGCTACAAGTATCCATCCGGCGCTCTCAAAGCCTAGGTCATGACTGCTGAGAAGAAAAAACACCGCAAGACCGGCAGTGCCTCCGATCCGGTAATCCCCGACAAGCTGTACTTCCGCATCGGAGAGGTCTCGCGTCTCTGCCGTTTGCCGTCGTACGTATTGCGCTTCTGGGAAACCGAATTTCCTTTGCTGAAGCCGGTCAAGAGCAGCACTGGGCAGAGAATGTATCGCCAGCGCGACGTGGAAAATGTGCTGCGCATCAAGCGACTGCTTTACGACCAGGGTTACACCATTGCCGGAGCGCGCCAGCATCTCCGCGACGAATCCAAGCCGGTGAAACGACAGTCCGGTTTGCCCTTCCCCGCGAAGGGGGCGCCAGAAAACCTGAAAAAAGTCCGGCAAGGGCTGCATGAGATTCTCGGGATACTGAAAAAGAAGCGCTAGCAACGCTCAGTGGGCGAGATCCCTCTGGGTCGCGACTGGGGTCAGGATAATGTTTCCACGAAAGCTCGCGGGATTCCATCGCATACAAATCGGCGGTGGCAAGAGGAAATTGCCTTGCCTCTTCCGCTTACTGACGGTGCTGATCGCCACCGTTGCCAGCGCGCCGTCCGCTCGAGCGGTCGCGAAGGACAAGCTGCTGCTTGCCTCGGACATCCACTTCAATCCCATGGCTGACGCTGCGCTGGTCTCCAGCCTCGAGGCAGCCGATTCTACGCAGTGGGCGTCGATTCTGCAGCGCACCAGTCCAGGCAGCTTCAGCCCCTATGGGCAGGACACGAATTGGTGGCTGCTGCAATCGGCCCTGGACCAGATGCGCAAGACGTTGCCCCATCCCGCTTTCGTGATGATCACGGGAGACTTGCTGGCGCACGGATTCCCCCAAGCCTTTCTGAATGCCACGCACAACAAAGATCCCGAGCATTATCGGGCATTTGTGCTCAAGACGGTCGAGTTTCTGGCCTTCGAGTTTCGCAAGCGATTTCCGGGGACAAAGATCCTCATAACGCCCGGCAACAACGATGAAGACTGCGGCGACTACAGCATTCAAGCCGGCGGAGTGTTTCTAAGCGATACGGCTGAGGTGGCGCGTGAACTCGCTGGGGCGGATGCGCCGTTCGTGAGCGACTGGAAGGCCCTGGGAAGCTACAACGTGCCGCATCCAGCGGTTCCGGGCGTTCGCATCATCTCGCTGAACAGCATCTTTTTCTCCAACAAGTATCACGCCACAAATTTCGGCGAAGGATGTGCTCCCGTTGAATCCACCGCTGCCAGCGATCTCCTGCAGTGGTTGCAGTCGAGCCTCGCAGCGGCCCAGCAGGCGAACCAGAAGGTCTGGCTGATGTTCCACATTCCGCCGGGCATCGATGGCTATGCGACCATAAATAACCATTCTGCGCAGCCGGAAGCGACCGGCCCTTCCGCGGGCAACTCGTGCGCCAATTCCATCGTCCCGATGTGGGCCCCCACCTGGACGGCGCAGTTCGATGGTCTGCTGGAGACTTACCAGCACACGGTTCTCGCCAGTTTCGCGGGCCACACTCACACCGATGATTTCAGGCTGGTGAGCGCGGCGGGTGTCGGCGTCAATGAGGCGTTCGTGCTCGTCGATCCGCCGGTTTCTCCGGTCTACGGTCAGAATCCCTCCTTTCGGGTCGTGACTTTCCGCAGCGACGGCTCCCTTGCCGACCAGTCCACGTACTACCTTACGAACCTGAAACAGGCGAGCAGCAAAGTCCGGGGAAGGTGGAAGAAGGAGTACACATTTACCCGCGAATGGAGCGCACCGCGGCTGGACCTGGCCAGCCTGGGAACGATTTACAGCCAGATTCAGGCAACAAAAACGGCCCGCGACCAATGGCTGAAGCTGTACAACCTTTCCAGTTCCGCAGCGAAGATTCCGCCAGACAGCGTCCGCGGCCTGTCTTGTGCCATCGGGCCGCTTGATGTTGCAGCGTATGAAAAATGCTACTGCCAGCCGGAGTCGGACCCCGGAGGTTCCGGCGCCAAACCATGATCCGGTTCCAAGAGTTGCTGTAGCCGGGGTGGAGCACGCCTTCACAGGTCGCTAAAAAACTCGGTTACGATGCGTTCTGAAAGGGCGCAGCTTTTAGCTGTGCCGTTGCAAGTCCTTTATTTTTGTCATCCCGAACCGCCATTAGTCGGTGAGGGATCTGCTTTTTCGACTTTTTCAGCGGCCCCTGAAGGCGTGCTCCACCCAGTGTCGGCTACAGCAACCCTGGAACTGCTCTAGAATGTCAAGAACAGTGTGGGGAATTTCATGGCCCAGGATTATCTGCTCAAGACGGAACCCTCGACGTACTCTTTCGCCGATCTGCAGCGGGAAAAGGTCACGGTGTGGGACGGCGTGTCGAATCCGGTGGCGCTGAAACACCTGCGCGCAATGGAGCCGGGCGAGCGATTGGTGATCTACCATACCGGTGATGAGAAGACCGCGGTCGGCATCGCCTCAGTGGTGTCGGTTGACGCCACCGATCCGCGAAATCCCGCGGTGACGATCAAGGCCGGGAAGGCAATTGCCCGGCCGGTGTCTTTGGCAGAGATCAAAGCCAACAAGTTGTTTGCCGACTCGCCCTTGGTGCGGCAGGGAAGGCTTTCCGTCCTGCCTTTGACGCCTGCGCAGTACAAAGTGTTGACCGGGGAGTAGATCTCGTGGGGCAGTCTGAGAAGTATTGCCATGCCCCCTTTGCTCAGCAACTTAGCAGTCATTGCCCAGATTGTCCGAGCATTTTATTCACCTCATTATCCTGGCTGGATGGTATACAGGGACCTGCCCTCCGGTACAGACAAACACCGTTCCAGCATCCAGCAGACCTAAAACCTATTTTGAGCCAGCGATCGGGTTTTCCAAGTGCGAGAGCAGCATTGAAACTTAGAATTTGCTGCCCAAGTCCAACGTTCGGGTCAATCAAAATAATGGGTACATTTTGATGCAAGTGAGAGTAGCCACCACCGTGCAACAATAAGAAAGGAACAACCCCGACGCCGCAAACCGACGGATCTTGACTGAGTCGATCCATAGCAATTAGGCCCCCAGAATCACGGCTCCAATGCTGGAACCGCCAGGCGAGAACACCGGATGTCAGGGTAAAGACGATCAGACCCGCGGCCACAGTTGCTGTCGAAGACAGAGGCGCCTTTCGCCACGTATTTAAGGCCCCTACGATTTCCACAAACCCGAGCGCGGCGAGCGTAAGCACAATGGGCATCATTGGATATATGTAACGAGGCTCCTTGTGTGCAATAACCGAATGGACGGCGACGATGATAAGCGCCACCCAACCTAAGAACGGGCTGCGGCGAACTCCCACCAAAGCTAGCAATACTAGCGGGCCAAAGGATTTCAGTATCAGGAATAGATACCAATAGTAGGGCTCGGTGCCATTCGTTTGGCTTCGCTTCTCGACGACACTGACCCAGACATCGAGAAAGTATGACTGGAACGGGTACGACCACGTAATGACATCGACCAGGCCAAAAGCGAGAACGGGCAGGAGAAGCCCCGCAAACATAGCCGGCATTCTGCTCGCCCAGCTTTTATGGCAGAAATAAAGGACAGCAAACGCCACGACGGGAGCCAGTTGAAGGCGCAACGATACTGCGGCACCCAGGAAGAGTCCCGCAAGGAACAGTCGCTTCTTCTCCGGCAGCGCTTCTCCATACACGCCGAGGTAAAGACCAGGCAGGAGGAAATTGGTGGCCACGACTTCGACGAAAGTTTTGGGCGCGAAATACACCAGCCCGTACCATGTGGCACAGGCTCCCGCGGCGATGATGCCTGTAGCCTCTCCGCTTGATCGTTTGCCCCAAACGTAGCCGAACCAGACGGTTGCCAGAGAAAGCAGTGACAAGACGATCGCGATCGCCCTCAAATATCCCAGCGAGCCCGGGGCCATCCAATCTGTTGCTCGCATTACTCCCGCCAGGAACGCAGGAAATACCCAGGAGCGAAGCCCTTGTCTCCATTCCCAAACGGTCACTCCATAGCCGTAGGCTAAGCGATGCGCAGGCTCAAGCCAGCTAAAGATTTCGTCTGGCCACTCGATACTGGGAAAGTGTGCGGCCACCTCGACGCGGAGGGCCAAAGCAACCAGGAAAATAGAGCCCAGCAGAAAACGCACGAGCGAACGGGGCTTCAGTTTACGCACGTCGTTTGGCCTCCGCCGAGAACACGAGGAATTTTACACTGGCATTGCCTCGTCACAATTGCATAAGGCTGAGAGATGCGGGGAGCGACGGAGAACCACGCCCTCCTTTGCTTTGCCGCAAGCAGTCTATGTCCGAGTTGTGCCCGAAGACCGCTCCAACTGCATCGAGGAACATTTGTAATCTATTGGGTGTCAGGATGATTATTGCTCGCTATTGATTTAGAATCCGCACATGCCTGGCACAGTGATGGCCACGTACGCACAGACCGGTCGCTGCGTGATGCATCACTGTATGCGCGACCTGAACCGGTGCAGCGTCCCTGCGCAGACAGCTCTTTCGGTCGGGGGCTGCTACCGTCAGCTCGACCACATTCCCGCAATTCCCATCTGGAAGCTCCAATGAGCCATGCACGACCTTACCAATGAGTCTGTGGTGATTCTCGGCGGAGGACCGACCGGTTTGGGTGCGGCCCGCCGTCTGATGGAGATCGGCGAGGTGGGAGTCCGGGTATTCGACGAGAATCTGCAAGCTGGCGGCCTCGCTTCTTCCTTCGTCGATAACCACGGCTTTACCTGGGACATTGGTGGACATGTTCAGTTTTCGCACTATCGCTATTTTGACGACTTGATGGACGATTTGCTCGGCGATGCGTGGCTGGAACACATGCGGGAGTCCTGGGTATGGATGCGCGACCGCTTCATTCCTTATCCGCTGCAGAATAACATTCACCTGTTGCCGCGCGATGAGTTCCAGCGGTGCATTCGCGGCTTGATCGACTCGATGAAGCGCGGGACTGTGCCCTTGGGGAACTTCCGAGACTGGATTGAGGCGAGTTTCGGCACCGGCATAGCGGAGATCTTCCTGCTGCCATATAACTTTAAGGTCTGGGCGCATGAGCCCGCCATGATGGCTCACGATTGGGTGGGGGAACGAGTGGCCACCGTCGATCTGACGCGAGTCATTTCCAACGCGCTCGACGGAAAGGAAGATAAAAGCTGGGGGCCCAATAACCGCTTTCGCTTTCCGCTGCGCGGCGCGACGGGACAGATCTGGAGGACTCTCGCCGACCGGCTGCCGGAAGGCGTTTTCCAGCCGAACCACCGTTGCGTGCGCATTGAGACCGCGAAGCGGACGGTCCATTTCGAAGACGGCTCCCACGAAAAGTATGATCGGTTGATTTCAACCATTCCGCTGGATGTGCTCATCTCTCTGGCCGATATCGAATCACTGAAACCGTGCGTCGAACAGTTCCACTACTCCACAGTGCATGTAGTGGGTATCGGCCTGAAGGGGGCACCGCCGCCGCTTTTGAAAACAAAGTGCTGGATGTACTTTCCCGAAGACAATTGCCCTTTCTACCGGGCCACGGTCTTCTCAAACTACTCGCCAAACAATGTGCCCGACATCACCCGGTTCTGGTCACTGATGGTCGAGGTCTCGGAGTCACCCTATAAGCCCGTGGACCAGACCGGCCTGCTCGATTCCGTCATTGCGGGGCTCCTGGCCACTAAGCTCATCGGGTCGCCAAACGAAGTCGCCAGCGTGTGGAGGCGCTCCGCGTGCCACGGTTACCCAACTCCGTTTCTAGGCCGCGACCGTTTGGTGGAGCCGATTCTGGCTGAACTGGAGAACGTGAACATCTACAGCCGTGGACGCTTCGGCGGATGGAAATACGAAGTATCCAATCAAGACCACTGTTTGATGCAAGGGGTCGAGTTGGTGAATCGTCTAACCTTCGGGACCCCGGAGGTGACCTATTGGTTCCCCGCGGTTGCCAATGGGAACCGGCACTGATCGGGAGGCGCGCTTCATGGTTTCGGTCGTCATGCCCGCCTACAACGAGGAAGAAATAATCGAAAACACGGTGAAGGAGTGGTATGGGGAAGTGGTCTCCCGGATAACAGGCGCCGAGTTGATCGTGGTCAATGACTGCAGCAAGGACATGACCGGCGAGGTGCTGGCGCGGCTGGCCCAGGAAATACCGGCGCTCCGTCCCCTGACTCCCGAACGCAACGGCGGTCATGGAAGGGCGTTGCGTTATGGTTTTGACCACGTCACCCAGGACTGGGTGTTCCAAACCGACAGCGACCAGCAGCACATCCCTTCGGACTTCTGGAGAATTTGGGAACAGCGGGAAACGAGCGACTTTGTGCTGGGTGTACGCTCTACACGTGCCGACGGACCGGTGCGTGTCCTCATCACCACGGTCATGCGGATGGCGAACTTCGTCGTTTGGGGACTTTGGATTCGCGACGCTAACTGCCCTTTCAAGCTGATGCGACGCCAGGCCATGGAAAAGGTACTGGTGCGCATCCCGCGTGATTCGTTCATTCCAATGGTCATCCTATCCATCCTTTGCCGGAAGATGGAGTATAGGGTGACAGAGGTCGTCGTGCAGCATCTGCCGCGGCGCGGCGGCGAACAGTCGCTCGGCGGATTGTGGAAGTGGCTTAAGGTCGGGTCGCGCTGCCTGCGCCAACTGCTGGCGTTGCGTGTGCGCCTGCTGTGGGGTCGCGGAAATGCAAACCCAATCGGAAACCGCCGTTAGAGGGTTGGGGCGCTCAGATGGAACGGGCAATTGAGTAAGAGTGACCGCACCCCAAAACTCGTCGCGCGGCGGCGGTTGGTTGGCCGGGAACCTGACAACGCTGCCGCGGTCGACGTGTGATGCCTGCTGCACAACAGCGGGCCCACTCGCCTTCCTTTCCGTGGCCCTTGTCAATATCGGGAAGTCTCTGTGTGTCCTTTTCGGGAAGGAAGATTGAGGTCGTTATTCTTTGCCCGGCTTGAACTCCACCACAATCATGCGCACGTCCTCAGCGCCGGTATTGGTCAGTACATGGTCGGGATGGCCGCCGTGAAACATCATCTCGTCCGCCTTCATAACGAAGTCAGTTCCGTCCTTCCCTTGCGGGCCGGTGTGAGCGTTCATGTTCGTCAGCAGAACGACCAGGTGCGGGAACGGCTCGTCGGTGGAGACCGTCTGCTTCGGTTTGATGGTTGCTTCAGAGATGCGAAACGTGTCGCCGTAGCCGATGAGCTTCGACTCTGCTGTCAGCCGCGGCCAATCTTTCGCCCGGGGATCGTTCTCGCAGTTCTTTACACACACGGCGTGGCCTTGGTTCTGCAATAGCTCGATGGTCGCGTTGCGGAAGGGCGTGGAGGCAAGGTCGGTGGCCACATGGGTGAGCCCGGCCGGAGTGTAACGGACGTCGCCATCTTCCAGCATGACGTGCTTGACCGTCCCATCCGGCGTGATGCTGTTAATTTCGGTGTGGCCGAGCGCGATTCCGAGGTAGTCGTAGGGATGGTGATGCATGAGAGTTGACTGGCCCGGCGCCACGTCAATGTAGTAAGCGCGGATGTACGGGTTGTCGATCTTAAGGTGATGTGACGGTTCGGCGGTGATTTCGACCGTGGGACCATACTTGTCGAGAGTGGCCTGTTTGGCGTCCTGCGCCAGCGTCAGGCCGGCGCCAAGATAGAGCAAGAGCAACAATGGGAGAGTCTTCATGCCGGAGAGAGTAACGATGCGCGCCTCGCATTGCAAGCGGAAAGTTGAGGCGCTCGCGGGCGGGAGCGCAACGGGAGCGCGCAGCCGAAATCCCGAGCGTCGCGGGGGGCCACGCGGTTGCAAATGCAGGGTACAAGACTGGAAGGAACCTAAGAAGAGTTTTCCAATTGCGGCGGGCCCTTGCACAGGCCTATAAGAGAACGACCGGGGAATTTGTCGACAACGATAAGGGCAGCGTCGTGACGGAATCGACCAATGCCAAACCTGGTGTATCCTGACGCGGTAGCAATTGTGATCAAGAAAATCTAAGGAGATAACAACGATGAAGAAACATGTCATATCTGTCCTGGTGCTGGTCGGCGCACTGTTCGTGTGCAGTGCATCGATGTTTGGCCAGGCCGCGCAGAAGCCTGCGTCGCAGAGCGCTCCGGCGGCAGGTGATCAGCCGAACTCCGTGCGCGACCAGGACATCGAAATGCTGCGGGCTAACCTGCGGCAGCAGCGCAAAGAGATTATGGCCCAGAACATGACTCTCACCCCCGACGAGGCGACCAAGTTCTGGCCCATCTTTGACCAGTACCGGCGGGACGCCATCAAACCCAACGATGAGCGCTGGGCCGTGATCAAGGAGTATGCCGACAACTACAGCACCATGACCGATGCGCAGGCGCAGGACTACATGAAGCGGGCGAACGCCGTGGACGAACAACTGCTGGCGCTGCGCATGAAGTATGTTCCAGTGTTCGAGAAGGTGATCTCGGCGAAGAAGACTGCGTTGTGGTATCAGATCGATCGCCGAATCGACCTTCTGATCAATCTGCAGTTGTCGGCGATTATTCCGATGGTGGACACTACTAGCAAGTGAGCACAGGGTTCTAAGGCTTGGCTGGTGGCTGACCTTGGAAATTGGTCGGGACGGGCAGATTTGAACTGCCGACCCCTCGCACCCCAAGCGAGTGCTCTACCAGGCTGAGCCACGTCCCGACTGGGCGGTGAGTCCGATCCAAGACGACCGGAAGGGTTTCGAGGTCACAGCTAGTTTAACACTAGACCGCAGATCCCTCGACTCGGCTAAAGCCTTCGCTCGGGATGACAACTCTTATTTCCTTCCGCGTGGCTGGTTGCGCGCGCGGTTCTTGATGCGGATGGGCGTGCCGACAAACCCGAAGGCAGCGCGAATCTGGTTTTCCAGAAAGCGCTCGTACGAGAAGTGCAGCTTCACCGCTCGATCGGTGAACAGAATGAAGGTGGGCGGCGATACCGACGCCTGCGTCATATACAGAATCTTGACTCGCTTGGCCATCGGGACGGATGCGCGCTCAAAATCGACGCGCGCCAGGAAGCGGTTCATCTCGCCGGTGCCGATGCGTTTGCGCCGCTCGCGAGCCACGAGTTCCAGCGTAGAGAAGACTTTGTCAATGTTCTTGCCGGTGGTGGCAGAGATGAACAGCACCGGAGCGTACGACAGAAATTTCAAATGCCGTCGGACCTGTTCCTCATAGACAGTGCGGCTGGCTGGAGGTTTGCCGTCCGTCCGCTTGTCAGTCACGAGGTCCCATTTGTTGATGAGGACGATCACCGAGCGGCCGCTCTCGTGCGCATAGCCCGCAATGGTTGCGTCACCGGCGGTCACGCCTTCCGTCGCATCAATCAACACCAGCGCAACGTCAGCGCCTTCCAGGTGCTTGCGTGCCATCACCACGGAAAGCTTCTCGGCCATCAATTCGGTTTTGCCTTTGCGGCGAATGCCGGCGGTGTCGATGAAGCGATAGCTGTGGCCGTCGTGTTCGACCATTTCGTCCACCGCATCGCGCGTGGTGCCCGCGATTGGCGACACAATCGCACGAGAAGTCCCGGTTAATACGTTCAACAACGTTGACTTGCCCACATTCGGCCGCCCGATGATCGCGACCCGGGTCTCGCGAACGGCTTCGGCATCACTTCCCTCTGTTATCCCCAGCGGAGTGAGGTCGCCAGAGGCGGTTTCCTCTTCACTTGTCATCCCGACCGAGGACTTTAGTCCGAGTGGAGGGATCTGCGGTTGTTCGGGAGCTTCGCGCGCTGGCATCACGCTCAGCACGTGCTCTAACAACTCGGCTATGCCGTTGCCGTTCTCGGCGGAGATCGGGAACAGGTCCCTGATGCCGAGACTCCGAAATTCCTCAGCATACGGCTCGAGTTGCGGCGTGTCGGCCTTATTGACCGCCAGCAGCAGCGGCTTGCCCGTGCGCCGCAGCAGCCGCGCCAGATCAATGTCGGGGGACGCCAACTCGGTGCGGCCATCCACCACCAGGACGATAGCGTCAGCTTCCTCTAATGCGACCCGGGCCTGGCGGAAGATCTCCGACGGGATGAGCTGCTGGTCGTCGGGGACGATGCCGCCGGTGTCGACAACGCGCAACTTGTGGCCGGTCCATTCGACATCGCCGTACAGACGATCACGCG
>Ga0209656_10001104_pt1 | contig 17405 bp, 20 predicted proteins | sample BogFormECP12_OM2_FD_188239 | JGI IMG/M metagenome (GOLD analysis project Ga0209656, IMG submission 188239) | Bog forest soil microbial communities from Calvert Island, British Columbia, Canada - ECP12_OM2 (SPAdes) (version 2) | ecosystem: Environmental > Aquatic > Freshwater > Wetlands > Bog ... | reverse complement strand
TCTACCTTGATCTGATTGTGGCTCATGGAAAGCTTGCCGTTTGTCGTTGCATTGAACTTCATCTTGGCCTCAAACGTCGGCAATTTGAGGCCATTGTGAGGCCCTGGCACCGCTGACTCCACCGGAACATGGGGGGCGGGCAGTGGTTCTGCCTGGGGCTTGCTGGGGCCCATTCGGCTATCGAGGACCGCGCCCAAAACCCTCTCCGACGCCCCCTGGTTTCTCAATTCGATGAGCGCTGCGGGGCTGGTGCCGAAATCGGTTCTTGACATCTGGATTTCACGCGCGATGATGCTCTCGGGGATACCCGCTTTGACCATCCGGGCGACGTCTGCATTGGTCAGCACATTGTCCGTTGTGGCTTGCGCTGAGAACGGAACCGAAAGCGCCAGCGAAAAAGCCAATAGGAGGGTCAGTTGGAGTAAACGAGCGCTTCGCATGTGCGGGACCTCCCTTCCACGAAGCTCGCGTGGCTAACAGTCAGAGACAGCAAAGCGAAATCCCTGCTCGGATTAACCGTCATATCTCTTGAACGCACCGCGGGTCGGAACTTGCAAAATTTATTTTGAGAGCGATCTGGCGCGTCTTGGCCAGCGTTTTGCTGTTGGCAATGTTTGTTGACAAAGGGACGATTGGGTCGAACTCACACCTATTAGAAGAGCGCCGCCGTGCCTACCCGCAACGTTAATTTGACTGACGTGCTTCACGGCTTCGTGCTCACCAAGGTCGAAAACCGGCGCTACGAAAGCTCCAGCGAGGTCGTGCGCGCCGCACTCCGGATTTTGGGGCGTGAGGAAGAGCAGTACGAGGCGAAGCTTGCCGCGCTGCGGGCAGACCGGGTGGGGGCGCACGATCCTCCTTTGCCTGGGGTGGCCACATCCTGAGAGATGGCCGATCGCGAAGAGCGAACAGCGCGTTCCATCCTCTTATAATCGGCGCAGCATGTCCGGCGCTTTCCCTTTGTTCGTCATCAGCCGCGAAATCAAGCGCCTCGCCTCAGACGTTGGCTTCGATCTGGCGGGCGTCGCTGGTGTCGCCGACACGCCGGAGCACCGATTCTTTTCGCAGTGGATCGCGGAAGGTCACGCAGGCGAGATGAGCTACCTGGAGAAGCGCAATGAGGCGGGCGCGTTGAAACGTGCGTCTCTAGCCAACGCCGCTCCATGGGCGCGGTCGGTTGTGGTCTGCGCGCTGAATTACAACAGCGATCAGCCTTACTCGACGCACGCGGGAACAACATCGCAGGGCTGGATTTCGCGCTACGCGTGGTCGCAATGTGACTACCACAATGTGGTACTCGAAAAATTGCGGACGCTGGAAGCGAGGCTGCTTGACCTTTGCGCGCAGCGGAGTATTCCGTCGCCGCAGACCTGGTGTTACGTTGACACTGGTCCGGTGATCGAGCGCATCTTCGCCAAGTACGCTGCAATTGGCTGGATCGGCAAGAACACCTGCATCCTGAATGAGCAGTTGGGCTCATGGCTCTTTCTCGGCGTCATGCTGACGTCGCTGGACTTGATGCCTGATCTGCCTGCGCCGGACCGCTGCGGTTCCTGTACACGCTGTCTCGATGCTTGCCCGACGAACGCGTTTCCCGCACCGTACCAGCTCGACGCCACGAAGTGCATCTCGTATCTCACCCTCGAAAAGCGCGGCTCGATCCCGGAAGAATTGCGTGCAGGCATCGGACGCCAAGTCTTCGGCTGCGATATCTGCCAGGATGTTTGTCCGTGGAACCGCGAAGCTCCGGTCAGTCGGACGCCGGAATTCCAGGCACGCCCGCACTTGGTCAATCCCGATCTCGAATGGCTGGCGCGGCTCAGCGTCGAGGAGTTTCGCGAGGTGTTTCGCGGCTCGCCTGTAAAGCGCACACAGTTAAACGGGCTTCGCCGCAACGTCGCTATCGCGATGGGCAACAGCGGCGATCAGCGTTTCCAGCCGGTTTTGGAGGATCTCAGTCACGACGAGGATGCGATAGTTGCCGAACACGCGCGTTGGGCGTTGCAGCGCTTGCGGAGGGAATGAAAAAACCCTCCCGAAGCGAGAGGGTTTAGTGGTTTGGCCGAACTCGAAAGCCGTGGTCGCAAGTGACGCGCGCGTGACCCAACTTCCGCGTGGCGCAGACGTCTTATACGCGCTGGACGTTAGCGGCCTGGAAGCCTTTTGGGCCCTTGGTTAGGTCGAACTCGACAGTCTCGCCCTCATTCAGGCTCCGGTATCCGTTCTCCTGGATAGCTGAAAAATGTACGAACACATCCTCGCCCGTGGAACGCTGGATGAATCCGTACCCCTTGGCTCCGTTAAACCACTTCACTGTACCTTTCTCTCTCACGACCTACTCCTTTCACCTGGCTTGCTTGGAATAAACCCCTGCTTCGCGGACGTTCCGAGCTCAACCCTGAGGAGCAGAGGCTCGGAAGACGTCACAACGTTGCCGGGAAACAAGGGTTGCGGCTCAGCTCGCAGCTCTTCCGCAAAGGAAAAAGGCCCACGAATGCGCTCTGACGGACTGATGCGAGTGCGACAGAGCAGATCCCTGGAACCCATGCAATGCGTAAATTCGACTGCTGACAGAAACATCAACCCAAATCCGCGTTTCGGTTCGACCGAAAGCTCCTCTCTTGCCCAATCAAGAGGGGAGCAGACGATAATTGCAGGAACTCGACATTCTGGCAAGTGTTTTCTTCACAAGAGCTTCCGACTCCAAAACGGAACTGCCCGGCCGAGTTTCGCGTCCGCACCAGATCGCGTTGGGCGCTCTGTTACGATTGAAACTATGAGTAGCAACTCTGAGTCCGCTGGCGAAGAGCGGAAATCGCGCGCGAACGGGCTTTCCCAGTCCTCGAGGTTAGCCGGAGCGCCGCTTAAGCCTAGTGAAACCAAAGAGTTGCACGCCACGCCGCTGCGTCCCGGCGACGTTGCCCGGCGGCTGCAGGCGGAAGACGCGAAGGAAGAAAAAGAAGAACCCTTCCGCGACCTGCCGGAGACGCAAAGCCTGTCCCATCGCCTGCGCCGTCACGGCTGGTCCACGCTGCGCTATCTGATGCAAACAGAGGTACATACTTACGCTTTCTCGGTAGCGGCTTATTCCATCCTGTCACTGTTTCCTTTCATCGTTCTGCTGCTGACCGTGATTCACCGCGTCTTCCATTCGAACGCGATGTACAACGTGGTGCTGGAACTGCTGCGCGACTATCTGCCCAGCAACAAGGACTTCGTCATCCGCAACCTGCAGTTTCTGGCCAGCGTAAAGGGCCGCGGCCAGGTGCTATCGTTGGTCATGCTGCTGATTACCTCAACGGGGATCTTCCTTCCGCTGGAAGTGGCGCTGAACAGCATCTGGGGCTTCAAGAAGAACCGCTCCTACCTGATGAATCTCGTCGTCTCGCTAGGACTGGCGCTGGGATGCGGTTGCCTGGCAATGCTCTCGATCGCGCTGACCGCGCAGAACCTGAAGATGCTGGGGCTCGTTATGGGCGACCAGAACATCGTCTTCCGCGGTTTGGGTTTTGTCGTGATGAAGGCTTCGGCGATCCTGGCCACCATCGGAATCTATTTCCTGATTTATTGGCTGCTGCCCCACGGGAGGGTTCCGGTCCGCGCGGTGCTCTCGGCGGCAATTGTCACCGGGCTGCTATCGGAGGCGGCGAAGTACATCTACATTCTGGCGCTGCCTTGGCTGAATTTTCAGGAAGTGTACGGACCATTCGCAGTGTCCGTCACGCTGATCTTCTGGTCGTTCTGGGCCGGCCTGCTACTGCTGGGCGGAGCCTATTTGTCCGCCGCAGAACACAGCGACCGCGTGGTGGCACGCCGCGAAACCGCCGCTGCAAATCGCTGACCCTGTGGGTTTGGTCAGTCAACAGCCGTTGCAGCAATCGCTGCGCGCGACGCCTGGTCAGGTGCCCGCCGGGCGAAGCGTATTGCGGAGGACATCTCCTGCGAAGGCTTCTCAATTGTCTGGTACATCATCCACGCCGCCAGCCCCGAAGCACCTAAGCCGACGACATCCAGCACAACAATGTAATTACCGGAATAGGGCAGCCAATGTGACAGACAGCCAATCAGGCTAACGCCAATCGGTAGGTGCAACAGATACAGCGAGTAGCTCACATCTCCGACACGGTCCGCCGCAGGATAGTGAAAGGTGGAGAACGCAATCATCATTCCGGTAGCCACCGAAACACCAGCGACGATCCAGCCAATCGGCCCGATCATGGCGAGGACCATGACGGCGATTAGGCCCAGCATGGCACGCAACCCGATCAAGCCCACGCGGTACTGAAACACAAAGACGCCGACCAGGAAAATCGGGATGCTATGGAAGATCAACCGGTCGTGACCAACCGCGAAGTACGCCAGCATCATCCCGGCTATCCCCGCAAAACGTGCAAGCCGGTTGCGCGTCACCAACAGCGGAAACATCAGCCCGACCAGCAAATACCACTGAAATTCAATGGCGAGTGTCCAATACACCACGTTGATCCAGGGAACGTGAGCCAGGTCGTTCAGATACGCGAAATGGAGCAGCAGATCTCGCGCAGTGACCGTCAGCCGTGGCATGTGGAATACAGGCGCTATCACGAAGTTCGTGGCCAAAACCGTGACCGCGATGGAGGCCAGATAGGGAGGATACAGACGCACATTGCGCTTTAGCAGAAACCGCGGGTAATCGCGCAGAACGTAATGAGAGCGATACAGACTCCAGGGAATGACAAATCCGGAGATAACGAAGAAAATGTGTACACCTAGGTAGCCATACCTACCCAACAAACTCAGATATTTCCCCTGGCCGGAAACAAAGTGGCCCCAGGCGACAACAATCGCGGCAAAGGCCCGTAGCGCATTGATAACGCCAATGCGTTGGTTGGGAGCTTGTATGTGCACGTGTAACCTAGTTTTAATGTGAGCCGATCTCTGCGTCAATCACCGAACAGTGGGATGCACCCAACAATGCCATGCGTGCTGATGGCTCGGTTGCGTTAAACGGCAACCGACCGCCGACTATGGCGCGCTGACATCCCGCGGAGTACGTTCATCCTGGCGACCGCGCAGGCGTCTGGGCGACCGGCGCTCGTAATAGTCGAAGTCCGTCAAGCCTACGATCGCGGCGTTCGCCAGCGCTTCGATCTCGAAGAACCGCGCCTCGCGCTCGTCGCCGAATCTCATGAGCCGAGGCACGGCAGCAGTAATGCCCGCAAGCCCTGCGTCAATTCGGCCGTGTGATTTGTAGCTAATGACCTTGCGCGCGCCGCCGGGATAGTCGGTAAGCATGATGTTCGCAGCGGCTGCTCCACCGCAGAACAGCGAGCCAATGGCGGCCCGCTTGCTGCGCTTCCAGAACAGGACTCCCATGAGCAGGAAGGAGCCGGCAACGGCGTAGTCGAGGACGGCATGAGTTGTGGGATCGATGACCTTCGGCATCTTGCCCACGGCCATACGAAAACTCTTTTGCCACAGTGCCATGTTGGACCTCGACTTTCCCAAGAAATCGCCCACCCTAATGCCAACCGGGCGATTGTACGCTGCCATCTGTCAACTTAAAAGCTTCGCCGGTCGCCTGATTATGTTCTAATGCTCATGGGCGGGATGGCGCCACGGGGCGAGTGGTAAAAGGAGAACGTGATGGACGAACGCGACTTCTACGATGAGAAGCAAGAGACCCGCAAAGCCACCTTGAACTGCCCCCATTGCCATCAAGCTGCCGAATACGATCTTGGCTGGTTTGTTCGCACCAAGAAACGCCAATTGCCCGCGCGTGCCGACGAACGCGATCGCGCGAAGTTCGCTAAAGCTCGCTCCTACATGGTTCGCCGCGACGACCTTGTCGCCTGCAAGAACCTTCGCTGCCGCAAGCGCTTTGAAGTTTCCGGAGTCCAGTCGGTGGCCTTTCTCGATGAGCAGGTTCCATCGGAACGTCCGCACTGATTCTCGTTCGTAGGCAATTGCCGGCTCGAACTCGCCTATAATCCCCCCAAGCCTCCCATGAGCTTGAACATCAAAAGCGCCGGTCCTTTGCCGCCGCCGCGCGATCAATACACGGCGCGCGTTGAACCCATCATGACCCGGCTCGAGAGGTTCTGGCGGCGCGTCACCGACGGCATGAAGCTCAACGAGCTTTGGACGCAATTCCGCGCCGAGGCCCGCTCCAGTTACCAGTTGTACTCCAAAGAGGTGGATTCCACTTGGACGCCGGGAGTTGGAAGAGGCAAACACTTCTTCAACGTTGCCGGCCAATTTTTTTGGGCCATCATTTTGAAGCTGACTCCCGCCCGCCGCGTCCTGCTGCTGATTGCGCTGGTGCTGGTGTTCTTTCCTAGCGGCGAAGCCAGCTGGCAAACCAGCAGCGGCGAGGTCAAGATTCTTGCTTTCGACAACCACTTCTGGGGCGGCTTGCTGTTGCTCACGCTGCTGGTCCTCGAAGTCGCCGACCGCGTGGTCATGAAACGTGACCTGCAAATCGCGAAGGAAATTCAGACGTGGCTGCTGCCGGCCAACCCCCCGCAAGTGCCGGGCTTGGAGATCGCTTTTGCCACTCGTGCAGCCAACACGGTTGCAGGCGACTACTACGACGTTTTTTCTCGTCCCTCGTCGAGCTCGCCCAAAAGAGCATTCCTGATCGCCATCGCCGACGTAGCCGGCAAGAGCGTTCCCGCTGCGATGCTGATGGCGACCTTCCAGGCAAGCCTGAAGACGCTCGCCATTACGGCAGGATCGCTGACCGAGCTGGCCGGCCGCATGAACACCTACGCATGCACCAACAGCCAGAATGGCCGCCGCTTCACCACTACATTTCTCGCCGAGTACGATCCAGCCTCCCGCAGCTTGACGTACGTCAACGCCGGGCACAACGCTCCGATCCTGCGCCGCCAATCAGGCGCCATCGAGCGCTTGGAAACGGGAGGCATTCCGCTCGGCATTCAGGAGAACGTTCCTTACGAATCGGGAACGGTCACGCTGCAAAGCGGCGATTGGCTGGTGATCTTTACCGACGGCGTCATCGAGGCCGAAAACGACCGCAACGAGGAGTACGGGGAAACTCGTCTGCTTACCATGCTGCACGCCAATGTTGCTGTGGCGCCTGCCATGCTGCTAAATACCATCATGCTGGACCTGGACCGCTTCGTCGGCAACGCTCCGCAGCACGATGACGTCACCCTCATGCTGCTGAGGGCGACCTAGCTCCACCCTAGTTATTCAACCGCCTTCGCAAACAGCCCGCTGACTCCCGCGATATTCGGGAGCAGCTCGGCGGGAAAATTGTGACGTTGCTGCAAATACTGCGGGTCGTTATACGTCAGCCACGCTTTGCCGTCAGCGTCTTCCCAGAACAACGCCTTCAGCGGCAGATCGATGGCCACCGTGGGAGCGGCCTGCATCAACGGAGTTCCGCCCTTCGGACTGCCAAAAATGAGCGGCTTTGTCGGCGCATCGCGAGGCCAACCTTCGCGGCCTCGCCGCTCTGGTCCACGCGCGCGAAGATGGTGATGCCGCGTTCGCTGAGCAGCGCTTCGAAGCGCCGCATGGTTTCCTCGACGGAGTGCTTGCTCGCCAGGTTAACAAGCCCGTTCTGTACATTCATACTCATATTGACTCCCGCGGTTTTATTCACTATAACCTGCGTGGGCTTAAGCTTAAACACGCTTTGAAACCCATCCGGTCCCCCCCGGGCAAGTTCTGGTTTCAAGCAGCAGAACAACTGTACGGCGCTGCAAGAGCTACTGACGCGCCTCGATATTTCATACGATTTTCTCCTGTATCCAGTCGAGTTTTGTGGTCCATGCAGGCTGTCCCAAGAGCCGGACCGTCGCTGCCTGCCGCTGCCGGCTATGTAAGAATGAAAGCGATGCCATTGAGCCGCTGGGATGCCGTCATCTTCGACTACGGCCGGGTGCTGAGTCTCACGCCTTCGGATGCCGAGCTGCAGCAATTCGCAGCGCTGGTCGGCGTCGCTGAGCCACCCTTCTTCGAGATCTATTCTGACACTCGCCACGAGTATGACTGTGGCCGCGCCGACTTCCGGCAGCATTGGCAGGCTTTCGCCGACACCGCGGGCATTGAGCTCCGGCCCGCGCAGGTGGAGCGCATCGCTGAGATGGAGACGCTCATGTGGCTGCGCGTCAATCCCGAGGCGCTCACTCTTGCGCGCGAGATCAAGGCACAAGGATTACGCATCGCCATCCTCTCCAACATGCCACATGACCTGCTGGCCTACGTTCGTCGCGAGTTCAAGTGGCTGGACGAATTCGAGGTCAAGATCTGGTCGTGCGAATTCGGCACTACGAAGCCCGATCCTGCCATCTATCGCCATTGCCTTGAGGCGCTGGGTTGCGAGCCCGGCCAAACGCTCTTCTTCGACGACCGTGCCAACAACGTGGAAGCAGCGCGAGAGCTCGGGATGGAGGCGCACATCTTCGAATGCGCTGAACAGGCTCGGTCGATCGTGGGCGGAGGAGCAGCACTTGGCATTTAGCGCTTAGCATGTAGCCAATCGATGCCAACTGAATTCCACATTACGGTCTAAGCTGTTGGAAGGGCAGTGAATAAATAGAAGCGGTCGGCGGGTTTCCACGCCTGCGGCGATTGTTTGTCAGTGACGCATGACACAGCGGTACCTGACAATGGCAAAACGAGAAAAGGGCCGACACCCAATCCAGGATGCCGGCCGCAGTTGGTCCGCGGAATTTCCGTTACGGCGTGATCTCAAAGATGACGCCGTACCCGTAGGCGCCGCCACCAGACGCAGTACCCCAGAGGTTGCCGTTCGCGTCGAAGATCAGGTCCGTTGGGCCTTCACCGTCCGCTCCTCCGGTAAAGTCGTAGATGTCGGTGTAGGTCCAACCGCTGTTCGCCGGCGACATCTTGAAAATGCTATTGCCGTTTATGCCGTAGAGGTTTCCGGCTGCATCTGCAACCTTCAGGTAACCTGTGCCGCCGGTGTATAGCCTTTCTCCGTGGTTGAATAGACCGCCGGGGCAATCAACTCCGTTGTAATAAGTGGTAAAGAAGACATTGCCCCCATCAAAGAGGACCGATAACGGAAATGCCCCCATGCTTCCATCCCTGGGCAACTTGTAGCCATCGGCCCAGCCGCCGAAATCCCAATCATTGCCTCCCATCGACCATTGGATGAACGTCGTTATTCCGTCGGTGTTATTGCTGGCGAGGCCGTTGGTAACACCCCCAGTGTACATGTCAAATCGGGTGTAGACACTCTCTACCCAACCATCCGCGGATGGTGACAGTTCGTAGATAAGCCCGCAAGGTCGGCAGGAGCAACCGCGGTCTTTGGGATCCGTGGCAAGTCCATAGATATTCCCCGCCTGGTCGGAAGCCAGATTCCCCCACGGGTACGCTTCATCACCGCCGTCCATCGGCAATTTCAATGCAGGTAAGTTGAGCGATTGGCTCGGTTGACATGCACCCCCGCCGCGATTGTCAGAATCGTCCCAAGGTCCTTTGAAGCTATACAGCACGGTCTCCATCCAACTGCAGGATGCCGCGAGACAAGCGGTGGGTGCCGGTTTGAGGTTATATACCGTGCCATACCCAGTTCCGCCGCCCCCAGTCGCGCCATACAGGCTGCCATCAGGGCCGAAAAGCCCCTTGGACGAAGGGTATGCACCATCACCATTTTCACCGGTAAACTTGTAGAGTGGTTTCAGAACCCAGCCCGAGCCCTGATGCGCGAGCTCAAAAACTGTACCGCATCCACCGCCGTAGCAGCTCCCGTTATAGCCGCCGTGCTGCGCGGTGCCATAGAAGTTTCCTGCCTGGTTACGTGTTAACCCGTTAGGAGTAGCCCCGTCGTCGCCAGCAGTGAAGTTGTAGATCACTTGAAAGCTCTGCGCTTTGCCAGCTTGCGTCCAGCTGGGCTCAGTCGGTTTACTCCAACCGTAACCGCAGGGGTACGGGGGACCGGGGTTATTACCAACGACGTCGAACGCCTCGGAAGGAATGGTTCCCACCGAGTTCTGGTAGGCCTGGGACGGGCAGCCCTGGGAGTGACAGCCTATGCCGCTGTTCTCATCCCAATACACCGGATCGCCGCTACCGACGACCGCGTTTTGCAGGTTCAGATAGGAGGTTCCGCTATTTGTGCTGACGTTGAGCCCCAACACGTAGATCTCGTCTATGTTGTAGCCAAACTAGTTGCTGGAAATGAACTGGTCAGTTAGGTTGTTGCCGCTGGCCGTACCGGAGCCATAGACCGTTCCGCCGTTCGGGGCACTGGTAATGGACCAGTCTACGGAGAGCAGTGTGTCGCCTGGGTATTCCCACGAACCGAAGTCGAAACCGGTGACCGTGGATTGCCCTGCAAGTGTGAGGCTATCGCTGACGACGTAGCCGAAGTTGATGGTCCAGGCATCGGTAGTGCCGTTCACCGGGCCGTTTTCGTAAATCACTTGGTCCTGCGGCGAGCCTAGACGACGTCGGGCAGACGGGGGAGCTGACGATTTGCCAACGGCTCGAGGATGCAGGCGCGAAGCGAATGCCGGCATCGTCGCTGCCTCGCGCGCCGTCGGCGGAACCGCATTCTGCGCCGGGGTTGAGCTTTGTGCCTGAGCTGATTGCGTTGTGAGAGTCATGAACAAAAGTAGAAATATGAGGAACAGGAGCAAGAGCATGATCGCGAGCGCGGCACTTTCCGGTCGCAGGCTCGCGCCGAACATCACATTTGGAAATCGCCCTTTGCTGTGCATTGGCTTAACCTCCTTGCCACGCGGATAAATTGAAAACCACCCTGAGGGGACGGGCACTCGGGCGCCGGGAAGAAGGAAGCTCGAGGGTCTTGTTTCTCGCCGCGCGGCTGCTAAGAGGAGCGGGTGGGAAGAGGCCGAGGGAGCTTCTCCCGTTGTACCGAGCAAGTTTCACGCCTGCGACGATGGTTGTCAGTGACGCATGACACAGGGGCGAGTGACAACGCGGCAGTGAAAGACCGGCAACCCGAACTGAGGATCGACAACGCGAGCGTGCGGGCGTGCACTGGGGAGATTCGTGCGTGCGCGGTTCCAATCCGGGCGACTGAGGGCTCTCATGATCGCAAGCTAAGAATCGCGACCTCGTAGATACGATCCCTCCGGATGAGCGTCCTCAGCAATTGGTGAGGCGCCTGCGGTAGCGGGTAGGCCCCAGATGACGCCTTGCGATCCAAAAGGTTGGATGCGGCTTAGCGAGTTGGGAAGTGCGCTGGAGTCGAACCCGCTACCAGACAAGGTTTCTAGCGTGGGGCAAAGCGGTTCGCGATCTTGCCCTCCGAACCGATCGCACCTGCAGAACTGCTGGCTGCGACTGTGGATGTTTTCGCTGTCCCGTTCGCGGTTTCGGTTGATCGCACAGCCTCTTCCATCTGGCGGAGAGAGGTCAGCAGCGAGTTCTTCGAGACGCTGCGCACAATGGGATTGACCAACCAGCGAACAGAGAACGGGATGTCCCGGCTAAGAGCAATCGCCTCCAGCTCAACATAGACGCCACCATCTCTCTGCTCGAACCTGGCAAAGCTGTAGAGGCGCCAGATGTAGCCGCTGCCTTGGTCCGGTGGAAGCTCCTGCTCGTCAGGCTTGCCGTAGTGCCGAATTTCCTGCACACGCGTGGTGTGCGCGGTGTTGTACCAACGCTGTTCGTCGAGCTGAACGTAGCAGGCTTCATATTCGCTGTCGAGCGCAGTCTCGGCCACGACCTCCTTGTTCACCACGAGCATCGAGTACTTGTCGCAGCCCCCCGCAGTGCCTAGCGGCTTGGAATCGACAACTGTAGGTTTGTAAAACTCCTTGTAGTGACTGTAATCACGAGCCGCGGACAAGACGTCTTCAAGCCTGGCGTCGGGGATGAAGGCCGCCCCTATCCAATCGTGGATTAAGCCGGAGGGCACGGGCTTCGGGTTCTGCTGACCAACCGGCGAGATCAGAATCTTACCGGCACGAACACGATTAACGCGGTCTGGCACTTCGTCTACCCAGAGAAAGTGGCCGTGGAGCCGGTCGCCCATCTGTGAATTTGCCGTCTGGATGTAGGCATCCCAGGTCTTCACAGTCTCGTCCTTCAACTCAGCCCCATGGGACGAGGCCGGAGCAACCAGAAAACCTGCCCACATGAGGGCAACTAGAAGCCTACAGGCACACCGACCATGGAAGTTCATTCTGCTCATTCCTTTGTCAAGGCAGCCGCCGCGATACACGACGCACTCTTAGACCTTTTGCATGCCAATCCCGCCAGGCTTCCTTGGACGCCTTATGGAGTTGCAAACGACATACCATTGAGGACGAGGCCCTCTCGATTCGCAAGTGCCTCAGCAGAAAGACACATAGCCAATGGAGTGGAACGCAAAGATTCCGGGCTGTGCCGGGTGGTGGGCTGTTGCCCACCGGTTGGCATTGTTTCCATTGTGTGCAATTTTGAACATACAAAGCATCGCGGTTGCGGTATCATCATTTATCCACCACGCAATTGCGCTAGACGTATATGGCCCGTCGCGGGTGAGGGACTCGGTCTCCAACAAAGGCGGCATTCATGTCCAGCGTGTATCTCCGCAAAATACCTGCATACATCCTGCTCACGATGTTTCTCATGCCTTGTGCTTCGGCCCAAGAGATCGGTTCGATGCCTGCCCGGTTGACCATTCCGGACGGAACGCCCATCAAACTTCGCCTTGCGGAAAGCGTTTCTTCTGCCCACGCGCGCACAGGAGACCGTCTGGATTTTGTTGTCGTGCGAGATGTGAGCGTCGGAGGTTTCACCGTGATTCCGGCCGGAACCATGGCCCGCGGCTCGGTCACCGGCGTCAAGGGTAAGCGGTTTCTGGGAATCGGAGGCAACGTCGCCCTGAAACTCGATTCGGTAGAGCTGGTCAACGGCGATAGGGTCGGGTTGCGTGCGCGCATGGACGTGAAAGGACGCTCCCGCACCAGGCTGATGGCAGCAGCGATGATTGCTGCCGGCCTGGTTTTCCTGCCCGCCGCGCCGGTTTTCCTGCTCACCCGTGGCCACGAGAGCACTGTTGTAAAGAGCACAGAAATCACCGCGCACATCGACGGCGCTACCTCGATTCTGTCGGCAGCGTTGCGGAGTTCGCCGGAAAGCTATTCCGAGCTGGACGAGATGATGGATTATCTGCCGCCACGTGTCTTCAATGCTGAGGGACGCGAGGGCGACATGCTGAACCTGGTTTTTGTCGGCCAAGCGGAAGACTTGCAGGGAGCCTTTGCGCGCGCCGGTTGGGTCAAAACCGACAAATGGAAGCCGGTTTTCGTCTGGCATTTATTACGGCATCGGACCAACGACACGCAGTTGCCGATGGCCAGGTTCTACCTGTTCGGAAGAGTGCAGGACTACTCGTATGCGTTGCCCGATCCGGACGCGGTTGTCTCGCGCCGCCATCATCTTCGGATCTGGAAAACCGATTACACCGTGCATGGGACGCCCATCTGGGCGGGGGCCGCCACACACGACGTCGCGATCGAAATCGCGAAGCGAGGGCGTTTGATCAACCACCGGATCGATCCCGCGGTCGATACAGAGCGGGATTTCGTTGGAACCGACCTGACGAATACGTTGTCGGTCATCCGGCAGGAATACTTGCATTCCGCTGATCCAGTTTTCCAGGCAGAAACCGCGTCTGGCGAGACCTATCACTCCGACAGCAGAATTCTTCTCTTGGATCTTCATTCGGGCGCCACTACCAAGAACCTCGTGCTCGGTCGATCACCTGCCGTTCAGGTGACGTCGCTGTCTAGCGCAGCGTCGGCAGAGTCTTCCCAGAGCAATCTGACGTCGCCTTTTTGAGTAGGTCGATGTGGGGCAGATCGCCGGACCCGCCAATTGTTGTTGGCTTATCGCCCGGGTTCGCGGACGGCAACTTTGCGTCGCGTGAACGAGCGGAGTACACGCGCGGAACCGCCACGGTCTTATGGCATTGGGGCTACGATCCTCAGCGCTTCGCGCCGGCACGTGCGGAGCGTGTAGATTAGAGTAGAACCTGGTTCCGAGGATGGGCTCAAACAAACTTTTGGCGCATCGGTGGCTGTGCCTCGGGATTCTGTTGTCCGCCGCGATCGCCGCTTTCGCGACGGAACTAGGCACCGCGCCTGTTCCCTGCTCCACTGAGCTCAACCTGCCGGGCGACGAAGTCGTCACGCGACTCATGAGCCGCAACGCCGAGCGGGCACACAAGCTGCGCCACGTCGATTCAATCCGGCAATACAGTCTGGACTACACTGGCTTCCCCGCGCTCAGCGCCCACATGCAGGTGAGGGCATCGTACACAGCGCCTGGGACCAAACAGTTCATCGTGATTTCAGAGTCGGGATCCAGTCTCATCCGCAAACGCGTTCTTCATAAGCTGCTGGAATCCGAGCAGGAAGCCGGTTCGGATGCAATCAACCGCGATGCGGCGGCGCTCAGCACCGCGAACTATCGTTTTTCTCTGCTCGGGTGCGAACCCGGCGGCGGCCGGCCGCTTTACGTGATGCGGGTGGAACCGTTGCGCGAAGCCAAGTTCCTGTACCGGGGAACGATCTGGATCGATTCGCAGGATTTCGCCGTTACACGCATCGAGGCCGAGCCGGCGAAGAACCCCTCGTTCTGGACCATGCGCTCGCAAATCCATCATCAGTACCAGAAAATCGGCGAGTTCTACCTACCTGCGCTCAATCGAACAGTCACCGATATGCGGCTCGGCGGCAAGGCCGTACTCACCATCCAGTATCTCGATTACAAGCTGGCACAGCAGTTGGCGGCTGGCCCTGAAAGTCACCGATAGGCGCACTTTTCATGTTGTGCCAGAAGCGATGTAGGATGACGATTCCTCCCATTCAGCACTCAGCCAAGAAAAGGCGATTCGAACAATGCTCGCGTGGCAAAGGCGAGTGAGTTCCGCTCGCAAACCACCCCCCTCCGCAGTTTTACGTAGAATCAATAACTTAGCCAACAATGGTAAATATCCCACGGCCTCACGTATAATAGTCGGGCCGTGACAGGAGCAGTGACCTTTGCGAACAGAAGCACCATACAACCTAATCTCCGATGTCCCGGCACTAAAAGAGGGAAGCTTAGACATCGGGCACGAACTCGGCAATGTTTCCCCAGCGTTCCCCAAGTTGGCGGATGGTTTTGCTAATGAGGTACTGCTTGGTAGGCCACAGAACGGGTCTGCCGTCAGGCGGCCACAGAGGAACGGAAACAGGCGTCCAGATGTCGGCTTGGCGAAAGTAGGGCGTAAATCGGGGCCGCTTAAGCACTCGGCTACCCCATCGCAGCGCGGCCAGTTGAATGACAAGAAAACCAACCGAGTAGGTAAATACAAACACCTTGAAACCTCTATAACGGCCCGTATTGATTTTCGCGTAGTGCCCCATGTAGCGTCCATGAAGGCGCTTGGTGCGGATCGTCGAAAGCCAGACTTGGATGCCGCTGGGAAGGATGTGGCCGTCCTCGGAGAACCGTTTCCGTTCGGCTGGGGGAAAGAATGGGCCGTCCCCCCCCTCTCTGCACAGTTAACAACAACGGCGGCCTTGTACGCAAACATCGCAATCGACGCAATCCCGATAGGAAGCAATGACACCGCCGATCCGTACCGAATCATGTTTGACATCGTTGCAGACGCTTCGGCGTCAAGGTCGCTCATCCAGCCGTTATTACATGTCTCACAGACAACGCGCACGACAGCATCAAGCGACTTGCTTTTCCATGTCTTCGCTTCAGGGCCGATGCCCCACTCTGCGTGGTACGTTCCCTTGGAGAACAAACGCCCCATCCATTCGCTCCAGATGTGCTCAGCAGCCATCTTGGCTGGGCGTAGGCAAAAGGCGCATTGCTTCATGGGCGTACAATCACCAGGTATGGGTAGTGAAAGTCCGAAGACACTCAAGCCGAGACCGGAAACCGAAAAGAAAATGCAGCCCCTCAGCGAGGCTGCGTTCGATCAGCTTTTGCAGAAGGCTTCTCAACCGCAAGCTCGGAAACCCTCTCCAAAACATCGTTGAAAATCAGATTTCCCTTGTGGCGCCGGTTGTAGCGAAACGAATATTCGTCAAGATAAGACTGCAAGTATTCCCGCGACACAGAGTGATAGACTCCGCCGATTCCCCGTTTAATCAGCGACCAGAATCCTTCGATAGTTTGGGTGTGAACGTCGCCCAATACGTACACGCCAGCCGAATGATTGATGCGGCGATGCGTATAGCCGTTTCGGTCGTGAGCGAGGTCAACGTAAGACGAGAAATCATCAGTGAAGACCGTAGATTCGGGAAGCACATGTTCCCGGATGATCGGCATCAGAGTGCCTTTCTTCCGGTCGGCTGCAACCACAGCCTTGACCCGTCCACCACGCTCGACCATGCCGAACACTGTGGTCTTGTCTTTCTTGGGTTGTCCTTTGCGCTGAGTGGTTCCGCCGATTCCGGTTTCGTCCATCTCAATGCTAAGTCCCTCCAATTGCATCTCTGGCTCGGAGAGCAACGAGCGAATCTGCTTAAACATGCGCCACGCGGTCTTGTACGTTACGCCCGTCTCGCGCTGAATTTGCTTCGCGGAAATACCACAGCGAGTCGAGGCCATCAGGTACATGGCATAGAACCAACTCCGCAACGATGTGGCGGACTTATGAAAGATGGTTCCCGCCATCGGGGAAACCTGCGTTCCGCAGTAAGCGCAGGAATAGACCGGACGGCCAGCAATCCGGTAGTGTTTTCGATCCTGCTGGCATTTCTCGCAGTACGTGATGCCATCTGGGAAGCGCAACTTCATCAGTTCATCCAGACAGGCCCCATCATCTGGGAATCTGCGGTTGAAGTCCCCAATCGTAAAGCGCAACTCTTTGGGAATAGACTGTTTAACTTTCATGGCACCACTACTATGGCAGAAAGTGTACGTGATGTCAAGGGATATTTACCGGGGAATGCGCCATACTATACATAGAAGTATGTGTCATACTATACATAAAAATCATACTTGGTGTGTTCGGGTAGAGCAGGCCTTCAGGCCTGCATTCGTGACCGCGCCTGATTTTGCTTTCGCCGCTGAGGTCGCCCGCGCCTGCCGCTCCTGACCGTTAGTCAGTCGTCGCGTGGTCGACGCGCCGAGCGCCGCGGTCTTTACGGCGCCGTTTGCAGGCGCTTTTTGGGTGCACGGCGCCGGTTTTGGGCGCGAGTTGCGGCAGCTTCTGCCGTATTCACCAGGAGTCGCAACGCGCGGTTTACGGATTCTGAGTCGCGAAACACGTGAGCGAGTTCCGGCTCGATCAAGACCAGATTTGTCCCCGCGATAGCTTGCCGGTAGTACTTGCCACGAACGCCTCTCGCGAGCCGCGTGAGATCGTACTCCGAACGCAAGTCGTCGTTTCGTCTATTTGCTGATGCCTTCTTCATATTGCTTGATATTGCTTGCGCTCTTTCCTGGTCGCCTTTCGG